>SESG01034595.1_pt1 | contig 10383 bp, 9 predicted proteins | sample 3171421 | NCBI WGS metagenome assembly SESG01 (sample SAMN10866946, study PRJNA518727) | freshwater metagenome | biome: subpolar coniferous forest; feature: holomictic lake; material: water; isolation source: holomictic Lake 227, 6 m and 8 m depth | place: Canada: near Kenora, Ontario | collected... | reverse complement strand
TTGTGATTGAGGAGAACGATCCCTGCCTGGTGGAACAAATCCGGGCAGCCGGCGGGGATGTGCCATGGAATCCCGATCAATACCGGATGGGCGAACTCAACGTTGACCGCGTGCGGCGCATGCTGGCTCGCGATCCGGCTCCCGAGGCGGCGCTTCCTAAGGGCAAGCCGCCGCGTTTGTGCGCAGGTTGCCCGCACGGCTACGTTTTCGAAATCTTCAAAAAACACGACCTCATCGTGGCAGGCGATATCGGCTGCTATACACTGGCTGCCCTGCCGCCGCTTAGCGCCATGGATTCACAAATTTGCATGGGGGCTAGCATTGGCGTCGGGTTGGGCCTGCGGCATGTGCTTCCCGAAACAGAGGCGCGCCGCGTTGTCAGCGTCATCGGTGACAGCACCTTCATGCATAGCGGCCTGACGGGAATTGCGGAAATGGTCTACAATCCTCCGGCCACCGGCCACGTAGTGGTTGTGCTGGACAACCTTACTACTGCTATGACCGGGCAGCAGGAACACCCTGCCACAGGGCGGCGGTTGAATCATTCTCCCGCAACGCGGATTCTGATCGAGGACGTGGTCAAAGCACTCCATGTGCCCAATGTGCTGGTTTTCGATCCCGTCCGCCAGGCGTCGGAGTTGGAGGCCGAGCTGTTGAAGGCGCTGCAAAGTAATCAGCTGACCGTTCTGATCGCCCGTCAGCCCTGTTTGCTGGCCGCCGGGCGAATTCGCGCCTGGGAACAGGCTGCCGGTAAGGAAGGTGGAAAATGATGGCGGACCGCGTGTGCAATGTCCGGATCGCCGGCCTTGGCGGAATGGGCATCCTTAAAAGTTCACAGCTGCTGGCGTCCGTGCTTTTCCAGTCGGGATACGATGTCAAGAAAGCCGAGGTCCATGGCATGAGCCAGCGGGGCGGCTCAGTTGCCAGCGACATCCGCTTCGGGAAGGAAGTCCTCAGCCCTATGATTCCCAATGGCGAAGCAGATTATCTGCTGGTGCTGGCTGAGGATGAACTCGTGCTTTATCCCGATGCGCTCCGGCCCGGAGGCATACTGATCGGACCCTCGATCTTTGCAAAGACGCCGCTGCCCAACAAGAAAAGCCTGAACGTCGCCATGCTCGGGGCATTGAGCCATTACCTCGATATCCCCATCGAAATCTGGACCGCCAATATCAGGGCCGGCTTTCCGGAAAAGCTTCAGGCCGTTAATTTCGAAGCCTTCAACACAGGGCGCAATGCCGTCAAGTGAGGAGATTGCCATGAGCCGCATCGAGCCTATTCACCCCGACAGTTATGCAGACTTCCTGACCCGTGACGAATTGGCCCGCATCCAGCTTGCCCGGCTTCAAGAAAATGTTGCGCTGTCGTATGCGCATGTTGATCTCACCCGCCGGCGCATGCAGGCGTCCGGAATCAAGCCTGAAGATATTCGCTCGCTGGCTGATCTGGTTCGTCTGCCATTTATGGAGAAATCCGATTTGCGCGATACCTACCCCTATGGCCTTTTTGCCTGTCCCATGCGCGACGTGGTCCGCCTTCACGTCTCGAGCGGCACCACCGGCAAACCGATTGTTGTGGGATACACTGCGGATGATTTGAAAGTCTGGACCAGCGTCATGTCACGGACGCTTTCCGCCGCAGGCGTCAGCCAGGGAGATATTATTCAGAACTGCTTCGGTTACGGACTGTTCACCGGCGGTCTGGGCGCGCATTACGGCGCCGAGGCTCTCGGGGCCACCGTGATTCCGATTTCCGGTGGAAATACCGAGCGCCAGCTAATGGTGATGCAGGACTTTGGTGTAACCTGCATTTGTTCCACGCCCAGCTACTTCCTGCATCTGATCGAGGCCATCGAGGCCACTGGAAGTGGATTCAAAAATCTCAAGCTGCGTGTGGGGGTTTTCGGCGCAGAACCATGGACGGACGGCATGCGCGCCCATATTCAGGACCGGGCCGGGATCAAGGCTTTCGACATCTACGGCTTGTCCGAGATCATCGGCCCGGGCGTGGCCACGGAGTGTGCCTGCCAGTGCGGCCTCCATGTTTTTGAGGACCATTTTCTGATGGAAATCGTTGTCCCCAAGACAGACCAGGTGCTCCCGGATGGAGAGGAGGGCGAGCTGGTGCTCACGACATTGAGCAAGCAGGCGATGCCGATGCTCCGGTACCGGACGCACGACATCACTTCGATCATTCCGGAGCCGTGTGCCTGCGGACGCACGCTCCGGCGCATCCGGCGCATCAGTCACCGCAGCGACGACATGTTGATCATCAGAGGCATCAACGTCTTTCCATCCCAGATTGAAGCGGCGCTGCTCAAGGTCGAAAATACTCTTCCCCACTACCAGATTCTGCTTACCAGTAAGCAAGGGCTGGATCAGATTGAAGTGCAGGTTGAGATCACGGAAAAAATGTTCCGCGATCGCGTCAGCGCCTTGGAACAATTACAGAAGAAGTTGACCAACGCCATCGAGCATGTGGTGGGGTTGCGTATTGAGGTGCGGCTGGTGGAGCCGCAGACGATAGCGCGCAGTCAGGGTAAGGCCAAGCGTGTCATTGATCAACGCACGGAGGGTTCAGAGGGATGAAAATGAAGCAGTTGTCCGTGTTCCTGGAGAACAAGCCCGGGCGTTTGATCCAGCCCTGCAAGGCGCTCGCCGACGCCGGCATAGACGTCCTGACGATGTGCATGGCGGACACAGAGAAATTCGGCATTCTGCGCCTGATTGTAAAGGATTGGCAGCGGGCGCAAAAGATTCTGGAAATGGCGGGTTGCGTGGTGAACGTCACGGATGTGCTGGCGATCGAGGTTCCGGACAAGCCCGGCGGCCTGATGGGCATTCCAACGCTGCTTGAACCAGGCTGCCTCAACATCGAATATATGTACGCCTGCAACCTTAAATCCGGCATGAATGCCGTTATGATCGTGCGGTTTGACGATCCTGATCGTGCGATTAAAGTGCTTCACGAAAACGGCGTAAACGTGCTCAAGACCATTTCATTCTAAATGGAATGACATGGTTACGCTGAGCTGCCGGACCTGCTATGCTCACCCGCGTGCCCGCAGTGGCTGAGGGTGGGCGGGGTGCGGATGGCGCGGAGTAACAGCTCAATTTTAAAATGGCGAACGTGAAACATAATTACGACGAGAGCAAGATCAAGACCCTGTCGTCGCTCGAACACATCCGCAAGCGGACGGGGATGTACATCGGGCGCATCGGCGACGGTTCGAACCCCGACGACGGCATTTATGTGCTGCTCAAAGAGGTTCTCGATAACGCGGTGGACGAATATATCATGGGCTTCGGCCGCCAGATTGAGATCGGCATTGAAGGCACCGTAGTAACTGTGCGTGACTTTGGGCGAGGCATTCCGCTTGGCAAGCTGGTGGAGTGTGTTTCGGTGATCAACACCGGCGCTAAGTACAACGACGATGTATTTCAGTTCAGCGTCGGCTTGAACGGGGTTGGAACCAAGGCCGTTAATGCGCTCTCCAAGCGTTTTCTGGTGCGCAGTGTGCGCGACGGCGAATTTGCCGAAGCCGAGTTTGCCTGCGGAGTTAAACTCAAGGAGCGCAAAGGCAAGCTTGACGAAAAGGACGGCACCTTCGTTCAGTTCGAGCATGACCCGCAAATTTTCGGCATGGCCGCCTTTCAGGAACCGCACGTCCTGCGTCGTTTGCAGCTCTATACCTATCTCAACACTGGACTTAAGCTGCAGTACAACGGCCAGACTCTGGTGTCGGATAACGGGCTGCTCGATCTGGTTAACGAAGAGGTGGTATCCGAATCGCTCTACGAGCCGCTGCATCACAAGACCAAGACGCTGGAGCTGTCGTTTACGCATACGGCGCGTTACTCGGAGACATACTTCAGCTTTGTAAACGGCCAGTTTACAGCAGACGGTGGTACCCATCTCAGCGCCTTTCGTGAAGGATTTCTGAAGGCGATCAACGATTTCGCGCAGGCCAAATTTGACGGGGAAGATGTGCGCGAGGGGCTGGTCGGCGCTATCGCCATTCGCTTGAAGGAGCCGGTTTTCGAGTCGCAGACCAAAAACAAACTCGGCAACACTGACATCCGGGCTGGATTGGTGGCTGAGGTGCGCGATGCGGTGATTGAATTGCTCCACAAGAATCAAGCGGCGGCCGAGATGGCTGTCACCAAAATTCGCGAAACGCAATTGATCCGTCGCGAATTGCAGGCGGTTAAGAAAATGGCCCGCGAACGGGCACGCGCGGTTTCAATCCGTATTCCGCAGTTGAAAGACTGCAAGTTGCATTTTGACCGCAAACGTCAGCGTGGCACGGAGTCCATGCTTTTCATCACCGAAGGGCAATCGGCTGCGGGCTCGATTACCAGCTGCCGCGACGCCAATACTCAGGCGGTCTTTACTCTTAAGGGGAAGCCGCTTAACGCCTGCGGACTCAAGCGTGAAGCGGTATATAAAAACGACGAACTTTACAACCTGATGCGCAGCCTGAATATCGAGGATAGCACCGAACTGTTGCGCTACCATCGTGTAATTCTGGCTACCGATGCCGATGTAGACGGGCTGCATATCCGAAATCTGCTGCTGACGTTCTTTTTGCGTTTTTTCGAGCCGCTGGTGCTGGAAGGGCACGTTCATATTCTTGAAACTCCGCTTTTCCGTGTGCGGACCCGCAAGCAGACCCGCTACTGTTACTCCGAGTCCGAACGTGACCAGGCCGCGGCGGCGCTGGGGCGTGGCCATGAGATCACCCGTTTCAAAGGACTGGGCGAAATTTCGCCGGGGGAATTCAAGAGCTTCATCGGTTCCGAAATGCGTCTCTCGCATGTGACCGTTGGAAATCATCACTACATTCCGCGCGTGCTGGAATTCTATATGGGCAAAAACACCCCTGAGCGGCGTGAATACATTTTGAAACATCTGGTTGTGGACGAAACGCTATGAATGACGAACAGGGTTTGTTGTTTGGAGAGGCTGGCGCTGATGCAGAAGACCCCGTGCGTACTGTGCGCAAGGTCAAAGCCGCCACTGTCGCCGGAATACAGCCGGTCGAGGCACCTTCCGCAGACCCTGCTGCATCAGCTTCCGGCGCCGGGCATCCGCCTTCCGGCGTCGAGGTCCTGGGGCCAGGCGTGGGCGACGGCCCGCTGCAACGGATGGTGGAAAGCTACTTTCTACAGTACGCATCCTATGTGATTCGCGACCGCGCGATTCCGGATGTCGAGGACGGACTTAAGCCCGTGCAGCGCCGCATCCTCTGGTCGTTACACGAGAACGACGACGGTAAATTCATCAAGGTAGCCAATGTGGTGGGACACTGCATGCAGTACCACCCGCACGGGGATGCCTCGATCGGTGATGCGCTGGTGTCGCTGGTTAACCGGCAGCACCTGATTGAAGGCCAGGGGAATTTCGGGAATCTTTACACGGGGGATCCGGCGGCGGCTTCCCGTTACATTGAATGCCGTTTGTCCGAGCTCGCGCGCCGCGAATTGTTTCATGACGGACTGACCCGCTTTGTGCCGAGTTACGACGGGCGTCACAAAGAGCCTGTGAAATTGCCGTGCAAGCTGCCGCTGTTGCTGATGCTGGGGGCGGACGGGATTGCGGTGGGGCTTTCGACCCGTATTCTGCCGCATAATTTCGGCGAGTTGATTCAGGCCCAGATCGCCGTTCTCCAAAAAAAGCCCTTTCATCTGCTGCCGGATTTTCAGCAGGCCGGACGCATGGACGTATCGGAATACAACAAGGGCTGTGGACGGGTGCGCGTGCGGGCCGTTATGGAGCCGCGCGGCGATCATGCCCTGGTGATCCGTGAAATTCCCTACGGGACGACTACCGACATTTTGATCGGCTCGATCGAAGACGCTGCGCGCAAAAAGAAGATCGCCATCCAGTCAATCCACGACTTCACTTCCGACAAGGTCGAGATCGAAATCAAACTCGGCGGCGGGCAGGATCCCAAAAAGGCCATTGCGGCATTGTATGCCTTCACGCAGTGCGAAGTCTCCTTCAGCGTGCGGCCGATGGTGATTCGCGATAACCGTCCGGTCGAAATGAACGTGGATGAAATTCTGCGTTACAACACCGGCTGCCTGGTGGAACTGCTGAAGCGTGAGCTGGAGGCGCAGCGCGATAAGCTGCTTCAGGAAATTCATATTCGCACGCTGGTGCAGATTTTCGTGGAGAATCGCATCTATAAGCGTATTGAAAAACTTGACCGCTACGAAGAAGTGCAGAAAAGTGTGCTCGACGGGGTCAATGTGTTTCGCTCTCAATTGCGACGCGCCGTGACGATTGACGATGTCGAGTATCTGCTAGGCATTCAGATCCGGCGCATTTCACAGTTCGATATCAATCGCTCGAAAAAGGAAGTCGGCGATCTGGTCGCAGAACTTTCCGAAGTCGAGAAGAACCTCAAGTCGCTGGTGCCATACGCCATCCGCTACCTTAAGGAGCTGCTTAAGAACCATGCGGCGGGACATCCCCGGCGCACGCAAATCGAGAGCTTTACGACGATTGAAATGCGCGATGTGGCGGCAAAAAATCTCAACGTATGCTACGACCGCGAAAAGGGCTTTGTGGGAACTGAAGTTGAGGGGGAAACGCTGGCCGAAGTCTCCAGCTACGACCGTATTCTGCTGCTGTTCGAGAATGGCCGCTACCAGATGATCCCGCCGCCGGACCGTCTCTACATCGGAAAAGACCTGCTTTACGGCGACAAATTCGACCGGGACCGTCCGATGGTGCTTGTTTATACGCAGGACGACATGACCTACATGAAGCGCTTCGTTTTCGGCGGGGCGATCATGAACAAGGAGTACTGGTGTACGCCAAACGGCGAGGCCCGGCTGCGTTTCTTCAGCGATAAGCCCGTTGCCGAACTGTACGTCAAATTTCGCCCCGCCAAGCGTCTCCGTATTCTGCAGCAGGTTTTTACGGTGGGTGAGCTGGAGCTGCGCAGCGCGAAAGCACGTGGCTTGCAGCTGTCATCCAAGCCGATTTCCTCCGTCGGTTCCGCGAAACCGCGCAATTGGGACGATGCGGACACCAGCGCGCCCGCAGGTGTACTGATCGAAGTCTGATGTAGCTCTAGTTTGGCACGGACTGCCGCCGCTCGTGGCGCCAGAGCAGCAGGATGCTGATGCCGTAGAGCAGGATCAGCGGTGCGGCCAGAGCGATTTGGCTGATCGGATCGGTGGTGGGTGTGACAACCATGGACACGATAAGCGCGATCACGATGGCGTGTCTCCAAAAGTTCGCAAGCTGGCGGGCTGTGATAATGCCGAGATATCCAAGCGCCAGCAGCACTACTGGCATCTCGAAAGTGATTCCGAAGGCCAGCATGAGCTTAAGGCAGAAGCCGGCATAATCGTCCACCGCCCAGAATGTCACCGGGATGCCCAGCCATCCGTAGACATCCAGCATTACGCGCAGGGCGGGCGGCAGCATGACTGCGAAGGCCAGCGTGGCGCCTGCTAGAAACAGCAGCGCGCCGAAAAACAATCCGCGCACGAGCATGCGCTGTTCGCGCACATTCAGTGCCGGCAGGAGATAGGCTGTCCAGATTGCCAGCAGCAGCGGCGCCCCCGCCACAACTGCTGCCCAAAAGGCCATTTGCATCCAGAGCGTGATACCGCCAGTTACTGTAAAGGCGCGCAGGAATTGATCCGGGTCAATGGCCGCCCGCCGTAATGGCCACTTCAGAAAAGTGAAGAGTTGCGGTGCAAAGGTCAGCGCCAGGCAGAACAGTGCCGCGATAATTGCCGCGCTGCGCAATAGCACGCGGCGCAAGTCTTCTAGGTGTCCTAAAAATGGTTTGATGGGTCCGCCATCCCCAATTACTTCCGGAGTTGCGCAGGCGCGACTTTGTGGCGCATCTGCCCGGTTCATTCAGCACGCTCTGCTGGTGGAGTGGTGAGGTCAGCCTTGGAAGGTGGCAGGTGGTAACCGGAGGCGGGCGGCGGATCAAAATCTTCATGCGCCCCGAACCCCGGGCCCTTTTTCATTGCCTGATCCATCCGGCGGATGCCAACTTCAGCTTTCTGATCTACGACATCCGGACTCCGACTTACGGATCCGTTGTTTTCCGCGTCATCTGGTGGATCGAGGTTTTTTTGAAATTCTTTACGGAACTCATCGCGGGCGCGGTAAAGTTTAGCGCTCAGGCGGCCTAGTGTGCGCATTGTGTCTGGCAGCCGCTGACTGCCGAAAAGCATTAGCACGGCAAGAGCGATGACGATCCACTCCATTGGGCCGTCGGTGCCGAAGATCATCGCCAGCGCTGGAGTCATGGATGAGAAGTTCACAGGGGCATGCTACGGCAGGTGCGAATATAAAACAAGAAGGGCAAAGCCCTTTCGGACTTTGCCCATTGCAATATACGCCGCGTACCGCCCTTTGCGTATTACTTGCTGCCAAGCACTTCGAACTCGACGCGCCGGTTCTGAGCCCAGGCGGACTCGTCGTGGCCGGGATTCTTGGGCTGTTCTTCACCCATGCTGCGGGTTTGCATCCGTCCAGCGTCAACACCGTCCTGTGTCAAAGCCTCCCGGACGGCCAGTGCGCGATTTTCTCCGAGCGACATGTTGTATTCCGGGCTGCCACGTTCGTCTGTGTGACCACTCAGTACGACTGTAGCGCTGGCGTTGGCTTTCAGGTACTCGGCCACTTGTGCGACCTTTGCGCGCTCGCCGTCTTTTACCTGTGCGCTGTCGAAATCAAAAAACACCGTCGGGAACTGACCGTTGACAAGCTGCTTGCCGGCGAATCCGTCACGTCCAGCCAGTCCGCCATCACCAAGTCCGCCCGAACCTGTTCCGTTCAGCAGGTCGCTAGTTTGTCCAAGACCAGCCCCGGTTTTGTTTTTTGTGCGTTTGCACCCGGTTCCAAATGTAACTGCGACTGAAACCACCAACGCCGCCATAATCCAAGTTTTTGCCGTCATAATGCTCCCTGTATTTACTCGTGTATCGCTACTATGTCTAAGTTTCCGTTTAAAAAATCCATTCACCGCTGCTAACGTGTGCAGGCCGGCGAAGTCCAATCACCGCTACCAAGGCTCAAACTTAAAGGAGCATCTCCCATTGTGTCAAGCATGCAAATTGACGAGCGATAGCCTGTGGTGCGTGTGGAGAAAATGTGCCGGCCATCGGGTGCCCAGCTCGGGTCCTCATAATCGCAATCTGAGGGGCTGATCTGTCGATCTTCGCGTGTGGCAGGGTTGATCACGCAGATTACATAACGTCCGCCACGGCGGCTGCAATAGGCGATGCCTTCATTTCCCCAGTCGGGGGCGACATTTTGCGAGCCACGGCTGGTGAGCAGCCGTCCGCCGCCGCCGCTGCGGCTCATCACGTAGAGCTGCGGCGAACCGGCGCGGTCGGAGACGTATGCAATTGCATTACCGTCGGGCGACCAGCAAGGACTGGCCTGGCCTGCGTGAGCGGACTTTGTAAGGCGGATAGGAGTGCCGCCGTTCAGTCCTTGGATGTAGATGTCGGGATTGCCGTCCTTGGAAAGCACCAGCAGCATGCTGCCGCCGTCAGGTGCTATGCCGCCGCACATATCAATGCCGGAATAGGCCGCGATCACCGAGCGCTGGTTGGTGCGCAGGTCTACGAGGTTGGCCTCCTGAAAGTTGTTGCGGCGGTAGGATGTGTAAACGAAAGTCTCGCCATTCGGCGCCCATTGCGGCGCGAGGCTGATGGAGTTGTCGTGTGTTAACTGGCGCAGGTTGGCGCCGTCGGTATCGCACAGGAAAATTTCTTTGCCTTCGCTGCTGCGGCGTCCTGTGAGTAGCAGCCGGGCGCCGTTCATCCCTTTTTTGCCGGTGGCTGCGAAAATAATGTCATCTGCGGCGTGGTGGGCCTGATGACGTGTCCCGGCGGCCGTGTCGGCATAGGTTTTGTTCAAAAGTGCGCGGTTGCGGCTGTTGTCGAGCAGTTCGCAGGCTGCGCTCAAATCGGCCCCGACTGTGGCCGTTCCGCGCACGCTGAAGGTGGCCGGAGTGGCGATGTTGAACCATCCTGAGCGCAGCAGGTCGTTCTGCACCGTTTGCACAAAGAGCGCCCCGCCACCAGATGTGGCGCGCAACCCGGTAAGGTCTACTGAAGTTTTGGCTGCCGTATTTTTGGTGATCCAGACCTCCTGCGCGGGAGCGATGAGCGGCAGAACAACGAGTGCCAGAGAAGCTAGCGAACGACGATTAATCATGGCTGAGTCCTTTAATTGGTAAGTTCAAAAGCAATTGTAATGCAGGGATGGGCAGACAAAAATTCTGCTGGCACGCCGGGAATGCGTGCCACGGAATGGACCGCCTGTAAGACCGATTGATCCATTACTGTATTTCCAGAAGTTTTAACGATGGCGCTGCCGACCAGCGCGCCGTCA
>SESG01010583.1_pt1 | contig 10385 bp, 10 predicted proteins | sample 3171421 | NCBI WGS metagenome assembly SESG01 (sample SAMN10866946, study PRJNA518727) | freshwater metagenome | biome: subpolar coniferous forest; feature: holomictic lake; material: water; isolation source: holomictic Lake 227, 6 m and 8 m depth | place: Canada: near Kenora, Ontario | collected... | reverse complement strand
GGTATATCCTGCCCATTTCAATGCATCTTCGGCTTTCCCATGGGATTGGGTTGTTGTGATACCGCTCGTTTGCAGCCAGACCAGCGCCCGGTTACTTGCATTGATTTCTACAGGTAAGGTAATAAAACTGAAGATGGTGGTCATTGCGAACATGAATATACCGAATAGCAGAAGTGCCGGAAAAGTATTGATCAGCAATATTCCTCCCAATAAAATCCACTGCAGGTACCTCGAGCTGAAACTGACCGCCGGAACAAGTGAAGAACGCAGTCCCAGCCAGGCATAAGCTTTGGCATGCTGAACGGCATGCCCGGTTTCATGAGCAGCGACTGCGGCAGCAGCTACATTGGTGCCGTAAAATACATCCTGACTCAGATTAATTGTTCTGTCTGCAGGGTTATAATGGTCAGTAAGCTGACCTTCAACCGTTTCAATCCTAACACCATAAATCTGGTGGTCACGCAGCATTTTTTCAACGACCTCCTTGCCCGACAATCCGTTGGCTGTAGATATCTTTGAATACTCTTCAAATCTTCTTTTAAGTTGATGACTGATCAGCCAGCTGACAAGTGCAAATCCAATAAAAATAATGAAAATCATAGTTTTGTTTTTTTATTTGACAGATGTATCAGTACAAATATTAAACCAAAAATTAAGAGGTAAAAATGTCAGTTCGCGACAGATTTCTACTGTAACAAATCCATTTCAGACACCCCGCCCGAAATGATAAATTTCATGGCTTCTGCAGGTGATATGTTCAGAGGTTTGATTCTGTTGGCAGGAACAATGTATAAGATACCGGAAATGTTGTACGAAAAGGGGAAATAGACAGCAACTTTACCATCCAGACCCATTTCACCCATCTTTTCGTTGGTAAGAAATCCCATCCTCCACAGATCATTTTTGACATCCACCAAGACGATTACCGGCTTGTCAAACTTCTTCTCCTTACCCACGAAAGCCGAAAACAGGTCTTTCACGGAAGTGTAAATCAACCTAAGAATCGGGGTTTTCAATAAAATCCTCTTTATCAAAAACTTAACAGGTTTGGCGAAGATGGTCTCACCCAGGATTCCCAACAGTACCAGCAAGCAAAAAATAATAAGAATGCCCAATCCGGGAACTTTCAATTCGAAATATTTCTCCAGATAAGTACTCAATAAACCATCGGTAAACTGGAATAGGAAATAGACAATATAAACGGTTGCAGCCAATGGTGCAATCAGCAATATTCCCTGTAACAAATAAGTGCCAAGACGTTTCATAAATATTTTTAAAACATTGGCTTCAGGTATATGGAACATCCGAATTTACATTTACTCCAGATAAAATCTCAGGAATAGGGACATTTCTATACAAGTCCATTGTTTTGCTGCAAATATAGACAAAACCAAAGTCATCTTGAAAAATAATGGCAACAAACCGATTAGTCAAGCGTGCGAATGAGGCATCTGATTAATTTCAATCAGCCATACGCATCGTGTTTTCGACTACCTTAATCATTGTCAGCAGCATTTTAAATGGCGTAAGTGACTCTACTGCATGCATTTTGCCTGCAGGAAGAATAATGCAATCTCCCGGCCCCATCCGATTTTTATTTTCTTCGATTGAAAATGAACATTCACCGTCCAGGATCTGGACCAAAGCATCAAAAGGTGCCACATGAGGACTCAGTCCCTGTCCGGCATCGAATGCAAAAAGTGTTACAGTTCCAGTAGGTTTTTTGATAATCGTACGGCTCACCACTGCATCTTTCGAATATTCTATATCCTCGGCTAATTTGAATAATTTTCCTGTTTCCATTATAATGTGTTTTTTATATCGTTGTATTTGAGCAATTTATAACATTAATTACATCCATTGTTCATCCAAAATCTCACCTTTTATGCTCACTGTTACAGCTTTTACCGGTACTTTTCTGGCCGAACGTTGTACCGCCATTTGCACCAACTGGAGTAAACCGCCACAGCATGGTACCTCCATTATCAGCACAGTGATTGTATTTACCTTTGATGCATCAATCAAATCAATCAATTTTTTCAAATAGATTTCCTTTCCCTGATCCAACTTGGGACAAGCAATTACCAATGATCTGTTTTTTAGCCAGTTGGAATGGAAATCCCCGAGTGAAAATGCGGAACAATCAGAAGCGACCAAAAGATCTGCTCCCTGAAAATAAGCCGCCGCCGGATTGATAAGATGCAGTTGTACCGGCCATTGCCTCAATTGCGATGAAGCGGAAACCGTTTTCTCCAGCGCAATCGGTCGCATGGAAGCTGCATCAAACACAACCGTCTGCGAACCAGGACATCCTCCTCCACAACCGGTATTATTCGCTGGTGCAACAGTCTGATGAACAGCATCTTTCACATCCTGAATTTGAAAGGTTAATTCCGCTTCATGCTGAATCAAAAATCCCATTCCCTGCTTTAAAAAGACAGTTTCATTGTGCTCTTTGAGGTGTCTCAAATGGGCAACCACAGTATTAAACCCTTTTCCGATCATCCCTGCCATCACCTTGATTTCATCATAAGGTTCTGCCTCGCGTTGTTCGATGGTGATGGCTCCTTCCGGACAATGCCCAATACAAGCCCCGAGTCCGTCGCACATCAATTCGCTGACAAGCCTTACTTTGCCATCAATAATTTGCAAAGCACCTTCATGACAATTTGGCACGCAGTCGCCGCAGCCGGTGCATTTATCCTCATCAATTTTAATAATATCCCTTTTCATTTGTTTTTATTTGTTTCTAATTGTTGGTAGATGTTTTGTCGCGCAAAGCCCGCTAAGTTTGCAAGGAAAAAGAACGACCTATTGATTTGTTCATCGCTTAAAACTAATTTCGATTCAAAAATAGGTTCAAAATGGAACTAAAATTGTAACATTGGGTACAATTCTAAATAAATTTATACCATGTACCGGATATTTTTGAATTCGCCCCTCTTCAGGGGATTGACCATGGAAGAGCTGGATGAATTATTTCAAAGCGTCAACCACCAGATCAAACAATTCAGAAGCGGTGAAGTGCTTGCGATGGCAGGAGAAGATGTTGACAAAGCTTTTCTGTTGATGCAGGGACGGCTCCAGGGTGAAATGGTAGATTTTTCTGGTAATTCATTGAAAATAGAAGAATTAGATCCACCTCAAATGGTTGCCGCTGCCTTTTTGTATGGACCACAAAACAAATTTCCAGTCTTTTTAAGTGCCAAATCAGACGGACGGATTCTGGTAATTCAGAAAAAGGAATTTACCGGGATGCTTTCAATGGAACCAAGGGTGATGGTCAATTATATCAACATAGTGTCAGGAAAAGCCCAGTTTTTGTCAGGCAAAATCACCTTTCTGTCCCTGAAGACCATTCGGGAGAAAATTGCCTATTTTTTGCTGCAAAGAATGAAAAGCGGCATGAACAACACGATCAACATTGACCAAACACAAACCAATCTGGCCGATCTCTTCGGAGTTACCCGTCCTTCGCTGACAAGAACCATCCTGGAAATGGAAAAACAAGGAATCTTGACCTGGTCAAGAGAGAGCATTTTGATCAACAACATGAAAAAACTCAACACTATTCTGGGAAGGTAGATTCAAATGGAAAGTAAAACTTTGAATTTTGTCGATCAGATGAACAAAATGGGTAAAGAGGGCATCCCATTTTTGTTTGTGATTGATTATGAAATGAATAACCCGATTATTTGTCCATTACATGAAGCTGCGAAGAACAACATCTTCTACGGAGTAAACGGGCTGCGTAACTTTACAAAAACAATTTCCGAAGGAAAACCCCTCCACTTTCGCAAGAAACCTGTTGACTACGATACCTACCGGATTGCATTTGAAAAAGTGCAGAAAGAGATCCGTTTAGGGAATACTTTTTTGGTTAATCTTACATTTCCTACTGAAATCGAAACCAATTGGAGTATGAGAAGGATATTTGAAAAAAGCAAGGCACCCTACAAGTTGTTGGTTCAAAATGATTTTGTTCTGTTTTCACCCGAAAGTTTCGTTAAAATTGCCAATGGCATTATTTCTTCCTATCCGATGAAAGGCACCATCGATGCCTCTGTTCCTGGAGCCCGTGAGCTCATCCTGTCGGATGAAAAAGAAAAGGCGGAGCACGCTACCATCGTCGATCTGATCAGGAATGATATTTCCATGGTTGCGCGCGATGTCACGGTTAAAAAATTCAGGTATCTGGAAGAGATCCTTACGCATGACAAAACCCTGCTTCAGGTAAGCTCCGAAATTTCAGGCCTTTTACCGGCAGATTATATGGATCACCTTGGAACCATCATCATCAGGTTGCTGCCTGCCGGGTCCATCTGCGGTGCCCCAAAGGACTCCACCCTGCGAATTATCAGAGAGGTGGAAAATTACAGCCGGGGCTACTATACGGGCGTATTCGGCATCTTTGACGGCATAACACTGGATTCTGCTGTCATGATTCGTTTTATCGAGCAAAATTCAGGTCAACTCCGCTATAAAAGCGGCGGTGGTATTACCATCCAAAGCAATCCGGAAAAAGAATACAGGGAATTAATAGACAAAGTGTATGTTGCAACTCATTGAAACCATTTGTTTCGAACATGGTGAATTCCAGAGAATCTCCTTGCACGAAGAGCGAATGAACCGTTCCAGGCACATGCTGTTCGGGATTGAGAAACCCATCTCGTTTGGGAGTCTTCTTCGAATCCCCAGCGAAATGGCAGAACAGAAAATCAGATGCAGGGTGACCTATGCTGAAACCATAGAAAATATTGAATATGAAGAATATATACTAAAAAATATCGGTGGTTTGCTATTGGTTTTTGATGATTCGATTGATTATTCCCACAAATTCAGGAATCGGGATTGTCTGAATCATTGGTTAAACCAGCGTGGTACGGCAGATGAGATCCTGATCGTGAAAAATGGCAGGATTACTGACACAAGTTTCTCCAATATTGTGTTTTTGAGAAACGGAACCTGGTTTACTCCGGAATATCCGCTATTACCAGGCACCAGAAGAGCAGACTATCTTGAAAAAAAAATGATCTTTTCTGCGAATATCCGGCCTGAAGATTTGAATTTATACGAAGAGGCGAGGTTGATCAATGCCATGCGACCATTGGAAGATGCCGAACCGATACCCATTTCGAAAATCAATTAAGGCAGGTGTCAATCGTTACTATTCTTAAACGGAAATAAAGATCAGTGCAATAATAAAATGACGTTTTACTAAGGAAGACGAAGAATTTGTGTGTAGAGTTGTGTGTGTAAAATAAAAAATCCTCTGTAAATCAATCGATTACAGAGGATTTTGTGACCCCACCGGGATTCGAACCCAGATCAAAAGAACCGGAATCTTCCATTCTATCCATTAAACTATGGGGCCATTTACAGAGGTGCAAATGTAGCACAATTATCTTTTGGCAACACCCCTCACCCAAAAAATGATTCACCGAACGGCTGAATTGATTGAATAAAATTGGTTCATTTGATCCAGATCGGTAATAATATCCGCCAGAAAAAATATTTTTGTACAATGGATTATCAATCCATCCACCATTCACCGATGAATTACTCGATCATAGATGTTGAAACAACCGGAAGTTCACCCGGCAATGGGAAGATCACAGAAATTGCGATCTACCTTTTCAATGGGACTGAAATCATCGATTCCTTCATCTCACTGGTCAATCCGGAGTGTGGAATCCCCTGGAACATTACCAAACTTACCGGCATCACCAATGAGATGGTAGAGACTGCTCCCAAATTCTATGAAATAGCAAAGAAAATTGTCGAAATTACCGCCAACACTACCTTTGTCGCCCATAATGCCTCATTCGATTACTCCTTTGTGAGGGAGGAGTTTAAACGGCTCGGATATGATTATAAGCGGAAGACATTGTGTACGGTGAGCCTCAGCAGGAAACTGATTCCGGGTCACCGCTCCTACTCCCTGGGTAATATCTGTCAGGATTTGAACATCCCCATTGAAGGGAGGCACAGGGCAGCAGGCGATGCATTGGCGACGGTATCCTTGTTTGCCAAAATTATGGGACAAAATGCCACACTCGACCATGATCTTTTTTCAACCCGAAAAGGAAATCTTTCAGAAGAGGCCATCGCATCTCTGCCAGGTACCTGCGGAGTGTACTATTTGTATAACTCAACAAGTGACTTGATCTACATCGGAAAAAGCAAAAATATCCATCAGCGGATTCTTTCCCACTTGAACAACAGACTGACCAGGAAAGCCATGGAAATGAGTGAAAGAATCAGTTCCGTGAGTTACGAAGAAACTGGTAGTGAATTGGTTGCGATGCTTCTTGAGTCTGAAGAAATCAAAACCAACCACCCTTTTTACAACCGGGCCCAAAGAAGGTCGGCCAATAATTTCGGTATTTTCTCTTTTGAGGATGAAAATGGCTATTTGCATCTTCATGTCAAAAAAATCACAGAGGAAGATATTCCTTTGATCTCCTTTAGTTTTTACCAGGAAGCCATCGACTTCCTTCATACCCGTGCGGAAAAATCCACCTTGTGTAAAAAATTATGTCATCTCGACGATCGTTCAGGTTCATGCTTTAACTCCGGGTTCGGGGTTTGCCGGGGAGCCTGTCAAGGCGAGGAGGATCCTGCAGACTATAATATTCGCGTCAGGGAAGTGATCAAGCCATGGCAGTTCCATTCTTCCAATTTTTTCATCCTTGAAAAAGGGAAAAATCAGGATGAACTGGCCATCGTCAAAATTGAAGAAGGAAAATACATTGGGTATGGTTTTCTCCCATCGGACATACCACATGCTGATTTTGAAGCGATTAATGATTGCATTCGTCCAAGAAAAGACAATTGGGATGCAAGAAATATTATCAAGAGCTACTTGAAAAAAAACCGCCGAATAGTGAAAATTCTGGAGTATTAACCTGCGTCCGACAACCCCTCCTTGTATCTCGACAATGCCCGCTCGCGTGCAAAACTATGGTCAATAATTTTCTCCGGATAATTATCCGTCTCAAACTCAGGAATCCATTTTTTGATGTAAACATTTTCAGAATCAAATCTTTGGGTCTGCAATTCCGGGTTAAAAACTCTGAAATAGGGAGCCGCATCACAGCCCGAACCAGAGGCCCACTGCCAGCCTCCGTTGTTGGATGCCAGGTCGTAATCATTTAATTTTGAGGCAAAATAGGTCTCGCCCCATCTCCAATCAATCAAAAGATGTTTGCATAGAAAACTTGCGGTAACCATTCTAACCCTGTTATGCATAAATCCGGTCTGATTCAGCTCCCTCATTCCGGCATCCACCAATGGATATCCTGTCTTTCCTTCACACCAGGCCTCAAAATGATTCTGGTTGTTTTCCCAGCGGATGTTGTCATAGGCAGGTTTAAAAGCTCGTGTGGTAACCTGAGGGAAAAACCAGAGTATCTGACTGTAAAAATTACGCCAGATCAGTTCTGACAGGAAAACCGGGGAATGCAACATGGCCAGTGCCGTAATTTTTCGGATACTGACTGTACCAAATCTTAAGTGAAGACTCAGTTTGGAGGTACCTTCCCTGGCCGGAAAATCACGATTGGATTCATAATTTTCCAATAAACTTTGTGGCAGGGATTTGGGAGGGAATAGATTGACCACCCTGGAAAATCCGATTGACTCAATGGACGGAATTGCCATTGGTTTCATCCTGATAAAGTTGTGAAAATAAAGGGAAGTCTTATTGGCACGGACCATATCAAGGTTCAGTTTTTCCAGAAAACGGTTTTTATAGGGAGTAAATACAGTGTAAGGCTTACCATCTTTCTTCACCAATTCATCCTTTTCGAAGATGACATGATCTTTGTAAGTAATGAATTCGGAACGATTGATCTTCAGAAAGCGTTCCACTTCAAGGTCCCTGTAATTGGTATAAGGTTCATAATCTCGATTGCAATAAACACTGCAAATATGAAATTTTTCAATCAAACCCTTGAAGACATCCAGGGGTCGGCCGTGGACGACACAAAGCGTTGACCCTATTTTTTCAAGTTCTTTCTTGAGTTGTAAGAGGGTATCATACAAGAAGTTAATGCGGTAATCAGCTTCGTTGTCGATTCTTAGCAGTATTTCCGGATTTAATATGAACAGTATCAAAACATTTTCACGCGTCTTCAGTGCGTGAAAAAGGGCTGTATTGTCATCTAACCGAAGATCCCGGCGCATCCAGAAAATATTAACGACCGGTTTTTCCTTTTGATGGATCATCCAAAAAATGTTGGTGAATGGTTGGTGAAATATAAGAAAAAACAAAACTAAGTCTCTACATTTGCATCACTAAAATAAAATGTATATCATCAATTACCTAAAATTTATGAATAAAAGAGGTTTTGCCAGTGACAACAATTCGGGTATTCACCCTAATATTTTGAAAGCCATCGAACTAGCCAATGAGGGTCACGCGGTTGGATATGGCGACGACATCTACACGGAAAAGGCTAAAATGCTCTTCAGAAAAGAGTTTGGAGAAGAAACCGAAATCTTCTTTACGCTGACAGGTACCGGTGCCAATATCTTATCCATTCAATCATTGTGTCAATCTTTTCACGCAATCCTATGTGCTGAAACTGCGCATATTCACACGGATGAATGTGGAGCACCCGAAAAATTCACAGGCAGTAAACTTATCCCGATACCGTCGGCAAACGGTAAGGTATACCCCGAAGAATTGGCGAAAAAATTACATGGATTTGGCGCAGAGCACCACTCCCAGCCTGGTATGCTCAGCATATCCCAGGTGACGGAAATGGGAACCGTTTATACTGCAGATGAAATCCGGGAACTTGCTGACATTGTTCACAGTCATGGAATGTATTTGCACATGGATGGCGCCAGAATCGCCAATGCGGCAGTGGCTCTTGGTACAAACTTCCGGACCTTTACGAAGGATGCCGGAGTGGATGTCCTTTCTTTTGGCGGAACAAAAAATGGGCTGATGCTGGGTGAAGCCGTATTGATATTCAATCCGGAACTGGGTAAAAACAGCAAATACTACAGAAAACAGGCAGCACAATTGTTTTCTAAAATGAGATTCGTCTCTGCCCAGTTTATCCCCTACCTGGAAGAGGAAATATGGAAATCCAATGCCCTGCATTCCAATCAGATGGCTCAGAAGCTGGCAAGTTTGGTTTCAGGTATCAAAGCCATCAGGATCACCCAAAAAGTGGAGGCAAACGGCATTTTTGTCGTATTACCCAGGGAGATCATTCCGGTAATCAGAAAAGAATATTTTTTTTATGATTGGGATGAATTCAAAGGTGAGGTCAGATGGATGACCTCTTTCGATACCACGGAGGAAGATGTCATCAATATGGCCGCACTGCTAAAATCCTGTTTGGACTAAAATGGGTTAAGCCGCTTTTTTGTTGTACTTTTGCGAATTCATCAAATAAAAAGCATTCATGATTAGTCGAAGGATTATCCGTACCAAAATTCTGCAGATACTTTATGCGCATGTTTCCACCCCTGATAAACCGATCAGTGCATCTGAAAGCGAACTGCATTTCAGTATCCAGAAAACCTATGACCTCTACCATCTTCTGCTGATACTACCGGTTGAACTCTGTGATTATGCCGAGCGGATGATGGAGATCAGAAAGCTAAAGAATTTTCCTACCGAGGCGGAGCTAAATCCGAATATGCGTTTCGTATCCAACAGGTTGATCAGTAAACTCAAGAATAACACGGAATTAACTTCCTATGTTGAAAAGAATAAGGTCAATTGGGTGAACAGTCAGGAATTGGTAAAGAAAATTTATCAATCCATGGTTGAATCCGATGTTTACAAAAACTATCTCACAATTAAAAGTGATGATTTTCAGGTTGACAGAGGATTTTTCGAGGATTTTTTTGCCGAGGTATTACTAAAAAGCGAGTTCGTTTTCAATGAATTCGAAGAACAAAGCATTTACTGGAATGACGATTTGGATTTCGTTGTTTCCATGGTTATCAAGACTTTGAAGAAATTCAAGGAAGAAAGCAATTTTAACGATCATCTTTCCTCTCTCTACAAAGATGAGGAGGACAAAGAATTTACAATTAACCTGTTCCGCAAGACGCTCGCAAGAAGTGAGGAAAACCGCAAAACAATTGAGGCATATACCAAAAACTGGGATGTTGACAGGGTCGCTACCATGGATATTCTCATTATGGAACTCGCTCTGACAGAGCTTACTGAATTTCCTTCTGTGCCAATCAAAGTTAGTCTGAACGAATACATCGAACTGGCAAAATATTACAGTACACAAAGAAGCAGTATATTTATCAACGGTGTTTTAGACCGCATCACCAAAGATTTCAAGGAACAGGGAAAAATTGTCAAAGCCGGACGCGGACTTCTGGAAGGATGAGAATCAAACAATTCA
>SESG01011558.1_pt1 | contig 10391 bp, 6 predicted proteins | sample 3171421 | NCBI WGS metagenome assembly SESG01 (sample SAMN10866946, study PRJNA518727) | freshwater metagenome | biome: subpolar coniferous forest; feature: holomictic lake; material: water; isolation source: holomictic Lake 227, 6 m and 8 m depth | place: Canada: near Kenora, Ontario | collected... | reverse complement strand
GGCATTTTGTGGGAAACCCTGTGATGCCGGGGGTGCTGCAGATCGAAGCCATGGCGCAGACCGGAGGCATTTTAATCAGCCGGATCCACCAGCAAAATTCGCGGCTGCCGTACTTTATGGCAATTGACGATTGCCGGTTCCGGCGCGTAATCCGGCCGGGAGATCAGATGCGGATTGAGATGTCGGTAATTGCCTCCAAGCGCCGCGTTGTGAAAATGCTTGGCAAGGTGACGGTGGACGGCCAATTAGCGACCGAGGCGACCATTATGTGCATGGTGACCGAAGAGGTGATCGGCGCATGAGCGGAGTGCATCCGATGGCGGTGGTGATGCCTGGTGCCACGCTGGGAGCGGAGGTCGAAATAGGCCCGTTTGTTTTTGTTGGTCCACACGTCACGCTCGGGGATGGTGTGCGGATTATGCCCCACGCCTACCTTGATGGGTGGACTACGCTGGGAGCGGGCTGCACGGTGTTTCCGTTCGCCAGCCTGGGTACGCAAACACAGGACCTGAAATTTCGCGGTGGGCACACGGCTGTTGAAATTGGCGCTGGCACCACCATCCGTGAATCCGTCACAGTGCATGCCGCGACTGCGGATGGCGGTGTCACACGGATTGGCGACAGCTGCCACATCATGGCCTATGTGCACATTGCGCACGATTGTCAAATAGGCGACCGGGTGATTATTTCCAACGCCACTCAACTGGCAGGACATGTGGTCGTAGAGTCTGACGCGGGAATTTCCGGAGCCTGCGGCGTGCCCCAGTTTGTGCGGATTGGACGGATGGCCTATGTCGGCGGCATGACGAAGGTCGTGCAGGACGTAGCTCCTTACATGCTGTGCGACGGGTGCCCGGCGGCACTGCGCGCTCCGAATACGGTAGGCTTGCAGCGGCATAATTTGCCGGCTGCTGCCCAGACGGCGCTGCGCAAGGCTTACAAGCTCCTTTGTCGGGAAGGACTGAACACTACACAAGCGCTGGAGCGGATGCGGGCCGAATTGCCGGCTTGCGAAGAGATGCAGCACCTGATCCGGTTTATTGAGACTTCTGAGCGTGGCGTTTTGAAGTAGCCGGGTGTCGGTGCCCTGCGGGAGCCGTGCGTAATATGCGTATAGGAAGACCGGCTATGATGATTCAGCCTGCTTCGGGATTAGCAAGGTGGAAGGTGGCGGTGGCGGCGTTGAGCCTGATGGGGCTTGGTGCTTTGCCTGTCAGCGCACAAACCGCCGTGGTTCCGGCATCCTCCAGCTCCATTTATACAGCGGCTGTTTTCTCAGCCGCGATGCTTACTAACGACAACGGCACGGTCAATTTCACCTTCGATCAGGTGGACGTGCGGGCGCTGGTCAAGCTGATGAGCGACATCACCGGTCGTGGTTTCATTGTGGACGATGCCGTAAAGGCCAAGATTACTGTGGTGGCGCCGTGCGTGCCGGTGTCGGAGCTGTATCCACTGTTCGTCGGCGTGCTGGAGTCCGCGGGATGTGGCTTGATTGATCAAGGGCGGTTTGCGCGCGTGGTGCCTTTATCGTCGCGAGGTATGCCTCCTGCACCGCTGGCAGTCACTAACAGCACTTTCACAGGGACCGGAATTGTCACGCGCCTTGTCCGCCTGCAGCATCGCAACGCGGGCGAGATCAAAAAAACGCTGGATGTGGTCATGGGCCGTGATAAAGGCAGCGTCATCGCAGCGGTGGAAAGCTCCAATCATCTGGTGATCACAGACACGGTCGGCAATATCCGCCGCATGGAGGCGTTGATCGCACTGCTGGATCAGCCGGGGCTTGGCATCGGAACGGAAGTCATTCCAATGCGTTATCTCGACGCGTCAGAAGTGGCTCAGCAGTTTAATGATATCTACAGCCGGCGGGAGAAGGTAGCGCAAGCTACGGCAGGGCAAACGCCAAACACTCCCAGAACGGACAACAGCCCGTTTTGTCTTGTCGCCGTCCCGTACGCCAACAGCGTGGTAGCAATTGGATCACCTGCTGACATCAGCGACTTTAAGAGCACGATGGCGAAAATTGATGTGCAGTCTCCGAGTGGCTTGGGCAACCTGCACGCCATGTTCCTGAATTTTCTGAGTTCCGACGAAGCGGCCAGGGCGCTCAACAACTTGTTTGGTAACGCTTCTGCGACGGGGAGTGGTAAGGCGCCTGCGCAGCAGGTTGTTTATTCCGGAGGCAGTCGTCCAGCCGATCCCCGGCGGCGCATTTGGATTGAGCCGAGCGCAGTCAATAACGCTTTGCTGGTGGATGCTTCGCCAATTGATTTTGAGCGCATACGTGAGCTGATCGCCGAGCTTGATGTCATGCCAGAGCAGGTTTTGATCGAAGTGCTGATTGCCGAGACCAGCTGGTCCGACGGTTCGGAGTTCGGCGCGCAGATCGCGGCGGTTCAAGTTCCAAGCCAAAACGGTAAAATGGCCATGCAGGGCGCGCTTACTCAGCCTGATGCCGGTTCCTCAACATTGCTTAATTCTTTGCAGAACAACCTTTTTCCAAATGGCATCTCATTCGGTCTGGGCTACCGCTCTGGCACTGACAACAACGGCAATCCGATCATGAGTTATCCGGCCGCTTTCAACCTGAACGCTGTCAAATCGAAAAGCGACTTCAAGGTGCTTTCTAATGTGCCGCTGGTGACGCAAAATAACAAGGAAGCTTCGGTCAGCGTGGTCAATAACATTCCGATTCTGAAGTCCAGTATCAGCGGCGGCGCGGGCACGGCGCGGGACGTGATTCAGAACATCGAGCGCATGGATGTCGGGATCAAGCTGAAGATGACCCCGCGCATTAATCCAAACCATGATGTGACGCTGGTTCTAAACCCCGTCATCGAAGCGGTGACTCAAACCACCGGCTCCGGACCGGAGGCAAGCTACACGCCGACGATTGCCCGCCGCGAGGTTTCGACTACAGTCACGGTCCCGGACGGACGAACGATCGTGATCAGCGGCCTGATCCGTGAGGATCGGCGAAGTTCTGTTGCGCGGGTGCCGATACTGGGTTCCATTCCGGTGATCGGCTGGTTTTTCCGGCATACCAAGGATTCTGTGGAGCGTACCAATTTAATCATTTTTGTAACTCCGCGTCTTGTCACGACCCCGGTTGCGGCTGCGTCCGCGACGGATAGTCTGGGACGGCGGACCGGCATGTCGGCTGCAAGTGTCGTGATGGGCGTTGGAACCAACGATATTCCGCGTCCTTAGCGACGTGGTTCTCATGACTATTAACAGCCACAGCGCGCCAGAACAGTCAGCGGTGGATGATTGCCGTTTGATTTGTCTGGAGCTTGGCGTGCGTTTTCTGGAGGAGATTCCCGACCAGTTGTTTGACCCCGCTCTGGTTGCCAGAGTGCCGGTGGAATGGGCTCGCACGCATGCGTTGCTGCCGGTGCGCTGGGAGGAACGGGTAGCCGTGTTGACGGCGGATCCGACCCTCAGTGCGCGGCAGGAGGAACTCTCGCTGCTTCTGGGAATGGACCTGATCCCGCTGGGCGCGCGGATTGAGGACATCCGTGCGGCGATTGATCGCTGTTACGAAAAGAAATCCGAAACTGCCGAGGGCTTTCTGCGCGACATGGACGCGCACGATACCGGAGAAGCGCCGGTTGATATGCGTGGCGAGGATCTTCTGAGGGTGGCGGGCGGGGATGCCCCGGTTACGCAGCTGGTTAACCTGATCCTTCTGGAGGCGCTCAAAGCGCGTGCATCGGATATTCATATTGAGCCATTTGACAATCATATACGTGTCCGCTACCGCGTAGACGGGGTACTCTACGAGCAGTCAGCTCCGCCGAAGCACATGGAGCGTGCTCTGGTTTCCCGCCTGAAGGTCATGTCCCACATGGATATCGCCGAACGCCGGTTGCCACAGGATGGCCAGGCGCGGGTGCGTATTGGCGAGCGCGAAATTGACATACGTGTCTCGACGCTGCCGGTGGCCGAGGGCGAACGGGTTGTGTTGCGACTGCTCAGCCGTGAAAGCTCCCGTGTAACACTGCAAGACCTCGGGATGCCGCCTGCAGTGTTAGATCCGTTCCAGCGCCTGTTGGAAGAACCTCACGGGCTGATCATCGTCAGCGGTCCGACGGGTAGCGGTAAGACGACCACGCTTTACGCGGCGATCCGGCAGACCGACACGACCGGGCGCAACGTGCTTACAATCGAAGAGCCGATTGAATATCAACTGCCGGAAATTGGCCAGATGCAGGTTAAGGCGAAGATCGGGCTGACTTTTGCGCGCGGCCTGCGGCACATGCTGCGTCAAGACCCTGATGTGATTCTGATCGGTGAAACGCGCGATGCCGAAACGGCGGAAATTGCCGTGCGCGGCGCACTTACGGGGCATCTGGTATTAACCACTCTGCATACCAACGATGCACCCAGCGCCGTGGTGCGGATGATGGACATCGGCGTCGAATCTTACCTGCTCGCGGCCTCGCTGCGCGGTGTGCTTTCACAGCGGCTGGTGCGCCGGCTTTGTCCGCACTGCCGCGTCCCGGCAGCTGTTTCGGGAGACGATCTCAAGGCGCTTGGCAGCGCGGCACGCCGGATCGAAGGGCGCAAGCTGTGGTCAGCCGGTCCGGGTTGTGCGGCCTGCCTGAAGGGTTATCTGGGGCGGATCGGGATTTTTGAAATGTACATGATTGACGACGCAGCGCAGGCGGTGATCCGTCACGGCGTGGACGCCGCAGAAAAGTTGCGGGTTATGCCTGGGGTCTGCCGGGTTTCGCTTGTTGAGGATGGCCTCGACAAGGCTTTGGCGGGAGAAACCAGCCTCTCCGAAGTATTGTTTGTCGTGGGCCGCGTCGCGTAAGGCCGGAGATGAGGACATTCGCATATAAGGGGTTCGACGCTTCCGGGGCCGTGCGCCGCGGACTGATCGAGGCGCTTGACCTGCGCGACGCGCGCGGAAAACTGGCAGAGCGCGGCTTGCTGGCCGAAACCGTTAATCCTTCTGAATCCATAAGTTCACTGCATAAACGCGGTGGCACCTTCAAGGCCGAAACGCGAGCCTTTGTGTACCGTGAACTGGGTGTGCTGCTGACGGCCGGCATGCCGCTTGTGAGCGCGATCGAGATGCTGATTCAGTCGCCCGAGCTGGCGGAGGTTTCCAATGTGCTGGCGGGCGTGCGCGACCGCGTGCGCGATGGTGCACCGCTGGCCGCGGCTGTGTCGGATGCGGGGCGCGAAGTGACAGCCCTTGAACAGGCCATTTTAGAGGTTGGCGAACGCTCCGGCGGGTTGGGAGAAATGCTCGAAAAACTGGCCGGTTTTCTGGAGGAGGAACAGCGGCTGCGTGAGCGCATTGTCTCAGCGATGATCTACCCCTGCATCATCCTCAGCTTCGCCATGATCGTGGCAACAATTATGCTCGGCGTGGTGATCCCGTCGGCCGGAAAAGTGCTGATGGCGCAGAGCCGTGTGCCGTTGCCAATGTTGACCCGAGTCATGATGACCATCGGTCAGGCCATGATCTGGGTGCTGCCGCTGGCGATTGCCTTTGGCGTGGCGGGCGGTTTTAGCATGCGGAGAAGGTTGCGGCGGGATGCGGATTATCGCATGCGCTGGGATCGCAGGCTTTACCGTCTGCCGGTGGTGGGCCGGGGACGCAGGCTGGTCGCGGGGCTGCGTTGTTCACGCACGCTCGCCGTTCTGCTGCGTGGCGGCGTCCCGCTCGTAGATGCCGTGCGACTGGCCGGGCGTGCTACCGGCAGCGCCTGGCTCGGCTCGCGAGTGATGGAGGAGGGCGACGCCCTGCGGCATGGGCGTAGCCTGGCCGATGTCTTCCGGCGCGTGCCGGTTCTTTCGGAAATGCTGCCGGCGTGGATTCAGGCCGGTGAAGCCAGCGGCTCACTGGAGCGCATGCTGGAATGCGCTGGGGATGCCTTCCAACATCGTTGGGAGCGGTTCATCACCCGCGCTCTGGGCGTTATGGAACCGCTGCTGATCCTGGTCATCGGCGGCTTCGTGCTGCTCGTGGTCCTCTCCATCATCCTGCCGATCGTCTCAATGAACAAAGCCATGGGCTAGGGTGGGGCGCAGATCAGGTGGATGGAGGAAGGTGGAGGAGGTCACCACTCAGTCGGTCCAAGCTATATCACATGCCGCCCCTCGCCACGTCGTTGCGCAAGGCGGCGCCGGTGTGCGAGGTTGGACAGGCTGCCACAACTTCCGGGGTGCCGGTGACGACCACCTGACCGCCAGCGTCGCCGCCTTCGGGGCCCAGATCAATCAGGTAGTCAGCGCGTCGGATCACGTCAAGGTTGTGTTCGATCACCAGCACCGTATTGCCGGCATTGCGCAGGCGTTCGAGGACTGTCACTAGACGCTCAACATCGGCGGCATGCAGCCCTGTGGTCGGTTCATCGAGCAGGTACAGCGTCCGTCCCGTGCCCGGCCGTGCCAGCTCCGAAGCCAGTTTGAGGCGCTGCGCCTCGCCGCCTGAAAGCGTGGTGGCCGCCTGGCCCAGCGCCACGTAACCCAGGCCGACTTCCTCCATTGCCCGCAACCGCCGCGCGATCCGTGGCACGGCTTCGAACACCGGCAGCGCCTCGTCCACGGTCAGGGCCAGGACTTCGGCGATTGTGCGCCCGGCATAGCGCATTTCCAAAGTCTCGGGATTGTAACGTTTTCCTTCGCACTCCTCGCAAGGCACATACACATCAGGCAGAAAGTGCATCTCCAGACGCCGCATGCCATCACCCTTGCATGATTCGCAGCGTCCGCCCTTGACATTGAAGCTGAAGCGCCCTGGCGCGTAACCTCGCACCTTTGCAGCCGGCAGCCTGGAAAAGAGTTCTCGAATCAGATCGAAAGCGCCGCTGTAGGTGGCTGGATTGCTGCGCGGCGTGCGGCCGATTGGCGACTGATCGATTTCCACTACCTGATCAATCTGCTGCAGCCCTTTGACGGTATCGTGTTCGCCCGGCGGATCGGTCATCAGGCCCACCTGTATGAACGCCGCGCGGCGCAAAATGTCGTCCACCAGCGTGCTTTTTCCGCTGCCGCTGACGCCAGTCACGCCGATCAGCAGCCCCAGCGGGAAACGCACGGTCACGTTCTTGAGATTGTTGGCGCGCGCGCCCACCACCGTGATCCAGGCCTTATCCGGAGCTTTGCGAGCGGGGGTCGGCCCGCCCAATTCGCCGCGCAGATAACGCGCCGTGGCCGTTGTGCCGCTGCGCGCGAGTTCGGCAGGCGGTCCCTGAAAAAGCAATTCACCGCCCAGACGTCCGGCGCCTGGCCCAAGGTCCACCACATAATCCGCCGCCTGAATTGTGTCGCGATCGTGCTCAACCACCACCACTGTATTGCCGCTATCGCGCAGGCGTTCGAGGGTGCGCAGAAGGCGCTGGTTGTCGCGGTGATGCAGGCCGATGCTGGGTTCATCCAGCACATATAGCACGCCGGTCAGGTGTGAGCCGATCTGGGTTGCCAGCCGGATGCGTTGTGATTCTCCGCCAGAAAGCGTCGCGCTTTCGCGGTCGAGTGTGAGGTAGTCCAGCCCGACTTCCTGAAGGAATGAAAGACGTTCATGTACTTCACGGATAACATTGCCAACAACGCGACGGTCATTTTCTGACAGCGGCATTCCGTCAATTTGCGACAATGCGTCACGCACGGAGAGCTTCAGGAAGGCGGCCAGCGAAAGGCCGTCCACGGTTACCGCCAGCGCCTCCGGTTTCAGCCGTGCACCGTGACAAACGTCGCAGGCTTGACGGCGCATGTAAGTCCGCAGCAGCGCCTGAAAACTTTCGCTCTCGGTTTCGAGGTAGCGCCGTTCCAGATTTGGCAGCAACCCTTCGAAGGGCTTTTCGCGGCGGAGCGCATTTGCGCCGCGCCCGCGTCCGAAGGCAACCGGTTCTGTGCCGGAGCCATGCCAAAGCACCTCGAGAAATGACTCCGGCAGTTCGGAGAAAGGCGTGGATAATTCCACTCCGTAGTGTTGAGCCAGCGCTTTCAGGACCCACCGGTAATACAAAATCATCCGCCGCCCGCCGCGCCGCCAGGCTGGTATGGCCTCCTGCAGCGGCTTGGTGCGGTCGGGCACGACCAGCTCCGGATCGGGCACCAGCCGCACGCCCAGCCCGCTGCAGTGTGGACAGGCGCCATGCGGGCTGTTGAACGAAAAGTGGCGGGCGGTCAGCGGTGCGAAGCTGATGCCGCATTCCGCACAGGCCAGCCGTTCGGCGAAGACCCGCTCTTCCGGAGCGGCGCCGCTGGATTGCCACAGCGCCACCAGCACGCCCTCGCCATGGCGCAAGGCCAGCTCCACCGAATCCGCCAGTCTTGCGCGCATGTTTTCGCCTGAGACAAGGCGATCCACCACTATTTCAATTGTATGCGCCTTGCGTTTGTCGAGCGCCGGCAGGTCATCGAGATCGGCGATGGTGCCATCCACCCGCGCCCGCACAAATCCCTGACGGCGGGCGGCGTCGAAGCGGTCCAGATGGGCGCCTTTGCGTCCGCGCACGAGCGGGGACAGCAACGTAAGTTTGGCGCCCGCTGGCAGCTCCAGCAGTGCGCGTACAATTTGCGCCGCGCTCTGCGCGGAGACCGGACGACTGCAGCGGGGGCAGTGTGGTATGCCGGCGTGGGCCCAAAGCAGGCGCAGATAGTCATGGATGTCCGTGGTAGTGGCGACAATCGAACGCGGCGTACCGGCGGCGGAGCGCTGCTCGATCGAAATTGCCGGCGAAAGTCCTTCGATGCTGTCCACGTCTGGCTTGGACATCTGGTCAAGGAATTGCCGCACGTAGGGTGAGAGGCTTTCCACATAGCGCCGCTGGCCTTCGGCGAAGAGCGTATCGAAAGCCAGCGAAGACTTGCCGGATCCGCTGAGCCCGGTGATCACGCTCAGCCGGTTGCGCGGCAGGCGCACGGTGAGGTTGCGGAGGTTATGCTCCCGCGCGCCGTTGATTACGATCCAGTCCTGAGTCATTCCGTTTCCGTTGCGGCTCAGACGAGCCTGACCAGACGATAGTTGCGCTTGCCCTGACGCAATACGAGCAGGCGATCTTCAATGGCCTGGGCGGGAGTTACGCAGGCCGCCGCATCGGTGATGCGTTCATTGTTGAGATAAAGACCGCCGTCAGCGATCAAACGCCGCACTGCGCTCTTGCTGCTGACCAATCCGGCGGCGACGGCCACGTCCACCACGGGCTGCCCGACAACCTGCGCGCGAGGCAGTTCGCTGGAAGGCGCCTGCGTAAAGACAGCCAGTAAGTCCGCAGCGTTGAGCCCCGCCAGCGTGCCTCCGAAAAGCGCCGCGCTGGCCTGTTCTGCGGAGCGCAGTCCGTTTTCGCCATGCACCATGCGTGTCAGTTCTTCGGCCAGTGTGCGCTGGGCAAGGCGTTGGTCCGGAGCTGTACGTGTGGCTTCTTCGATTGCCGCGATCGAGTCCAGCGGCAGGAATGTGAGTATCTTGAGGTAGCGGGCAACATCCTTGTCGTCGGTCCGCAGGAAATACTGATAAAAGTCATAACAAGAAGTGCGCGTGGCATCGAGGTAGATTGCGTTGCCGGCGCTTTTGCCGAATTTGGCTCCGGTGTGATCGCAAAGAATGGGGAAGGTCAGACCGAAGGCTTCCACGCTGCGCAGGCGGCGGATCAGATCGGTGCCGGCTGTAATATTCCCCCACTGGTCGGAGCCGCCAATTTGCACCCGGCAGCCCTCGTTATCGCAGAGATGCAGGAAGTCGTAAGCTTGCAGCAGCTGATAGCTGAACTCCGTGTAACTCAGTCCTGCTTCGCTTTCCATACGCGCCCGCACACTCTCGCGTGCCAGCATGGCGCCCATGCGAAAATGTTTGCCGACATCCCGGAGGAAATCAATGTAACTGAACCTCTGCATCCAATCCTGATTGTTGACGAGTTTAGCCGGGTTTATGCGGCACTCGAAGTCGAGGAAGCGTCCAAGATTTTCGCGGATACCCTCAAGGTTGGTGGCCACATCCTCTACGCTCAGTAACTGACGTTCCTGCGGCTTGCCGGATGGATCGCCAATCAGCCCGGTGGCGCCGCCGACCAGAGCCACGGCCTTGTGGCCGGCGCGCTGGAAATGGGCCAGGCCCATGATTGCCACCAGGTTGCCAATTTGCAGCGAACGGCTGGTGGGGTCGAAGCCGGCATAGACGGTCGTCGGTTTCCGTACATGCTCAGCGAGTTCGGGGCTCGTCATGGCTTCAAACAGCCCGCGGGCTTGCAGCGTTTCAAGAACAGTAGTCATAATTCACACAAAGAGTATTTTTTGGTTTACAGATATGCAGCTGAGCAAGAAAGTAGGCACATTTGCCTGTAACGTCAAGGGAACTACGCACAAGCAATTTCCTGCTTGTGTCGCTTTTGAACCTGTGTCACGATTCAATCATTAATAAAAGGAGC
>SESG01034001.1_pt1 | contig 10392 bp, 10 predicted proteins | sample 3171421 | NCBI WGS metagenome assembly SESG01 (sample SAMN10866946, study PRJNA518727) | freshwater metagenome | biome: subpolar coniferous forest; feature: holomictic lake; material: water; isolation source: holomictic Lake 227, 6 m and 8 m depth | place: Canada: near Kenora, Ontario | collected... | reverse complement strand
TTTTTTTTGTAGAAATTGTCAATAGTTTTGTTTCGGGCTGAAAAAGGAAGTAGCTTTTATAAAATCTGGTGGAGTAAAAAATGTTAAACGCACTTCAAAAAAAAGAACTTTTAAAAATAGCCAGGAGCGTGCTTTTAGAATATTTTTCAAAAGGCACTGTTCCAAAAATAAAAGTGAATAGCCCTGAACTCAAAGCCAGTGGTGGGGCTTTTGTGACCTTGCAAAAAAAGGGACAATTGCGCGGGTGTATAGGTTTAATAGAGAGTGACAACCCCCTATATCAAAATGTCAGGGATATGGCGATAGAGGCGGCCACACAGGACCCGCGGTTTATGCCTGTCACTGAAGCGGAATTGGCGGAAATTGAAATCGAAATATCAGCACTTTCGGTAAAACATAGGATAAAAAGTATTGATGAAATTGAGCTTGGCACACACGGAGTGATAGTAAAACAAGGGTTTGCCAGAGGCGTGTTTCTCCCACAGGTGGCGACTGAGACAGGGTGGAATAAAATCGAATTTATGCGGAACTTGTGTGCAGGAAAAGCAGGTCTGAAAGCCGATGCCTATCTGGATCCAAAAACAGAAATGTTTGTGTTCACTGCCGAAGTGTTTAGTGAAAAGGAGTTTAAGGAATACCCCCCTATTTGATATTTCCTTGATTTTATGAAACATCCTTGTTATAATCATTTTGTTATTAAGTTCTCCTTTTCGTGTATTTATAAACCAAAAAGGAAACCTGATTTAACTAAAAAAAATTTGAAACGCAGGAGATTAATTTTATTATGCAGAAAATTAAAAATATAGCAATCGTGGCGCATGTAGATCACGGTAAAACCACGCTGGTAGATGCTATGCTAAAACAATCGGGAGTTTTTAAAGAATACCAACATATGGAAGAACGCGTTATGGATTCAAATGATATTGAAAAAGAACGCGGCATAACAATTTTCTCAAAAAATGCAGCTTTTCATTATGGCGGATATAAAGTAAATATAGTGGATACTCCGGGACACGCTGATTTTGGTGGAGAAGTACAGCGTATTTTAAGAATGGTGGACTCAGTACTTTTAGTGGTGGACGCACTTGACGGCACTATGCCGCAGACAAAATATGTGTTAAAAAAATCCCTTGAAGCTGGGCTTATGCCTATAGTAGTCATAAATAAAATAGACAGACCCAATGCCAGACCAAAAGAAGTGCTGGAAATGGTGTTTGACCTTTTTGTAGAACTCAATGCTGCAGATGAACAACTTGATTTTCCAGTGATTTATTGTTCCGCCAAGCAGGGAATTGCAAAAAATCATATGGATGATGAAAGCGAAGATTTAAAACCACTTTTTGATATGATCATACATCATGTGGAAGATACTTCAGGAGATGAGGAAAAACCTTTTCAATTTTTGACTTCTGCTATCGGGTATGACAATTATGTAGGAAAAATGGGTACGGGAAAAATCTATAACGGAAAAGTAAAACAAGGCGAAGATGTAGTCCTTATTAAAAATGACGGTACACAAATGCCTTATAGAGTCACAAAAATTATGGCTTTTGAAGGGCTTGGAAAAGTGGAAGTCAAAGAAGCTTCTGCTGGAGATATTGTTTCCCTCGCTGGACTTGAGACCATAGATGTAGGCGAGACAGTGGCGTGCAAGGAAAATCCGGAAGCCCTGCCGACTATAGATATAGATAAACCGACAATGTCTATGACCTTTATGGTAAATAATTCTCCTTTCGCGGGGCGCGAAGGAAAGTTTGTTACTTCCAGACATGTGTGGGACAGACTTCAAAAAGAACTGCAGTCAAATGTAAGTATAGTGGTGGAAAAAACAGAATCTACCGAGGCCTTTACAGTAAAGGGCCGTGGTGAATTGCAGTTGGCAATCCTTATCGAAAATATGAGGCGTGAGGGTTATGAACTGCAGGTCTCAAAACCACAGGTAATATATAAAGAAATTCACGGCGAGAAAATGGAACCTATTGAGCATGCCATAGTGGATGTGCCAGCGGAATTTGTGGGCACAGTTATAGAAAAAATGGGAATAAGAAAAGGCGAAATGATAAATATGATACAGGGCAAAGACGGCTACACTCGGCTTGAATTTCATATTCCTACCCGTGGGCTTTTAGGGTTCAGAAATGAATTTATGACTGAAACGCGTGGCACGGGAATCCTCAACCATAGTTTTCACGAGTATGGCCAGTTTAAAGGGGAAGTCCCAAGCAGAAGCCGCGGCGTCTTGATAGTTATGGAAGAAGGCGCGATAGTAGGGTATGCCTTGGATAAGCTCAAAGATCGCGGTGCCTTTTTTGTAGTGCCGGGGCTGGAAGTATATGAAGGAATGATAGCGGGAGAAAACAGCCGCGACACAGATATGATAATAAATGTGTGCAGGGAAAAGAAACTGACTAATATGCGCGCTTCAGGATCTGATGAATCCATAAGGCTTGAACCCCCAAGAAAGTTCAGCTTAGAGCAGGCTATGGAATATATCGCAGAAGACGAGCTTTTAGAGATAACGCCTTTGAATATAAGAATGAGAAAAAAAATATTAAACGCTAATGAACGCAAAAGATATGACAATGCTAAAACAAAGGCTGCTGAATAAAACAACTAATTTTTTAACCTGATATAAAAGCCATACCTGAAAAGGTATGGCTTTTTTTATTTGTCCCCTAAACGATTTAAGGGTAGGCGCATTTGAGTTTTGCTTTGGGGTTTTTGCGCATCTTCGGTAAAGGAATGTATGGAGATTCCCAACAGACGGATTTTCTTTTTTCCAGCTTCAGTTTTTTTGAGAAGTTTGAGGATTTGTTCTAAAATAGTAGCGCCCGCCCGCACTCGCACATTTAGAGAAATACTGCGGGTGATTTGTTTAAAGTCGTGATACTTTACTTTTAGGGTAACTGTCCTTCCATATTTATCTGCTAAAGTGAGGTCCTTTTCTACTGCAAAAGCGAGCTCCTCTAAAAGTTCAAATATCTTTGCCATATCTGTGATATCTTTTTCTAAAGTAATTTCACGGCCTATGGATTTCCTTTCCCTATAGGGTTCTACAGGGGACTCATCAATGCCTCTGGCAAGGGAGTAAAACCAGTCACCAGATTTTCCAAAGTGAGAGGATAAAAAATTCAAACTTTTTTTCCTCAAATCTGCGCCTGTTTTTATTCCAAGAGAAAACATTTTTTCTTCAGTGACTTTTCCCACACCGTGAAAACTGCCTATAGGCAATTTATCAATGAACTCAAGCGCTTTTGCAGGGGTGACTATGGTTAAACCATCTGGCTTTTTAAAGCCCGAAGCTATCTTTGCTAAAAACTTGCAATAAGAGACGCCTGCCGAAGCCGTAAGTCCTGTCTTTTCAAATATTTTTTGTTTAATTTCTTTTGCTATCTGTGTGGCAATGGGAATATGTTTATAATTATCAGTCACATCCAAATAGGCCTCATCCAGGGAGAGCGGTTCTATAAGGTTAGTATATTCGCTAAACACTTCGTGTATCTGGGAAGAGGCCTCTTCATATTTTTCAAAGTGCGGAGTAATTAAAATGGCACTCGGACATAACTGCAAGGCTTTGTATGAAGACATAGCTGACCGAATCCCAAATTTTCTGGCTTCATAAGAGCAGGCAGCCACCACGCCACGCTGGGCAGGCGTGCCCCCAACAATCACGGGCTTGCCGCGAAAGGCAGGGTTATCTCTTTGCTCTACTGAGGCGTAAAACGCATCCATATCTATGTGAAGTATTTTTCTCATAAAGTAAGTATATCAAAAAATAAGAAAATATAAAAAATAATTTGACAAGTGCAGAATATATGGTATAGTAATTATGGTCATATGCTCATAATTGAAAAAAAAGTAAAATTAGACAAGGAGGCACAGCTTATGAAAAAGAATGCAGGCAATCTGGACAGAAGCGTTAGAATCGTTTTAGGAGCAGGACTTGTGGTAGGAGGGTTTTTTACACACGGGGGAATAGCCATTGCCCTATGGAGTGTCGGAACAATAGCGCTTTTAACTGGAATAGTGGGAATGTGTCCTTTGTATACCGTTTTTAAAATTAACACCTGTGGCGTAGAAAAAAAGAAATAAAAAGATTAGTCAAAAATAATAAAAGGAAGGGAACTATTAATGGAAAATAACGTAGAAATAGATGCGAGCCTATGTACTGGCTGTGGGGCTTGCGCGAAAATGTGTCCTGCCAAAATTTTGTATGTAGACCAAAAAGAAAAAATAGTAAAAGTGAGCAATGACAGTGCTTGTGATAGGTTGGGTGGGTGTATGAGGATTTGTCCCACAGGCGCCATAAAAATTAAAAAAAATATACCAAGTTTTGCAAAGTTGTTTAAATTCTGAAAATAACAGAAATAAAAATGTATATTCAAATGAAACCGTATTAAAAGAGGAGACAGATATGGCAAGACCTTGCAAAAAAAGATGTATAAATGGCAAAGTGAAAAAGTATGCGCTGAAACCTGAAGGGCTAAACAAAAGATGTTATTTAAAAATAGACCTCCGGCCAGATGAAGTGGAAGCCATAAGGTTAGCTGATTTTCAGGGGAAATATCAGGCAGAAGCGGCAACCCTTATGCATATATCTAGACAGACCTTTGCCAGAGTAGTAAAAAGCGCCAGGAAAAAACTGAGTGATGCAGTGCTCAATGGTAAAATTATTAATATATCTTGCTGTAAACCGGAAAAACTAAGGAAGAAACCATAAAGATATAGAACAAAGAAACCTGCCTTCTCTTCTTGTGATAAACCCAAAACATTGACAAAAAAAATATAAAATGATAGATTTATATGGTAAAAGTATGCATTTATTAGTTTTATAATAAATTATTGCAGAGGTGGTATTTAATGAAAGGACTTGTGGCATTGTTGGTTTTGGTGACTTTTGTATTTCTGACAGGCGTGGTAGGCGCGGAAGCTAACAGCGTGTCAATTCAAAAGTATATAGATAAAAAATATTCAGGTGCTGAGCTTGAAAAATATTCTTATTACAACGCAATTTATTTGAATGTGGTGGGTAAATATGAAAAAAGTCTGGAATTGCTTTTAAAAATAAAGGAAAAATATCAATATTCAAAAAATATGGATAACTATGATTATTATATTGCTGATAACTATGAAAAAGAAATGAAGACCACTCAGGCAAGAGACATATATAAGCAGTTTTTAGTGGATTATCCTGAAAGTGCGCGTTTACAAAAAGTGAAAGAAAAATTAAATGCCCTTCAATTTTTAAAAGAAAAATAAAAAGTGATAAAAAAATCAGGTTTTTATTTATTTTTTTTAGCGTTTTTTTTAATAGGTTTTGTTACAGCTGTTTCTGCAAAAGAAAATATGGAACAGACTCAAGCGGTTTCTGAAACCTCTCCGCTTTCTGATGCGGAAAATAATACCTATGATGCCCGAGTCTCTTCTGTCTTGGGCACTGGTAATAACCCTCAACTCTCAAGCCCATATTTGAAGCGAGCTTTTAACTACGAAGCGGCTTCTAATAAAAATAAAAACACCCCTAAGAATTCAAATTATAAAGAAGTGATGCCTGCTTTATCTGTTATGCCTGTTGAAATAGAGGCTTTGGTGGCAGTAAAAAGCACTGGCGCAGCGCCTGTTATCTATACGAGCATAGGTGGCTTGTTGTTGGCGGGCGGCGCTGTGATTATGGCAGTGCCTGAATCAACGGATGAGACAAAACTTAGCACTGGGCTGGGTTTGACCCTTGGTGGCGCACTTATGGTTTTTGATGGAGTGATAAGAATGTTGGGGGGAGGCACAGACGGCATAAGTGCTGAAAATATGCAAAAAGCTAATAGTTTAATAAAGGAATACAACACATATGTGAATATATATAATGCTAAAGTGGCAGAATTACATAAAGGAAATTATTATGAATATATAAAAAAAGGGGATAACTTTTTTGCAAAAGGGGAAAAAGATGCTGAAAACTATAAATTAGCCGAAACTCAGTACCTGCTCGCAGAAAAAGAAATTCCGACAGGGGATATAAAAAATAAAATTCAGAAAGCTAAAACTGGATATGCCTCCCTCTATTATGAAAAATATATGGCACAGGGAATAGATTTTATGAAATCAGGAAAAACCGATATTGAAAACTACAATAGGGCGCTTATGAATTTTGAAAAAGCAGCAGACCTTAAAAATACAGATGAAATAAAAAATCTGATAATTCAAGTCAAAGAGCTCTATACCGTGGGTGCCGCAGGTCCGTCAAATAAAGGCACAGATGCTTCAGGAAAACCTTTGTATTAAGTAGTGAAATACTAAAAAAGATTTTATTATTGACTTATTATAAAATACCTAATAATATAACTCCGATATAAGGGCAAAAAAAAACGAAAAAATTATATTTCGTTATTTTATTTGGGGGTATTATGACTGATGAGAGAACTGCAGTAATAGCGCTTAATATGGTGCCTGGGGTGGGCAGCGTTAAGGTCAATCGGTTGATAGGAAATTTTAAATTTGCTGGGGCAGTATTTTCAGCACCGTACGAGGCACTTTGTGAAGTGGAAGGGATAGACAAGACCATAGCGGGATATATAACGAATTTTTCAAAATATTATTCTGTAGAAAAAGAACTGCTTCAAGCCGAAAAGAAAAAAATAAAAATCATCACTATTTTGGATGATGCTTATCCGCCCCTACTTAAAAAAATATATGACCCACCGCCAGTGCTTTATTGTTATGGTGCTTTTGATAAAATTCCTGAAAATTCTTTGAGCATAGGCATTGTGGGGACCAGACAGGCAACGGATTATGGTGAGAGGGCGCTGAAAAAAATTCTCAAAGAAATGAAAGAGTCAGGAATAAAGTTTACCATAGTCAGTGGTATGGCGCGGGGAATTGATACTATAGCGCATATTGAAAGTGTGAGACTTGGAATGTTTACAGTGGCGGTGATGGGGTTTGGTTTGAATCAGGTCTATCCTTTTGAAAATCACTATGCGGCGAAAGAAATAATAAAAGCAGGGCTTCTTGTCTCCGAATTTCCGCTTGAGGCCTTAGGCAGTAAACAGACCTTTCCGCGTCGCAACAGGATAATCAGCGGTTTGTCAGATGGGGTGTTGGTGGTGGAAGCGGGGCGAAAAAGTGGTGCGCTTATTACTTCGGACTGTGCTTTGGAACAGGGCAGACAGGTGTTTGCTATTCCTGGAAATATTTTTTCGGAAAAATCAGAAGGGACCAACTGGCTTATTTCTCAAGGGGCTAAAGCGGTCTCCAAAGCCGCGGATATTACCGAAGAATTTGAAATTTTCATAAAATCCGATAAAAAAATTGAAACTCAAGGGGTTTTGAAGATCTTTAACCTTAATCCAGAAGAAGAAAAAATCTATGGATTATTGACTGCTGAAAAAAAACATATTGACAATCTTGCTTTTGAAAGTAATATTAGTGTTATTAAATTGAGCGCTGTGTTGACTATGCTTGAACTCAAGGGCGCAGTTAAGCAGGTCTCGGGTATGTGTTTTGTGAAAAACTAATAGTGACATAATAAAAAGACTTCAGTAAAGGAGCATTCTGTGGCAAAGAAAGAAAAAATAGATACGCAACCAAAGACTGAGGACACCCCTGTGTCCCTTCCAGAAGTAAAAACAAAAATAAAAACAAAAGCTAAACCAGGCACTAAGAAAAAGAAAACTGCCGCTGAAAAGAAAAAAAGCAAACGAAGTGGTGGCAATATTCTTATTGTAGAATCTCCCACGAAAGTACATACCATAAAAAAGTTTTTGGGCGCTAAATTCAGAGTACTTGCCACAAAAGGGCATGTGAAAGATTTACCAAAATCAAAACTGGGCGTGGATGTAGATAATAATTTTGAACCGCACTATATAATAATGAGAGACAAGATAAAATTGCTCAATGAAATTAAACGAGAATGTAAAGATGCCGAAGAAGTATATATCGGGACTGACCCTGATCGCGAAGGGGAAGCCATATGCTGGCATGTGGCGGAAGAAATAAAAAAATCTGGCGCCCATGTCCAAAGAGTAATGTTTAATGAAATCACAAAAAATGCCGTGCTCAAAGCGATAGCGGAACCGCGCGAAATAAATATGAATCTTGTAAACTCCCAGCAGTCCAGAAGAATATTGGATAGGCTTGTGGGGTATAAAATAAGTCCTATGCTTTGGAAAGCCATAAAAAAAGGGTTGTCGGCCGGCCGTGTGCAGTCGGTTGCCCTAAAACTTGTGGTGGAAAGACAAAAAGAAATTGATGCTTTCAAACCTGTGGAATATTGGTCACTGGAAGTTATTTTAGAAAATGGTGAAAAAATAAAATTCACCGCAAAATTAGTAGAAAAAGATGGCGTCAAAGTGGACCTCGTGGTAAAGGAAGATACTGAAAAAATAACCGCTGAACTTGCCAATGCTAAATATATCGTGTCTGATATTGTAAAAAAAGAAAGACAGCGTAAAGCCCTCCCTCCTTTTATCACAAGTACAATGCAACAGGAAGCCGCTAAAAAATATAGATTTACTGCCCAAAAGACTATGATGATAGCCCAGCAATTATATGAAGGTATTAACATACACGGGGAAGGGCATATAGGTTTGATTTCGTATATGAGAACGGACTCACTGCGAGTCACTGAAGATGCGCAGAAAGAAGCTTTGAGTTTTATAGAAACGGTGTATGGAAAAGATTTCAGACCAGCTGTCCCAAACTTTTATAAAAGTAAAAAATCAGCGCAAGATGCGCATGAGGCGATAAGACCGACAGCGGTCAATCGTGCGCCAGAACTTATTAAAACTTCGCTAAATACGGACCAGTTTAAACTTTACACTATTATTTGGCAGAGGTTTGTGGCCTCTCAAATGACGCCTGCTGTTTTTGATGATACCAGAGTGAGAATTCAGGCAGGGGCATATCTGTTTCAGGCAAACGGCTCAGTTAAAAAATTTGATGGATTTTTAAAAGTATATGACACTATAAAAGAAACCGAAACAGAAGAGGCTAATGCCGAAGAAAATGATAAAGAGGAAGCCCAACAGGAAAATCAACTGCCTCTTTTAAACCTAAACGAAGAACTGCGTTTGATAGAACTTGTGCCAGGACAACATTTTACACAGCCCCCAGCGGCTTACTCGGATGCGACTCTTGTGAAAGCCCTTGAAGAAAAAGATATAGGCAGACCTTCTACTTATGCGCCTATTATTTCTACGCTTGTCATAAGAAAATATGTAATGCGCGACAGGGGTAAATTTGCCCCAACTGAATTGGGGATTCTTGTTTGGGATGTGTTGGGAAAACATTTTTCAGAGATAATAAATGAAGAGTTTACCGCAAAAATGGAAGATTCTTTGGATATGGTGGAAGAAGGGACAGTGGTCTGGACTGACTTACTCAGGGAGTTTTATACTAATTTTGACCAGCTGATAAAAAAAGCAGAACCGCATATGAGTGAACTGAAAAAAGATATAGAAGGGGAGACAGGTTTAGTATGCGAACAGTGCGGCGGGAAAATGATAATAAAATGGGGTAGGCACGGTAAGTTTATGGCCTGTGCCAATTATCCTACCTGTAAAAATGCCAAACCCATAGGCGGAGAAAAACCAGAAGATAAAATAGAAGAAAACTGCCCGCAATGTGGCGCACCCCTTATGATAAAACACGGGCCTTTTGGAAAGTTTATCGCTTGTTCAAAATATCCAGAGTGCAAATATACCAGACAGATAGTTATTTCTATGGGCGTCAAATGTCCTGACTGTGGAGAAGGCGACCTGATAGAAAGAACTTTTAGAAAATACAGGAAGTTTTACGGCTGTAGTACCTATCCTAAATGCAAGTTTATGATTTGGGACAAGCCTGTACCGACTGAATGCCCACAATGCAAAGCCCCTTTTCTTTTGGAAAAGTGGAAAAAAGACAAGACAGTCATCTACTGCAAAAAGTGCGATTACAAAGAAGAAAAAGATATGAAATAAATGCCTCCTCAAAACAAAGAACTGCTGGCGTACGCAAAATATCTCGCGCACGAAAAGAACTATTCAAAAAAAACTGTGAGAGCTTATTATGACGATATAAGGCAGTATCTGGAGTTTATTGAGTATGCCATAGACACGGCAGCAGAAAATGAAATCCGCTTATATATTGAAAAGTTGAACTCAAAAAAATACGCAAGAAATTCCATAATAAGAAAAATAGCAGCGGTAAGAAATTTTTATAGATACTTGGTAAGAACGAAACGGCTTAAAAAAAATCCCTTTTCATATATTCTCAACCCTAAAAAAGAAAAAAAACTTCCAAGTGTACTCAGTGAGACACAGGTCACGGCACTTTTAGAGGGAGTGGAGACCACTAAGTTTTTAGGGCTGCGAGATAGAGTCTTTTTGGAACTTTTATATTCTTCTGGGATAAGAG
>SESG01017380.1_pt1 | contig 10407 bp, 8 predicted proteins | sample 3171421 | NCBI WGS metagenome assembly SESG01 (sample SAMN10866946, study PRJNA518727) | freshwater metagenome | biome: subpolar coniferous forest; feature: holomictic lake; material: water; isolation source: holomictic Lake 227, 6 m and 8 m depth | place: Canada: near Kenora, Ontario | collected... | reverse complement strand
AAATATTCAAATGGAGGCTTAATTTCTGCATTATAAACTTCAGAAGATAATGCTCTTCTAGAAATTGTTCCATAAGGACCTAAACCTTTTCTAAATGTACCTATTATCATTATATCCTTTAAACTATAACCATGATCCATTAGTTCCTTTAAAGTAAATCCCTCTTCTCTAATTAAAACATCTATTGGAAAAGAAGTTACTAATTCATTTACTTTATATATTCCTTCCTTAACAAGTTCTTTTATTGGAACTGATTTAGATATAAATTGTCTATCAACCCCACTATCTAATAAATATTTATAACTATATCCTGCTTTTATTACTGCTCTACAACTTATATGTGGGTAATATTCACTCCAATAAGTTAGATCTCCACCACCGTATACATGATAACTCTCAGATAGCATCTGTTGTAATGGCATTTCTGCATTTAATAATGTCTTAATTGTATTTACTGGTGATTCTTTATAAGATTCTAAAGGTTCTCTAAATTCTTGAGCAACCCTTAATAATATTTGTTTTGAACCTAATAACTTATTTATTTCTTTATATTTAAATCCACTTTCAAATAAATTATGTAATCCAATTTTTTTTTCAAAGATTTTATCAAGCCCTTCTTTTAAAAAATGTTCTTTTAATTTTTGCTTTAACTCATTATATTTTGCAATATGATTTTCTTCTTTAGGTTTAGGAAACTTTTTTATAAAATTAAGAAGCTCTTGTTTAGTAAATAATTTATCAATATAATCTATTTTATTATGAGTAAATAAAGATAATGGATTAATTCCCATCTTAATTAGTTGTTCTTTTGAATATTTCTTATTTTGAAGAATAGAATCTAATTTACTAATTCCTTCTTTTTGCTTTATAATCTCAAGTCTTTTCTTTGCTAATGCTTGCTCTTTGTCTTTAGTTAATGTTTTTTTAAATCTATCAGCTGCTTTTGCAATATCTTTTATCATTGATTTTTTAACTGGCATAATAATACCCTCTTTTCAATTAATTTATTAATCGTTATAAAAGTATTAAACACAATTAGATTTATAAACCTATCTTGAAGTTAAAAATAATAAAATAAAGAAAAAGGATGAAGATTATAAAAAATAAAAAAAAAAAGAGTTCTTAGATTAAAATTAATCTAAGAAGAATTCCCAAGTTTTTGGTTCAGGATCTATTCCCTTTCTCTTTCTAATATCCATGATTGTATCTTTCAAGATTGATTTAGGAAGCTTCTCATATCCTGAATATTCAGCAGTCCATACAGCTCTTCCTTGTGTCTCTCCTCTCATCTCTTGTGAGAAACCAATCATTGACTTAACAGGTATCTTACCAACAATAATTGAAAGATCTCCTTCACTCTTGATATCTTCAATCTGTGTTCTTCTACCAGAAAGAACTCTTGAAACAGAACCCATGTAATCTTGTGGAACTGATACAGTTAAATTCTGTTTTGGTTCTAAAAGAGTGTAGTCACTTGCAAGAACACCAGCATAGATAGCTCTAGTTATTGCTGGAAGAACCTGAGCAGGTCCTCTATGGATTGCATCCTCGTGTAATACTGCATCGTTTAGGTTAACAAGAATACCAGAAACTCTTTCTTTAGCAACTGGTCCTTCTCTTAATGCATCTTGGAATGCTTCAATAATTAATTCTCTAGTTTCATTTAGGTTCTGTATTCCTTTTGTTCTATTAATTAAAATAGAATTATTGAAAACAGCCCAAATGTTCTTTGATTCATCACCAGAGAAACCAATTTCTTGGAGCTTCTTCATGATTTCCATATCCTTGTTCTGTCTAATCTTACAATGAAGCTTTAACTTTCTTAACTTCTCAAGCATTTCTCCTTCAATAGGTTGTATCTGTATCTTGAACTTATTGTGCTTGTTTGGAGTTTTTCCTTCAATAACAGGTGAACCCTTTTGTATTGTTTCATAATAAACAACAATTGGAGGGGAAACTGTTATTGGAATATTATTATCCTTCTCAATCTTGTATTGAGTAATTTCTAAGTGAAGTTCTCCCATTCCTGAAATTAAGTGCTCTCCTGTTTCTTGATTTAATTCAGCTCTTATGTTTGGATCTTCTTTAGTAATATTATGAATAACATCAATTAATCTTGGAAGATCTTTTGAATTCTTAGCTTCAATTGAAACAGTCATAACAGGTTCAACATCTGATAAGAAATCCTCAAATGGTTCCATCTCTCTATTTGCAAGTGTTTGACCAGTGTAAATTTCTTTCATTCCAATTACACAAGCAATATTTCCTGCTTCAACCTCATCTAATATAACTCTTTCAGGTCCTAAGTATATTCCAACTTGTTGAACCTTACCTTCTTTGTCTGTACCTAATATTTTTAAGTCCATTCCTTTCTTAATTGAACCAGCGTATATTCTACCTGATGCAATATCTCCAGCATGCTTATCAAGAACAATATCTGTTACCATCATAGCAACATCAGTGTCTCCCATTTCACAATTTTGCATTGCTTTTCCTTCTGGAGTACTAAGATCTCCTTTCCAAATGATTGGAATTCTATATCCTTGAGCAACTTTTGGATTAGGTAAATGATTAATAACCATTTCTAAGAAAACATCTGAGATTGGTATCTTATCAGATAATTCTTTTTGTTGTTCTTTTTCACAATAATCAATAATATCTGCAAACTTTATATTGTACTTAGTCATTGCAGGAACAGACATTGCCCAATTATGATATCCTGAACCAAAACAAACTGATCCATCTTTAATTGAAACTTGCCATTTTTGTTTTAATTCATCTACTGCATATCTTGAAATTAAATTATTAACATCCATTACAACCTTAACGAATTTTTTTTGCATGTCTTCAGGTGTAACGTGCATTTCTGTAATTAATCTATCAACTTTGTTAATGAAAAGAACAGGTCTAACTCTTTCCTTTAATGCTTGTCTTAAAACAGTTTCTGTTTGAGGCATAACACCTTCAACAGAATCAATAACTAGAACAGCTCCATCAACAGCTCTCATAGCTCTAATAACGTCTCCAGTGAAATCAACGTGACCAGGAGTGTCTATAATATTAATTAAATATTTTTGATCGCCGAGTGCATATGGAACAGAAACGTTAGAAGCATTAATTGTGATTCCTCTTTCTTGTTCTAAGATATATGAATCCATGAAAACTTGTTCTCCTGCTAAATCTTTTGAGATTAAACCAGCAGTAGCTACAAGATTATCTGTAAGTGTTGACTTACCATGATCAATATGTGCAATAATTGCAATATTTCTAATATTCTTTGTGTTTGCCATCAACGTTTGTGCAAGTTCTGCAACTTGTTCTTTTCTTCCCATGTTATTTTCACCTGTATTTTTTAATAATTTTTATGTATTAAATCAATAGTTTTTGCGGATTGCTTAAAGCTATTAATGCACCACTTAAATTCAATATAAATTGAAAAGTAGATATATATAATATATAGGGGAATTTATTTAAATACCTTTCCTTATAAGGCTTTAGGCTTAATAGGTTTCCTTTCAAAAAGCTTCTTGTTTCTCTTAATAAATTTAGTCATTTCCTTCTTTGTTTTATTAAGATTTTCTTTAGAATAAGCTTCTGCAATATATTTATCTAACTCTGGCTTAATTAACTTAAGAATTTCAGTATTACTTTTAATTGAAGGTACCTTATATTGATTAGGAATATATATGGATAAAGGTACTGGTTGAGTAATATAATTTGGTTTTTTTGTAATTTTATTCAAACTATTTGTAATTTTATAAATATTTAAAGTTTCAGGATCTATTCCAAGTTTATTTATTCCTACATAAACTGTATTTGAAGTACCGGTTTTAGTTTTAACTATTAATATTTTTTCTTTACCATTAATATCTGCTTTAATAAATCTAATTGCTTTAGATTTTATAGCTCTTAAAAATCCTTCTAAAGTTAAAGCACAAGCATCCTGTAGATGATTAGAGATTACCTGTTGAGTAATTAGTCCATTTTTAATTCTAATAATTTCTAAAAATGGATTATATTTTTTTTCAACATAATTATAGTATCTTTCAGATTCTAAAAATACAGAAAACTTATCTTGCTTAAGAGTAGACATCTCTTTTAATAGTTTTTTTCTATATTCATCTGGTTTTGATAAAACATTATCAAGATGAGCAATAATTTCTTGATTATATATTATTAAATCATCTCTTTCAAAGTGAGATCTACTTGAGATGAATAATTTAAAAAAAGTTGGAAGATAAGTCTTAAGAAGAGGTTCATACTTTTCTGGATTTTGTGTATAAAAAGATATAGTCTTTAAGCTAGATAAATTATTTGATTTAATTTCATAATTAAAACTATTTTTCATAGAATTAATTAATTTAATTTTTATGTTTGACATATAACATCTATCTTCTTGTGATTTTATTTAAATACCTATTCTTTTCTTACTTTTGCTTCTATTTTATCAAGATAATCTTTGTACAATTTACTTTTTGGTTTCATTGAATAAAATACTCCTGCATTTAGAATTTCAAGAGTTGCATCTTCACTTTTTCTAATATCATCTAAGAAAATATTTCTGGATTCTAAATCTCGAAACACTCTTTCAGTTGCTTTTAATCTTAAAGCTAAGGTAATAGGACCAATCCAACTCATTCCTGGCATCCACACAAGATGAACTTTATACTTACCCTTAAACTTACGAAAAACTTCATTATAGAATTGGCTTGATTTAGGATATTTCTTATTAAAGGTAAGATATAACTTATATTTATTATAACGATAAATAGTATTAACTTTATTTTTTAGTGTAGATATCTTTGAAGTAGGTTCTTTTTTAGGCTTGACTTCTTTTTTAGTAACTTCAAGCAATTTCTTTGGTGCTTTCATTAGGATATTAAATCTGAAAACATTTATAAATAGATAGAAAAAGATTATAAAAATAAAAAAAATAAGAAAATAAAGAAAATAAATTCTTTATTTATCTAGAACTTTGTGCAATTCTTTCGATTTCATCTCTCTTCTTTACTGCATAACTCTTTTGATCGTTCTTTGAAGCTAAGATGATTTCTTCTGCAAGTGCTACTGAAAGCTCTTTCTTTACTTTAAATGTTTTTGAGAATGCTGCGAGTGCAAGATTCTTAAGTGCTTCATCAAGTCTTTTAATTGGAGCTAAATCAACTGCTTGATTTGATACTACTCCACCTCTTTGAAGTCTTACAACATCTTCTCTTGGAGCACTAAATTCAAGTGCTTTAACAAGAACTTGTATAGGATTTTCCTTAGTTGTTTTGTTAATGTAATCAAATGCTAAATCAACTGATTTAATCATTAAATCCTTTTTACCACACCCTTTCTTTCCTCTAATGAACTTACCAGAAAGCTTTTTCTTTCCTTGTCCTGATCTCATAAGCTTATTGATTAATCTTTCAACAACATTAACCTTAGCTTTTTCAACAGGTGTACTCTTTCTAGCACCATGTGTGTGTGGTATAACCTTTTCTTTCAAACAAAGGTACTTTGCAATACCTAAATCTGCAGAAATTACTTCTTTTGTTTCCCATTTATTAAAAATTTTCATAATTTAACACCATTTTATATTTAAAAATAAAAAAGAGATATTTATCTCTTTGATTTCTCCTTCTTTCCTGTTCTTAACATTTCAAGGGATTGATCATTAACTTTAATAACCTTGTACTTAACACCCCAAAGATCTCCAACAGGTCCACCTTTACGTCCACCAATTCCTTCAACAGTTACTTGGTCGTGTATTTCAATGAACTTAATAGCTTTATCCTTTGGTGCAAGTGCTGTTAATTCCTTACCATTCTTAATAAGTTTAACTCTAACACATTTTCTAATTCCAGAGTTTGGCTGTCTTGCTGTAATTCCTTTCTTTTCAAGCACAATTCCTTTTCCTTGTGGTGCTCCTTCAAGAAGTCCAGCTTTTTTATGAACCTTAACACTTCTTTTGTATCTAGGATCTTTCTTATTCCATTTTATTCTGTTTTTAATGTTTTTCTTTGCAGCGAATTCGCCGTTTGCTCCTCTACTCATAATATCTTCACCTTAATCTTTAAAATTTCTATTCAATATGTTTTTTATTTTTTCTTATATTTTCAATTATAGTTTCTTTCCATAATTTTACTGCATATTCTAAATTTATTCTTTTTTCTTTAGCTAATTTTTGAATTGCTGAAATTATTTCTGGTGCTCTTTCTTCAGAAGCTTCAATTCCTAATTGCTTTAAATACATAACATCCATAGATTCTTTTAATTTTGATTTTTTATTAAATGGACGTATGTTTTCTTTTATTTTTTGTGTTTTTCTTTTAAAGTTAGAGCCTTTGCCCATAACATCACTTTTTCTTAATCTTTATGATGCTTTTGAATAACTCATCATCTTGTATTGGTTTTTCTTCTTCTTCTTTTTGTCTAATTTCTTTAGCTTTCTTTATTTCGTCTTTTTCTTCTTTCTTTTTAACTTTTCCTTCTTTCTTTTCAGTTTTAGCTTTAGTTCTTGCATTTTCCTTAACAACTATAATATCCTTAGCATCCATTACAGCAAGTATGCTTGATTCACCAACATCTAATACTCCAAGAACAGAAATACTAAAAGGTTTACCACAAACAGAACCAAGTTCAACACCAGATTCTAAATAAGTAATTACTTTTACTCCAGCAAGCTTACAATAGTGTTCAATTTGCTTCTTTTGAAGTACCTTAACAGTACTTGCAAGAACAACGAGCTTAGGGTCTCCCACTAATGTTTCTCTAACTATTTCTTTTGTACCATAAAGAACTTTTCCAGTGTCTACTGCAATTCTTAATTGTTGATTAAATTTATTCCAATCCATATTATTTCACTTCATTATTTTTATTTTAAATTTTTTTTCCTTTTTTTCTATTTATATATAATATTTATGTTCCTAAATGTTTAAAAAAGAATTTAAACTTATTCTTCCTCGTTTGCTTGTATCATCTTCTTTAAATTTTTCGGATCAAGTGTTAATTTAACAAGACCAGTTCCTGCTGAAATTGGTTGTCCAACTATTAAATTTTCTGTAATTCCTGTAAGTCTTTCAGTTTCATGATAGAATGCAGCTGAAAGTATGTGCTTTACAGTTTCTTCAAATGCAGCTCTTGCAAATGGACTTGTTTTTTCTCCAGTTATTCCAGTTCTAACAATACCCTTAACTCTTCCACCGAAGGTCATAAGATCTGCTAAAACAAAAATATGTCTAAGATTAATATCAATAGAGTTTGAACTAAATGTACTACTTAATTCATTAACAATTGCTTGTCTTCCTGCTTCAATTCCAAGAACTTTATTAATTTCAACAACATCATTTGTTATTGATCTAAGTGAATCAACTTCTTCAAACTTTAATATTTCTGATAAATTTGTTCCTCTTGTAATAATTACAAACTCATCTCCAACTTGTGTAACAACAACCTTGTCAATGTGCTTAACACCGAAAAGAGGTATACTCTTCCATTTTAAAACTCCTTTTCTAATTGTGTAAAGTGGAGTTGTTGAATCAAATGCAAAGTTAATTTTCTTCTTATTATCTCCAAATCTTTTTGAAGAATAGATTTCATCAATTTTATCATAAACTAAATCCATGATTGTTTCTTTATTAATTCCTGCTTCATCAACTTTATCTTCATCTAAAATAAAAGATAAACTTTTATTTTCAAAGTTTTCTTCAAAGTTACCAACATCTTCAACCTTGATATCTACAAGACTGCTTGCAAATGCTTTTACTTTCTTTTCATTCTTAATAAGTTCAGATTTTAAGTATATTTTCATTGAAGGATACTTAGATGATAAACGTCCATCAACTATTTCAATAACTCTTTGTATTCCTTGACCTACAGAAACTTCTAAAGATCCAGCATAGTGCTTAGTTCTTAATGTTAACTGAGTTCCAGGTTCACCAATTGATTGAGCAGCAATAAGTCCTATTGCATCTCCAGGTGTAACTAGTGCATTATTATATCTATTAGATACAATTTCAACTAGTTTTTTCCTTTTTGCATCACTAAACTTTTTAGTTTTAGCATACGCTTCAATTCTTTCTAGAACCAATGTAGGTAATTCTCTCATAACAATCAACTTTTTTTTATTTTAATTTTTAAATATACTGTCCAACATTTAATACAATTTACTCATGGAAGAAATTTATATTCTTTCCAAGATATGCTTTATCTGGTGAAAGTCCATCATCTCCATATAGGAATTGTATAACTTGCCCATCTGCAGTTCTTACACTTAAATCATCATTAACAATTAAATCCTTTAATGCATTTGATAATCTTCTGTATAAGTATCCTGAAACCTTTGTTGCAACACCTGTATCAATTTCTCCTTGACGTCCACCAATTGAGTGTATGAAATACTCTTTTGGTTCCATTCCATTAAAGAAATTGTTCTTTACAAATCCATAATCCATTAACGCTTTTGTTCCAACAACATTTGAACTTAAGAATCTATTTGAGAAACCTGCTTTTGGTCTACCTGATCTAACAGTAACAAGACCCCATAAAGCAACTATGTTAGCAACGTTACCAAGCTTTCCACGAGATCCACCAATACTTGCAATTAATGTTGAGTTATTGTATGCAATCTTAGTTTCACTTGTCATTTCTTCAAATTTAATTTCAAGAAGTTTATTTGAAATTTCTTCTTTTGTTTCTCCTGCAGCTCTAATCATTTCAAGCTCGAAGGTTTCTGCTAAATTTTTACCAGGTATTAAAGGTAATGACTTAGTTTCAAACTTTTTAATAATTCCATTTGTAGTTGCAATTAATTTCTTAACTTTTGTATCAATTTCATCTTGCAATGTATCTGGTGTTTTATATTCATCAAGAGCAATTGTAAGTCCTTTCTTACTAAGTGTATAGAAAACAAGCTTTGATAAATTATAATAAAACTCAACAGCAACTCTCTTATCATAATGTCTAACAAGAACATCAATTAAATTTCTAGGAGCATATAGTTTTTCATCAACAACTCCAGAAACAAGGCGTCCTTTTTCAACCTTAAAATAACAATCGTACTTATCAACATCTTTTTGAGTAACTTTACCTTTAACCTTTCTTAATACAGTAAACAATTTATTATAATATTCTATATTAAGATCCTTTGGTAATATTTGAGAAAAGATAAGCTTACCAGAATACTTTGTTCTATCAACATCTGCTGCTGGAAGTTCAGTTATTCCAATTGAATATAACATTTCCATTGCTTCTTTCTTTGTAAACACAGTATCTTTCTTTGTTAATAAATAACCACCTGAAACAATATCATGATCAGGAACAATGATTGGTGATCCATTTCTAATACTTAAGATTTGTGAATCAACCATTAATAAATTATTAATTTCTGCAACTGCTGCTTCACTCTGTGGACAATGAAGATTCATTTCATCACCATCGAAATCAGCATTGTATGGAGGACAAGCAATTGGATTTAATCTAAATGTTTTACCAGGTAAAACTTTAATCTTATGTCCCATAATTGATGCTCTATGAAGTGTTGGTTGTCTGTTAAATATAACAACATCTCCATCTCTTAATTTTCTTTTAATTGTTGCTCCATCTTCAAGCCCGTCCATTAATTCTTGCTTGTTTGCAAGATTAATTATTTTTCTTCTTCCGTTCTTTGTGATAATGTAATCAACAAATCCTTTATCTATTTGTTCTTTACAATATTCTTTATTCCAAGAAGTTACTTTTTCAGGCATTGTTAAAGTATTTGCAACTTGTTCAGGAACACCAAGCTCATCAATTCTAATATCTGTTGATGGAGTGATTGTTGTTCTTGCACCAGCATTTACTCTTTTACCAATTAAGTTATATCTAAATCTTCCTTTCTTACCCTTAAGTCTTTGTGCAAGAGTATTAAGTGCTCTTCCAGACCTATGCTTTGCAGGTGGAACACCAGCTGTGTTATTATCGAAATAAGTTGTAATATTGTACTGCAGAAGATCCCAAAGATCTTCAACAATTATTTGTGGTGCACCAGCAACTATGTTTTCTTGTAATCTTGTATTAATTCTAACAATATTAAGTAACATGTGTGTTAAATCTGATTCAGCAGTAATTACATTTTCTAAGGATAATGAAGGTCTAATTGCTACTGGAGGAACTGGTAATGTAGTTAATACAAACCATTGTGGTTTAAGTGTTTGTGAATATCCAAACAAGAATAAATCTTTATCTGGAATCTTAATTAACCAATCAGTAATATCTGATGGGTATAATCTTTCTTGATTATAATAAAAGTTAGTTGGTTTATCAATTGTAACCTTTGGAGTGTCTACTCCACAATGAGGACATTTCTTTTTATCTCTAACGAGCCCAACAATTTCCTTTGTTGCTTTTTCAGGGTCTGATGCGAGTGCAAGAAGATCAGTTATG
>SESG01033051.1_pt1 | contig 10408 bp, 27 predicted proteins | sample 3171421 | NCBI WGS metagenome assembly SESG01 (sample SAMN10866946, study PRJNA518727) | freshwater metagenome | biome: subpolar coniferous forest; feature: holomictic lake; material: water; isolation source: holomictic Lake 227, 6 m and 8 m depth | place: Canada: near Kenora, Ontario | collected... | reverse complement strand
GGGGTAGGTGAGCAATTACCTTCGACATCAACGGTAACAAGGTGGGGGAATGGTCATGCCAATGCAAATTCATCGCTTCCGAGACAAGGTAGCACTCTACGTCTCTCGAGAGACAGTCTACCTCACTCCCACCCAGGCCAAGGCAATCGCCAAAGCCCTTAACGGTGCAGCGAAGTCAATCAAGACCGAGCCTGACTTCTGCAACTCAAATTTTGCGACTGTGGTGATCGAATGACGTTCCTTGTCAAGATCGACAACGGCGGCTTCACCTACTGGCTCAAGAACACGATCTGGGTAGGCGCTCCCGAACGCGCCCAGCTCTTCTCCTCCCGCGAAGCCGCCGAGGAAGGCCGGGTGAAAGCCGCCCCCTTCACCAAGAAGTACCTACTGAAGAAAGCTCAAATCATCGAGGTTGAGTTATGACAACCTTCATTGTCTCCGTCTTCCTCATCGACCGCGCCTACGGTGGGCCTGAGGAAGGCGGCTGGTGGTTCGACACTGGCGAACTGGTCAGGACCATCCGTCGCTTCAAGTCACACGACAAAGCGTCTTCCTTTGCGAAGCGTCTCCGCAACAAACTCGACAACACCCTGAACAAGGGACGCCGAGACATCGGCAGTGTCCTCTCCGAAGGCGTCTACACCGCCTTCGTCGATGAAAACACAATCACTCAATTCTTCCCGCTGACGAGGCCCCGCTATGAGTAGAATAACCATGGATATCGAGGGCAAGACTTACCCCGCCCGATACGAAATCTGCGACAAGTGCGCCGGCACCGGCAAGGGATACCTCGGCAACCGGGGCTTCGTCCTCACCCACGAGGATTTCGAAGAGGACCCCGACCTCCGGGACGAAATCCTCAACGGCGACTACGACCAGCCCTGCATCCAGTGCGACGGCGACGGCAAGATCAAAGTTCCTTCTACCGATGAGGGGTGGCGAGCCCTCGCCGAGGAAGACGAGGACGAGGACGACGCCGAAGGCCGGCGCGAACGTCAGTTCGAAGCGGGCTGCGCTGGTGACAAGGAATGGTACAACATAAGGTGATGCTATGTTCCTCTTCAAACCCCCCGCCTACATCGTCCCCAACACTCATCTCGAAACCATCCACGTCAACGGTTTCACTATCACTTCCCGCGTCGAGTTTGACGACACAACAAATCCCAAGGACGTAAAACGCGATGAGGGATTCTGGCCTCGACGCTCTGACTTCATGTGCGACAAAAGTTACTTTGATGCTCTGAACAAATGCCGTCAGATCATCAAGGATTGGGAGGAGGATCGCTGGTTTTACGGTGGCGTCGTCCTCTCTGTAGCAAGAAGCGGTGTCTTCCTCGACAAGTACGCCGCCGCCCTCTGGGGGATCGAGATCAACTACCCCGACAGCGACAACGACTACCTCCTCGAAGTCGCTAACGAACTTCTCCCGGAAGCTCTCGCGCAAGCTCACAAGACGATGAAGCAGCTTATTGAGGAGTATGCGGCATGAGAATAACACTTGAAGACGTCCGCGAGTGGATCGCTGACGGCGAAATCGGAGGCGTCTACTTCGACAAAGCGTCCGTCCTAGATGCAATCGACAATGCCCTGACCCCAACAATCCGCATCGTCATCGATGCCGGTGTTGTCGTCGATGTCGTCAACCTCCCGGAACACTACAACTACGAGATCGAGGAGTTCGGAGAATGACCGCAAATACAAACCCCGAGACGAATATTCCGTACGGCATCGTCTCTTCGAACGTCCTCAACAGCGATCTGGTCGATGCCCTCCTCTTCGACGGCTTCGGCGTAGAAAACTTTGTTGACCACTCCTGGGAAGACGCCAAACAAGAAGCCATCTCGGAATACCGCCGGGAACACGAAGACACTGAACTCGACGATGACGAAATCATGGACGAGATCAACACCGACTGTTGGGACTTTGAGGAAACCATCGTCTCCGGCGTCCTCGAAGGGGTTACTTACCAGTCCACCTACATCGGCGGCGCCCTCAACTTCTGGATTTTCCACTCTCCTGTCGTCACCGACAAGGCGTGCCAGTGCTCGCCCTGCGTACCGGGCGCCGGCAACCTCGACTCCCTCAAAGGTAGTTACACCGCATACGGCATTCCAGACGATTGGAGGATTGAAGATGAAACTCTCTCGGTCGATTGACCTCAGGAACTCAGCCGCCCAATCCCTCCGAGCACTCTGGTCAAGAGCCGAGACCAACGGCATGACCTTTGCGGAGATGATGGCAGAACGCAACACCATCTTTTCCCGAATAGCGAAAACCCCTGTCTGGGTCAACTCCTACCTCAACGGTGTCTGGGACACCCTCTCCGAAATCTATCAGCGCCGGCAAATCCACTGCTACACGATGCCGAACGGAGACATCGTCTCCTCTCACCGAAACAGGGACGACTACTACGAGAGGAAGGGCATCGACCCCCAGACTCTCTCCCAGACTGCGGCCTACTCGGGTTTCTACTGGGACACATCACGAGGTTTGATGCCTCATTGGGTCAGTGAGAGGATGGCATGAAAGTCTACATGCTCTGGAATGGCGGAAGCGGCTATTCCCCTTCCGACCAATTCAACAAACGGGACATCGAAGTCTTCCCCAGCATCGGGGCGGCAATCGCCGAGTTCCGCGAACGCCCCCATGACCCACACTACCCCGGAGCCTATGCCATCCCTCATGAGGACGGAGGACCGGAAGCATGGCTCTGCTTCGACAATCCCTATCAAAACCCCGACCTTCAACCCGACCGGGTCCTGAGCTTCGGGAAACGAGGAGGTGTGAAATGCAGTCTCAGTTAGTTGACCCCGTCCGCTTAGCCTCTGACCTTCTTCAGCGGCTCAATCCCCCTCACGCCCTGTCCTACGCCGAAAGGATGGGAGAGCTTCTCCCCTACTACAAGGCAGCGGCGGCAATCATAAGGCAGACACGCAATGTCAAACTTTGACACAGCTATCGAGACAATGGCTGACGTCGTAATCAACTACGTCAAGAGTCATCGTAGTGACTTCTTCGACAATGACCAGCCTCGCCTCGAAGAAGCTATCACTACCGACGTGTTCTATTGGGCGGTCAACCCTGACGGTACACAACTTATTCAGGTTTACCAGAACGGCTTTCCCGTTGACAACTACCAACTCTTCCTCGCCGTCAAGGACAACTACCCGAAGGCACACTGGTACAAGATAACCTGTTTCGATTGCGAGCTTGCGGACCCAGACCTATTTGGTCCGAGGATTTACACGTTGTCAAGGTCAGCTAATGTAAAGGCTCCGACCGGGAATGCTAGGAGGTACTGATGCCGCTCTCTAAAAAGCAACAGCTCGATCTTGACGAAATCCTCCGTCATGCGAACAGGGCGATGGACTACCTCCTCCGTCAAGATATCGCCATCTGTCGCGCTCGAAACGGCCTTCCCTCGACGACCCTAGACTTCACCCGTCCGAGCGACGACAGGGTTCTCTACGAAGTCGAGAAGACCTACGGCTCCGACCTCTGCGGACTACACGATGTAATCCGCCTCACGCAATGGTTCAAACAAAGGTTTGGAGATGGGAATTAGATGGAGACACGATGATGTCTGGCGGTTCCTGCTGAAGCATGGGACGAGATATGAAAACGTCTCAGACCCTTACGGTTACATCGCAACCTGCGAAGCACCTTGGTCAACAGCTAAGAAGCGTCCGAAACAATTCCTACCGAAACAATGCTTCCGCAACGCCTGGATACTCTCATTTGTTACCAACGGGGTTCTCGAATACACCGAGGGAGTTGCTACTCTTAAAGCTACATTTGCTGAAGAAGTAGCAACACCTCATGCTTGGTGTACTTCCCCAGAGGGATATGTCGTAGACCCCACCCCTCGGTGGCGGGATAGTTTCAAACATCCCAACCCGTTCTACTTCGGCATCCCATTCGGAAACGAGTTCACCGAAATGGCTCGACACTGCCAGAACAAAAAGTCTTACGGAAAATCTACGCTTACCCACCTCAGTTTAATTCAGGGGAAGCTTGAAAGCTACCCCGGCGTAGCTGACCACGCAACTTACTCAAGATACCTCGAAAGGAGGAGGCATCAATGTCGTGCAATTCAGAAATACGAGATGGGGCGGAATACATCTCAGCAAACATGCCAGACCGGATCAAAACTTTGATCCGCAAGGCGAACAACGACCTCTACAACGGCCCGTCATACTATGACGAGGAGGACAACGAAACCTCATGCTTTGACTCAAAAAGCACTCCTTTCAACTTCACGAGCGCAGTCACTGAAATCTCGGACTGGTTCAACGAGAACGTGAGCGACGTGACCGTCCTCTGCGCCGACCTCAACGAGGATGAAGAACAGGTCGAGTGGGAGGAACGCATCGACGGCAGCTCCAACGAAATCACGAAACTCATCGTCGGGAGGGAACTCTATGCGTACCTTTGACTCTACGGGAGAAGCTTACGACGCTTGCCAGTGCGACGTGACGATCAAGACTGGCGACATCCTCCTCATCGAGAGCGAGGAAGTCGTCGGCATCGCCGGTACATGGCCCTTCGCGGTGACGAAGCGGACGGGCGCCCTCCATAGCATCGAAAGTCCCCCGCTGGGGATGGACATCGCCGCCGCCGTCCGGATCGCCGAGTACAACGGCTGGCCCCTCTACACCGCCGGAGAGCCCGAGACTGCGATCACCGTCTACTACCGGGCCATCGACGGCTACACCGAGACCGGGCTGTTTACCAATCTCGAAGACGCCACGGTTTACGCCCACAACAAGGTCGGCGTCAAAGCCGACCTCGGATTTAACTACGCCGTCAGCTTCGATGGCGTCGGCAAAGTCACCGTCGTTGGTTGTGCCTTGACCGACATCTGGAAGGAACAGAAATGCCCGAATTCGATGTCTACTTCGATGTGACCTACAACGTCACCATTCACGCCCACACCACGATCATCGCCAAGAGTGAGGAGGCCGCTGAAACTAAGTTTAATGACAAGTCTACCTACTACGCAGACATCGTCGAAGCCATGCACGAAATCACCCTCAAGGCCGACAAGAAAGAGCGCGTCGAAATCGAGGAAGTCGAAGAGTCCTACGAAGATATCACATTCGTATCGAGTGACTCACTCTGACTTTCTAGGCGCTTCCGCCGCCGCTACTTCCCAGGTTACAATCAACGTATGATCTGCCTAGACAAGCATTGTCCGGGACGCAATATCTGTGTCTTCGCGACAAACGATGAGGGTACGGAAACGTACCCTCCTCGTACACCGGGGCGCGTCTGTGAATACTACGTCCCCAGCGACCTTCCCCTCAAACCTTCGGTGTCATTCCATGAAAGTTACTTCCAGTAATATCGAGGAGGTCGATCACGACCCCAAGACTTCCGCCCTCACCGTCCTCTTCAAGAACGGCGGACTCTACCGCTACGACGGCGTCCCTGCCCTCGTCTTCGAGCAGCTCGTCGCCGCCGAGAGCGTCGGCAAGGCGCTGAACACGCTGGTCAAGGGCAAGTTCGGGTATGTGAGGCTCTGATGACTGAATCTCTAACTGCTGCACTTCTTAAGCTAGATGAAACACTGAACTGTTTGCTCCAAGCCACTCATCGTCAGGCTGACGAGATTACAAAATTTCGCTGCGCTTACATGGGGATGTCAAAGGAAGATATCATAGCTTGTGAGTGGCAGGAGGACTGAATGTTAAGATTTTCTAGGGCTTTCCGACAAGTGGCTTTACGCCTTCCAGATACCCATGACGAGCTGATTGGACGCATAAGTATGCGGCAACCCGTCAGGAATTGGCGCCTAAGTATGTGTCGGTTAGCCTTAGACTTTGGCGAAGAAAGAGGGTGGACTCTCACAGGGTCCACCTTCGATGACTACCAACTGTCATCCCTCGAATACATCAGGATATTCGATCACGCTTTTTACTACAGGAAGCATAGATTACCGATTGCAATCGTAAGCCACCCTTATGACTTGCAGTCTCAGAAAATGAAAGACCGAGTTATTTCTGATATGAAAGATAACGGCTTCGACATCGAATTTCCGAAGCAAGCCTCATGGTGGTATCCCGAATATACGACAATGACAGTTATCACTAGGTGCAGTCATGATTGACGAACGATTTCTAATACCTCAACGAATGAGCTTAGCTATTAAAAAGCACCCCCATCTGTACCCGAATGAGGCAAAGAACCTACTTGATAGAATTGCTGCTGCAAAGCTATTTCATTTTCCTGAACAAACTGGCATTAACAATTGTCGAGAAACTATCCTAAGTTTTAATAATGGAGTTGAGCAACTACCGTATAAGCATGTCATCTTTTCATTTGGTAAAATTATTTTGCTTGCATCGCAATACGAGCCTGACGATAGAGCACTAAAATATTATGTTAAAGAAAAGGTGGACGTTAGATCAACTGTTATAAGCTCGTTCACTAACGAAATTAAAGATTCCCGTTTAACTGTATCCAGAATATTTATAGTATGCACACCAAACCCCGAGGACCCCGAGGATATTAGTTTCTTTTCTCAAATGATAGGTGTAAAGGATATCCCTGAAGATATACAAAAAGATATTAAAACTGCAGGCGTCAATGCAGTAAGGCTTGTATTTCTTCTTCTTCACTTTCTTAACAGTACTAAATCTATTTCCACGTCGAAAAATGTATCTAAAGAGACAAATCGAAACCGTGTCGCAAGAGGTTTAAAAAGGCTTCCGGAATTAAACATTATACAAATCAATCCGAAGCCTACACCCTCCCCCCCTACCTCCCCCGTCCCCGTCCCCGGCACCGATAAGCGCCCGCATGACCGGCGCGGGCATCTTCGAACCTACAAAAAATCGGGTCTTCAAATCTGGGTTAAGGATATGAAAATCCACCCCGAAAGGGGTCCGTCAGTTCCCACATCTTACGAAGTGACATCATGAAATCCCGCTCCGTCGCCCTCTACGCCCAAGGTATTCCTCTATGGGAAATTACCGAGGAGACCGGCGTCTCCCCTTCGACGATCCGAAGGCTTGCACGAGAGGCCGGTCTCCCTCCCCGCAAATGCGGACCCCAACCTAACGCCTACGCCGATGCCGTCCTCGCCCTCTACAAAGACGGCGCCAGCTACGAAACCATCTGCGAGAAGTTCGGAGTTTCGAAGACGGCGATCCATCGGATCGCCAAACGCAATCAGGTATTGAGACACCCTCGCCTAAAGGACAAGGTCGTCAAACTCGCCATAGAGGGGAAGACGAGGCAAGAGATCGCCGACACCCTCGGCATAACTCGAAAACACGTTAGAAATTACTATTATCGATTGGAGTTGTGATGAAAGACAAGATTGCGAACTTTATCGATAACATCGATAACCCGGATCGGCATGAGTATCCTATAGGTCAAGGGGCACTCGATACTTTCTTCGACCATCACGGCGAAGAAGCTCTGAGGTGGGCGCTGCGGCAGGCGGAAGAGGTAGATGCCCTCCGCGCCGTTGACGAGCGGCTTGTCGAGATGCAACTCAAGCACGACACCCGAATAAAGGAGCTGGAAGAGAAGCTGACTGTGTTGGAAGCTGCGCGTCCGCATTGGGCACAAGGCTACACATCAGACGGAGTAGCGGCCCAGGTTTCATCAGCGGCTCTTTCCCAGATATGGGATCAGCTTGGTGCCAAGAACCAGACGGACGCGATGGAAGCCTTGTCTATGCTGAAGTCCGAAGTAGCCGAGCTGAAGGACTCCGCCGATCACCTTCCTGGCATCGCGTACCTGTCAGGCGCTGCGGATAGGGAAGACGTGTGCCGGAAGTTGCGGGCCAGGGTGGATGAGCTAGAACACACCCAAGCTGCAGGCTGGTACGCCGAAGTACTAAAGGGCCGCGCGGCTGTGGTGCCGCTGACATATGGAAGCATAGAAAACGACCTGACTGAGCTGACCTACATTAACGGTAGGTTGCACCACACAAAACTGTTGTTGAGCACGGTTCGCCTCGACAAGCCGGTGGAGGACAAGTGATGGACCGTGTCGACGCAATTACTGCGGCTGTCGTGTTCGCGGGATGTGGGGCCATTCTGGCTCTCGTGTTCACCCTACCCGCTACCGTGTGGAAGTCAGAAGCCATCGCCCACCACGCCGCGCACTATGACGGGCAGACGGGCAAGTTTGTTTGGAATGACGAGGTGAAACCATGATTGAAAAGTGTTCCATCTTGGACTTCTCGAAGCTGGTTATTGCTGATGGTTATATCCATTACCGCCTGTACCAGCAAGACGGTTCGTTTCAAGCAATGACTGCCAAAGACACCCTGCATAATCGGCGGTTTGTGTCTTGGGTCCAGATACACGATAGGAGCCTGTGATGACCCTAGACTTTTCCCGCCCCATGACCAAACTCGAACGACTCCGCGAACTCCAGGGTATGCTGGAAGAGGCGAGCGGGCCTAACACTCAGATAGACGACAGGATATCGTCTCTTCTCCCCGTAACTGTTGATGCTTGTGGTTTTCATCCGACGCACAGCCTCGACGCCGCACTAGGGCTGGTGGAGAGGACGCTTCCGGATTGCTGGGTTGTTATTGAGATTACGAAAGAGAAGAGTAACGCAAAGATAATTCAGGGTCATTTGGTTGTTAGTTGCTACCCCGCCCCCACCGCACCCCTTGCCATTCTGAAAGCCTGGGTGGCGGCGATGTTTGCTCAACTGGAGGGCGGAGAATGACCGACAAGCTGATCGAGGCGCTCGTGAAGGCGTCCAGAACCGCCCGAGCGGACTCGATCTGGGATAGGGTGTGCGAAGACACCGCTGCCGTCCGCGCCGTCTTGGCCGAGTTGGATCGGCAGGGGTTCGCGGTGGTGCCGAAAGAACTGACGGAACAGATGTTCGAAGTAGGCTGGTTGGAAATGAGTACTCTTTTTCACAATGGCAATGCCGACCCATACTTGGTTTGGAAAGAACTGCTAGCCGCCGCGCCGAAGTTGGGAGAAAAGTGATGTTTAATGATGAGAAATTCATGGGGTGGGTAATGGCCGCACTCTTTGGACTGCTCGTGGTGTTTGTAACCTGGGCCGTTTTCTTCGGAATCCCCGCTGATGAAGCACAATTGGCGTCAGACTGCTATACCATCGGAGCAAAGCCTTGGGCCGAAACAACGCGGGTCGGTAAGACGCCGATTACGACAAGAGCCTGTGTTCGTTCGGATGGCGTGCTTGTTGCTCGGCCGGGAGAGAAGTGACTCACATTAAATAATAATTATATATACCCCTGACCACTCCGAATACAGTATAATGTTAGGCACACATTAGGAGTGGTGTCATGCGTGCAATACTGGAGTTTCCTCAAACCTATTCACGGCTTTCTGCCCCACTCCGAGGTTCTTATGTACTGACTCTTATTGTTATTCTCTCCCTTCTGATTTCTGTTGCTGCGTTACATTCTCTCCGAGATTATCGACTTGAAGCGAGAATGACCACCTCGAAGCACATGGTCGAAGCGGCGGCAAATTCTACGTGGTTTTACTATAATCAATTCGTCGCAGGAAAGATGACCAACGAAGAGGCGCGCTCTGCAGCTCTCTCGGTACTTTCCCACCTATCTTACGGAAATAATAATTACGTCTACGCATACTCATACGACCATATCTTGCTGGTCAACCGGGTACGCCCTGACTTGATTGGACAGAATCGTAAAGACGCCATTTCCCAAGACGGCGTTAATTACGTCCAAGCAGGCGTCAACGTCGCCAAGGAAGGCGGCGGTTTTTATAGCTATATGTGGGACGCTGGCGGCGTCTCTCCCCAGGCTCGTGCGAAGATTTCCTATGCTACTGGGGTAGAGCCCTGGCGCATCATGATTGGCACCGGGGATTACGTAGACGACATCCTCCTCGACTTCTGGAACGGCCTCTCCTTCTTCATGTGCTTTTCCGCGTTTTGCATTGCGGTAGGCTCTCACCTTATAACTTGGTTGTATTCGTACAATGGCCGACCCATCTATAAGTCCTAACGATATACCTCCTATCGGTGGAGCTATTCTCGGTTTAAGCGCACTAGGCGTTTGGCTTTGGGATCGTGTCTTTAAAGGAAAAGCCGACCTCGGCACCTCCAAGTTGATCGACGACATGGGGCGTGATCGGAGCGATCTTCGCTCGCGGGTGCAAGAATTAGAAAAAGATAATAAGGAACTTAGCTCAAAATTAGTTGAAATGTCCGCGACCAATGGTGGCTTAGGTCAGCTTCAACAGCGGCTAAACCAACTTGAGTTAGAATTCAAGGAATCTCAGCTTGAACTAGATAATGCTGAGATGACAATCGAAATCCTGACTATTCACATGGTTCGTATGTCTTTCTATATGGAGTCTCTTAAGGGATCGCTCCCTGAGAACCCTCACCTCACCGATCTTAAGATCGATTTACCTGAGGTTTTGGCCGAA
>SESG01021039.1_pt1 | contig 10409 bp, 9 predicted proteins | sample 3171421 | NCBI WGS metagenome assembly SESG01 (sample SAMN10866946, study PRJNA518727) | freshwater metagenome | biome: subpolar coniferous forest; feature: holomictic lake; material: water; isolation source: holomictic Lake 227, 6 m and 8 m depth | place: Canada: near Kenora, Ontario | collected... | reverse complement strand
GTCTTATGTCAGGGTGCGCTCGATCAACTTGCGCCCGCTGCTGCGGTTGTTGCTGGCGATTTGGCAACCATCACCTTCATTGATGCAGCGCGGCTGCAGTTCATTGGATCAGTCGCTGTACCAAAGTTCATACGCCCACACTTGATGCGTCCTGGGGCCTTTATTGTGGCTCCCGACCAGATGAACGCTGTGCAAGACTATTGCCGTCTTCTAGCGCAGCAGAACATCATTCGCTTGGCGTTTCTAAATTCAGAGCTGGACCTGGCCCTGTTGTGGCTGGGATCGCAGATTGCCGCAAGAAATTCAGCAGCCAGGTCGATACGAATTCAATAGCCTCGCTTTTGCGGTCGTCAGGAAGGGCGCCAAGCAGAACGCCAATTCCAACCAACTCAGGGGAGATTGCCACGGTCCTTATTTGAGGCGCCGGCAATTCCATTGGCTCTATGCCTTTCGATAACCAGGCATGGCGTATTTCAAGCGCCTCGGCCAACTGCGGAAGACTCCCTTTGGACTGACGCAAACCACTCTCGATATTGCCAACCGTGCCAGTGCTGACGTCGGCCGCAATCGCAAGATGCGCCTGCGTCCAGCCTTTGGATGATCTAGCAAATTTCAGGCGTTCCGCCAAAGTTTTCATATTTGTGATGTTGATACTTCAAACTTGAGTGTTATTTACCCACGAACGTGATAATATGGGCGCATGAATATCCTTGAAAGCTCCATAAAACAGGCTGGGTCGGTTGGAAAACTGGCCGCTGAGCTGGGTGTAGCGCAGAACGTCGTTAGCAATTGGCGCAGCAGAGGCACACCAAAGAGCTGGCAGCAAGTTCTTCAACTGAAGTTTTCTGATGTACCAAGCAAACCGGCGGCATCGAAGACCGGGTCTGGCGCCAAGAAAACCATTTAAATAGCCAGCTAGAAGTCCATGTCTGACAAGTGCACCGAAAAGCTCTGCGCCAATATTCCCGATGAGCTGGCCATGAAGTGGCGCCAGCGCGCTCGGTTGGCCGGCTGCACACCCAGCGAGCTGCTGCGTGACGCGATCTGCATGATTGAGTTGGGTATGACATGGGGAGAGCATGTAACCAAAGATAGGCGCGAAGCCCTTGGATCACAAGCGCCAGATCAGGTCACATTGAGGGCTTGTAAATGATTTGTGAAGTCCTCTTGAAGTTTGAGAATTCGCAAGGGGCATTTGCATGAGGCCGGCAGGCACGTATGGCGAAGTCCGCCAGGCACTGCTGCAATCGGCCAAGGCGTTGTATCAACAACACCAGGCACCAACGCTGATAGAGCTGTCAGCACACGCTCAGGTAGGCCGCGCGTCTGCTATGAACACAGTCAAGAATATGACTCGCTCTGGGGACCTGGTGATTGTTGGACGACGAAGGGTTGATCACTGTGCGAAGCCTGTCGCAGAGTACGCGCCTCCCGACGCGACTGAACCATTCGGCCAAGAGGACGGATGGGGAAATTTGATCAGGTGTATGGGTAACTTGACCAGGTAACTCAGTATGACTATTCAACAGACCCCGGTGGTGGTGGTGCCGGTTTGGACAAGCACCCGCTGCGTTTCAGGTGGTGCAGCATGAACGCCCGCGATCAATCAATTCCGCTGCCACCAATCAACTTTATCGCGCTCGCCCAGTCTTTGCTTGTACGCATCGAGCATCTGGTGCCGCAATGGCTACCTGGTGGCATTGTGCGTGGTCACGAATATGTGTGTGGATCACTGTCAGGGGGTTCCGGCAGCAGCTGCTCGATCAACCTGGTCGACGGCAAATGGGCAGACTTTGCCAATGATGAAAAAGGCGGCGATCTGATCGGCTTGTATGCGGCAATCAATGGATTGACGATGGGAAAAGCCGCAGTGCAGCTGGCACGCAAGGAAGGGCTCGAAGACGTGGCCGGCGTTCAGCCTGCACGAGGCGATGCACCAGCACCGGTGAAGCCAGTTCGCGCAGCACCAACGTCGGCTTCTGCTCCAAAGAACGATGAAGGATGGCATGCTGTCACGCCAGTGCCTGATATGGCGCCGGCCGCTACCTTCAAGCACCAATATCGCGCGCTGGCTGACATCGAGCACACCGCGTCGTACATCATCGATGGCCAGTTGTTTGGGTATGTGGTGCGCTTTCGCACCTCCGACGGAGGTAAAGAGACGCTGCCGCACACCTGGTGCATGTCGGCCCGCGACGGCGCAGCACGCTGGCACTGGAAGACATGGGATGAGCCACGGCCCCTGTATTTTCCGGGCGGGGTTTCTCCGATTGCGGCTGAGCACGCAACCGTCGTACTGGTCGAAGGCGAAAAGAAAGCCGGCATCCTGCAGGGGTTGCTGAACGACACGGTACCTGGCGTTTACCTGGTAGCGAGCTGGTCTGGTGGTTGCAAGGCGTGGAAAAAGGCCGACTGGTCTTGGCTCAAAGGGTGCTCGGTGTTGCTGTGGCCTGACTGCGACGGCAAGCGTGAGCCAATGAGCACCAAAGAGCGCGATTCTTACTTGGACGACGTCGCGCGCGACATCGCGCAAGCTATGAAGCCACTGCTGCGTGTCGATAAGCAGCCTGGTATGGCCGCCATGCTTGGCATTGGCGCTTTGTTGCGTGACACGCTTGGTTGCGCGGTTCAGATGCTGCAAATTCCTGAACCATTGGCGGCGCCGGATGGATGGGACTGCGCTGACGCGATTTCAACCGATGGGTGGGATGGTGACAAGGTATTAGAGTTTTTTGGCCGTGCGCAGCCATTGCAAGCCGTTGGCGGGGCACCGGCGCAGGAAGCAAACAGTGCGGGTGGTGGTGATGGTGGAAAAGGCAAAAATCGCGACGGCCTCGCTAAAGCTGGGAAAGGTGATGATGCGTTTCAGGATCATCTGAATTTCGTAAGTGGCGAACTTAAGTGCGAGATCCACGAGCTGGGCGTAAATCGCAAACTCATCATCACCGCTCTGCGCAAAGCACCGGCGCTGCAGGGGTGCCTTGGGTTCAACGAACTGACCGGCGCACCGAGCACGCAACACCCATGGCCATGGCGGGCTGTGCCTGGGGCGATCAAAGATACTGACGACCTAGCGCTAGGGGATTGGTTGTGCAGCGAATATGGGATTAAGGCGGCGGCGCGCGCATCGTTGACTGAGGCGATCGAGACGGTGGCGGATCAGCGGCGCTTTCACCCGATACGTGACTGGCTGCAGGGCCTTGAGCATGACGGCAAGCCGCGCATGGACAAGTGGCTGATCTACGTGCTGGGCATGGACCCGACCACATTGCCGCCCAAGCGGCAGAAGTATCTGGAAATGGTCGGGCGCTTCCTGCTGATTGGCCTGGTGGCCCGCGTCATGAAGCCCGGCTGCAAGTTCGACTATTCACCGGTCTTTGAAGGTCTACCGGGCGTTGGAAAAAGCACATTCGTCAAGACGCTGGTGAGTGTGGATTTTTTCTCGGACACGCACTTCGACATTGGCAATGGAAAAGACGGTTTCGAGCAGCTCGAAGGTTTGTGGGGTTACGAGCTCAGCGAATTGACCGCATTGCGCAAAGCCGACAGCGAACAGGTGAAGCAGTTCTTCAGTTCGACCATTGACCGATTCCGCGGCGCCTATGGGAAGTATGTGCAAGCGCATCCACGCCAATGCGTGATTTTCTGCAGCACCAACAAAAAGCAATATCTCTATGACCTGACGGGAAATCGTCGTTTCTGGCCAGTGTGGATTGATCAGCCGATCAAACTGGAATGGCTGAACAAATACCGCGCCCAATTGTTCGCTGAGGCGTTCAAGTTGTACCAGGCCGGCGAGCGTTACGCGCCGACGCGCGAGGAAGAAGAACAGTATTTCGAGCCAGAACAGAAATTGCGCCTGGTCGAGACCGCAGTGCAAAGCCGCTTGTATGAATTGCTGACGCGTGAGGGTGCGCCGTCAGGCGAGGGCAAGATCAGCGCCGAGCTGAACCGGTTGGTGACATTCATCACGCTGGACCGGCTGGTGGGCGCACTGGGAGCGGATGCGGCTAAGTCCAGCAGCCTGCTGGAGAGCCAGATCCGCGGCTGGCTGGAGGCGCATGGCTGGACCTATGGGCGCGAGAGCACTGGGCAGCGCCGCAGAGGCTACAAGCAGCCGCAGGAGTGGCCACCAAGAATTGATGAAGATGAATCACCAAGCGGTGATGCCCGCCAGACGCAGGCGGGGATGAATGAGGGCGATGACGATGAGCCATTTTGACCAGCGAGGGCAATGCGTTGCCGAAAAGGTCATGGCTCAACAAACGCGCCGTGACACAGCATCTACCAGACGCAAGATTGGCAGTAGGTTCTGTGAAACGGTTGCGGGGATGTCAACGCATCAACCCATGAGTTAGGACGCATGTCGCGCCGATCTGGCGGCTGTATGGGTGCGCATCCGTCCAGCCGTCCAGTGTTTGGCATTGAGCGCACCACCGGCGGTATTTACAGAAAAACCGGGATGGAGCCGCTGCATTGCCAAAACGCGCGGTTCATCAATGCGCCCGTGATGTACATGCGTCGCGCGGGCGCTTGGGCGCGAGTGAATATATGTGTGTGATGACATCAATGTATTTAGGTGGACGGTTGGACGGCAACAAATTCAGGAGCAGCAAGATGACAGTCGAACAGCAGATCGCGGAGATTAAGGCCAGCATGCCGGAGGTGCATCGCAGCATCCAGGAGAAGGCAGCGGCCATCGGCAAGTCGGCCTATTCCTTGGCGCGCCGCGGGCTTCGCGGTGAGGCCAATTGCTTCTATGCCTTTGAGCGCGGGCGTGTGGTGGGCACGCCGTTCAATGAGGGCGACATCATGGCGGAGATCGCCAGGTACATGGTGCAGTTCGGCTGCACGCATATCGTGGTCTGGTCTCAAGAGGGGGTTACCAATGGCGCGCATTGAATGGGTCAAGCATCGATTAGAGAACTGGGCGCTCTGGAAGGATCGAGAGAATCGTGGCGGCCTGGGTTACGCCAAGCAATCATCATTTTTGAGGGAGGCATCATCCGATCGCTACCGTGAAAGCCAGATACCGATTGACGACATTGATGCGTCAATAACGAATAGCGCGGTTGAGTCATTGCGCTCGACCAGGTACCACCTGTACCAGACCCTGCACTGCATTTACATCAAGGGCATCGGAATAAAGCAGACGGCTCGCGTGATGTTTAGAGGAGAGTCAACCATCAGCGCCAACCTTGACGCAGCAGATCACGCGCTTTCGCAATGGTTTGGGGAGCGATCGGAAAAAGCAAAAGTAGTTTTTACACCTTAGAGTTTCCTGATACATTTCAGGCAAGCTGAGCAATACGTGTCACCACCCCGGATTGAACAGTGCAACCCCTGCCGGACTCGTCTTGCAGGGGTTTCCTTTTATCGTGCCGTGGAGAAGTCCGGTAGCTCGCTGGTCCCATACGCCAGAGGTCGCAGGTTCGATTCCTGCCGGCGCAACCAGTTCTTCCCCGCCGTCAATCGACCACCCGACGGTCTTGACCAACAGCGATTGCAACGCGCGGGGAGATTCAACATGAAGGCAGCACCTAAACCATGCAGTCAACCAGGCTGCGGTGTACTGGTGCGGGATGGAAGTAGTCGATGCCCTAAGCATCCGCGTGAAGTGTGGACAAAGAAGATCACAGCGACCAAGCGCATCACAGGAAGAAAGCTGCAGACAATGCGATCCGCCTTGTTTGCCAGCGCTCCGCTCTGTGCTGAATGCGAGCGTCAAGGACGGGTCAGGCTGGCCGCACAACGCGATCACATCATTCCCCTTGAGGAAGGCGGTACCGATGACGACGGCAACGTGCAGGGCCTCTGCTACGAGTGCCACGAGGCCAAGAGCAAGGAAGAGTCGCAACGAGGCCGAACCAGGGCCGCAGCGTAGGGGGAGGCGGGTCGAATCTCTACAGATTGGCCGCCGGAAACCGATCGTTCCCCACTTTTTTTACACGCGCAGGTTTTTGGGGGGGGGGGTACCCCGGGCGGCGCTAGGCTGAATAACCTCCCCGTGGCGCAATGGCGCACAACTTCCCCGCTGTGGATTCAAATCCACAGCGGGTTGGGGACACTGAACAAGGATTTCACCATGACAGGAACACGCGGACCACTGCCAAAGCCTGCCGCGCTGAGGCTGCTTGAAGGCAACCCGGGTAAGCGCTCGCTCAACCTGGCTGAAGGCGTCAACCCTCGGGTGGAAATTCCAAGTTTCCCGAAACACCTTGGGCTGGAAGCCCGCAAGGAATGGAAGCGCATCACGCCGCTGCTCGAAGACCTTGGACTGATCAGTGGACTGGACCGCACAGCGCTGGCGCTTTACTGCCAGGCAGTCGGCCGGCTGGCCGAGCTCGAAACGTCATTCAACGGTAAGCTGCAGATGAAAGTCGACCAAGGGCTGACATATCCTGACGCTGTTTTCGAAGTGAGCCATGCAGTAACGCCAAGCGGGTATGCCCAGCAGAGTGTGCTTGTGCAGTTGATCAAGTCGCACCGTGAGCAAGCCAACCGATACCTGATGCACTTTGGTGCGAGCCCTGCAGCCCGAGGCGGGGTGCAGCCATCCAACTATGTGCAGCCCACGCTGCCGGGTATCGAGACCGCGCCGAGCATGGCCAGCGGGTTTGCAAGGTTCGCTGTCGTTCTGTGAACAAGTTTCTTGAAGCTGCACAGACGTATGCGCAGCGGGTGACGGCTGGTGAAATCCGGACCTGCAAATGGACTCGCCTTGCGATTGATCGCCAGTCGGCCGATCTGCAGCGTACAACTGGCGCTGACTGGCCGTGGGTTTTTGATGAAGTGAAGGCCGCGCGGGTCTGTGAGTTTCTGGAACTGCTGCCTCACATCAAAGGCAAGTGGGCCCGGGATCGTCGGCTGCTGGTGCTCGATGCCTGGCAGTGTTTTATCGTAACGACAGTTTTTGGCTGGGTGCATAAGGACACCGGCCTTCGCAGATTTCGTGAAGCCTATATCGAGGTGCCGCGCAAGAATGGCAAAAGCCTGGTGTCGGCCGGCATTGGTTTGTACATGTTGTCCGCAGATGGCGAGCAGGGTGCCGAGGTTTACAGCGCGGCGACGACGCGCGACCAGGCCCGCATCGTTTTTGACGATGCCAAAGGCATGGCCGAGCGCACGCCTGACATGCGGACATACCTGGGCGTTGCCATCCTGACGCATAGCATCACAGTCGCGCACACCTCTAGCAAATTTTCTCCGCTGGCAGCTGAAGCTAGCACGCAGGACGGTCTGAATGTGCATTGCGCCGTGATTGATGAGCTGCATGCGCACAAAAAACGAGACCTGTATGACGTGATCGACACGGCTCGCGGCGCTCGGGAACAGAGTTTGATGTGGTTGATCACAACCGCCGGAACTGACCGAAGCGGTATTTGCTACGAGCGCCGGACGCACATAACCAAAGTGCTGGACCGGGTGATCGCCGATGAGACGATGTTCGGGATCATCTACACGATTGACGATAAGGATGACCCATTTGACCCATCGACCTGGGCCAAGGCAAACCCGAACTGGCTGGTGTCAGTGCTCCCTGATGACATGGAGGCCGCGGCGCGAAAAGCATCAGCAATGCCCAGCGCGCTGAATAATTTTCTGACCAAGCGGCTGAACGTTTGGGTCAACGGCGAGAGCCCATGGATGGACATGCGAGCCTGGGAGCATTGTGCTGACCCAGACCTGCAGATCAGTGATTTCGCGGGAGAAAAGTGCTGGGGAGGTCTCGACCTGGCTCAAAAGAAGGACTTTGCAGCCTACGTAATCGTTTTTCAACGCTCCGGAACCTGGTACGTATTCACGCGGCTTTATTTGAACGAACTGGCAGTGCAGGAAAGCGGCAACGCGCACTTGAGTGGATGGGCCCGGTCTGGATACGTCGAAGTCACCGATGGCGACATCACCGATTTTGATGTTCTAGCTGACGATATGCGCCGGGATTGCAAGCGATTTGACATGCAGGAGATCGCTTTTGATCCCGCACTGAGCATGTATTTCGCCGGCAAGCTGGTCGAAGAGGGTCTGCCGCTGGTTGAGATCGCCCAGCGCGCCCTGTTTTTTACGCCACCGCTGCTGCAGGTCGAGAACCTGGTGCTCGAAAAGAAACTGAAGTTCGACGGCAACCCCGTCATGACGTGGATGGTGAGCAACCTGGTGGTGAAGATCAGCAAGTACAACGAGCTGCGATCACCCACCAAAGAACGACCCGAAAACAAGATCGACGGCCCGATGGCAATGTTGATGGCGCTTGGACGGGCAATGACACAGGCAAAGCCTCCAAGCATGTACGAATCTGAAGGATTGAGAGTCATCTAATGGCATTTTGGCAAAAAATCACAGAGGGCCTGAGTCGGAAAAACTCAAATCCCGACTGGGGGACGCTTGAGCGCTATCTGGGATGGGCTTTCGGCGGTGGCATTTCGTCATCCGGCGTCATCGTCAACCCGGCAAACGCCATGCAATCGGCGGCAGTTTATGCCTGCCTGAAGGTGCTTTCTGAGTCGGTCGGCATGTTACCGCTGTGCATTTACCAAAAAGGCGATAACGGCGCCCGGACGCCAGCAGAAAAGCACCCGCTCTACGAGCTGCTGCACGAGCAGCCGAACGAATACCAGACGGCCATCGAATTCTTGGAAATGATGGTACTGCACTTGAACCTGCGCGGCAATGCTTACGCCTACATCAACCGAACCCGATCCGGCCGCGTGGTTGAGATGATCCCGATCCACCCTGACATGGTTTACGTCCAAATGGATGCGGGTGGCCAGGTGACTTACCAGGCAGCGACAGAAAATGGCGCCCGGCGCACGATGGATCGCTCTGAAATTCTGCACGTCAAGGGCTTAACGATCAATGGATGGTTAGGAATCAGCCCAATTGCCTATGCACGAGAGTCAATCGGCCTGAGTCTTGCTACTGAAAAATTCGGCGGGCAACTGTTTCGCAATGGCGCCAAGATGGGCGGCATCCTGGAGCACCCGGGGAAACTGTCAGACGAAGCCTACAAACGCGTGAAAAATAGCTTCGACGCGGCAACCAGTGGCGAGGAAGCCCACAAAACAGCCCTTTTGGAAGAGGGAATGAAGTTCAGCAAGATCAGCATGAACGCTGACGACGCCCAATTCCTTGAAACACGAAAGTTCCAGCGCGGCGAGATTGCGTCGGTGTTTCGCGTGCCGCCGCACTTAATCATGGACCTGGAGCGCGCCACATTCAGCAACATCGAGCACATGAGTCTGGAATTTGTCCAGTATTCACTGATGCCTTGGCTGTGCCGCATTGAAAAAGCGATCCGGCGCGACGTTTTCAGCGCGGACGATAAGAAAAACAACACCATCAAGTTCGACGTGTCGGCGCTCCTGCGCGGAGACGCCGCTAGCCGCTCGGCCTATTACGCCAGCGGTATCACAAACGGCTGGCTGACGCGCAACGAGGCACGCGCCCGCGAGTATTTGAATCCACTCGATGGGCTGGATACGCCACTGATGCCGCTCAATCTGACGGATGGCAGTGACGATCCCGACGAGCAACAAGACAACGCAGAAGGCAAAACGCCAAAAGGGGCAACAGCATGAATCACCATGACATTGGTTTTGAAATCAAGGAAATCACCGGTACCGGAACATTTGCAGGATACGGCAGCGTCTATGGTGTGCTCGATGAGGGTGACGATATTGTTTCGCCTGGGTCCTTTGCCGGTAGCCTGGCTGCACTGGCCAGCAAATCGCAAATGCCGGCGCTGTTGTGGCAACACAAGGCCAGCGAACCGATCGGCGCTTACACAGCCGTCAAGGAAGACCCACTTGGCTTGTATGTCGAGGGGAAGCTGGCGCTGAAGACCCAGCGCGGCGCCGAGGCCTACGAATTGATGCAAATGAAGGCTATCAGCGGCCTGTCGATCGGTTACATAACCAAAGACTTTGACTATGACGCCAAAACCGGCATTCGCACCATCAAATCAGCTGACCTGTACGAGATCAGCCTGGTCACATTCCCTATGAACGACAGCGCTCGCGTGAGCGCCGTCAAGTCAATTTCAGAAATCAGCGACCTGACGAGCGCTGAAAACTACCTGCGCGACGCCGGTGGCTTATCTCGTCGAGAGGCGAAAGCCTTTATTTCAACGCTCAAGGCATTGAGTCTGCGCAACGCAGGCGATGACAGCGCTGAATTGAAAGCGATCACCTCGCTACTGGAGAAGCGCCGGGCACTTTTTGCCTGACGTTTAGCCACCCGTCCCACACCGTCCTTCCGACGGTTTTTTTTCGTCCACCCCAAGGAAAATAATCATGAGCAAAGAGATTCTTGACGCAATCGAAGCGTCCAACCGTGCTTTCGCCGAATTCAAATCCACCAACGACGCCAAGCTGGCCGACCTGGCCAAGGGCGCATCCGGCGCTGACCAC
>SESG01037821.1_pt1 | contig 10410 bp, 7 predicted proteins | sample 3171421 | NCBI WGS metagenome assembly SESG01 (sample SAMN10866946, study PRJNA518727) | freshwater metagenome | biome: subpolar coniferous forest; feature: holomictic lake; material: water; isolation source: holomictic Lake 227, 6 m and 8 m depth | place: Canada: near Kenora, Ontario | collected... | reverse complement strand
TGACCCGCACGCTGAGAGCTTACAATCAAGGTGCTGGCAATGAGCGTAGGCGCGAGGGTAATGCACCCAAGGAATCCAGAGAGTACCCCGGTAAAGTCATAGCTGAGTGGCAGAAACGGCATCCGGTCAAAAGCGAATGGGACGACTCTACCAAGCCCTTGCCAGACATGCCACCTCAGGTTGAGCCTTCTATGCTGGACACTATAAAGTCTAAGCTCGGGGCCATGTTTAATATGCAGGGTACCCCTGCTACAATGTCACCCAACAAGGAACCCTCAAAATGAGTATCTACCTTTCTCCAGTCTTCGGTGCTGGCGCTCAGCTCTTCAACAATAGCGGAGTGCCGCTGGCAGGGGGTAAGATCTATACCTTCTTGGCCGGGAGTTACACGCTAGTCACCACATACATTGACCAGACGCAGGGCGTGGCGAATGCTAACCCCATCATTCTGGATGCCAGTGGTCGCCCCACTTCGGAAATCTGGCTCCCCGGTGGGTTGCAGTACAAGTTCGTAGTGACGGACAGTGCTAATCTGCCGATTGGCTACACTTACGACTACGTCTCCGGCATCAATGACTATTCGGTCACCCCTCCTGCAATCAGTGAGTGGGTAGTAGGGTCCACCCCCACATACGTCAGCGCCACTAGTTTCACAGTCGTGGGGAATCTGACTACGACCTACGTGGCTGGACGCCGTATTAAGGCGCTGGTGACTGCCGGTACAGTGTACAGCAGTGTTGCCAGCAGCACGTACAGCGCTCCAAACACCACTGTCAATGTGACTAATGATAGTACGACTCTGGATAGTGGCTTGTCTACCTTCTACTACGGACTGATTGCTGGCACGCCGAACAGTTTGCCGACTACGTTGGTCACATCTGGTGGACTACAGGGACAGTCCTACACCTACTACACCACGGGCGGCGGCAGCGGAGCGTATACACTGACCCCTAGCCCCGTAATTGCGACCTACGTTGCAGGGCAGGAATTCGACGTGAAGTTCCACACTACTTGTGCCGCCACGCCGACTATCAACATCAGCGCCATTGGTGCTATCGCATTGCAGAAAGCCAACGCTGCGGGAGCGTATGTAGCCCTTGCCGCTGGGGATGTAGTCACTAATTGGGTCAGCAAGGTGTTTATGATTGATGCTACTCACGCCTTGGTGCGTAGCATTATCTCCTCGACGGTAGTCACTGGGTATGCACCCCTCGCGTCTACCAACATATTCACTAAGAGCCAGACAACTGCGGCAGTGGCGCTCACGTCTGGGGCTACGGTGAATACGGATGCAAGCCTGAGCAATAACTTCAAGCTGGTGCTGGGTATCAATGCCACGCTTGCTAACCCCACGAACATGACGGATGGGATGATTATTAACTGGCGCATCAAGCAGGATGGTACGGGTAGCCGTACTCTGGCCTATGGTACCAAGTTCAAATGGGTCGGCGGTACGGCGGTCACACTCAGCACGGCAGCTAACGCCGTAGACCTGATCAGTGGATACTACGACTCCACGGACGACACTATCGTCTGCAACATCAACAAGGGCTTTGCATAATGACCGACTCAGTCGGCCCATCGCTACTAGTCCCTACTGGACAGTCTGGTGGGGGTGGGAATTCCATTGCGGGAGACCAGTATTGGGCTAACGTCCTTCTTTTGCTGCACTGTGATGGAGCCAATGGCGGCACTGTGTTCACAGACTCATCTACCTACAGTAGAACAGTTACGAACGTAGGGTCTGCAACGACTAGCACTACACAGGCTAAGTTCGGTGTCTCATCTGGAGCGTTCAACGGTACGACTCAGTACCTTACCGTAGCGGACTCGGCTGACTGGGATATGGCGGGTGACTTTACTATAGAGGGGTGGATATACCCTACGTCGCTAGTAGACTCTAATACGGTTGTGACCCTCAATGGCACACACTGGCAGCTATATCACCAAGCTGGCGGCCATGCAGGGTTTTTCTGTACCCCAAATGCGACTATCGCTGGGACTGACATAGTGACGCTTAACGCATGGCATCATCTTGCGGCTGTGCGGATTTCGGGCGTTGTGTCCGTATATCTAGATGGCGTGTTTCAAGCATCTGGACCTGCGGCGCAGAGCATCACCCCTACTGGTGTAGAAATAGGTGGCTATGAGGGCGCGAATGAGCTTATGGAAGGATACATTGATGATGTTCGCATCACTAAAGGAGTTGGTAGGTACACAGGTGCGTTCACCCCTCCTACAGCAGCGTTCCCCAACAACCTCCCTATCACTTACGGCACAGTACCAAGCTCTCAGCCCGCAGTAGGTGCGTGGACATACATCAACTCAGCACGAAATGATGTCACCGGCGCTACTCCCTTCACACTACCCGCTACGTCACTCACTACAGGCAACCATATATTCGTGTGGGTAAGTTGTGATAATGCGTACCCAGTAGGGTCTGAGATGACTGACACGGCTGGCAACACCTATGTCGCACAGATGTATGACTACTGTGGTGGATGGTTTGTCTACGGTAAATGGTTCTATTGCCTCAACGCTATAGGAAATGCTAACAATGTAGTTAGGTTATCTACCGCAACCACGACAGTGTATGGTATGCTTTCAATGCAGTTCAACAAGGCGGGCAACCCCGCTGCGTTGGATATGGGGTGTACTACGATCGGTCTAACGGGTGCCGGGGTGTTGTCGACAACCAATGACCCCATAACCACGAATATGGCTGGATTACTCTTATCTGGTATGGCGTCCAATAGCTTTGAGACTAGCGTTACATGGACTGGAGTTACAGGGATAACTAACCCATTCTCTAATGATTCTAAAAATAAGGCGAACGCGGCATACGCTCTTACTAGCGGTCCATTAGTAGGCGCTCGTGCTACTGCAACAGGGTCAACTACGCAGGGCAAGGCTGCGGGTATGATCTCGTTTACGGATGTAGTCACTACTAGTTTTGACCCATACTTCTCTAATGTCGTACTGTTGATGCACTGCGATGGTACGAATGGCAGCACCACCTTCACGGACGCTAGTGCGTATAATAGAACCCTGACCAGAACTGCTGGCCCCACGCTTGACTCTGCACAGAAGATGTTTGGGTCTACCTCGCTACTATCAAGTGGGAACTCAGGGTATGTCGTTACTCCCGCATCACCAGACTTTTGCTTTTCTGGCGACTACACAATGGAGATGTGGTGCTACTTTACATCTAATTCGGCATCTCAATTTTTTAGTAACCTTATCAATCCGTGGAACTATGGATTCTTCGCATCTAATTCTCTTGGCAGCTGGACAGTCTGTGATGGCGCCTACTTCGGTAGTAACTCCATATCACTTAATGCGTGGCACTATGTAGCTACATCTAGGAATGGCAGTTACCTCACGGTCGTCGTAGATGGGATACTAATAACTAGATCACCTATGACAAAGACAGCGGGGAGCGGAGGAGTTGATGCTTACTACTTCATGACCCCCATCCCCGGTTACTTCGGTAGCACTACATCAACAGCTGGCACTCGTTTAGAGGAAATTCGATTTACTAAGGGCGTGGGGCGCTATCAGGGTATATTCCCCGTACCCACGATGCCATTCGCCAGCGTAGTCGCCCCCAGTACCTCCCCCAGCGTAGGTGTAGTCCTACTCACACACTTCGACGGGACTAACGGGCAGTACAGCACAGTAGATAGCTCAGTATCCGCGCACGCATTCACTATGGTTGGTGGATACCTGACAAGCGCACAGGCTAAGTTCGGCACTACGTCACTGTACGCCTACGCACTCAACTATATCAAGACCCCGGTTACGAGTAGTGATTGGGACTTGATGGGTACTGCCCTGTCGTGTACTATTGAGTTCTGGATTTATCCGGGTAGCCGGGGCACTGGTACCACGACTGTAGCCTATGCACTCACTAGTCTGGGGTATGCCAACTGGTCTGTCAGTATATCGGCTGCGGGCATTGTGTCGCTCAACGTGGCAAGCACCATATCCGCTACCATTACAGCGTCGGCATCCGCAGCTATCTCGCTCACTACTTGGACGCACGTTGCTTGCGTGTTGAATGCTGGAGCCATGACCGTGTACGTGGGTGGCACGGGCGGCACCCCTGTCACTCTGTCTTCATATTATAGCTACGGGGCCACGTCCCTGTATCTAGGGTCTACGGGCGCTAACGCCATGCCTGTGATGTACCTAGACGAGATGCGGATTACCAAGGGCACAGCGGTCTATACTGCCAACTTCGCACCCCCGGTCTCGGCCTTCTCCAACCCTGCATCTGGTGGGCCATCTCCCGGTACTGTGTTCCTTATGCACGCTACTCCTGCTGGGTACGCCTTTACGGACAGCTCTGTGTATGCACAGACCATTGTTAATTATATAGATCGTGCGTATATACAGGTAGCGACTCCTTCCCCGCCTATTGGGACATACGTTATCATAGTTCCGTTCGTCCCTGTGTCGGGATTGATGTACAGCATAATCGCATACTTACAGGTGCCTTATGCCTCAGGTGGGTACAGCACGTTCTGGGACGTACTGGCCCCCGGTGGCAGCGGCACTATTGAGTGCTATTACTATCCAGCCCCAGCGGTCACGTCGGGGTACTCTGGCTACGCGATAGGAGGAGCTATCTTCTCTTGGGGTGGACCAGCAGCTACTAACATCTACGTGGACCCCGGCCCCGCAGACACGTATCATCTTGTCTGGACGTACCCCGGCGTAGTCACGTTGACTGTGAACACTACTAGCGGATACTTGTCGTACTCATCGACTACTACTGCGCCACGGGATGTATGGGCACACATTGCTCTAGTGAATAACGCTGGGGTAGTTACACTATACATCAATGGTGTAGGAACTTTGTTAAACTTGTCTATCCCTAGAGTTGTTGTAGGGACTCCCGCGTTTAACATAGGTGTTGCGAACGTAGCAGGAACTCCTATCTATGGTAGCAGTCTCTTCTGCGAGTTCCGAGTCAGCAGCACGGCGGTATATACTGCCAACTTTACACCCCCAACGAGCGCCCTAACATGACGGATTCAGTCGGCCCATCGCTATTAGTCCCTACGGCTCAATCTGGAGGGGGTGGTGATGTTCTCAGTTCTCAAGCAGCGACGGGTGCGTGGACATACATCAACTCAGCGCGGAATGATACGCCTAGTGCCAGTACGACATTCACCATTCCAGCGACGTCGCTCACTACGGGTAATCACATATTCGTCTTTGTATCGTACCCTATATCATATACTTGCACTATAGCGGACACTGCGGGGAATACTTACACACCCCTAGAGGTAGGCTCGGGTGCTGCAATGTCCCCCTATGGTAGATGGTACTATTGCCTTAATGCTATAGGAAATGCCAGTAATGTCATTACCCTAACCCAGACGTCCTCTGGAATTGCCGTGAATGGCGCGCTATCAATGCAGTTTAATAAGACTGGTAACGCAGCCGCACTAGATAATTCCAGTTCTTGGTTTCTTACGTCTACGTCTACGTCCATTACGGGCATCCCGGTCAACACTAATATGTCAGGGCTTTTGGTTACGTGCGCGGCTGCTCCCAACCCTGACACATCTGTAGCATTTTCTGGTGTTACAGGTCTGGTTAACCCATTCTCTAACGACAGTCTTAACCGCGTTGTAGGGGCGTACCTAATCAACACAGCAGGGGCGTTGACTGGGGCTACCCCCGCGATGACTGGCACTTATACAGGTAGTCAAGCTAGGACGCTATGTACGCTATCTATTACAGAGGCAGTAACTACTAGCTATGATCCTTACTTCTCTAATGTGGTGTTGTTACTGAATGGTGATGGGTCTAATGGTGGCACTACATTCACAGACTCTAGCGCGTACAATAGAACTATGACGCTGATTGCTGGACCAGTTACTAGCACTACACAGAAAAAGTTCGGATCAGCAGCTATATACGTCGCGTCCAGTGGGTCGTTAGTTACGCCGCTTAGTGCTGATATGGTATTCACAGGAGACTTTACCATTGAGATGTGGGTGTACTTTACGAATACCGCTAGTAGTCAGTATTTCTTCAGCAATTTTCAGGGTCCTAGTGTATATATTAATGTCTGGACTGGTCAGTTCTATTCGACCATCATATTCGGCGCTGGGGTTACTGTTAGTAATGTGTCAGCTAATACGTGGCACCATATAACAATATCTAGAGCATCAGGCCATATAGTCTGGGCCGTAGATGGTAGAGTGGTTTTTAAGAATAACGACTCTACAGTCAATGGAACTGGGGGAGTAGATAAGTGGTACTTCGGGACTATTCCCGTAAGTGGGTTCGCGGCTGTTTCTGGCATCTATATTGATGCTGTGCGGTTTACCAAGGGCACGGGTAGATACTCTGGAGACTTTGCGCTCCCCACGATGCCTTGGGCCGGAATATCATCTAGTAGTATTTCCCCCGGAGTGGGTGTAGTCCTACTCACACACTTCGACGGGACTAACGGGCAGACTACTACTACTGATAGCTCCGTGTCAGCGCACGTTATGACCATGACGGGGTGTACCTTGTCCACTACGCAGAAGGCGTTTGGCACTGCGGCGGTCCAACTACCATACAACGGATACGTCACTACCCCGTACACCTCTGACTTCGCGCTCATGGGTGCTGCGCTATCATGCACGATCGAGTTCTGGCTTTACATTCCTAGCGCTCCATCCAGTGCTGCTACTATTCTCAGTTGCGGAAATACGTCATACTCTAGCTGGTACATGAATATTTCATCGCTGCGTGTGCCTACTTTCTACGCTGGTACTGGTGGTACTGCCGTGGCGGTGACGTCTGGGGCTATCCCCACTGCCACATGGACGCATATCGCCTTCGTATTGAACGCTGGCGCTTGCACTCTGTACGTGGCGGGTACGGGAGGTACTCCGGTCACAATGTCTGGGTACACGGGGTACACGGATACAAGACTGATGCTTGGTACTCCGTACAGCGCACAGATGCCCACGTACTATATGGATGAGGTGCGGATCACAAAGGGTACTGCGGTTTACACATCTAATTTCTCCCCTCCAGTGTACCCATACTCAAACCCGAGTGCTGGCAATCCCACGGGCACTACTCTGCTTATCCACATGGATGGGGTGGCGGGTAGCACTACGTTCACAGACTCATCTACCTACGCGCAGGGTATTACGAACAGCACGACGTATCCAGTGCAGATAGCAGACGCCCCAGTGAAGATTGGTACGGGGTCAGCGTACTTCCTCGGCATTAGTGCTACCCCCTCGTACCTCACACTTGCCAACTCGTCAGGTGGGTACAACACGGCATGGAATACACTCACCACTTCAGTGTCTGGCACCATAGAGTTTTGGATGTACTCCAATTCAGTACATGACCAAGGCATTATGGAGTGGATGAGTACACTAATCCCCAACTGGTATATCTCATATCATTATCCGGGCATTATAATACTCAGTATTCACTCCCCTGCTGGGTTCATCACAATGAGCTCCTCATCTGCGATACCAGCATTCACTTGGGGGCACGTAGCCATTGTCAATAACGCTGGCACCATCACTATCTATATCAATGGCATTGGTGGCACCCCGCTGACCCCTACTAACATCGGCTCTTTAGGTGGCATCACGCTTACCGGCCCCGGCCCGCTGCATATTGGTGCTCATTGGGGCGGCAGCTATTCTGGCTATCTAGATGAGTTGCGTATCAGCTCAACTGCCGTGTACACTACCAACTTTACACCACCAACCAGTCCACTCTCATGACGGATGATGCTACTATGCTTGCCCTTATAAAACAGATTCATGAGAGTCAGTTACAGCTGGACATTCGGCTTACCAAGCACATGACCGAGGAGACGACGGAGCTTGCTAATGCGATTGTCAGACTGATGGCTGATGCCTTTGCCAATGGAGATACTGTGGGGCACCGCAAGGCGCATGAGGCTTGGATTGAGAATACCAAAGAGAAGGCTGACTTTTACAGAAAGATGCGGCTTGAACTTTCTAAGTGGGGTCTGCTCGGGTTTCTAGCTTGGGCGGGCTACGCGCTATGGAGCGCATTTCTGCTGGGGCCGCATAAATGAAAATCGACGTCGTGCGGGATGAATTTACCCCAGACTGCACGCTGGGCGAACTGTACATAGACGGAGAGCATATGTGCTTCACGCTTGAAGACACTGTGCGCCCCGATGGCGAAAAGGTTTTTGGCAAAACGGCGATACCCTATGGAACTTACAATATCAGCATTACTTATAGTCCTCATTTTTGCCGTGATCTGCCTTTGTTGGCAGATGTTCCTAATTTCTCAGGAGTTAGAATACATTCTGGAAACACGGCTGCTGACACCGAAGGGTGTCTCCTCGTGGGACTTGCCCGTACGGGCGAGTCCGTCACCCAATCCCGCGACGCGTTCGCCATGGTTTACGCCAAAATACGGGATGCCCTCAGCCGGGGTGAAGACGTCACGATCAACTACAGGAGAGCCTAATGGACTGGATGGACACCCTTAAATCACTGGCTCCCACGGTAGCCACGGCCTTCCTCGGTCCGTTGGGCGGGGTAGCTGTATCGGCAGTTGGTAATCTCCTTGGGGTCAGTGAGGCCACGCAGGACAAAATCGCTGTCGCCATACGCGAGGGTAATCTCACCCCGGAGCAGATTAGTGAGTTCAAGAAACTGGAGCTTGAGTACAAGAACAATGAACAAGAGCGTGGGTTTAAGTACGCCGAACTCGCGTTTAAGGACCGTGATAGCGCACGTACAGCCAACGTCGCGGGTGGGGTGCAGAAGCCCCTGTTCTGGATGAGCATGATGCTGCTTACTGTCACGCTTGGCAGCGAGATGTTCGTACTGTTCAAGGGCTACCCGCCTGAGATTCCTGAGATAGTCGTAGGCCGGGTGCTGGGTCTTATGGATGCCGTGGCAATGCTGGTGTTGAGCTACTGGTTCGGTACCACTAACGGTAGCGCGCAAAAAACGGACTTATTGGCCCAAAGCGCACCAAGCAAACCCTAACCCCACACATCAGAAGGCACCTACGCTGCGCTAACAGCTAGGTGCCTAGGGCTAGGTAGCGGGGCAGGTAAATAATGGCTTAAATACCGCCCGGACGCATACCCAAAAACACTGGAAAGCGCGGTGCGTCCTTACTACCCATTGGGAAGTATTTGTACTTGACCACTTGACCCTTTATGGCGTCTCTGGTTTCCCAGATCTCTGACCGGTCCCAGTCATCGAATCCTGTGCCGATATTGAACTCAACACCAGCATACGGACCGTTGATTCCGCGCACGACCAGCGCCCCGAGATCACCCCGGCCGACCATGTTTGCTTGATGGGAAGATCGCTCTGTCCTCCCAAGGAAATCCTGCGTAGCAGGATTTCCATTGTGCATACGTTCCTCGAACCCTATGATCTCGGCCTCGGCGTCCGCGAACCTCTTTACTTTCAGTAGTGAACCTTCCCGCACAGTAGCGCGGCCTTGCTTATACGGTCCGTCAAGTGAGCGTACCATAACACCCTCGTACCCAGCGGCAAGACATGACTCTTCGTAGACCGCTAGTTCAATGTAGTTTTTCATGAATTGGTGGGGTACTACCTTCACGTTCTGGAATCTACCCTGTATATTAGATTGCAGGTATTCGTATCGTTCTTGGAACCCAGCGTTTATCCCCTGCACATCAAACACCCAGAACGTAACGTCGGGGCATCCCTCAAAGGCACTTACTGCGGAAGTAGTGCGCCTGAAGACTGTGGCGTCGTGCGCCCCGAGAATTAGCTCCCCATCCAGTCCTTCAAGGAAGGGGGTGCTAAACCGTTCACGCACAAAGTTATTGCGGATAGGCTTCAAGTTGCGAGACACTAGTCCTACCCCCGGCAGGACTATAGCCCGGATACCATCCAGCTTAGGGCTAGCCATCAGCGGGTAGGTGAGCAGCTTAATATCGTCGCACGTAGCGGCAAGCATTGGTTTCATTGGTACTCCTTGTTAGATCTAAGATACTTTTCACACAGGGCGTTGAGGCGTGCCCATAGACGCTTGATGTAATTCATGCTTTCTCTCCCAACCTTTCGCGCAGGGCGGTGATGTGTTCGTCAAGGGTTGTGTTCCCGTAGCCCATTGCCGGGCCGTATAGTTTCATCATCTTCGCGTACTCCAGCGCCTGCCGCAGCAGCGCGGTATCGTCGGGGGCGGGGTGGAGATATAGCGGCTCACCGGGATGGAATAGAACCACATCTTCTTGCGGTCGTCGTGATACTTTAGTCATGTACCGTGTGTTGTCCCAAGGAAGGTGATACCAAGCTACCGGCTCCACATCCTTCGCTGCCTTAAACGCCTCGACAACATCAAGCGCCTGAAGCCCGTACTCGCTGAGCAAGTTTTGTACAAGGGCCAAGTCTCTTGCCTCGTGTG
>SESG01039536.1_pt1 | contig 10411 bp, 15 predicted proteins | sample 3171421 | NCBI WGS metagenome assembly SESG01 (sample SAMN10866946, study PRJNA518727) | freshwater metagenome | biome: subpolar coniferous forest; feature: holomictic lake; material: water; isolation source: holomictic Lake 227, 6 m and 8 m depth | place: Canada: near Kenora, Ontario | collected... | reverse complement strand
TTCCTGCAAGTTGCCGTCAGCTGATGTTGCGCGGACTGCATTACGCCTGTAATAGCTTCGAGACCTGGTGTATTTTGTGTGGTAACAAGTGCTGTGCCTTGGTGGTGTTACTTACCCGAAGAACCTTTTGTAGTCATCGTGATCGCCTACCCAAAACCATGTAATCGTATCTCCATCGAGCACGCCCAAAGCTCGCACACCTAGAGTTATTCGGACTGACCAGATATCTTCCTCATGGTTGATGCATTTGAATCGTAGAGACGGATGAAATGAGTCCGCAATCCAGAGCCGGTATGTCTTTCTTGCACGCTTTCGCGTATTCGGATCGAGCTTTCTGTATGTCTCCCAGAAGGAAGGCAGCGTATCTGATTTCATAGGTCTTCAACATTCATCGGCGTTGCTTTGCCTTGCATGATTTCCTCCCGCGCTTGTCGTGCGGATGCTATGAGTTTGCCCTGGGGATTCCCAAAGGCGTCACTCCACTTGAGTTCGTCCCGGATGTCCTCAATATATTGCTGCATATGTTCCAAGGCACGCTCCTGCACAGGTTCCGGAAGAGATTCCATCATTTTCATCATAGTAGTGCTTGCACTTGTCGGCATAGTGTTATCCTCCTTTTTCTTTTAATATTGTCATAATTATCACGTTTTTTTGTACCATTCAAGGCAAACCTCCAGACCATTTTCTTTGGTATGTGTTGGTAGGTAGCAGAGAAGGTTACGTTATTCATTTCCCAAAAGTCTTCGCTGCAATAGAGTTTGCATATCGCGACGTCCGTCAACAATCAGCAATATGTAAATGTTGTCGCCAATAACCCGGTAGATCAAACGGTATGGTTTGAAAAAGATCTCGCGATAATCGCGGATACCCAAAGCGATTAATTCTTTCGGATAGACGCCACGTTCGGGAGTCTCGGACAAACTGCCGAAAATCTTTTCGATATTGGTCAAAACTTGATCTGCTTTTCCGGGTGCATCATGAATAGCTATGCATTGATAGAGTTCATCAAGATCGCGGGCCGCGTCTGCTGTCAATAATACTTTGAAAGACATCAGCCCTTGCTCCGCTGCTCGCGCAGGCCATTGATAATTTCGGCGGCTGGCTGAATTTTGCCTTCATCGATTTGCCGGTTTCCGAGGGCAAGGATTTTCAAAAGGGCCATCGTTTCCAATGTATTTTCGTAGCTTTCTATGTTCTGGATAACCACTTTGGGTGTGCCGTTCTGGGTGATGATAAGCGGTTCCAGTTGCCCGCCCATATTGCGTACGATTTCAGCAGCGTGAGCCTTCAGGTAGCTGATCGGTTTGAGTTGACTTGCTAATTTCATTAATCACCTCTCTTCGTATTGATGTGTCCTATTATAGACCATAAACAGGTCAATTGTCAATACCGGTAGATAGGTACTATATTAACGTTAATGGGGACGGTTGTAGTAGATTACTAATTCGGTAACTTTTTGGAGTTTGTCAAAATGTGTTTCATAATTTAAAGGTCTCTTCGCTCGATTTTAGCAAGACTCACTACCACTTGCGCTTCGAGTTTCGCTATGCTCATTCTGCCCAGGGGTATAATTTGTCATACAAGCTTCAGTGCACTGCGCTTCTGAAGCTTGGGTCTCATTATCAGCGAGTGTCACTAAATTGTTGATACAGGAAATTGTTGTCCCACTACGCTGCACTTCGGGGATAGTTCCCAATGGCAAAGCCATTGGATAGTTCAACTAACCAATTCCGATGCGTTTCACTTTCGGAATTGGAGTTTCACTACGACTTACGTTTCTTATAGTCAACTGGTCTCACTAAATTGTTGATGCGTTGATAAAAAAAGTTGAAGCGATGAAATGGGAAATTTATTCACTGTTGATTCCTTTTTAGCTGTGATTTTCGCAAAGCATTTGATTGGAGGATTGGACGGATTTTTAATTATCATTCTTGCGCATTCAAGTTATTGTCCATTGTTTCTCTCCAACCTTCTAATGGGTATACCAAATATTTATGAGATTCGTTTTTTCACGGAATAGAAAAACAGTAATGGGTGAGGGGTGCAAAGTGTAACTTCACCAAACCGATCTTTTCAGCTCGTCAATATTTTTGAAGTGTTCATCACGTGTAACTAAGGTCAGGTCATGCTCTACGGCTAGTGCGGCAATCCAAATATCATTTTCTGGTATCGGAAGCCCCTTTTTAAGCAACAGGTTTTTGATACGTCCATACTCTCTACTTGTATCTATGCCACAAACAAGGACGGCATTGACGGCAGCAAAATTTTCAATGCGTGTGGAATTTTCATTTGGTCGTGAGGACTTAAAAGCACCAAAAAACAGTTCCCCTATAACCGTGGACGGGATCACGGGCATGAACTCCAAAGCAAGCTGCGAGGTATTATACCCTCCGCTGTGCGGGATTGTTCAACTTGCCAATTCCGCTGCGCTGAGCTTTCGGAATTGGAGTTTCACAATAAATATTTCTCTTGCCTTGGCAATATGCTTCTGGATAGAAGAATCTTCAGCAAAGAGTGCGATTACAATATTTGTATCGAGTAAATATTTACCACTCATTTTTATCTACCTTTTCACAGTGATCTTCTATAGCCTTTTTCATTTCCCTTAAATCATCAGCAGGATATTTGCCTCCAAACGAAAGAAGAAACTTGCCCGGTACTCCTTTATGTGCAGTTACAGCCAAGGCACGGGCAAAATCAAGTACGCGTTTTTGGTGTTCGTAATCAAGATGCCCCATCTGATTAATGATTTCTTTTTTTACTGTTACATTGAGCATGGATTCCTCCTTGTTCTCATTGAGCAATCTCAAGCATGAGGTCATCAACTGTGCCCCGCCTGACTTCACCACGAGCATACTCCTCCCGAGCTTCTTTAACGGTTTGTGCAAGCCGTTCTCTCCGTTCATCTGTTAGCCGCCGTTTAACAATTTCGATAAGCGATTCTTTTTGCTCGTAGGGAAAAGATTCAATAATTTCTAAAGCTTCACCAAAAGTTCCGGTTTTCATAAAGTTTTACCTCCATTTTCACTACCGCGTTGTGAACCAACAATGTTTCTTTGCCATCGCTGTTATGAGAGCTTTGCACAACTAACCATCTATTTCAACTTTTTTATTCTCAGTTAATTATAACAATTAATGGGGACGGTTGTATGAGATTACTAATTCGGTAAGTTTTGGGAATTTATCAAAAGGTGTTTCATAATTTAAATACCATTCCACGGAGCGGCGGATGCCTTAGTTGAAATCAACTTTGACTTCGTAGCCTAGTAGCTCGCTGGCAAGCGAAATATCCGCAAGCGAATGTTTCACATCGCCTTTGCGCGCAGGTTCAAAAATAGGCTCAATAGGAACAGTGCTTTTCCCACTACGCTGCGCTTCGGGGATAGTTCCCAATAGCCTGTGGCTATTGGATAGTTCGACTTTACAAATTTCACTACGCTGCACTTGTGTAATTTGAGTCTCACTACCACTTGCGCTTCGAATTTCGCTATGCTCATTCTCAGCGAGTGTCACTAAAGCGTTATTCGTGAAACGTGAAGCGGAAGGGAAAGTAGGTTTAGACGCCTTCGAGGATTGGCAGTTTAAGGCTTCGTTAATAGCTTTTAATAAATCCAATAATGAAAACGATGTTCCGCAGGCGATGTTGATGATTCTGCCCGCCACGGGTTTTTGAGTTGTGGCAGCCAGGATATTGGCCTGGACGTTGTTGGCAACATAGGTGAAATCGCGCGTCTGCAATCCATCGCCATAGATTGTTGGTCTGCGGCCTTCAATTACGGCCGTTACGAAAAGCGGTATCACGGCGCTGTACTGGCTTTTGGGGTTTTGACGCGGGCCGAAGACGTTGAAGTAGCGCAGCCCGACTGCTTCCAGCCCCATTGACTGGCTGTAGGCCTGGCAAAAGTATTCACCGGCCAATTTGGCAGCGGCATAAGGCGAAAGGGGCAGGGGGATCAGTTGCTCGTTTTTAACGGGCACGGGCTGATCGCCATAGGCGGAAGAGGATGCGGCATAGACGAAGCGGCGCACGCGAGCCTTGGCGGCAGCGGTAAGCAGTTTTATGGTGCCCATGATGTTGACTTCGCTTGTCATGACGGGTTCTGTCAGGGAACGCGGTACGCTGGCCATGGCTGCCTGGTGCAGGACGTAGTCAATACCATCGACTGCGCGGCGGCAGGCATCTTCATCGCGAATGTCGCCTTCGATAAGGTCGATCTTATCCAAAAAAGGCGTCAGGTTTTCTCTTTTGCCGGTTGCAAAGTTATCCAGCACGCGGACGCTATGGCCAAGCCTGATAAGTTCTTCTACAATATTTGAGCCAATAAAGCCGGCCCCGCCGGTGACAAGGAAAGAAGACATAAGTTATAAAACCTTTGAAGTTTTGATTCGTTTCCCACTACGCCTACAGTGGCCTCGCGTCACCTTCAGGTGGTTAGGCCATTCGCTTCGGGGATAGTTCCCAATAGCCTGGAGCTATTGGATAGTTCGACTTACAGATTTCACTACGACTTACGTCTCCTATAGTTAGCTTGGCTCACTAAATTGTGGAATCATTGATGAGAATGGTATTCATAAATGCGTGAGGGGTGCGGTGCATGGGGCAAAGAACATTTCAGTAACAGATGTCGTGGCTGCCAACTTCAATAAAATATACAGAATTGTCTTCAATTATTTTGAAAACAATTCTGTCAGAATAGCTTATCGAGAACGCATAATACTCTTTGAGATTACCCTTTAATCGATGTGTCTTAAGTCGTTTATCGAAGACGTTTTCATTAAAGATAGCAAGGCGCGCTCTCAATTGTTCTTTCTGTTTTTCCGTAAGCCCCGCCAAATACTTATACCATCGCTTTTCGAAGACACTGTCAAAATGTATTAATTTCGGTTTCATACTTTTTAGACGGCGTTAATAAAATCTTTAACGGAAATTGATTTAGTCTTGCCAGCAGCAAGATTCCGTTCAGATTCATCAAGTCTTACGAGAAATGACTGACGCTGAACAGTGCGATAGACTTCCTTGAGCAGGCTATATTCCTGTTTAGGTATCTTGACATAATCTTTTACAGCAGTGTGTTCCATAATAAAACCTCTTAGTGTCGTTCAATCTAGTTGATAATTTACCACTACATAGTTAATTGTCAATCTTCCGGTAAGTCCTCTTAAAACCTTGATCCCAAGATATCTTAATCACTTTCAAGATCCTTGTATAATTCTTTTACAGTGTCGCTCTTGGTCATCTTCTTCCTGAAACTGGCCATCGCTGTTTTTTCTCTCTTGGCAATGGCCTCTCTTTTTGCCTCTATCAACTGCTTCTTGATTACTTCTGTTGCATATACCTTGTGATCAAGGGGCAAGTGGATAAATTCATCGATCACATTGTTCACAGTTGCTGTGCTCATTTATTTCATCTCCTCTCCTCTTTTTCTTTGTGTGTAGGTTACCAAAATAACTGTAAAGAGTAAAGAGTGGAAAAAGTTATGCCTTGACTACGTTGGCCATTGGTTTTCGATACACCCCCCGGCTATCGATAATCAGTTTTGCGTGTCTGGCAATTAGTTCATAATCGACCGATGTGTGATCGGTTATGATCAGGACGGCATCCTGAGAAGCGATTGTTTCTTTCGTCAGCGGCTGGGATGTAAGCGCAAGTGGATCCGGCCAATTCCGGCTGCGCGTGATTGCCGGAACGAAGGGATCGTGGTAGGTGATCCCGGCGCCCAGGTTTACAAGCCGGGGAATGATCTGATAGGCGGGACTTTCGCGAATATCACCGATGTCCTTTTTATAGGATAACCCCATAATTAGCAGCTTGCTGCCTTTAATGGCCTTGCCGCGTTCATTGAGCGCTTGTTGTAACCTTTGCACGACATATTCCGGCATACGGCGGTTGACTTCTCCTGCCAGCTCGATAAACTTGGTATCCACGCCGCATTCTCTTGCCTTCCATGCAAGATAGAAGGGATCCAGCGGAATACAATGGCCGCCCCAACCCGGGCCGGGATTAAAGCGCATAAATCCGAATGGCTTGGTTGCGGCCGCATCCAATACTTCCCAAACATCGATATCCATGCGCTCATAGATAACTTTGAGTTCGTTAACCAGCGCGATATTAACAGCACGAAAGATGTTCTCAGTAAGTTTTGAAGCCTCAGCAGTGCGCGCGTTGGATACGCGTATTGTCTTATTGATGACCATATCATACATGGCTTGTGCCAGATCGCCGCTATCCTGATCAACTCCGCCGACGATTTTGGGGATATTGGTGGTGAAATACTGGGCGTTGCCGGGATCTTCACGTTCCGGTGAAAAAGCAAGATAAAAATCCCGGCCGCATTTAAGACCGGTTTCTTCTAGAATTTCTCTGACGAGTTCTTCGGTTGTGCCCGGGTAGGTGGTCGATTCCAATACGATGAGCTGGCCTTGGCGCAACTGCGATTTGATTTGTTGCGTTGTGCTGACAATATAAGACATGTCCGGATCGCGCTGCGGTGTAAGCGGTGTGGGAACACAGATAAGCAGGGTATCGGGTTCGCCAATCCTTGAAAAGTCAGCTGTAGCCATTAGCAGCTTGGATTGCGTGGACTGTTTTATCCGCGCTGAATCCAGATGGGAGATGTAAGATTCGCCCCGGTTAAGCGCTTCAATCTTTTTAGGATCGATATCAAAGCCAAGAACTTTAAAACCTTTTTCGGCATAGGCCAGCGCCAGAGGCAGCCCGACATAGCCCAGCCCGATAATGCCGATGAGAGCTTGCTTTTCCTGTATTTTACCTAGGAGGATTTGTTTTTGATTGGATTTTGGCATGGATTACACCTCTTTGAAAATATTGTACAACTACCCGTCTATTTCAACTTTTTATTCACCGTTAATTAAAACAATTAATGGAAACAATGGTTATGTTTTCTGACATTTACCGCCGCGTGATGGATTGCGCGATACCTTGGTTTTGGGGGAGGTGTTTAGTTGCCTTCTTTGACCTTGTAAAGCGCCGGATGCGCTTCTGTATCACGGCGGTGCGCGGCAAGATTAACTGCAACGTTGTCGATTTTAGCGCTGAGGTTGGTCTCTACGTTGTCGATTTTAGTGTTGAGGCTGCTTTCCACGTTGTCAATTTTAGCGCTGAGCCTGGTTTCTACGCTGTCAATTTTAGCGTTGAGGCTGGTTTCTACGTTGTCAATCTTAGAGTTGAGGCTGCTTTCCACGTTGTCGATTTTAGTGTTGAGTCTGGTTTCTACGCTGTCAATTTTAGCGTTGAGGTTGGTTTCTACGTTGTCAATCTTCTGGTCCAGTGCCCCTACCTTGAAGTCAACTAAATTTATTTTTTCACATAGTTCTTTTCGGGTATCTTTTATTTCCTTATGGAGGGCATCATGACCTTCCAAAACCAAATCAAACTTTCCCCGAATGTCTTCCAATATGATTTCCAAATTGTCTTTTTTCATAATTTACTCTTTTACTGGATTCTTTACTTACTCGAACTGGTCCTATGCTATTTTTTACTTTTGAAGAGCTTTGCACACTTTTCCATTGTAAGCAATAGTGGAAAATAGGAAGCATTTTTCATTCAAGAACTTTTCATAACTACCCTATTCGGCATTCCGGGCTTGACCCATAATCTAAGAAGTACTTGATAATACTGGATTTATCCTAAGGGGCACGCCGCCCGCCTTAGCAGAAAAGACAAAATTGTTAGTTTTGTGCAGTTGTGCAAAGCTCTCAAAATGTTAAACCGTTGAAGCGTTATGAGATCCCATTTCCGCTATTGGTCACCAGGCAATTTTCTGTCGGTGGGTAAGAGAACTCCACTTACGCTATGGGCATCTGTGCCGTAGTGGGTGTAGACTTCGGTATTTTTCAGGCTGGCGGCAACCTGTTGCACCTGAGAGCCATACCAGCCGGCAAAGCTGCCAAGGTTTGCCTGGAAGGCGCAACCGAGATCTTTCAGGTATTCCAAAAGGGAAGGTTGACCTGGTTTTGAGCCTTGATCATTAAGTTTTGATCTGGAAAACCGGAACCATACTGTTTTTTCTGTTTCGGGCATATCGAACAGGCTGCAGCGTTCCGGATGGGCAATCATAGGGATAAAGCCGCTGCGCTTGATCCGGAAGCAGGCTTCCATGACATAGTCTGAAGCAATATGATTGGGAAGCTCCAACATGATATACTTGGTCTCGCCCAGAGGTAACGGATCTTTCAGATAATCGAACAGAAATTCGTCCAGATAATACTCCCGGCCGGGAAGAATCCGGAGATCGATATTTTCATTCTGCAGCCTTGCCTGCAACGCGGCAAGCGTTGATTTCACCGCGCATTTGTCCGCATCGAAGCAGCCCTTGATCAGGTGCGGCGTGCAATAGACACTGCCGAAACCTGCTTTTTGCAGTGCTATCGCCATTTCCACAGACTCATCCATAGTATTCGGGCCGTCGTCTAAACCGGGCAGAAGATGGCAGTGCCAGTCTTCGGTCATTACTTCTTTTTCCTCAAAGAGATTTTGCTGACTGCAGGGGCCTCTCTAATCAATCTTTTCAGATTATTCAAAGAGATTTTGCTTTTTGCAGTGACCTCTTTAATCAATCTTTTCAAAGGGGAGATTTTATTAACCCAGAAGGATATTTTTTTCATGTCCTTGGTTTGTTCAGCGTCAGAATAATGACCATAACCATAACCGCCGCCGTAACGTTTGCCCTTGCCGTAGCGGTAGTAACTGCCGCCGTAGTAACCGTAACTTTCACCCTTACCGGTTTTGTCGTTAAATACCAAACCGGCGACAGGGGCATTGATGGTGGCAAGCATATCGCGCATGTGCTGGGCAAGTTTAATTGGAACACGCCCCGCCTCCATGACCAGAACGACCACATCGGCAACCGCGGTCAAAACCGGGGCGTCAGAGACGGCCAGAACAGGAGGTGCGTCAATTACGATATGATCGTAATTCTCCCGATGTGTCAACAGAAACTGGCGCATGGGTTCAGAACCTAAGAGTTCTGACGGGTTTGGTGGTGTGATCCCGGCACTGATCAGATCAAGGCCCGGAATTCCAATATTATGTTTGGCATCAGCAAAGGTTACATCTCCTGTCAAGATTTCACTCAGGCCCGGGGTTTTGGCGTGGCCGAACTTTTCATGAAGCGATGAGCGGCGCAGATCGCAATCGATAATGAGTACTCGTGCCCCTGTCTGGGAAAGGATGCACGCCAGGTTGGCGGAAATGGTGCTTTTCCCCTCTTGCGGGAAGGTGCTTGTGACAAGCATAATTTTTTTCTCCCGGTTGATGGAAGAAAAGTGCAGGCTGGTTCGAAGAGCGCGGAAGGCCTCGGCAACTACTGACTTTGGCTCTGCCTGCGTGATCAGACTAATCTCTTCTTTAATATTTGCACTGGATTCCATAACTGAGATATGCGGGATTACCGCGAGTAACGGCATGCCCATGACCTGTTTAACCTGATCGACGTTTTTGATTGTGTCGTCCAAATACTCCTGAAAGAAAGCAAGACCAACTCCCAATGCCAGGCCAATAATCAATCCCAGCAGAAGATTTTGCGCCTTGTTGGGTTTGATTGGTTTGTTGGGGGCGATAGCCGGATCAACGATATTGATGTTGCTGATTGTGGATGCCTTGGCGATGCGCGCTTCTTCGTGCTTCTGGAGGAGGAAGGTATAGATATCGGCGTTGACTTTGGATATACGGGTTAGCTTTGCCAAATCCCGTTCTGCCTTGGGCAGATTACGCATTCCTTTCTCATAAGCAGCCAATTGCCGTTTGATCATTTCATGCTTTTGGGTAATAGTTTTTACAGCCGGATGCGCCTCTGTATATTCGGTGGATAGAGCGCGTTTTTGCACTTCCAGCTCAGTCCTGGCTCTTTCCAAATCAGAAATCTTGCCAATAAGCGCCATGGCCTCGCTATCGAGCCTGATTGCCCCGGAGGTGTTTTTGTAGGCCTCAAGATCCTTTTCGGAACTATCCAGTTCTGTGCGCAGCAATTGGAGCTGTTCTCCCATAAAACCTACGGCACGCCCGGCTTCTTCAGATTTGAAGCCAACGGCCTGCTCCAGATATACCTGAACCATGAGAAAGAAAAATATATATTTGCCTATGATATTAATCTGCAATTACGTCAGGCTGTTTTTCTGGTAGCAAATCCTAAAATCAAAGCCATCGCTACTACTTGGTCAATTAGTGTTACCGGGATAACTGATATTGGTAATCTGCAAGTGATAAATAACGATCTGCAGGTTTTGCTCAATCGATTTATTACAGCTCATTTGGCTGCCAATAGTAAAAAATAACATGAATAGAGGAGCGTACATAATGAAAAAAGTAATCAGCGTATTTTTAGTATTGTTTTTCCTAATGGCTAGTAATTCTTCTTTGGCAGCAGCAGTGGCAGAAGGTGGAGGAGCAGCA
>SESG01030490.1_pt1 | contig 10414 bp, 7 predicted proteins | sample 3171421 | NCBI WGS metagenome assembly SESG01 (sample SAMN10866946, study PRJNA518727) | freshwater metagenome | biome: subpolar coniferous forest; feature: holomictic lake; material: water; isolation source: holomictic Lake 227, 6 m and 8 m depth | place: Canada: near Kenora, Ontario | collected... | reverse complement strand
ATTTTGCTTTGTCGGCGGGTTGCAATGGGGTATTGTCGGGTTGGCGCTGGTTCACCTCGACCGCAGGAGTTTCATGAAAATTGCTTTGCTTGGTTTTCCGCAGGCTGGGAAAAAGTCGCTGTTTCGACTGTTGACGGGACGGGAAATTCCAGCCGGGCGTAAGGACGACGAATCCATTGAAGGGATTGCTTCAATTGGAGATCCGCGCGTAGATAAGCTGGCCGAATTGGCCCATCCGGAGCGTACGCGCTACGCGGAGAACAATTTCGTGCTTTGTCCGGACGCCTCGGATCAGGACCGGCGCGTGTGGCTTGATGCCGCGCGCCGCTGTGATTTGCTCTGCGTCGTCGTGCGCGCCTTCACCTCTGCCGATGTCTATCACCCTAAAGGCACGGTGGACGCTGAACGCGACCGGAACGACCTTGAGATGGAACTGCTGCTGGCGGACATGGAGTTGCTGGACAAGCGCCTGGAGCGGATTGGCAAGGAAAAACGCGCGGGCCTGACCCCGCAGCAGATTCTGGAAGAGAAGGCCCTGCAGCGCTGCCAGGCGGTTGCAGCAACCGGCGCCACGCTGCGTACCCTTGAACTGGATGAGGCCGAGCGCAAGTCTATCGCGAGTTTGGGCCTTGTAACCAGGATGCCAATTCTTTGGGTCTATAATGTGGACGAGGCCAGCGTGGCCGGGGTGCCGCCAGCGCCTGGCGGCATGGTGGTCTCGTGCCAGATCGAGGGCGAGATCATGGCGATGGAAAATGTGGCCGACCGGCAGGCCTTTCTGCGCGATCTGGGGCTTATGCAGTCGGGCCTCGATCGCATGAACGCCGCAGCCTACGCAACGCTCGGGCTGATGTCATTCTACACCTCCGGTCCGGATGAAGTGCGCGCTTGGACGATTCGCAAAGGGTCCACGGCGCCGGAGGCGGCGGGCAAGATTCATAGCGATATCGAGCGCGGCTTTATCCGTGTCGAGGTTATTAAGTACGACGACCTTGTTGCCGCCGGCAGCGAGGAAGCCGTCAAAAAGCTCGGGCGCGCCTTGATCAAGGGCCGCGACTATGTAATCGAAGACGGCGATATCTGCCACTTCCGGTTTAATGTGTAAAAAATCAGGAGCAGCATAATGAGCAATACAGGTACGGCAGGATGGCGGGCACGGGCCGGGATACTGGCGGTGATTTTGATGACGGGAACGGCGCTGGCGCAAACGGCCTCCACCTACCGGCGGGCCCCTGCGCCTGCGCCGGCATTGCCAGCGGATGATCCGCTTGACGGGGTGGGGCTCGGAGTCACGGCCAAGATCGGCACGCTTGGTATTGGCGCGGATGTTACTCTGGCGTTCAACAGATATTTTGCCGTGCGCGGAGTTTTTTCGGAACTCAATCTTGATCCCTTGATCAGCAGCGACGGAAACAGCGTCAAATTCGACCTCAATTGGGTCAACTACGGTGGCCTCTTAGACTGGCACGTGCTTGGAGGCGGCTTCCGGCTGAGCGGTGGATTGATGGAGAACGAGAATAATTTCAAGGCGCACGGCGATCTGACCCAGTCTGTGAAGATCAACGGTGACGAGTATTCTCTGAATGCGCTTGACGGTGAAATGAGCTTTGGCAAGTGGGCGCCATATCTCGGGCTTGGATACGGGGCTGCGGCGGGCAAAGACGGCCGCGTGCATTTCGCCTGCGATTTCGGTGTTTTATTCCAAAAACAGCCGATTGTGACGCTGACGGGCACGGCTTCGGATCCGGGCCTCGAGGCATTGCTGAACGCCGATCTGGCTGCTGAGGAGAGTAAAATCCAGAATGATTTGAAGTGGCTGGCGTTTTATCCGGTCATTAACGTTGGCGTCTCCGTGCGGTTTTTCTAGGCCAGGTTAATAAATGCTGTTGTGATTGACTCCGGACGTGTTTTTCATCATAATCTCAGTTCGTCGTTGATCCATTGTTGTCTTTTGAGTTCGAGCCATGCAAGCATGAGATCGAGGCATTCTTGAGCGAGCCCTTAACGAATAGTCATTTGACGGTTCTGATCCCGGCTTACAACGAGGCTACTACGCTGGCTGACACCTTGCGTAGCCTTCAGGCTCAGACCTTGCTGCCCGAAGAAGTGCTGGTAATTGACGACTGCTCCACCGACAACACGGCTGAGATAGCCCGCAGCTTCGGCGTTACTGTCTTGCGCCCGCCGCAGAATACCGGCTCGAAGGCCGGCGCCCAGAACTACGCGATGACCTTTGTCAAAACCGAGTTCACGATGGCGATTGATGCCGATACGACTCTGGCGCCCAACGGGATCGCGCTCCTGATGAAGGCGCTGGACAACCCCAAGATTGCCGCCGCCTGCGGCTTGGTGCTGCCGCGTTTCGTGCATACCATGTGGGAGCGTGGACGGTACATCGAATACCTGTTCGCCTTTTCATTCTATAAGCCGATTCAGGATTACTACGAACGTCCCATGATCTCGTCGGGCTGTTTTTCCGTCTACCGCACCGACATTTTACGCGCCAACGGTTGTTGGCGGACGCGCACGATGGCTGAAGACATGGACCTGACCTGGAGCTTTTACGCTGCGCATCAGGGCGTGCGGTTTATTCCGGAGGCAGTCTGCTATCCCGTCGAACCGAACAACTACGCTTTCATGAGCAAGCAGTTGCGACGGTGGTCGCATGGATTCATCCAGAATGTTGTCGTCCACTGGCGTCAGTTGTTGCATATTCCATTCCTGCGCTCGGCAGTGATCGTGTCTTTATGGGACGCAATTTTTGCTTCCATTGCCTACCTTATTCTGCTACCATGTCTCGCAGTCTTTGTAAGCCCGCTGTTTTTGTTGGGCTACCTGGTAGACGCGCCGGCGGTGGCTGTGCCCGTGCTGATCAAGGCGGCGGAACGCAAGGAAGTGGGCAAGGCTCTGGCAAGTTTGCCGAGTTTTTTCGTCTTGCGGACGGTTAACAGCGTTTTTATGCTGCAGGCCATCTGGCGGGAGTGGGTGCTGCGCAAGCGGCTAACGGTGTACGAGAAAGGACATTGATAAATGATCGCAGGCATTCCGGGGACGGGTATTGGCGGTATTTACTACATTTTGCTGGCGCTGCTGATGCCAGTGCATGAAGCCTGCCTCACGGTGGTCGGCTGCAGCAGTTGGCGCCGGTGGGGCGTTGTCGGATTGCAGATGGTCAACGCGCTGGGTATTTTGGGCTCCATCTACGGCATGGGCTGGCTGCTGGCGCAAGGCGTCAATGCGCTGCGGTTAAACTTGTTCGCGGGCCAGTCGGCGAGCTATTTGCATTTGACTAACGTAGTTGCTGCCACAAGCGCCTACATGGCCATTTTGACCCTGGGTATCGTGCTGCTGGTGGTATACACCTTGCGCCTGTTTGTGCGCGCCCCGCAGCAAGCGCGCTAAGGCGCGGTTTTGTGCCGCGCGCAACGACGTGGTGAGACATGCGCCGCCCGTTGACTGCCCGTGTGCGCCTTGTGCAGATGGAAGTGCTGCCGGGGCGTCCACGGGAAAACACTGCCCGCATCCTGCGGGAAATTTCCTCTGCACGCGCCGATGGCGTTGAACTTGTAGCTTTTCCAGAACTGGCCGTGCCCGGTTATTTACTCGGCGACGCCTGGGAGCAACCTGCTTTTCTACGCGAGTGTGAGGCCTGCGGCGGGCGTATCCGCGAAGCCTCGCAGGGCCTGGTTGTCGCTTTTGGAAACGTCGCCGTGGATTGGGCGCGCTGCAACGAAGACGGGCGTCCGCGTAAGTACAACGCGCTTTTTTTCGCAGCAGACGGCGCGTTCCACGGACCGGATGGCGTGCCGCAGCCGTTCGTCGTCAAAACTCTGCTCCCGAATTACCGCGAGTTCGATGAAAGCCGGCATTTCTTTGATTTGCGCAAGCTGGCCCTGGAGGCGGGCGTGGATCCGCGTGACTGGCTGCGCCCCGTGCGCGTCCGTGGCTTGACGATCGGCGGCCTGTTGTGTGAGGACGCCTGGGACGGGGATTACGCCGTTACCCCGCTTACGGAGTTGGCACGGCATGACGTGGATTGCTTTCTCAATGCCAGTTGCTCGCCGTTCACCCGTAACAAGAATCACAAACGCAACCGGATTTTCGACGCCCGGGCCCGTGCGGCCGGCCGGCCGCTGCTCTACGTCAATTGCACCGGCCTTCAGGACATTGGCAAGACGGTTTACACTTTTGATGGCGAAAGTTGCATCTACGACGGTTGTGGTCATCAGACAGGTGGCCTGGCTCCCTTTGAAGATGGCGTTATCACTGCGGAGATTCCGCTGCGCGGCGGGGTTGCTTTCGGACAAAACGTCAAATTGTCCGATGACGAGACGCCCAGCATAGCCGCAGCGCTGCTGTACGGCACGCGCCGTTTTATGCAGCGACTCGCAGTCGAGCGCGTTGTAGTGGGGGCGTCAGGCGGCATAGATAGCGCCGTCGTGGCGGCGATCTATGGTCATCTGCTGCCGCCGGAACGTCTCCTGCTGCTTAATATGCCCAGCCATTTCAATTCGCGCACCACCATCGGCCTGGCACGGGAATTGGCGCGCAATCTGGGGTGCCGCTACGCCGATGTGCCGATCGAGAACAGCGTGGAGTTAACTCGCGAGCAGTTTGCCGGGTTGGTGGTGCAGGGGCCAACGGGTACGCATGCCGGATTGCCGCTCTCAACGGCAGCGCTGGAAAATGTTCAGGCGCGCGACCGCTCGGGCCGCGTGCTGGCCGCCGCCGCCGCCGCTTTCGGAGGCGTCTTTACCTGCAACGCCAATAAGACCGAACTGACCATCGGATATACGACGCTGTACGGCGATCTCGGGGGCTGGCTGGCAAATCTCGCCGACCTTTGGAAAGGCGAGGTTTACGCTTTAGCCAGACATCTTAACGACGTTACGTACGCCCATGCGGTGATTCCTGAGGGCTGTTTCACGGTCACGCCATCTGCAGAGCTCAGTCTCGATCAGGCGGTGGATGAGGGCAAGGGTGATCCGCTGGTTTACCCCTATCACGACTGCCTGTTCCGTGCATGGGTCGAACGCTGGCAGCGGGCGACACCGGAGGAGCTTTTGACCTGGTACCGCGACGGCGTATTGGAACGCGAGATCGGCTACGACGGATGCGTGGCTGAACTTTTCCCGACGGTGCAGGCCTTTGTGACTGACGTCGAGCGCTGGTGGAACGCCTATCAGGGGCTCGGAGTTGCCAAGCGCATTCAGGCTCCTCCGGTGCTGGCCGTCAGCCGTCGCGCCTTTGGCTTTGATCATCGGGAAGCCCAGTTCGGGCCGCAATACACTGAGGCCTACAGTACGTTGCGGCAGAAATTGCTGGGGCAAGTGAACGTAAACCATAAATAGCGGTTTTCCGCTTTCATAACTCTTCCTTGACGCTAAGCTGAGTGTTAGGCATATTGAATTGCTTGCTTGTACGCACGGGGGATTAGCTCAGTTGGTAGAGCGCTTGAATGGCATTCAAGAGGTCGTGGGTTCGACTCCCATATCCTCCACCACTAATAACACCTGATTTTCGGGCCGGACTATTGATGGTTGGGGGTGGGCTGGGGAGGCTTAAGAATCATCTCCGCCAGCTTTTTACCGATCAGTTTGTGCCCGTCATTGTTAATGTGCATGCTGTCGAGCATCAGCGTCAGTGGCTTTTTCCGGTTGGTCTGCGCAACCTTGCGCAGTATTTCATAGACGTCGAGTAACTCCACTTGCTGTTCCCGTGCGACTTCCCGGACAGCTTCAATATGCCCGATGGCGATGGCGTTAAAGCCATCCGGGTCCTTGACGTTGAAGGGCGGGGTGGCGCCATAGGCTTTCCGCAGCCCGTCATTCCACTGCATATGCACAGGCGTCATCAGGATTACGCGTGCCTGGCGCTCCCGGCAATATTTCGTGACTGCAGTAAGGCGCGACTTGAAAGTTACAACATCGGTCATCGGCGCCAGCCCGTTGGTGGTCATGTGCACATAGGTGTCGGTATAGCTGAAATGAAAAATAACCACCTCCGGTTTATATTCATCAATCAGCGGCATTGCGCGCAAGGCCTGCAGCACCTCGTACTGGAAGCCTTTTTCCGGGTAATAATTGTGAAGGCCCCATTTTCCGCGTAGTGTCAGGCCGTCGCGCAAGTGGTCAAAATACGTTTTTTGGATCCTTGAATCCTGTGGATAGGCCACATCCCCGAAAACTATTGCCATTTTCAGCTTTTCCATGGCCTTGGTGTCGCTGGCGGTTGTATCTCCAGCCGCTCCGGCGTCGAATGTCAAAGCTACCGTCAGAATGGCTGACAGTATGGTGATCAAGGCCGTCGGGAGTTTTATCATGGCAATTGCAACTTTCCAGGGGCGCGTCAGGTATATCGCAGGCTATCGGCAGCTATGCCGGGAGATCCGGGCGGTTTGTTTTTTCCTCAGCCGTTCGTGACAGGGCGCTTTCCAGCACGGCGGCGATCAATGTCTCGTAATTCATGCCCTCCTGACGGGCGATCATGGGCAGGTCGGAATGGCCGGGGTTAAGCCCTGGCAGCGGGTTGACTTCAATGAATGCCGGATGGCCGTTGCGGTCGAGCCGTATATCTACGCGACCGAGATCGCGGACTTCCAGTGCGCGGTAGGACTCCAGCGCCAGCCGTTCGACGGCTTCAACAATTGTAGTGCGGGCCGGCCGGCTGTAGCGGCAGAATTCCGTGCAGCGTTCCTTGATTTCGAACGAGTAGATCGTAGTGCCGGCGTTGGGCAGTATCTCGACCTCCAGTGTGCCGAGCACGCGTGCCTTGGCGCCCGTGCCGAGGATGGCCACGGTAAACTCGCGCCCGGGCAGAAACTCCTCAACCAGCACAGGCTGGTGGTGTGCGCCGAGCAGCGCTATGCAGACGCGCTGTAGCTGTTCAGCGTTTTCGATCCGGGAGGTTTTATCAATGCCCTTGCCAGTCCCTTCAGCAATGGGCTTCGCGAAGAGCGGAAAGGGCAGCGTGATGCCGTCAATGTCGGACGCCTCGCGGACGACGTGAAAAGCGGGGGTGGTGAGGCCGTAACTATGGACCAGACGCTTGGCTATGGCCTTGTCGAGCGTGACGGTGCAAACAAGTGGATCAGAAAGCGCGCAGGGTACGCCGTAGGCTTCCAGCAGGGCGGGCACCTGAGCTTCGCGGTTACGTCCGCCCAGGCCCTCGGCGATGTTGAAAACCAGATCCCAACGATCGCCCGCGACGAGGCGCTGAGCGAGGGCGCGCACATTGCCGATGCGCTGTGTGACATAGCCGGCGGCGCGGATGGCGGCCTCCAGCGCGTCTATCGTGACATCTTCGTCGAACTCGGCGACGGTCTCCTCGGTATAGCCGAGCGCCAGATAGTCGCTGCGCAGGTCGTAGGTTAGTCCAATCAGGGGCGGGTTCATGCCCACAGAAAGGTCTGCTGTCCGTTGTCGGGCGCAACTGCGGGCTTGCGCTGGGCAGGGCGGCGCTGCAGGCGGCGGTTACCGGACGGGAGAATGGCCGACTGGTGGCCGGTGGCAAGCTCCCATACGCCTGGCGAAGAGCTGGCTGCAGGCCGTGACTCCTGACGCGCCGCGCTCACCATGGGCTCCGGGTAGTTGATCAGCATGCCCTCGAAGTTCCGCAGCACAGTGTGCGTGGGACTCACGGAAACGATGTAGTTTGGAAGAAGCGGTAGTTTTCCGCCGCCGTGCGGGGCGTCCACGACGTAGGTCGGGATAGCCAGTCCGCTCAGGCGTCCGCGCAGATACTCCATGATCTCGATGCCCCGGCTGATCGGTGTGCGGAAATGTTCCACTCCGCGCACCAGATCACACTGGAACATGTAATAGGGCCGGACGCGTTCACGGACGAGCCCGCGGCAGAGGCTCTCCATGATGCGCGGATCGTCGTTGATTCCCCGCAGCAATACGCTCTGATTGCCCAGCGGAATGCCGGCATTAGCCAGCTTTGCCAGCGCTGCGCGGGACTCCGGCGTAAGCTCCTGCGGATGGTTGAAGTGGGTGTTGATCCAGACCGGATGGTATTTGGAGAGCATTTTGACGAGCTCGTCCGTGATGCGCTGGGGCAGCACGACCGGTGTGCGGGTGCCAATACGGATGATCTCGACGCTCGGTACGGCGCGCACGGCTTGTACAATACGCTCCAGTAGCGATGTGGACATGGTGAGCGGGTCACCGCCGGAAAGAATCACGTCGGTGATTTCCGGATGGGCCTTCAGGTATTCGGTTGCCCGGCGCAATTGCTCCACGGAGATCGTGCATTCACGCGTGCCGGCCACGCGTTTGCGCGTGCAATGGCGGCAGTACATGGAACACATGGTGGTGGTCATCAATAACGCGCGGTCGCGGTAGCGATGGATCAACCCGGGAACCGGCATGTCCTGCTCTTCCGCCAGCGGATCGGCATGCAGAAAAGACGGATCGAGCAGCTCGCGTGACTGCGGTACTGCCTGGGAGAAAACCGGGTCGCTATAGTCCGGTTTCTGAATGACGGAGAGATAATATGGCGTGATTGCCAGAGGGTAGCGTGAGGCTACTTCGGCGATCCTGGTTTGCCGCTGGAGCGCCGGAAAAGCCTGGGCAAGCTGTTCAAAGGTGCGGATACGGTGGCGAATCTGCCAGCGCCAGTCCTGCCACTGCGGATCTTGTTGCAGTGTGCTCAGGTCGGAGACAGGGTGCGCAGCGGTCAGCGTTTCGGAGGACGGCTGCGTACCTCCAGGCTCTGCATCATCAGAATCAGTGCAAAGCGGAGGTTCATCGCTGGTCGTGCAGGCCGGGGTGGGCGTGTGGTTCATTTCCATGGTTCAGGTCTCTCTTTCGTACCTGCGCCAATTAGACGGGCGCCCGTTGGTCCCGGAGCCTGATAACGTGGAAACGCCAGCGGGACCTAGCTGATGTTCCGTCCAAGAAAAAGGGGGTGAGGAATGCGGGCAATAAACCAACTGTCCGTCGTAAACCGGCGGAGTCAAAAGCTGCCGGTGGCGGAATTTCTCCCGGCGCCGACCCATTCCAGATGCTTTCAAAAAACTCAACTCGTTCATCAGTCTCAAACGCGGAACCCGTATCTCCAGCCCGCTCATGTCCGCGTAACGAAGACCATCCTTCCATAGATCAATGCTGCTTCGCGCGGGATTTCTGGAGTGTGTGCTCTTGAATCCGGAAGATAGAGCGCAGCCCTCTCTTCGTCAATAGCGATGAGCGACAATTGTAATGTTTTTTTAATGAAGCTTGACCGCCCGGAGCGCCGTAGTGATATAAGTGACGGTGAAAACATCTTCCGCCATGAACCGGGGACCGGGCATTGAGTGCTAATATCAATCAGATTCCGCGCCTCCGCCGGCCGGTGGTCGGCTTGGCGATAGCCTTTGTCACCGGCACGGGCTGGGGGCTCGCGCACCCGCCGCCGGTTGAGGTGCTTTTCTTCGCCGCCGCGCTGCTGGCGCTTTTGGGTGGGCTTGCCATGCGGCGCCGGGTGCCATTGCACGCCGGATATGAAACAAGCCCGGACGCCTTTGGCAGCATTGCGTTGCTGGTGGCTGTGGCGCTGGCTGGCTGGCTCAGCGCCGGCTTGCGCGGGCCTGATCCAGAACGTCCGCTTCCAGATCTGGCGCCCGGGCAAGCCATAAATGTGGAGTTAATCGGGATCGTGGACGACACGCCCGTGTGCGTCAGCAACCGCTTTGGCAAGTTGCAATGGTCTTTTCCCGTTGCCATAGAACGCTGGCGCCCCACCGGAGGGCGTGAGCAAGGCTGGCGCGCGAGCAGCGGAACCATCGCCGCTCGAATGCCTTGGATGGGCGACCACGCCAGTAATACCGCTTATGGCGATCAGCGGCGCTGGTTCGGTAATCTCCGCGCTGTGCCACCGCGTCTGGCCAACGGCGGGCAAACGCGCTTATACCTGACGATCTTTCCGCAGCACGACGAGCCACTCAGCACCAACGCCGGTTGTTCGCTTGTGGCGGCATGCCTGCGTGTAAGGGCTTACGCCCAGTACGAGTTGTCCTGTGGCATCGAGGATTTTCCCGAAACTTGTGCGATCATTGATTCACTGCTATTAGGCTATCGCAGCGTAATGCCCAACAACCTTTACCAGGAGTTTGCCCGCACCGGTACGCTGCACATTTTCGCCATCTCAGGGTCGCACGTCGTGGAGCTTGCTGCGGTGCTGGTCTTTGCGCTCTCCGCGCTGCGGCTGCCGCGGCGCATCTGGGTATTCAGCCTCGGGCCGGCGTTGGGACTGTATGTGGTCATGACGGGCATGCAGCCCAGCGCCGTGCGCGCCTGGGTTATGGCCACTGTTTTCTGGATTGCGCCAGTTGCGCGGCGGCGCACCGACGCTTATGCCGCCACGGCGCTTTCTGCCATAATTATTCTAGCGGTGGATCCGACCGATCTGGCCAACATCGGCTTCGTGCTCT
>SESG01022309.1_pt1 | contig 10415 bp, 9 predicted proteins | sample 3171421 | NCBI WGS metagenome assembly SESG01 (sample SAMN10866946, study PRJNA518727) | freshwater metagenome | biome: subpolar coniferous forest; feature: holomictic lake; material: water; isolation source: holomictic Lake 227, 6 m and 8 m depth | place: Canada: near Kenora, Ontario | collected... | reverse complement strand
CTAATCCGTTACCAGTGCCTTTTTTCGAAAAACTAAACTCCTGCAATTTTTTGCGAAGCCTTGAGTTGTTGGCTGATTTTTTTGCTTCGTTGGTTAATGTAGTGTTTTCTGTATATTCAGGAAAATTTATTTGCGTTTTTTCTCTACATCTAAAGTCACTGGTCTACATACTGTTGAGTCTGATGGCTTCAGCTCTTTCACTCCCTTCTTTTTGTAAAGGAGGTGGTGAAATCTTAGATTAGGGCTGAAAGATCGCTTGAAAAACAGATAACTTTTGTATGAAATTATTTTTAAGGCTTGTTCGTTACCTTCTCCCTTCAAAAGGGAAGGTTTTACTTGTTGTGGTTGTCAGTATGATCTCCTCACTGCTCGGTGTCGTTTCAATCTACTCGGTGCTTCCTCTTTTGAATGCGGTCTTTACGGCTGACAGGAGCATTGTGGCTCCTGTAAACCCTGGAGCAACCTTTGTGGAGGTAAAGAAGCCTGAAAAGAACGACAGTCTTGTGCGCCCTGCCTTTCAGGGGCTTGATACTGAAAAACTGAAAGCTTCGGTGACTGAGCAGTTTGGGAAAATATTTCATGCCGAAACCAGGGAACGCACCCTGTTGAATATATGCCTCTTCCTGATAGCCTCCTTTGCGGTGAAGAATCTCTTTGTTTGCCTGAATGGCCAGATCATCTTCAGGATCCAGACCAAGACGGCCAAAAAGCTTCGAGATGATGTGTTCAGCAACATCATTGAGATGCACCTGGATTATTTCAACAAGAACCGGGTTGGTAACCTGATGAATCTGGTCTACCATGATGTGCAGGCTGTGAATAATACGGTGAGCCTGACGTTTGTCAATTTTCTGCAGAACCCGTTTTCGGTATTTGTGTATGCTACAGTTCTGGTGGTGCTGAGCTGGAAGTTGACGCTTTTTGCTGCATTCACCTCGCTGCTTATTTTTTTTGTGATTCGCATGATTGGCAAACAGGTTAAAGGCCTTGCTGCCACTTTTCGCAGCTCTATGGGTGATATGAACTCTGTTTTGCAGGAAAAATTCAGCGGTATCAAGATCATCAAGTCGAGTGCTTTTGAAAATGTAGAGCTTGAACGCTTCCAGGCATTTACCCGAGGTTTTCGTAATCTCGATATCCGGATTGCTCGCTTGCGCAATATTATCGGGCCGCTCAATGAAACGCTGCTTGTGGCAGCGATTGCCCTTGTGCTCTGGTTCGGCGGGTTGCAGGTTTTTGAGGGAAGGATGACCTCATCAGAACTGATTCTTTTTGCCTTTACCCTCTATTCGACGATGGGTCCAATCAAGATGTTTGGTGATGTCAACACCCAGATGGCACTTGGTATGATCTCTGCGGAGCGCTTGTTTGAACTGCTTGATACCGTACCGCATATCGTCAATGGTACGCGCTCCATTAAAGGCTTTTTGCATGAGATCCGCTTTGAGGATGTCTGTTTCAAGTATAGCAAGGATGCTGATGCCCCCAATATTTTGGATCATGTCTCTTTTGAGATTAAAAAAGGAGAGATGGTTGCGCTTGTGGGACAATCCGGTTCAGGAAAGTCTACAACGGTTGATCTTTTGCTGCGCTTCTATGATGTTGATTCAGGGCGTATTACTATTGACGGTGTAGATATTCGCGACTATGATTTCAAGCAGTTGCGGCGCATGATTGGTGTGGTCAGCCAGGAGGTGATTTTATTCAACGACACCATCAAGGCCAATATTGCCTACGGGACTCATGATGAGGTCAGTCAGGAGAGGGTCATTGTGGCTGCTAAAATGGCCAATGCCCACCAGTTTATTGAAGAGAAGCCTGAGCAGTACGAGACATTGATTGGTGACAGGGGAATTCAGCTTTCCGGAGGGCAGCGGCAGCGGCTGGCCATTGCACGGGCCATGGTGAAGAATCCTGAACTGCTGATTTTTGATGAGGCGACCAGTGCTCTTGATAATGAGTCGGAAAAGGTTGTGCAGCAGGCAATTGACCACGCCCTCGAAAACCGCACAGCCCTTGTGGTTGCCCACCGCCTCTCGACCATCAGGAATGCAGACAAGATTATTGTGATGGATCGGGGCAGGGCGGCTGAGTCAGGAAATCACGCAGAGCTTCTCAAGATTGGTGGTTTATACAAGCACCTGTATGATATCCAGTTTTCCGGGAAAATGGCAGATATTGCTGTATAACAATAGTTTACAGGTTTTTAAGGGATACCGGGCATTCAAATTATCAGTTTTCATGGACTCTGCATTTAAGAATAAAATTTGTGGTCTGGTTACCCTGTACAATCCACAAGAAAACTATCTGCTTAATATCAGTACTTTTAGCCGCTTTCTTGACAGGCTTTTTGTTGTGGACAATAGTCCTGCGGAACAAAGTGTCAATCATGCCGCTTTGCTGCAGCGATTTCCCAATGCAGTTCTTTTGTCGACAGGAAAAAATCTTGGTATTGCAACGGCTATCAATCTTGGCATCAAGGCTGCGCTAAAGCATAATGCACACTGGTTGCTTACGATGGATCAAGACAGTTATTTCTGCCCGCTTCAGGCTGAGCGTTTTTTTTGTTCGGTGAACTTTGTTGACAAGGAGCGGGCGGCGATCTTGTCGCCACAGCATAATCCGACACAACTTGATGACGGGCCCTGCTCTTTTGAGGAAACAGAAGTTGCCTGGACGTCGGGAAACCTGTTGAACCTTGAACTGATTCAAAAAATTGGATTGTTCGACGAAAAGCTTTTTATTGACTCTGTCGACCATGATTATTGCTTTCGGGTTAACCTTTCTGGATTTAAGGTATTGCAGGCCACCAACTGCTATCTTGTTCATCCTCCTCTTGGTGAAAAGAGTTCTGGTAACTTTTTGGGAAAGAAAAAAAATAACTATGATACACACTCTCCAAAGCGTATGTATTTTATCATCCGCAATGGTCTCTATCTTTCACGCAAGTACAAGAGTGAGTACCCTGTATTTATAAAGAAACATCAGAAACATATCAGAAAGTACTTTATCAAGTCGTTGAAGTATAGTGACAGGAGAACAGAGTATTTACAATATTGTATCAGAGCCGTGAATGATTATCGGCACGGGATTTTCGGAAACCCTGTGGATATATAGGCTGTTAAATTTATGTATAAGAGCACGAAGGGAGAGAGCGTATCGGCAGTCATGGCTGTCTATAATCCTGATCTCTGTTTTTTTGAAAAAGCTGTTGCGTCGGTGCTCTCACAGACCTTTTCTGTGCTTGAACTGCTTCTGGTCAATGACGGTGGAAGTGAAGCTTTCAGAACTCTTTTGCCCGATGACAGCCGAATCAGGGTTTTTTCGAAGAAGAATGAAGGGGTCGCTGCTACCCGTAACTTTGCCCTTCAGCAGTGCAGGGGAGAGTACATTGCTTTTCTTGATCAGGATGATTACTGGTACCCTGACAAGCTGCACGAGCAGATGGCCATGATACCGGTACCCGGAGAGCCCTGCATGGTTACTTCGTTGGTGGATATCGTTGAAAAAAACGATATCATACAGTGTAAGCCATCAAAAAAGGCTGCGGATCTTTATCGCTTGAAAAGCCGAAAGGGGAGCGCTCTGCTGAACCTTGTTGAAGATAATTTTCTCTATTCTTCTACACCTCTTATTCATTCTTCTGTGTTTGACCGTATCGGAGGTTTTGATCTCCGGACTCAACCTCATGATGACTGGGATATGTACCTCCGGGTTATGCTTGCGGGATTTCCTGCATATTTCTACCAGCAAAAGCCGCTTTCTGTCTGGAGGCAGCATGATGATAATGAATCAAATAATGATGGGGTTATGGCTCGCTCCAAGTGCCGTGTTGAGAAAAAACTGCTTGACACAGTCACGGATGAACGGATTCGCAGTATAACGGCTATAAATTTGCTTATTGATTCTATGGAAAGGGTCAATCTGCTCTACAGAATGCAGCAGTACAAGAGGTTCAGAGCATTAATAAAAGGCTACCTGCTACGACTTTTACGGTATAATCATTACTCTATAAAGAGTGGAGTTGTGTTACATCGTACTATTTCTCGTCGTATTCGTAAAATCAGATATAAATCTGTCAGAAGGTATGTTGTCTCATTTTTTTTGACTTGAACTTGATATTTTTTTCGAAGAGAGAACGATAATTCTACCCTATGGCGGAGACAAACAAGAGTAGAGCCAGCAAAAGTGTTCATGCTTTTATCATCTGTTGGCCAGGCAAAGAGGAGGCTTCCCGCAGCATTGCTGATGCAGTTCAGCATTCGGTTGACTATCTGACGGTCATCTATTCAAATACAACGGATGCGACGGAAGAGGGCCCGGGAGATTGGGTCAAGGTGCCAAATGAGTGGTACTATGGTAAAAAGTGCAAGGAGTGTCTGCGCTTGTTTGCTGGAGAGATCATGCTGCATATTACTGCCGATGTTACTACACCAGATTGGTCACAACTTGTCAGTCGATGCAAAAGCTTGCATGCTCAATATGAGAATTTGGGGGTGTGGGCGCCCGACATTGATTACACTGACTGGAACCTTAAAACCGTAAAAATAGCAGATATCAAGGGGACGCAACTTGCCTTGGTTGCTCAAACGGACAGTATTGTATGGAGCCTCTCCGCATCTGTAGTACAACGGTTACAGGAGCTTGATTATGAGTGCAATAATTTTGGTTGGGGTATCGACTGGTTGGCAATCAGTTATGCTACGGCGAACAATCTTCTGGTTTTGCGTGATATGTCGGTCAAGATTGCGCATCCAAGAGGTACAGGCTATGGGGGTTCGCTTGCCAGCAAGCAAATGTATCTTTTTCTTGCCCAGATGACTCCTCAGGAGAGAGTTCAGTTTACACTTTTACATGCTTTTACCGACAGAACAACAAAACGAGGGTTGAGGTACCGCCTCAAACAAGTGCTCAAGGCGATTGTTGCCCCCGTTAAATATTGTTTTACAAAAACTTCATCTTGTCCCGGCTTGATCATTGAGCTTCGCACTTGATGGGTGCGTTTTTGCTGCTGGTGGTTGATGCTATAAAAAAACTCAGAAGGTCAGCCCGTCCACCAGTGCAATCCATCTTCCATTTTTCTGTTGATGCGCGTCAATGGTGTGCATGCCCCGGTTGTTCCAAGCCTCTTGTCCTGGCCCAATAACTGGGCCGTCGGGAACCTCCTCTTCACGGTAACTGTGAGCTGTGAGTTCTGTAATCCTGAATGCCCAAACCTTGCTGCCGTAGTTGGGGATGCCATCTTGTCCATATCGGTAGAGTGCCTCTCCATCCTTTACAATCCTGCCGCCGGGTCTGGCGAAGTGCGGGCTGGCGTTCAGTATCGGGCTTTGGGGGTGCTCGTTCCAGGGGCCGAGGAGATCATCGGCAGAGAAAAGATGGAGATCATGCACTTTGCGGGCATTGCTGAAGAGGTACCATCGCCCTTCGTGATGGACAATTGATGGATCAAGCAGCGGGGGATAGCGTTTTTTGCTTCGGATGAGCGTTGCGGCATACTCCCAGCGCAGGGGAAACGCGGTGGCCTTGTAGAGCTTCACCTCATGAGAGTCGGCACATTCGGGGAGCATGTACATCTTGCCCTCATGGAAGAAAACGTAAGGATAGGAGAGGTGAAAGCGCTCTTTGAGCACGATCCCGCCATAGCTCCACTCTTTCATGTTGTGGCTCCGGGCATAGCCGATCTCTCCCTTCTCCCGTTTACTGTTCAGCACTTCAAAGAAGAGGTGGAACTCCCCGTTGTGTTCTGTCATGAAGGGGTCGGCCACAAATCTTGCCTTGACGTCAGTCACCTGCTGTGCGGTGAAAACAGGGTTTTTGATCTCTGTCGCCGGGCCCAGCAGAATCGGGGATGGCCCTTCATAGAGCCCGACAGACCAGATTTCCCGATCTCGTTGCAGCCGTTTTTTTCGGTTTCGTTTCAGTCGGTACATGATGAGCGGGGTTGCTGCTGCAAAAAGCAGGAGGGTCAGCATTACAGTCAGTAACATGGCTGATTATCGTTTGGTCTCTGTTTTTTCCTGAAGTTTTTGCTGAAGGTAGCTTTCAAGGTTGCTGGCCATTGCCGAAATGGTGAACTCCTTTTTTACCCGCTCATATCCTGCCTTGCCAAATTCTGTAACCATCTCCGGGTTGTCGATGATGGTTGCTATCGCTGTGGCCAGAGCGAGGGGATCTTTGGAGGGAACGATAATGCCGGTTTTTCCCTCCGCCATCAGCTCACGCACGCCATTCACATCTGTAGCAACTACTGGCTTCTGCATCGCCATCGCCTCCATCACCACGTTGGGCATTCCTTCAAAGAGTGAGGAGAGGACGAAGAGATCGCATCCTTTGAGAAAAGGGTAAATATCGGCATTGAATCCGGAAAAGATGAACGTCTTTTCAAGCCCGGCATCAATGGCCTGCTTTTCAAGTTCTGTCCTCAGTTTCCCTTCGCCTGAAACGACAAAAACAAGGTCATCTCTCTTTTTTTTGAGAAGGGCTGCGGCCTCAATCAGATAGGGAAATCCTTTCTGTTCAGAAAGTCGGCCTGCGCTGTAGATGATTTTTTTGCCGGGAAACTGTTTTGAAAAGTCGTATTGAAGAACATGTTCAGGGATAATGATTCCGTTATAGATCACCTTGACAAAAGAGTTGTCAAACCATCCATATCCGGCATAGGTATTCTTGATGGTGTTGCTGTTGGTGATGATGCCGTCAAGAATATGGCGGGCTGATGTTTTATAGCGCCATCTTTTTTTACTGTAATTGAGTAACCCGTGACGGGCAAGGATAACAGGAGTGCCTCTTTTTTTTGCAAGCAACCCTGTCGTTCTAACATCGGTATTCTGGTTGCAGATGAGAATGTCGTTCTTCTGCCTGGAGAGTCTCCGCGCGACGGTCACAAGATAGAAGCCGGTCGTTTTTTCCCAGGGAGTGATACCAAGAGTGGGAATCCCGGTTTTTATGGCAATGTCGAGAAATTTTGAACCTTTTCTTCCGATCATGAGTACATCATGCCCCTGTGCCGCAAGCTGTGAGCCCGCTGACACCATCCATTTTTCACCGCCTCCAAGCTTGCCGATGCCGATAAAATTTACAAAAGCGATGTTCATAAGGTGTCAGTGGATTTTTTGGAAGTATTGTGCAGCTTTATCATCATGTTGTTGAGTGACGCCAAAATTGTTTCGGTCTCAATATCGACGACGTCGAGTGTGGGGGAGATAATGACCTCCTGCAGAGTGCTCATGGGGCCGAATTGATGGTGGTCTATCATTGTGTTGCGATAGAGTCCAATGATGGGTGTATTAGAGCATGATGCAACATGAATGAGTGCCGTGTCGGGAGAGATGAGGAGCTTGAGATTCCTGACTATTTCGCCAACTTCATTCAGGTTTCGTGTTGATGGTGATTGCTGGATGTTCGCGTGCTGCTGCTCAAGTTCTTTTTTTTCCTCTGCATCGTCAGGAGCTGAAAAGAGTACAAAACTCTCTTTGGGACAATTCCTGATGAGATCAGACCATTGTTTGACGGTTCGATGGCCTCCGCTATGGCCCGCACTGATGTTGATGCCGATGCAGTGGCCGGGCTGAAGGGTTTTCAGGAAAAGGGTGATATTTTCAGAAACAGGCAAAGGGGGCAGATAGGGTCTGTACGATTGAACCTCTCTTTTTGTATTGATAATATTCAGAAGAGAGAGGTTTTTCTCTGATTCATGAGTCTTTTTTGGAAGATCAATAAGGTGATCGTAGAGCCCTTCATGAAAAGGGTTGAGGTGTCCTGTTTTATATCGGGCCCGGATGAGCGTGGAATGGATCAGAAAATTGGTTGATGGATGATCTTTCGGGTTAAAGAGCAGATCAAATTTTTTAAAAAGTACTCCTTTGAAGTAGCGGGCAAGATTTCTTTTTGTGTGATAGACCGCAGTAATATTCGGGTCGGCACTGAAGAAATTAAAAATGAGTTGACTGAAGGTGATAATAGTGATTGAAAGTTCCGGATACTCCCTGCGCAGTGCACCAATTAGGGGTGTGAGCATGATGGAGTCTCCATAGCGCTCTTTTGCAAGAATGACGATACTTTCAAGCGGTTTGTCAAGGCGTGGTTGTTTTTGTCGCCCTTTCGCCATGAATTGGAGTGTTTGTGCAAAGCGGTGACGAAATGGTTTTTTTTTCTTTCTCATCGATTCAAGTGGTGATCTGGCGAATTACACGTTATTTTTAGTGGTTTGGCAAAATCCTGCGATTTCAGCCTGCAGTTTGTCAAGTGAGAAGATCGGTGTAACAGTGCGCCGTGCCTCTTCGCCTGTTTCTTGCTTTAGTAAAGGGTTTCTGTAGAGTTTTGTCAGAAGTGAGGCAAGTTTTTCTTCATCGCCATACTGCAGAAGAAAGCCGTTTTTTCCATCAGTGATAACCTCTTCAACACCGCCCGCGTAGGTACTGACGGGGGTGACAGCGAGAAACATCGCTTCAAGCAGCGCGATTGAGAGCCCTTCAACGATGGAGGTGAGGGTAAAAACATCGCTCTTTTTGAGATAGGGAAAGGGATTGGTAATAAAGCCTGTGAAGAGGACACGGTCGGCAATCCCGAGAGTCGCTGCAAGTTGTTTGTACTCTTCCAGTTGAGGCCCCTGGCCCATGATAACAATTCCGGCATCGGGGGCTTGTGTCACCGTCAGAAAACGGGCAAAACTTCTGATAAGAAAATCAAATCCCTTGTTGGGTTCCACTCTTCCCATGGCGCTCACCATGAATGGAAATGGTTTGGGGAGCTCCTCCTGGCATCGCTTTGTTATTGCTTGAGGATCGAGCCCGTAGTAAACTACCTTGATCTTCTCCTTGCGCATAAAGTTCGACAGCATCAGGGTGTTCTTGATCTTTTCTGCGTTGACGATGATACCGTCAGCCATGATATTAAAGACAAGGTTGTAGATCCATTTGTTTTTGAGAGCGAGTGTGGTGCCGAGCCATAAAACATTTTTGATGCCGCAGATTCTGCTGACTATACCTGCCAGGGCGTAATCTTTCCGCATGGAGGGTATGATGACCTCAATGTGATGTTTTTTTACAATTGCGATCAGTTTTGCTATGGTGTAGAGATCGGCTTCATTAAGAAAAGGGAGCTTGTATTTCGCGATGTAGAAATGTTCTCCTACCTGCTCATTTCGGTAGGCGAGCACCGTTGTGTGGTCTTTCAGCGCTTTGGTGACCAGCAGCAGTGATTTTTCATTACCGCCACCCCATTTGCTCCTTGATGAGTTGAGAAAGAGAAAATTCATTGCGTTGTGTTGCTCTGGTGTACAATTGTTGTTGATGCGCTGCCGGACCCGGGAGTTGATGCCTGGTGAAATGGGGCTTTGGTGTTCAAGAAATATTTCCGGGACGGTCGTTGGTGTCGGAATGCACAATATCGGCAATTTTCCGCTGAATTCGGCTTCGTTCAAACTGTTCCTTGAAGATTTTAAGGCTCTCCTGACCCATTCGGTTTCGCTTCTCCCGGTCAAGAATGAGCAGTTCAAGAGCCTCAATCCACTCGTCGGTTGTGCGTACCAGATACCCATTGATGGAGTCGGAGACGGTTGTGTTGTTGGCTCCTACATCGGATGCTACAACCGGCTTTCCGCAGGCCATGTACTGGAGCAGTTTGAAGGCGCATTTGCCCCTGCTCCAGGGGTCATCGGTGAGTGGCATGATACCGATATCGATTGAGTGCAGCCACTCTGATTCAGCTTTCTGCGACCAGGGAACAAAATCCCACCGGGTTTTCAGTTCTTGGGGAGCATTGCCGCACAGTAAAGAAAATCGGAGGTCTGGATACTTTTGTTGTAAAAACAGGGTGGCATTATCAATGGCTAAAAGATAAAAGAGATTGACATCATTACCGATCCATCCTATGGTGATGCTGCCAGACTCTAAAGGCCGTGCCGATTGTAGTTCCTGTTGGCCGAGAGCTGTCGGTATGATATGGACGTTTTTGTTATACTTTTTGCTGTAGAGTGCAAGTTCGGGGCTTCCTGCAAAAACAAGTCCTGATTTTTTCAGGATATGGTTCAGTTTTTTGATGGTACGGTGCGAGGGCGATCTACCCTGTTCAAGTTCCTGGCTCTCTCGTGAGTAGAGTGCATCATCAACGTCATAAATGAGTTTTGACTGTTTGGCAATGATGTTGATGAGCAAGCGTGGAATTATTTTTTTTTGCAGTATAACATAGTCATACTTGTGCAAGGTAAAAAGATGCCTGAAGAGGTTGATGTACTCCTTTCCTGAAATGCAGACGGTTTCCATTTCAATGGAATAGTCGCTCCAGTAGGGCAAAAATTGTGCAACCCTGTATCTATAACTGGCTCTATGGGTTGCGTTATGAAAACAGAGTATTTTTATCATGATGGTCCACTACTGTCCGGCTATAAGTTGAATAAATCTAACTGGTTAGAG
>SESG01001266.1_pt1 | contig 10415 bp, 5 predicted proteins | sample 3171421 | NCBI WGS metagenome assembly SESG01 (sample SAMN10866946, study PRJNA518727) | freshwater metagenome | biome: subpolar coniferous forest; feature: holomictic lake; material: water; isolation source: holomictic Lake 227, 6 m and 8 m depth | place: Canada: near Kenora, Ontario | collected... | reverse complement strand
TTGCCGGTGAAGAACGGGTGGCAGGCGGAGCAGATCTCGATGTGGAAGTCGCCGCGGACCGAGTGGGTCTCGATGACCGACCCACAGGCGCAGACGATCTTGGCCGACTTGTACTCGGGGTGGATGCCTTTCCTCATGACGTCCTTCCTGTCGCCACTTGCACCGTGCAGGAGCGCGCGGTGGACCGGGGCGGGAACGGGGGATCTAGTCCTTCCACCCGTTTCCGTCAAGGACGGCGGTCACTTGCCGCCTCCCACCATCATCTGGAAGAACTCGGCGTGGTTGCCGGCCTGGCGGAACTTGTCGAGCATGAACTTCATCGCCTCGACGTTGTCGAGCCCGTTCAGGATGGTCTGCCGGAGGATGTAGATCTTGGAGAGCCAGTCGGCCGGGAGCAGCAACTCCTCCTTCCGGGTGCCGCTCTTCGCCAGGTCCATGCAGGGGAAGATCCGCTTCTCCATCAGGCGCCGGTCGAGCACGATCTCCGAGTTCCCCGTGCCCTTGAACTCCTCGAAGATCACCTCGTCCATCCGGCTCCCGGTGTCGATGAGCGCCGTGCCGATGATGGTGAGGGAGCCGCCCTCCTCGATGTTGCGCGCCGCGCCGAAGAAGCGCTTCGGCTTGTGGAGCGCGTTCGCGTCCACGCCTCCCGAGAGGATCTTCCCGGACGGCGGAACCGTGGAGTTGTAGGCGCGCGCGAGCCGGGTGATCGAGTCGAGCAGGATCACCACGTCCTTCTTGTGCTCCACGAGGCGACGCGCCTTCTCGATGACCATCTCCGCCACCTGCACGTGCCGGGTGGCCGGCTCGTCGAAGGTGGAGGCCACCACCTCCCCCTTCACGGTCCGTTCCATGTCGGTGACCTCCTCCGGCCGCTCGTCGATGAGCAGGACGATGAGGATCACCTCGGGGTGGTTCCGGGTGATGGCGTGGGCGATGTGCTGGAGCAGGACGGTCTTGCCGGCGCGGGGAGGGGAGACGATGAGGCAGCGCTGTCCCTTGCCGATGGGGGCGAAGAGATCCACCACGCGGGTGGTCATCTCGTTGGGGTCGTGCTCGAGCGAGAGCCGCTCGGTGGGATAGAGCGGCGTCAGGTTGTCGAAGAGGACCTTGGTCTGCCCCTCCTCGGGCGGCTCGCCGTTGATCGAGTCGACCTGGAGGAGCGCGAAGTAGCGCTCGCCCTCCTTGGGCTGGCGCACCGTCCCCCGCAGCGTGTCGCCGGTCCGGAGGTTGAAGCGCCGGATCTGGGACGGGGAGACGTAGATGTCGTCGGGGCCGGGGAGGTAGCTGAAGTCGGCGCTGCGCAGGAAGCCGAACCCGTCGGGGAGGACCTCGATGGTCCCCTCGCTGGCCACCTCCATCTCCTCCTTCTTCTCCTCCGCCTTCTTCGACTCGGCCTGGAGGATGGCGAAGATGAGGTCCTGCTTCTTCATGGCCCCGGCCGCCTCGATGCCGAGGTCGCGGGCCAGCGCAGCCAGCTCGGCGACCTTGCGGTGCTTGAGGTCGGTGAGGCTGGACGTCGGGGCGGGGGGCGAGGAGGGGGAGGCGGGCATGTGGGGGGAGGTCCCGATAGCGCCATCGGGCGGAAGCCCGGAGGGATGCGGCGCGGTTCTGGGGAAGGACGGCGGCGGGAATCGCCACCGGTACCGGGAAAGCTACGGGGCAGGAGCTCGCCTGTCAACGGGGTATCGGGAAGGCAACCCGGCGCGCATGACGTATGATGACCGGACAAGGAGGCTGATTGCACCCCAACGAGGCGGTCGTCGCGGGCTCCTCCGAGTTCATTGACGCCCTGCTCCCGCTCGTCCAGGAACGTCTCGGCGGCGCCCCGCGCACCGCCGATACGCCGGCGCTCGCCGCGGCGCTCTGCCAGGGCGGGGTGGGCCTCCTCGTCTACGAGCACGGGGGGCGCGAGTGGCTGTCCGTCTGCGACGCGATCCGCGCGGTCCGGGGTTCGGAGATGATCGTGGTGGCGGCGCTCCCACCGGAGTTCGCCTCCGACGTGGCCGAGATCTCCTCCGCGGTGAGCGCGGTGGTGGCCTGGCGAGGCGAAGGCAAGCCGGTGATCGACGCCGTCGCCCGGGTGATGGCGGCGCGCGAGGCGCCCACCGCGTCCGCCCGGCACACCTCGCCGATCCCGACACCGCCGGCTGTGACACCGCCGGTCGCACCGGTCGCGCCTCCTCCGGTTGCGTCCGTGGTCGCGCCTCCTCCGGTCGCGCCTGCCGCTCCCGAGGAGATCGCGATGGACTCGATCTTCGAGGGGGAGGGGATGACCGGGGCGTCCCCGCTGCCCGGTCCCCCCGCGGGGATGGCGCCACCCGCCGGGACGATCCTGTCCGGGACCTGGCCCGCCACCGTCCTCTCCGCCGAGGAGGGGCTCTCGGTGGTGAAGGGCGCCCTCTCCGGCCTCTGGCCCGAGCAGCGGCTCCGCTCCATCACCGAGTCGGTGGTGGCCTCCCTCTCGGCCGCGGAGAAGGCGGCCGCGCTCGGCCAACCGTTTCCCGTGGACGCCGCACCGATGCGGCGTGCCGTCGGCCTGCGCTGGCAGGTCGCCGCCGCCATCCAGACCCTCCCGCCCGTGGGGAGCCCCGTCGACCAGCGGGCGGTGCAGGAGATCCTGGAGGGGATCGACCAGGTGCTCGCCGAGCTCCGGACGGGGAGCGACGACTCGGTTCCGGAAGCGCTCCGCTCCGTGGAGGCGGTGCGCCACGCGCTCGTCCGGGAGGCCATCGACCTCACCGAGGCGCTCCAGAAGGTGGCCCCGGCGGACGTCGTGGTGGAGATCACCACGAGCCGGAAGGCCCACCGCCCCCAGCCCACCCCGGCCCCGCGGCCGGTGCAGCCGGTGGTGGTCGCGGAGGCGCCTTCCCGGCAGGTTCCCTGGGGGCTCGTGATCGTGCTCGTGGCCGCCGTGGTGGGCGCGACCGCCTACCACGGGTACCGGTACGTGAACCGGCCGGGTTCACCGATCTCGCCCATCGCCGGGGCGCCGTCCGGGACGCTCGGGGCCATCGGTCTGGAGGAGAAGCTGGTGGTCTCCCCGGGCGGGAAGTCGGTGGACCCGAGGGAGCTCGAGAACTTCCGGAACCTCCAGAAGACCCGGGGCGCCGAGGTCCGGGAGATCCTGCCCGGGACCTTCGTGGTCGCGCCCGCGCCGAGGGCCAGCCCATGAGCGGGCCCCTCCGCCGAGCCCGGCGCGGTTTCACCCTGATCGAGATCCTGCTCGGGGTGGTGATCGTCGGGGTCCTGGCGTCGATTGCACTCCCCGTGTACCAGGGCATGTCGATGCGCTCCCGCATCGCCGAGCGGGACCCGATCATGCGCTCCATCGCCACGGCGGTGGGAGAACAGGTACTCCAGTCGAAGCCCCTCCCGGCGGCGTTCCAGGGGCTTCCCCGTCCGGTGGCGGAGAGCGCCCTCGGCACCCACCCGATGCCCTGGACCCAGGACCCCGGGGCGTCCGACGGCTGGAAGGACCTCCCGCGGGTGTTCGACGGATCCACCTACTGCACCTACTCCTTCGCCCTCGACCCGATCGCCGTCCCGGTCAAGCTCTACGTCCGATCGGTCTGCGACATCGACGGGGACGGCGTCCCGAACGTGAAGGTGCAGGTCTACGACGGCGTGGGGAAGGCCTTCGTCCTCAACTCCGCCCTGTCCGTCGAGTCCGATCCCAACGTCTTCTGATCCGGTTGCCCTGCCGTCCGGCCCGGGCGAAACTCCGTCCATGGCGGCAGGCGCGGCGCGGCGCATGGAAGACCTGAAGGCCCGGATCCGCGAGGCGGACCGGGCCTACTACGTCCTCGACAACCCGATCCTCTCCGACGCCGAGTACGACCGGCTCATGCGGGAGCTCCTGGCGCTCGAGGAGGAGCACCCGGCCCTCGCCACCCCCGACTCGCCCACGCGCCGGGTCTCGGGGGAGCCGGCGGAGAAGTTCGCCAAGGTGGCCCACCGCGAGCCGATGCTCTCGCTCGCCAACGTGGTCAGCGACGAGGAGCTCGACGAGTTCGACGCGCGGGTGCACCGGCTGCTCGACCTGCCCCCCGACGGCGCCGTCGAGTACGTCTGCGAGCCCAAGCTGGACGGGCTGGCGGTGGAGCTCGTCTACGTCGGCGGGGAGCTCGTGGAGGGCTCCACCCGCGGCGACGGCTCGGTGGGGGAGGACGTCAGCGCCAACCTGCGCACCGTGGGCGGCCTGGGCGCCAACGCCGGCGTGCTCCCGCGGCTGCGGGGTGCCTCCCCGGCGCGGCTCGAGGTGCGGGGCGAGGTGCTGCTCCAGAAGGAGCACTTCGAGGCCATGAACCGTCTCCTGGCCCGGCAGGGGGAACCCCTCTTCGCCAACCCGCGCAACGCCGCCGCCGGATCGCTCCGGCAGCTCGACCGGCGCGTCACCGCGGCGCGACCCCTCTCCTTCATCGCCTACGAGGCGCTGGGGCCGGGCGCCCCGACCTGGGCGACCCACTCCGCCAAGCTCGCGGCCCTCGCGGCCCTCGGCTTCGCCACCAACCCGGAGAACCGGATCTGCGCGGGCATCGCGGCGGTGAAGCGCTGGAAGGACGAGATGGCCGATCGGCGCTTCTCGCTTCCCTACGACACGGACGGACTGGTCGTGAAGGTGAACGACCTCGATCTCCAGCGGCGGCTCGGCGCCGCGAGCAAGTTCCCCCGGTGGGCGGTGGCCTTCAAGTACCCGCCGCAGGAGGAGACCACCCGGGTGGAGCGCATCTGGGCGTCGGTGGGGCGCACCGGCGTGCTCACCCCGGTCGCCGAGGTCACGCCGGTGAGGCTCGGCGGGGCCACCGTCTCCCGCGCCACGCTCCACAACGAGGACGAGCTGCGCCGCAAGGACGTGCGCATCGGCGACATGGTCCTCATCCGCCGCGCCGGCGAGGTGATCCCCGAGGTGGTGAAGTCGATCCCGGAGCGGCGAACCGGGGCGGAGCGGGAGTTCGCCTTCCCGGACCGCTGCCCGGAGTGTGGCGCGCGGGTGGTCCGGGAGGAGGGGGAGAAGGTCTACCGCTGCACGGGCGCGGCCTGCCCGGCGCAGCTCGTGGGGCGGCTCACCCATTTCGCCCAGCGGCGCGCGCTCGACGTGGACGGCCTGGGAGAGGCGGTGGCGGCCGCGCTGGTCGCGAACGGCCACGTGAAGGACTTCGCCGACCTCTACGCGCTGCCGGCGGCCACATGGGAGGAGATGGAGATCGCGGAGACCAAGGCCGGCTCCACCGTGAAGCTGGGTGTCCCCCGCGCGCGCCGGATCCGGGAAGCGCTCGAGCGCTCCCGGACCGCCGTCCTGCGCCGCCTGCTCTTCGCGCTGGGCATCCCCCAGGTGGGCGAGGCCACGGCGGCCACCCTGGCCCGCCACTTCGGGTCGCTCCCGCGGTTCCTCGGGGCCACCGAGGAGGAATTGCTGGGCGTGCGGGACGTGGGGCCGGAGACGGCGCGGGAGATCCGCGCATGGGTCGAGGAGCCCCAGAACCGGCACGTGATGCGGAAGCTGGCCGAGGCCGGCGTCGATCCCGCGCCGGAGGAGGCCCCGCGCGGCGGCGCGTTCGCCGGCAAGACGGTGGTCCTCACCGGGGGGCTCACCGGCCTCTCCCGCGACGACGCCAAGGCCGCGATCGAGCGGCGCGGCGGCAAGGTCTCCGGCAGCGTCTCCCGGAAGACCGACCTCGTGGTCGAGGGGCAGGACGCAGGTTCCAAGGCGGCCAAGGCCCGGGAGCTCGGGGTCCGGATCGTCGGCGAGGAGGAGTTCCTGCGCATGCTCGCGGAGCCGGGCGCGTGACGGCGCCCGCCGTTTGCTTGCTCCCCGGTCACGGCCCGTGCTAGGTCCCGATCCCCCCGACGGCCGCAGGCGCGGCCGCGGACACGGGCAAACGGCGGTTCGAACCCGCCGCCCGGCGACATGACGACCCCACTCTCCCTCGACGAGATCCTCCTCGCCGCCCAGAAGCCGTCCCGCTACGTGGGCTGCGAGTTCGGCAGCGTGCGCAAGGATCCGGCCAGGGTCCGGCTGCGGTTCGCCCTGGCCTTCCCCGACACCTACGAGGTCGGGATGTCCAACCTGGGCTTCCGCCTGCTCTACCACGCGCTGAACGACCGCTCCGACGTGGCCTGCGAGCGGGTCTTCCTGCCCTGGCCCGACATGGAGGCGCTGCTCCGCCAGAACGGCCACATGCTCTTCACGCTCGAGTCGCGAGCGCCGGTCCGGGCGTTCGACGTCGTCGGGGTGACGCTCCAGTCGGAGCTCGCCTACACGAGCGTGCTGGCGCTCCTCGATCTCGCCGGCGTGCCGCTCCTCGCCCGCGAGCGCGGCGCGGGCGATCCGGTGGTGATCGGCGGAGGGCCCTGCGCCTACAACCCCGAGCCGGTGGCCGACTTCTTCGATGCGCTCGCCGTGGGGGACGGCGAGGAGGTGGTCCACGAGATCGCCGACGTCGTCCTCGCCTGGAAGGGGAGTGGCGAGGACCGGGCCGGGCTGCACCGGAGGCTCGCGCACGTCCCCGGCGTCTACGTTCCCTCGCGCTTCTCGCCGCGCTTCGACCCGAAGACCCGCGCGCTCGTGGCGATGGACGCGCTCGAGCCGGGTTGCGAGACGGTGGTCCGCCGCGTGGTGCCCGACCTGGACGCGCTCTCCACCTCGGCCTACGAGCATCCGGTCGTCCCCTTCATGCAGACGGTCCACGACCGGTTGCCCATCGAGCTGCAGCGGGGATGCACGCGCGGCTGCCGCTTCTGCCAGGTGGGCATGGTCACCCGTCCGACGCGCCAGCGCCGGCCGGAGACGGTGCTCCGCGTGGCCGAGCAGGGGCTGCGCGCCTCGGGATACGAGGAGGTGGGGCTGCTCTCCCTCTCCTCGGGCGACTACGCCTGCCTCGATCCGCTGCTCGACGACTTCCTCTCCCGGTACGCCTCGGAGCGGGTGTCGCTCTCCCTGCCCTCCCTGCGCACCGAGACCATGAGTGACGGGCTGGCGGCGAAGATCGCGAGCATCCGCAAGACCGGATTCACGCTCGCACCGGAGGCGGCCACCGAGCGGATGCGGGCCGTCATCAACAAGGGGAACCGCGAGGAGGACCTGATCGCCGCGGTGGAGTCGATCTTCAAGAACGGCTGGTCGCTCCTCAAGCTCTACTTCATGATCGGCCTGCCCGACGAGCGGGACGAGGACGTCATCGCCATCGCGCGGCTCGCCCGCCGCTGCCTGGGCGCGGCGCGGCGCGCGCTCCCGCCCGGCAAGGGTTCGGCCGCCCTCAACGTGGGAGCCTCCACGTTCGTGCCCAAGCCCTTCACCCCCTTCCAGTGGGAGCCGATGATCACACCGGAGGAGACGCGGCGTCGGCAGGCGCTCGTCACCACCGAGCTGGGCGGGCGCAGCGGCGCCATCTCCTTCAAGCCCCACGACGCACGGCAGGCGGTCGTCGAGGGGGCGCTCGCCCTCGGGGACCGGCGCGTGGGCACGGCCATCCTTCACGCCTTCCGGCTCGGGCAGCGGCTCGACGGCTGGACCGAGTGGTTCGACGAGGGGCGATGGGCCGCGGCCTTCGCGGAGATGGAGCGGGTGCACGGGGTGGACCTCGCCTGGTTCGTCCACCGGCGCCGTCGCATGGACGAGGTGCTCCCCTGGGACCGTATCGACTGCGGTGTCGAGAAGGTCTGGCTCCAGAAGCAGCTCGCCGCGTCGCGGAACCTGTCCGAGATCGAGGACTGCGTGACCGCTCCGTGCAGCGTGTGCGGGGCCTGCGACTACGACCTCGTGAAGAACCGGGTCTTCCTCCCGGAGGACTACCAGCGCGCGCCTCCGCCCCCGCCTCCGCCCCGCGAGACCCCCGTCCGGACCCACGTCCGGGTCCGGTACGCGAAGGAGGGGAGGCTGGTCGCCCTGTCCCATCTGGAGGTCATGCACGCCATCCTCCGGTCGGTGCGCCGCTCCGGCCTCCCGGTCGCCTTCTCCCAGGGATATCACCCGAAACCGCGGGTCTCGTTCGGTCCGGCCCTGCCGGTGGGAGTGTCCAGCTCCGCGGAATTCCTCGACTTGGAGCTCCTGGGGCACCACGAACCGGTCGCCGTGGGGGGGGCGCTCTCGGCCGCCCTGCCCGAGGGACTGTCGTTCCTGGAGGCCCGGGAGATCGATGCCCGGGCCCCCTCCCTTTCTGAGTCCGTGCGCGCGGTCCACTATCGAGTAGAATTCCCCGAGGGGTGGAGCGCGGAGTCGCTCTCCCGGAGGATCGAGGACTTTCATTCGGCGGACCGGTCGGTGGTGCGCAGAGCCGCCCCACCCAAGGCCCGCGAGAAGAAGAGGCGAGAGAGATCTGCGGCACCGAAGTCGCGGGAGATCGATTTGAAGGAGATGGTGACCCACCTGTCGGTCGATGGACCGGGGCGGGTCGCGTTCAGCTTGAAGGCGGGTCCGTCGGGGAGCGCCAAGCCGGCCGAGGTGCTGGCTTTCGTCTTCGGCGACGGGACGCCACCTAGAGGAGCCAAGGTCTTGAAGGAAGGGGTCAGCTTCGCGCGGGCGGCGGATGAGCCGCGTGGCTTCCAGCCGCGATCGCCGCGCTACGCCGACGCCTGAGAGAAAACCAATTCTGGAGCTCGGCAGTGGGTCGCGAGAACCGCGACCCCCCCGGGCGCAAGGGAATGCGAACGTGAGCATCCGCTCCACAGGCGATCCGCGCCCCCCGGCCCCACCGGGACGGACGCGCTCGCGGCCCGACATGGGCCTCGCATCCCCTTCGTCCGGACCGGGCAGACGAGGTCTGACATGGCGGGAAACAGCATCCTGGTGATCAACGCGGCCGGCGCGGAGACGCGCGTGGCCCTGGTCGAGAGCGGCACGATCCACGAGTACTACCTCGAGCGAAAGCGCGAGAAGGGGATCGTCGGGAACATCTACAAGGGGCGCGTGGTCCGGGTCCTCCCGGGCATGCAGGCCGCCTTCGTGGACATCGGCCTCGAGAAGGCCGCGTTCCTCTACGTCGGGGACGTCTACGGCGACCCCGACTTCTCCGAGGAGTTCGAGCTCACCGAGGGGGAGCACTCCGAGGCCGTCCCCGACGTGCCCACGGAGCAGGAGGCCGAGGAGCAGGAGGTGAAGGCGCTCGCGGGTGAGCCCGAGGGCGCCCCATCCGCCGCTGGCGAGGCGAGCACGGAAGTCCCCGGCGCGTCCGACGTGACGGTCGCCGAGCTGGCGGAAGGCGCGGTCGGCCCAGGCGAGACGGTGGTCTCCGCGAGCGACCTCCTCCCCGACCCGGCCACCGAGGCGAGCGAGCCGGTCCCGGTCGCAGCGCCGGTCTCCATCGACGTTCCGGGAGCGGCCGAGGCGGCACCCGCCGAGCCACCGGCGCCGGTCGAACCCGCGCCCTCCCCCGAGGCGGCGCCGGCATCGATCGACGTTCCGGGAGCGGCCGACGAGACCGTGGCGGAGCTCTCCGAGGCGCCTCCCGCCGCGGACGGCGCCGCACCTGCGCCGGCACCGGCGGCCGGACGGATCTCCGTTCGCCCCGAGGGGGCGCCGCGCGAGGCCCGCACCGATCGCGGCGACCGCAACCGACGCGAACGGGATGGCAACCGCGATGGCCGCCGCGGAGGGCGCAACGGCTCCGGCGGCTCCAATGGCCACAGCGGCAGCCGCGGGGCCGAGGAGCGCCGCCCCCGCGAGCAGAAGAACATCCAGGATCTGTTGAAGGAAGGGCAGGAGGTGATCGTCCAGGTCGCCAAGGACCCCATCGGCACCAAGGGGGCCCGCATCACGAGCCACATCTCCATCCCCGGTCGCCACCTCGTCTTCATGCCCACGGTGGACCACGTGGGCATCTCGCGCCGCATCGAGCGGGACGCCGAGCGTCGCCGCCTGCGCGAGCTGGTGGACCGGATGCGCCCGGAGGGCACCGGCTTCATCGTGCGCACCGTCGCCGACGGCGTGGAGGGGCAGAAGCTCGAGGCCGACATCCGCTTCCTCATCCAGGTGTGGAACGAGATCATCCGCACGAAGGACAAGGTGGGCGCGCCGGCGCTGCTCCACCCCGACCTGGATCTCATCCTTCGCGCCACCCGCGACCTCTTCACCTCCGACGTCCACAAGCTCGTGATCGACGATCGGGACGAGTACGAGCGGATCCTGCGCTTCGTGCGCGAGCAGGCCCCGCACCTCGAGTCGCAGATCGAGCTCTACGCCGGCCAGGAGCCCATCTTCGACGCCTACGGCATCGAGCAGGAGCTGAAGCGGGCCGGGCAGCGCAAGGTCTGGCTGAAGAGCGGCGGCTACATCATCATCGACCAGGCCGAGGCGCTCACCGCCATCGACGTCAACTCGGGGCGCTACGTCGGCAAGAAGAACCTCGAGGAGACCATCACCAAGATCAACGTGGAGGCCGCCCGGGAGGTCGTCTACCAGCTCCGGCTGCGCAACA
>SESG01006051.1_pt1 | contig 10417 bp, 8 predicted proteins | sample 3171421 | NCBI WGS metagenome assembly SESG01 (sample SAMN10866946, study PRJNA518727) | freshwater metagenome | biome: subpolar coniferous forest; feature: holomictic lake; material: water; isolation source: holomictic Lake 227, 6 m and 8 m depth | place: Canada: near Kenora, Ontario | collected... | reverse complement strand
GTATTTCCGCTTCGATTGCATGCAAGGTTTGTGCCCGCTCGGTTGAAGTCTCGGCGCTTTCTGTTTGCTCTGAGTGGTTTTGAACATTCAAAGTTTCCAGAAGGTCAAATTCTTCGTCTTCGCCGGTCAGCGCAAAATCACCAAAATTTGAAAAAAGGACATTTCTGGTTTTTTGTCGGCGAAACCAATCCAGGGTGCAGTTGGACAATATACGCTGGAACAGCATTGGCAGTTCGGCGGCAGGCTTATGCCCATAATGCTCGGCGAGCTTCATCATGCTGTCCTGCACAATGTCAAGCGCGGATTCGTCGTTGCGGACGTGGTAAACCGAACGTTTGAAGGCGCGCTTTTCGACGCTTTTCAGAAACTCGGAGAGTTCTTGTTCTGTTGCCAAGAGGTGTTTGCCTTGAGCCGGACGTTAAGTTAGCTGGTCCTGCGACCCGTTTCAGCCGAAATTGGGTGCCATTGGACCGATTATGTCATTTGGAATGTGGCTTTTTCCGGCAGATCGGCGTCGATGCAATTGCTGCGGTGCCATAATCGGCCCTGCAAATTAAAAGGCAAACGGGTCAAGGTCCGGCGCAAGAATCAGTGCGCTCATGACTTTGGCTTTAAGTTCCGACGCGACTCCACGAGTGTTTGCGAAGGTGCACCCAAGGTTTTTCGTCAGAGAAATTCACAAAGGTTGAACATGGAAATATCAAAAGCCGAAATCACTTCGGCCGTTGCGGCAACGGCTGCTGCAAAGAGTCAGTCAGCAACGACTGCCGGCAAAACAATCGCGTCGACGTCAAAAGATCAGGAACTTCGGGGCGCCGAGATTTTGATCAAGGCCTTGCAGGCCGAAGGCGTGAAATACGTGTGGGGCTATCCCGGTGGGGCTGTGCTCCATATCTACGATGCCCTTTATAAACAGGACACCATCAAGCACATTTTGGTGCGCCATGAACAGGCCGCCGTTCATGCGGCCGATGGGTATGCACGCGCCACGGGAGACGTAGGCGTTGCGCTGGTCACTTCTGGACCTGGGGCTACCAATGCCGTGACCGGCATTGCCACGGCTTACATGGACAGTATCCCGATGGTGATCGTGACTGGACAAGTGCCAACACAGGCAATCGGGCTGGATGCTTTTCAGGAATGCGACACCGTGGGCATCACCCGGCCGGTCGTGAAGCACAATTTCCTTGTGAAGGATGCGCGCGACCTGGCCGAGACCATGAAGAAGGCCTTTCATATCGCCCGCAGTGGTCGGCCCGGCCCTGTGGTGGTCGATATCCCGAAAGATGTGTCGTTCAAGAAGGTGCATTACGCCGGCTATCCCGAGACGGTTGAAATGCGCTCCTACAACCCGGTTCGCAAAGGCCACGGCGGACAGATTCGCAAGGCGCTTGCGCTCTTGCTTGCGGCCAAGCGCCCCTATATCTATACCGGTGGCGGCGTTGTTTTGAGCAACGCATCGGCCGAACTGCGCACGCTGGTGGACATGATGGGTTGCCCGTGCACCAATACCTTGATGGGACTGGGTTCGTATCCGGCCAGTGATCGCAAGTTTCTGGGCATGCTGGGCATGCACGGCACGGTCGAGGCAAACAATGCGATGCAGCATTGCGATGTCCTGCTGGCGGTGGGGGCGCGCTTTGACGACCGGGTGATTGGCAACCCGAAACATTTTGCTCAAAACGAACGCAAGATCATCCACATTGACATTGATCCTTCGAGTATTTCCAAACGCGTCAAAGTGGACATCCCGATTGTGGGTGACGTCAAGGATGTTCTCAACGAGATGATTGCGATGATCCGGGAGGGGTCCACCAAGCCTGATCCCCAGTCGCTGGCCCCCTGGTGGGACACGATTGAAGGCTGGCGCAAGGGCGACTGCCTCAAGTATGACCATGGCAAGAACGACGTGATCAAACCCCAGTACGTCATTGAGACACTCGGGGAAATGACCAAGAATGTCGATACCTACATCACGTCCGACGTCGGGCAGCATCAGATGTGGGCGGCCCAGTACTTCCGCTTTGAGGAGCCACGGCGCTGGATCAATTCAGGCGGTCTGGGCACCATGGGCGTAGGTATTCCCTATGCCATGGGCATCAAGATGGCGAAACCGGAGAGCGAGGTCTTCTGCATCACAGGCGATGGCTCGGTCCAGATGTGCATTCAGGAACTGTCAACCTGCCTGCAGTACAACACGCCGATCAAGATTGTTTCTCTCAATAACCGCTACTTGGGCATGGTCCGTCAATGGCAGGAAGTGGAATATGAAGGGCGCTACAGCCACAGTTACATGGATGCCTTGCCCAACTTCGTGAAACTGGCCGAAGCCTATGGCCACGTTGGCATGCTGATCGAGCGCGCGCAGGATGTAGAGCCGGCGCTGCGCGAGGCGCGCAAGTTGAAGGACCGCACCGTATTCATGGACTTCCGCACCGATCCGATGGAAAACGTGTTCCCGATGGTGCGGGCTGGTAACGGCATCACTGAAATGCTGCTCGGTTCGGAAGATCTTTAATTTGTAAATCTATTGATTGCCAAGCCCCGCGGTTACCGCCACAGGGGGAGGGCATCGAAAAGAGGAATCTCATGAAACACATCATTGCCGTATTGCTGGAAAATGAGCCCGGCGCCCTGTCGCGTGTGGTCGGTCTTTTCTCGGCCCGTGGCTACAACATCGAGTCGCTAACGGTGGCTCCAACGGAAGATCCAAGCCTGTCGCGCATGACAATACAGACAGCCGGGTCCGACGAGGTGATAGAACAGATTACCAAGCACCTGAACCGGCTGATTGAAGTGGTGAAGGTGGTCGATTTGACAGAAGGCGCCTATACCGAGCGCGAACTGATGATGGTCAAGGTGCGCGCGGTGGGCAAGGAACGCGAAGAGATGAAGCGAATGGCTGATATCTTCCGGGGCCGTATCATCGACGTCACCGAAAAAAGCTACACGATTGAATTGACTGGTGATCAGTCGAAGAACGACGCCTTCCTGGAGGCGATCGAACGCGGCGCCATACTGGAGACCGTGCGTACCGGCTCCAGCGGCATCGGTCGTGGCGAGCGCATCCTGAGAGTTTGATTTTTTTACAACGGAGAACAGAATGAAAGTTTTTTACGACAAGGACTGTGACCTCAGCCTCATCAAAGGCAAGACAGTTGCAATCATCGGTTACGGTAGCCAGGGCCACGCCCATGCCCAGAATCTGAACGAGAGTGGCGTGAAGGTTGTCGTTGGTTTGCGCAAGAGCGGCGCTTCCTGGGCCAAGGTGGAAAAAGCCGGCCTCCAGGTTGCTGAAGTCGCTGCTGCGGTCAAAGTTGCGGACGTGGTCATGATTCTGCTGCCCGATGAGCAGATCGGCGCGGTCTATGCCAACGATATTGAGCCCAATATCAAACAAGGTGCTTCCCTGGTGTTTGCACACGGTTTCAACGTCCATTACGGACTGGTCAATCCGCGTGCCGACCTGGACGTCTGGATGGTTGCGCCCAAGGCGCCGGGTCACACGGTGCGCGGAACCTACGTGCAGGGCGGCGGCGTGCCACACCTGGTCGCCGTTCATCAGGACAAGTCGGGTCGCTCGCTTGACTTGGCCCTGAGCTATGCCATGGCCAATGGTGGTGGCAAGGCCGGCATCATCGAAACCAATTTCCGCGAAGAAACCGAAACCGACCTGTTTGGTGAGCAAGCGGTTCTGTGCGGCGGCACTGTGGAGTTGATCAAGGCCGGGTTCGAGACGCTGGTCGAAGGTGGCTATGCGCCAGAGATGGCCTATTTCGAGTGCCTGCACGAACTCAAGCTGATTGTGGACATGATTTATGAAGGCGGCATCGCCAACATGAACTACTCCATCTCCAACAATGCCGAATACGGCGAATACGTGACCGGTCCCAAGATCGTGACCGCTGCCACCAAGGATGCCATGCGCCAGTGCCTGAAAGACATTCAGACCGGTGAATATGCAAAGAGTTTCATTCTCGAGAACAAGGCCGGCGCTCCCACCCTGCTGAGTCGTCGTCGGTTGATGTCTGAGCATCAGATCGAAACCGTTGGCGAGTCGCTGCGCGCCATGATGCCCTGGATCAAGAAGAACAAACTGGTCGATCAGACCCGCAACTAGGCTGGTTGATCGTCATGACAAAGGCCACTTCGGTGGCCTTTGTTACTATGCAGGCTTGGAGGCCAATTCTATGCATGACGGAAACGAAGCAGATACGCCCGAGGGCGAAGGTCTGGTGGTGCGAAAGCGTCGCAAAGGCATCTACATCCTGCCCAATCTGTTTACGCTGGCTGCACTTTTCGGTGGCTTTTACGCCATCATCATGGCCATCAATGGGCGCTTTGACCTGGCTGCAGTGGGTGTCTTTTGTGCCATGGTGCTGGACAGCCTTGATGGCCGTGTCGCCCGCATGACCAATACCCAGAGTGCGTTTGGCGAACAGATGGATTCGCTCTCGGATATGGTGTCATTCGGCGCTGCGCCAGCCATCATCGCTTACGTCTGGGCCCTGCAGGGCTTGGGTCGCTGGGGCTGGATCGCGGCTTTTGTCTACTGCGCCTGTGCCGCTTTGCGTCTGGCGCGCTTCAATGTCAATACAGGTGTCGTTGATAAGCGCTATTTTCAGGGCTTGCCTTCTCCTGCCGCTGCGGCCTTGATGGCCGGCTTCATCTGGGTTGTGACCGACCTGGGCCTCAAGGGGCCCAGCGTGGCCTGGCCCATGTTTGCTTTGGCCTTGTATGCGGGGCTGAGCATGGTGACCAACGTCCCGTTTTACAGTTTCAAGGACGTGCACATGAAGCAAAGCGTTCCTTTTGTCGTGATCGTGGCCATCGTGCTGGTCATTGCCGTCATCAACATTGACCCGCCCATTGTCATGTTCGCCATGTTTGTTGCGTATGGTTTCAGCGGCTATGTGATTTACACGTGGCGTAAAGCCAAGGGGCTTCAAACCAGTGTGATCAGTACGTCAACCGATGAGCCCGATGAACGCGGCTTGCACAAGTGACGCGAAAACTTGTGGTACATTGAAGCCATGAATCAGATTTTGCTAGCGCTACTGCTAACGCCGGACGGGCGGAAACGGTAGCGCACGCGCTCATCGCAACCAAAAGCCCGTATGCATCCGCAGCGGGCTTTTTGTTTGATGCACCTTTTTTTTGCTGCGGATTTTGTGGACAACAGGAGAACCCGGATGGCTGACAAAGTAATTATTTTCGATACCACTTTGCGTGACGGCGAACAATCGCCTGGTGCGTCCATGAACAAGGACGAAAAACTGCGCATCGCCCGCCAGTTGGAGCGACTCAAGGTTGATGTCATTGAAGCCGGTTTTGCCGCAAGTTCGAACGGCGACTTCGAGGCTGTGCAGGCGATCGCGGCCACGATCAAGGATTCAACGATCTGCTCCCTGTCGCGCGCCAATGACAAGGACATTGCGCGTGCTGCCGAAGCCCTCAAGGGCGCCAACAGCGCACGCATCCATACCTTCATCGCAACGTCTGCGCTGCACATGGAGAAGAAACTGCGCATGACGGCGGACGAGGTGTTTGAACAGGCCAAGCTTGCCGTGCGCTTTGCGCGAAACCTGGTTGGCGATGTCGAGTTCAGTCCGGAAGACGGCTATCGCAGCGATCCTGATTTTTTGTGTCGCGTCATCGAGGCCGTGATTGCAGAAGGCGCAACCACCATCAATGTGCCGGACACAGTGGGTTATGCAGTGCCGGAACTGTATGGTAATTTCATCAAGAATCTGCGCGAACGGATTCCGAATTCGGACAAGGCGATCTGGTCGGTTCATTGCCACAATGATCTGGGCATGGCGGTTGCCAATTCTCTCGCTGGCGTGAAGCTTGGCGGCGCACGTCAGATTGAGTGCACGATCAATGGCTTGGGCGAGCGTGCCGGCAATTGCAGTCTGGAGGAAGTCGTGATGGCCCTCAAGACCCGGCGTGATTATTTCGGGCTTGATCTGGGTATCGATACCAAGCACATTCTGGCCGCCAGTCGCATGGTCAGTCAGACCACGGGCTTTGTCGTGCAGCCCAATAAAGCGGTCGTCGGCGCCAATGCGTTTGCGCACGCTTCGGGCATCCATCAGGATGGTGTTCTCAAAGCGCGTGACACCTACGAAATCATGCGCGCCGAGGACGTTGGCTGGAGCACCAACAAGATCATTCTGGGCAAATTGAGCGGCCGCAATGCGTTCAAGCAGCGCTTGCAGGAACTCGGCGTTCAGATGGAAAGCGAAGCCGACATCAACAGCGCTTTCACCCGATTCAAGGAACTGGCTGATCTCAAGAGCGAGATTTTTGATGAAGACATTCTTGCGCTGGTCAGCAACGAAGGCGTGACGCACGATCATGAACAATACCGTTTCGTTTCCCTGTCGCAGCGCAGTGAAACCGGTGAGCACCCGCACGCCAGCATTGTTTTTACGATCAATGGACAGGAAGTCAAGAGCAGTTCGGACGGCAACGGTCCTGTTGATGCTTCCCTAAAAGCGATCGAAGCGCAGGTCAATAGCGGTGCCGAGATGGTGCTGTACTCTGTCAATGCGATCAGTGGTTCGACGGAGAGCCAGGGCGAAGTGACGGTGCGTCTGCAAAACAGTGGGCGGGTTGTCAATGGCATTGGTGCCGATCCCGACATCATCGTTGCGTCCGCCAAAGCCTATTTGAGCGCACTGAACAAATTGCAGAGCAAGGCTGATCGGGTTGCTGCACAAGGTTAACTTTCAGTTGCACGTCTGCTGACCGGCTTCGTTCAAAGCCCCTGGCAGTTCGTGGCGGAGCAGTCATCCGCCTGCATCTTCTGGATTAAGAAATATCCGCAACTATTTGATATCTTGCGGTTTTTCTGATTAAACTCAGGACTCGGGAAACCATTCAGGAGAAAGATGCATGTTCTGCCGTCGCAAGACAGAGTTAGGAAGTATTTTCCGCAGGGCAGTCTTTCTTTTGAGTTTGATGGCTTTCGCGCTGGTCGCGACTTCGGCCCCGGTTGAATCAGCACCGGGCAAACGCCATCATGCCAAGACATCGAAGAGCAGTGTCAAGGTCAAAGCCAAAGCAAGCAAGAAGGTCGTCGCAGCCAAGCGAAAATCGGTCATTCGCGCCGAGGTGATTCCGCTGCAGCCTTCGTTCGGACGGATCGCCGGTTTGCATGGCGGTCGCGATTCACTGGCTCTGAAATCCAGTGTTGCATTGGTGATCGATCAGGACACCAGCGAGGTCTTGTACAGCAAGAACGACAAGGCTATCTTGCCGATTGCATCGCTGACCAAATTAATGACAGGTCTTGTCATCAGTGAAGCCCAACTGCCAGCCAACGAGATGATCGCGATTTCACAAGCCGATGTGGATACCGAAAAGGGCAGTACATCGCGCTTGCGGGTCGGTACAGAACTGAGCCGGGGTGAACTCCTGCATCTGGCCTTGATGTCAAGTGAAAATCGTGCCGCGCATGCACTTGGCCGCAGTTATCCCGGTGGGTTGCCCGTTTTTGTGGGTTTGATGAATGCCAAGGCGCGTTTGATTGGCATGCAGGACACGCATTACGAGGAGCCGACGGGTCTTTCCAGCAAGAATCAATCAAGCGCACGGGACCTGGCCAAACTGGTGAACTTTGCCTATGGCGATCCGACTTTGCGCGAGTTGTCGACCTCACACGGATACCAGGTGGCAGTCGGGAAGCGAACGCTTCAATACAACAACACCAACCGGCTGGTGAAAAATCCATCCTGGGATATCGGTTTGCAAAAGACCGGCTACATCGCTGAAGCGGGCCAGTGCCTGGTTATGCAGGCCAAGGTTGCTGGCCGCAAAATCATCATGGTGTTTCTGGATTCGGCCGGCAAACTCAGTCGCATCGGGGATGCCGAGCGTGTTCGGCGCTGGGTTGAATCGAAACCGACAGCAACGGCTGATCCGCTACCTTTGGCGGGTGTGCCCGCCAAGCACGCCGCAATCGCCAGGGTCTGACGGCGCTTGCCGTTAGCGCGCCGGGTCGGCCCGGTAACCCAACGTGCTTGAGATTTCCCGCGCAGTGGCCTGCAATTTGGGTAGCCACGCATCTTCCAGTCGCTCCGCTGGCGCCGAGATGGATAAGCCGGCAACCAATGCGCCCTGGTCGTCATAGATGCCAGCGGCCATGCAGCGCACGCCCAGTTCCAGTTCCTCGTTGTCATGAGCGACCCCATACTGGCGCACCTTCGAGAGTTCGCGTTCAAGGGCTGTCAGCTGTGTCAGACTGTTCTTGGTATGCCCCGTCAAGCCGGTGCGGGTCGCGTAGGCGCGAACCCGCTGTGCATCGTCAGCCGCCAGAAACAATTTGCCCACCGATGTGAGGTGCAGCGGTGCGCGTCCGCCGATGGCGCGCACCACCTGCATGCCGGAACGCTCGCTGTAGGCACGTTCAACATAAACAATTTCGTCACCCTGGCGCACACTCAGATTAACCGGCTGCTGGATCAATTTGTGCAGTTCACGCATCGGCAGCAATGCTGCGTCGTGCACGTTGAGGCGGCTCTTGACCAGGTTGCCCAGTTCCAGCAGGCGCATGCCGAGCCGATAGCTGCCGGGTTGGGGATGATCGACAAAGCGACCGGTGGCCAGATCATTAAGCAAGCGGTGTGTGGTGGACAGATGCAGACCCGCCTTTTCGCTGATTTCTTTCAGGGAAATTGCCTCTTCCTTGGAAGCCAGAACGTCCATCAGCGTAAACATGCGCTCAATGACCTGCACGGTTGGCGTGGCGGGAATACTGGAATCTGTTTTTCGCATGTCTGATCCTGAATGGTGTTACCCCCATTTTATCTGGTGAAATGCATGACTTGGCTCGATTGGCGTCAAAGAGGCATGTCGCTGACCCATTGCCCCGCCACAAGAAACTCGGCGGGCGCAAAGCGGGCCTTGTAATTCATCTTTTGACAGGCCTTGACCCAGTAGCCGAGGTAAACGTGTGAAAGCTTGCGGGTGCGTGCCTCGGCAATCTGCCAAAGCACGTTGTAGGTGCCGAAGCTGTTGCTGTTGAGCGCGGTGTCATAGAAGGTATAGACGGATGAAATCCCATCCGTCAGCAAGTCGAGTAGCGAGACCATCACCAAGGCGCCCGCCGAGCCATCGGCGTGTGGGGTGCGAAATTCCACCAGCCGTGAATTGACACGGCTTTGCAGCAGGAATTGCTGATACTGCTCTCTGCTGTCCTGGTCCATTCCGCCGCCAGCATGGCGCCCGTTTTGGTAGCGTTGGTAGAGCTCGTAATGTTCCTGCACGAAGCCCAGGTCCAGAACGCGGGTCACCAGGTTTGAATGGCGTATCCAGGCGCGTCGCTGGCTGCGGTTGGGCTGGAACTCATTGACCGGAACCCGTATCGCCAGGCAGGCGCGACAAGCGTCGCAAAGCGGGCGGTAGGTGAACAGGCCGCTGCGCCGGAATCCCATATGGATCAGTTCTGAGTAGGTGTCGGTATCGATCAGATGACTGGGCGTGGCCACCTCGGACCTCGCTTGCTCGTCAGTCAGATAGCTGCAGGCATACGTCGCCGTGGCGTAGAAGTGCAGCGCTTGCAGGGGCAGATCGTTCAGATTCGTCACTTCGCTATGGGCACTTCCGGCAGTAGGTGATTCCAGTATCGATTTTCAAAATGCCATTGTGGACCCGCTTGCGCGATTGCGCTGGCGACGTGTTCGAGAAACACTTCACGCGGGATTTGGCGCGCACCCAGCGAGGCCAGATGAGGCGTATTTTGCTGGCAATCAATATGATGCATGTGATTCTCGCGACAAAACCCAACCAGCGCAGCGAGTGCAATTTTGGAAGCATCGCTGACGCTGCTGAACATCGATTCGCCAAATACGAATTTCCCGAGCCCGACACAGTACAGTCCGCCGGCGAGTGTCCCGTCAACCCATGCCTCAACACTGTGGGCAATGCCGGCCCGATGCAACTCGCAGTAGGCCGCGATCATCTCCGGCAGAATCCAGGTGCCGTTATGGCCGCCAGGCCGGCTTGAAGCGCAGGCCGCAATCACCTGTTCAAAGGCCGAGTCGAAGCGAATTTCGCAGCCCTCAGTGCGCACAAATCGGGCCAGCGATTTGCGAAATGAGGGATGCAGGCGAAAGTCAGAAACATTCAGGACCATTCTTGGGTTTGGACTCCACCACAAGATCGGTTGCCCGTCGCTGTACCAGGGAAAGATCCCGCGACTGTAGGCCAGGCACAAGCTCTCAACATCGAGTGCGCCACCGGCCGCGAGCAATCCGGGCGCACTTGTCTCCGTGTCCCAGGCTTGGTTGGCCGGCGGGAAGGCCTGGCCGGGTGCAAGCCATGCGAGTGGTGGCGAAGATGCTGGCATGCGCACACTGTATCCGAAGGTCGGCGCTGAAAAGTCGGATTCCCGAGCGAGACAGCTCCGTAC
>SESG01006251.1_pt1 | contig 10426 bp, 6 predicted proteins | sample 3171421 | NCBI WGS metagenome assembly SESG01 (sample SAMN10866946, study PRJNA518727) | freshwater metagenome | biome: subpolar coniferous forest; feature: holomictic lake; material: water; isolation source: holomictic Lake 227, 6 m and 8 m depth | place: Canada: near Kenora, Ontario | collected... | reverse complement strand
GTCCATCGGCCCCGATTCCGGTTCTTCGGGTGCAGAGATCCCTGATCTGTAACGGAGCAAGGTGCAGGGAAAGTGAGCTGTTGTCGATCACAATAAAGTCATTTCCCGCTCCGGAGAGCTTGCTGAACGCGATTTCCATGCTGTTCGAAGTGGTCAGGATTGAGTGGTTTTCCCCTCTCAGGAGCAGGTGAATATCAGCCTCTCCACGGGAGCTTTCATGCACTATAATAAAACAATAGCGAACCAATGCGCGGGCAAAAATATTTATTATTTAATATTTTTTCTTATCTTGGTCGGTAGTACGTTAAGTAATTTGACTTGCAAATTGCTTTTCCTGAATATGACCTTTACGTTAAGTTCTTATAGATTTTGACTGTTGATCAGTTGCATCACGTTACGATAGAAAGAAAAATCTGACAGTTTAGTACTTGGTATTTACGTATAACAGCTTATTCCTTGGTTGTGACTGCAGGTAGTAACGCGACGCTTCTCTTTTCGGTTTCTTCAACGTGAATTATGTACAAACAAAGGAGAGAAAGACAATGGCTGAACAAGTGAATCCGGCAGGAGTCAAGCCAAAGGGTAGTGTGCCACCTCCGAAGGGGAATGCTCCTTCCCCCAAGGGAAATGCCGCTGCGGGCGCTCCGTCAGTTATCAAGGAGCAGGATGCTTCAAAAATGAGGAGGTTTCTGTTCCAGCGAACAGAGACAAGGAGCACAAAGTGGTACCAGATTTTTGATACCGACAAGGTTGACGACGAACAGGTCGTTGGCGCTCATCTGGCCCTGCTTGGTGTACTGGGCTTTCTTATGGCAATCTACTACATTGCCGGTATTCAGGTTTTCCCCTGGGGTGCACCGGGCTTTCATGACAGTTGGTTCTATCTGACCATCAAGCCTCGTATGGTCTCTTTGGGTATTGATACCTACAGTACCAATACGGCTGATCTTGAGTACGCTGGCCAGAAGCTTCTCTTGTGGGCCCTGTTCCATTTTATTTCTGGCTCCGTTCTGCTTTTTGGCGGATGGCGTCACTGGACTCACAATTTGACCAACCCCTTTACCGGACGTACGGGCAATTTCCGTGATTTCAGATTCCTCGGCAAGTTTGGTGATGTGGTTTTCAGCGGAACAAGTGCTAAGAGCTACAGAGAGGCACTTGGACCACACGCGATCTATATGTCGCTGCTTTTCCTCGGCTGGGGTCTGTTGATGTGGGGTGTGCTTGGTTTTGCGCCGATTCCAGATTTCCAGACAATCAATTCAGAGACCTTCATGTCTTTTGTTTTGGCTGTAGTTGCCTTTTCTCTCGGCATCTACTGGTGGAAGAATCCTCCGAATGCAGCAACTCACCTGAATGATGACATGAAAGCTGCATTTTCTGTTCACCTGACAGCAATGGGTTACATCAGCATAGCCTGTGGCTGTGTCGCGTTTGTTGCTTTCCAGCAGCCATCATTTGCCGCTTACTACAAACATCTTGACACGCTTGTCTTTTATCTTTATGGCGAGCCTTTCAACCGTGTCAGTTACAATTTTGTTCAGCAGGGTGGCAAGATTATCTCCGGAACAAAAGAGTATGCTGATTTTGCAGCCTATGCAATCATGCCGAAGAACGGCGCAACATTTGGTATGGCAAGAACTGTAATCAACCTGATTACCTTTAACCATATCATCTGCGGTGTTCTCTATGTTTTTGCCGGTGTTTACCATGGTGGCCAGTATCTCCTCAAGATCCAGCTTAACGGCCTTTACAGCCAGATCAAGTCGGTCTTTATTACCAAAGGTCGTGATCAGGAAGTACAGGTCAAGATTCTTGGAACGGTCATGGCACTCTGTTTTTCTACCATGCTTTCCGTTTATGCTGTTATAGTCTGGAATACCATCTGTGAGCTCAACCTTTTTGGTACGAACATCCTTATGTCGTTCTACTGGTTGAAACCACTGCCGATTTTCCAGTGGATGTTCACCGACCCAAGCATCAATGACTGGGTTATGGTTCACGTTATTGTTGCCGGTTCGCTCTTCTCACTGATCGCTCTTGTACGTATTGCTTTCTTTTCGCACACTTCACCGCTTTGGGATGATCTTGGCCTCAAGAAAAACTCCTACTCATTCCCGTGCCTTGGCCCGGTTTATGGTGGTACTTGCGGTGTTTCGATTCAGGATCAGCTCTGGTTTGCCATGCTTTGGGGAATCAAGGGTCTTTCCGCAGTCTGCTGGTATATTGATGGCGCCTGGATTGCCTCAATGATGTATGGTGTTCCTGCGGCTGATGCAAAGGCATGGGATTCAGTTGCCCACCTTTCCCATCACTATTCAGCAGGTATTTTCTACTACTTCTGGACAGAGACGGTCAACATCTTCTCAAGTTCGCATCTTTCAACCATTCTGATGATTGGTCACCTGGTATGGTTTATCAGCTTTGCGGTATGGTTTGAGGATCGCGGTTCACGTCTTGAAGGTGCTGATATCCAGACAAGAACCATTCGCTGGCTTGGAAAGAAGTTCCTCAACAGAGATGTCAATTTCCGTTTCCCTGTTCTGACAATTTCTGATTCCAAGATGGCAGGTACATTCCTTTACTTTGGTGGTGTGTTTATTCTGGTCTTCCTCTTTATTGGAAACGGATTCTACCAGACAAATTCACCATTGCCGCCTCAGGTTGCTGATGCCTCTGTGTCAGGTCAGGTTATGCTTACACAGGTTGTTGACTATCTGATGAAGTTGATCGCTTAAAACTGTTCATGGCGGAGAGGAGGTTTCAACTTCTCTCCGCCATGAATCTTTTGCTTCTAACAGTTTATCATGTAATTAATAGAGGAGGGTTTTTATGGCCGATCCTGTAAAACAGCCAGATACATCGTTAGCGCCAGCCTCAAAAGCTCCGCCTGCGGCACCGAAAGTACCTGCTGCGCCGAAAGGGCAGGCAGCACCACCGAAGGCGCAACCCCAGGCAGCGGCACCCAAGGTGCAACCCCAGGCAGCAAAGCCGGGTCAGCCAAAACCACAGGGTGCAGCTCCGAAATCGATGGGGAAGCCTCGAATGGAGCCGCTGAATGTTAATCTTGGAAGAACCGGTTTGCCGCAGGAGTCGGCATTTCCGGTAAAGAAAGCTGCCCCGGCAGCCAAACCTGCTCCCGGTGCCAAGCCAGCCCCTGGTGCAGCCAAACCGGCAGCCGCTGGAGCGAAACCTGTTCCTGGTGCAAAACCTGTTCCCGGAGCCAAGCCCGCTGCACCTGCGGCTAAACCTGTTGCTGCTGCACCAAAACCTGCTGCTGTGGCGGGTCAGGCTGAAGCGAAAAAGAGGGAGAAGGATCACTATTTTATTCTTGAGAACCTTTGTGTCGGTTGTGGCCTCTGTCTCGACAAATGCCCTCCAAAAGTTCAGGCTATTGGCTACAAGTTCTACGGTGACGTTCAGGAAGGTGGATTCAGGGCCTATATTGACCAGGATGCCTGTATCTCCTGCTCTTCCTGTTTTAATTCAGGAGAGTGCCCGGCAAGTGCGCTTGTTGAAGTGCATCCAGATGGTGAAATTCTTGATTACCCCTTCACGCCGCCTGACAGACTTGATTTTGATCTGAGATTTTTACACAGGTTCCACAGGGAAGCTCGTTAGTCTGAGCTGAAATCATTTTTCCTCAATTGTTTTGAAAAGCATTGCTTCGTTTAAGCAATGCTTTTTTTTTGAAGATAACTCTCTCATGCTGGCAAGAAACACTGCAACTCAGGAGGAGCCATCTCTCGGCTCCTTTTATGAACGGGTATCTGAAAACCAGACGCTTGTCATTGTTCCCACATTCAATGAGGCTGATAATATTGCCAGGTTACTCACTGATCTTGCGCGGCTTTATCCCTTGACCGTTGATATTCTTGTTATTGACGATAATTCACCTGATGGTACCGCTGATATTGTCCGCTCCATGAAAGCTGCGACAAGAGGGTTGCAATTGATGATGCGTGAGCGCAAGCTTGGGCTTGGTACAGCATATATTGCCGGTTTCCGTTATGCCCTAAAGAGGGGGTATCGCTATATCATAGAGATGGATGCTGATTATTCGCACGATCCGGCAGTGGTAGGGCGCTTTCTTGATGCCATGGAGGGGAGTGATCTTGTTATTGGATCCCGATATGTTAACAACACCATCAATGTTGTTAACTGGCCACTCAGCAGGCTGATTCTTTCGAAACTTGCCAGTATCTATACGCGCTTCATCACTGGTTTGCCAGTTGCTGATCCTACAAGCGGGTTTAAATGTTTCAAGGCGAACGTGTTGAAGGAACTTGACCTTGACCGAATCAACTCTCAGGGATACTCTTTTCAGATTGAGATGAACTTCCGTGTCTGGAAAAAAGGGTTTTCTATTCTTGAGCTTCCTATCGTTTTTGTTGATCGGACGGTTGGGAAATCGAAAATGACCCAAAAAAATATTCGGGAAGCAGTCAGGATTGTCTGGTGGCTGAAGATAAAATCAATCTTCGGTTTTCTTTAGGGGTAACTTTCTGGTACGGTTAACTTCAAACAGGTTGTTGTTCTGCTGGATAACAAGGCACTCCCGATCCAGTCGGGAAGTGCCTCGGAACCAATGATTTAGGACTCTTTTGCGGCAATGATTTGCTGGGCTATATCTGGCGGAGCCTCTTCATAGTGGTTGAAACGGTACGAGTAGCGGGCTCTGCTCTGGGTCAGCCGCGTCAGTGAGTGATGAAAAGCGGTCAGCGCCCCCTGCGGAATCAGTGCATGAATGATCTGCATTTTCACATCTGAATCCATACCAAGAATCTTGCCTCGCCTGCTTGAAATATCACCGACTATTTCACCGGTATACTGCTCCGGTGCATAGACGTTCAGGGCATAAATCGGCTCAAGGAGAAATGGTTTTGCCTTGTCAAAAGCATTTTTAAATGCCATGCTCGCCGCTATTTTAAAAGCAAACTCAGAGCTGTCAACCGGGTGAAATGAGCCATCGAATGCAACAGCCTTGAGATCGACTATCGGATAACCCGCCAGAATACCGTTTCCGATAGTCTCCCGGAGCCCCTTTTCAACAGCAGGCAGATAGCGTGACGGGACAACTCCGCCAACAATGGCGCTCGAAAAAACAAAACCGGTATCGCGCGGGGCAGGTTCAAGCCTTACCCAGACATCGCCGTATTGGCCTCTGCCTCCAGACTGTTTTTTATATTTGCCCTGGGCTGAAGATTGCAAGCGGATGGTTTCGCGGTAGGGAATTTTGATAGACGCTATATCTACCTTGACGTTAAACTTTGTCTGGAGTCGGTTGATGATGATATCAAGGTGCGTCTCACCAAGAGTCTTCAGAATGGTCTGGTTGAATTCAACGTCATGTTCGATTTTAAAGCTCGGATCCTCTTCATGCAGGTGGTGCAGACCAGCAGAGATTTTATCCTCATCACCCTGTGTGACGGGGATGATTGCCGTGGCAAGCATGGGTTCAGGAAAAATAATCGGACTGATGCGACAGTTTGTCCCTTTATCAGCAAGGGTGTCATTGGTATGTGCATCCTTGAGTTTAACCACCATGCCGATATCACCGGCAAGCAGTTTCTCGACAGGATTTTTTTTCTGCCCTATAATGGTGTAGACCTGTCCGGGTTTTTCAATCTGTCCAGTCTGCACGTCAATCAGTTCATGGCCTGTTTCGAGGTGGCCGGAGTAGACCCTGAGGTAGGAGATTTCGCCAACACGGGGCTCTGACATGGTTTTGAAAATAAAAGCAATAGTCGGACCGTCCGGGTTGGGCTGAATCAGGTTTTTGGTTTCATCGGTCAAGCATATCGAATGTTCAGGGCCTCGTTCAATCGGTGAGGGACAAATGTTGACGATAACGTTCAGGAGTCGCTCGGTACCGATAAGGTGAAGTGGTGAGGTACAGAAAACCGGAAAAAAAGTTCTGGTAAGGAGCGCTGATTTAATGCCTGTCCGGAGCTCCTCCTCGGTAAGGTTACCAACTTCGAAAAAGCGGTTCATAAGCTCTTCGTCAGTCTCGGCAACAGCCTCAACAAGCTGCTGGTGCAACTCCTCGGCTCGTTTCAGGTAGAGATCCGGTATCTCGGATATGACCATGCTGCCTGGCTTGTCCGGTCTGAACTCAAGTTGTTTCATCAACAGGATATCAATGAGGGTGTGGTGACCGACACCCTCATCAGCGGGAAACTGGATGGGCGTGACAAGATGGCCGAAATGGTCACGGAGCCCCTGCACGGCGGAGTTGAAGTTGGTCCGGTCAGCATCAATCTTGGTCAAGATAAACATCGTTGGCTTGTAGTACTCCTTGGTATACTCCCAGACGGTGTCGGTGCCTACTTCAACTCCGGAGGCTGCATTTACGGTGATCAGCACGGTATCGGCGACTCGCATTGCAGATTTGACGTCACCGTGAAAGTCAAGCAGGCCGGGGGTGTCGATGATATTGATTTTGCGTTCGTTCCAGAATCCATTAATAAGGCTGGTGTTGAGGCTGTGCTTTCGTTCAACTTCATCAAAAGAGTAGTCGGAGATGGTATTTCCTTCATCAATACTGCCGAGCCGGTTGACGACTCCCATGGTAAGTGCAAGTGATTCAGCGAGTATGGTCTTGCCGCTGCCGGCATGGCCTGTTATGACTATGTTCCGCAATTGATCCGGTTGTACGGCTTGCATGGCAGGACTCCTTTGTTGAATTAATGATGTTTTTGCAGCTCAGCGAGCATGAAATTCATTGCCGCTTGTACTTCTTGACTAAAAAACAGTCCGAGAGATAATTAACAAAAAAAAGTCTTATTTGCTGTCGCGTCGGCAATGAAATGGTGGGGAAAAAAAGATATATTTTCAGAACGTCACTGAAGGGTACCATCCTGTCAGGAGACTGGTACGAAGAACGTATGCAACAACCATAAATTATAATTTGTTATGCCGATTATTACGCAGGTCATTGCCCGTCAGATCCTTGATTCAAGGGGAAATCCGACGGTTGAAGTTGATGTTTATACTGAAAGCTCGTTTGGCCGAGCTGCTGTTCCAAGTGGTGCATCCACCGGTATTCATGAAGCTGTCGAACTGAGGGATGGCGATGCAGCAGTCTATCTTGGCAAGGGTGTGCTCCAGGCGGTAGAGAACGTCAATACAATTATTAATACTGCCCTTCAAGGGATGCTGGTTACTGAGCAGGAGGAGATCGACCAGACGCTTCTTGCGCTTGATGGAACGCCGAATAAATCAAGACTGGGAGCAAATGCGCTTCTTGGTGTCTCATTGGCTTGTGCCAGGGCTGGCGCAGAGTACAGTGGTCTTCCTCTCTATCGCTACATCGGCGGTACCATGGCCAACACCCTTCCGGTTCCAATGATGAACGTCCTTAACGGTGGTGCACATGCAGATAATACCGTTGACTTTCAGGAATTCATGATCATGCCGGCAGGATTCAGCTCCTTCTCTGATGCACTTCGTTGCGGCGCTGAAATTTTTCATGCCCTGAAGGCCCTGCTGAAAAGCAAGGGGTTGAGCACGGCTGTTGGTGATGAAGGCGGGTTTGCACCGAATCTCAGTTCAAACGAAGAGGCTATTGAGCTTGTGATTGAGGCTATAGGTAAAGCTGGCTATAAAGCAGGCTCCCCGACCAACAAGGGAGGACTTGGCGATGCACAGGTAATGATTGCTCTTGATCCTGCAAGTTCAGAGTTTTATGACACAGCAAAGAAGCGTTATGTGTTCAAGAAATCATCAAAACGGGAGCTGACCTCTCTTGAGATGGCCGAATACTGGCAGAAATGGTCTGAAGACTATCCAATTATCTCAATAGAGGATGGTATGGCTGAGGATGACTGGGAAGGCTGGAAACTGCTGACAGACAAGATTGGCTCAAGAGTCCAGCTTGTTGGTGATGATCTTTTTGTGACCAACAGCAAAAGACTGGCAGACGGCATTGAGCGGGGTGTTGGTAACTCCATTCTCATCAAGGTAAACCAGATCGGCACATTGACCGAAACGCTTCAGGCCATTGATCTTGCAACGCGTAATGGTTACACCTCGGTTATCAGTCACCGCAGCGGCGAAACCGAAGACAGCACCATTGCACAGATTGCTGTGGCAACCAATGCCGGTCAGATCAAGACAGGCAGCCTGTCGCGTTCAGATCGTATGGCGAAGTATAATGAACTGCTTCGTATTGAGGAGGAGCTTGGTGACCAGGCCCGTTATCCTGGCAAAAAAGCTTTTCGTGTATAAAGAACATCTTGGGGAACCCTTTCCATAAAAGGGTTCCCTTTGTGTTTTTCCTCTGTATGTCACTCCAGCAATACACCGATAACCAACGCGTTTTCAGGCTTGAAAAAAAATATCAACAGAATCTGGGCGTATATCCGTGCCAACCCGAAAAAATTCTTTTTATGGATTGGATTTGCTTTTTTTATCATCTGGATTCTTTTTGACGATTATGGTATCGTCAAAAGGATCAGTATGGAAATTGAGCATCGCTCGCTTCTTGAGCGGCAGAAAGCTGAGCAGAAAAAGGTACTTGAGAACGAACTGCGTATCCAGAATGCCTCCATTCCTGACAGCATAGAAAAAGCAGCAAGAGAGAGATATAATTTCCGAAAACCCGGTGAAACCCTTTTTATTATCAGAGAGAAATAGTTTTTCATTTTCAAACAGTATACCTATCCAATGTACCAGTACCGCCGTCGTTTAACCCGTGAAGTTGCTTTTGGAGATATGTTCCTTGGTGGCTATCAGCCCATAAGGGTTGAGTCAATGACCAATACTCACACTATGGATACGGCAGCCACCGTCGTGCAGTGCAGAAAACTTTATGAAGCTGGCTGTGAAATTATTCGCCTCACGGTGCCTACCGAGAAGGATGCTGAAAATCTTCGCCATATTCGCGATCAGCTCCGTCGAGATGGTATTGATACTCCCCTTGTTGCGGATATTCATTTTTCGGCCCGTGCTGCACTCAAGGCTTTGGAGTTCGTTGAAAATATTCGGATCAATCCAGGGAATTATGCTACCCAGCAGAAGTTTTCGAGCAGTGATTATACAGCAGAGGAGTATCTGAAAGAGCTTGAGCATGTTCGCGAGGCCTTTACTCCCCTGGTTGAAAAAGCCCGTCACTATGGAGTCTCCATGAGAATCGGCACCAATCACGGCTCTTTGTCTGACAGGATTGTCAGTCGCTACGGAAACTCACCTGAAGGGATGGTTGAAGCTGCCCTTGAGTTTGCAAGGATATGCGAGGAGCTTGGGTATCACGATATCCTCTTTTCTATGAAATCATCCAATGTGCGGGTGATGATCCAGTCGTATCGGCTTCTTGTTGAAAAGGGTGATGCGGAGCTCCGTTACGCCTATCCGCTTCATCTCGGTGTGACTGAGGCCGGAGATGGTGATGAGGGGCGTGTTAAATCGGCAATGGGTATAGGTGCGCTTCTGGAAGATGGCCTTGGTGATACCATCAGGGTGTCACTGACCGAGGATCCGGTCAATGAGGTTCCTGTAGGCTTTGCGATTGTAAAAAAGTATAACGATTTTCATCTTGTTCAGGGCGACAGGGGTCATGTTCCCCTGAAGCATCTTGTGGAAAGCCGAAACAAGCAGGCAACTCAAAAACTCACTCCCCATCAACTGCCGCCCTTCGATCCATTCAGCTATAAGCGTCGCGTCACCTCTCCGATCACTCTTGCTGAGATAGCGGTAGGGGGAGATAATCTGCCAAGGGTTGAGACTGAAGTATCAATTTCGCTTTCAGCGCGAGATGCGATTTTTGAAGAGGTCGTGCAGAGGCTTGCTTTGCAAAAGCCAAAGGATGCCATCCGCTCAGAATTCGTCTCAGTCCGTCTCAATGATGCCGCAGAGCTTGATGCTCTTGATGCCCTTCTCTGCAAACTTGGTGATGCGGGTCGCTCTCTTGTTGTTTCGACAGGTGACATCTCCCTTTTTAGCCTGTTGCTCGACAAAGTCTCGAAAGTAAGGCTTGATATCATTGAAGGGGAGATGCTTGGCAAGGATTTTTTGAAGGATCTTGATAATAACCGGCTTGCAGCAGTTGAGTTGTGTTTTATTCATGAGCATGCCGGCATAGCAGCCCCAGCAGCGGTACTGGCACATATCGCTGAAAAACTGCATAAAAGGGGTGTTGAGCGACTCTTATTTTCGGTCATGACAAACCAGACGGTTTTTGCTTACCGCAGAGTGGTTCAGGCATTTAACAGCCGATCCCTCACTTATCCCCTTATGGTGCGCTACAGCGGGAGAGCTTCAGGGAGGCTTGAAGGTCTGGTGGACAGCTCAATTCAGGCAGGGACTCTTTTTTGCGATGGTATTGGTGACCTGCTTGCACTCCATACGGCCCTCTCTTTTGAAGATGAGGTCAATCTGGCATTCAATATTCTTCAGGGTGCAAGGGTTCGGATGACGAAAACTGAAT
>SESG01009007.1_pt1 | contig 10428 bp, 7 predicted proteins | sample 3171421 | NCBI WGS metagenome assembly SESG01 (sample SAMN10866946, study PRJNA518727) | freshwater metagenome | biome: subpolar coniferous forest; feature: holomictic lake; material: water; isolation source: holomictic Lake 227, 6 m and 8 m depth | place: Canada: near Kenora, Ontario | collected... | reverse complement strand
TTTATTCAACTAATTAAAATGGAAGATGGTCATATAGATATAGTAATTAAGGAGAAGATCCTGGAACGACTCGTTAGCATTGTTGAAAAATTTGAAGTAAAAAATAAGTGCTAAAGAATGGCAGGAAAAAACGAATGCAATCGGATTAAAGGCTACTGCCGGAAGGTATGGCGGAACTTATGCGCACCCTGATATTGCCTTTGAATTTGGAATGTGGATTAGAGCTGAATTTAAAATATACCTGGTAAAAGAAAAAGCTGACGAAAATAACCGACTTCAATTAGATTGGAACCTGCAAAGAATGCTTGCAAAGGTAAATTACCGCATACACACCGATGCCATTAAGGAAAACCTTATTCCGGCAGAATTGAGCAAACAACAAATTAACGCAATATATGCCAATGAAGCCGACCTTCTTAATGTTGCTCTTTTTGGCAAAACAGCCCAACAATGGAGGTCAGAAAATCCTTAATCGGAAGGCAATATACGCGACTATGCCAACATTGAGCAATTGGTCGTCCTGTCGAATATGGAAAGTATCAACGCTGTTTTGATTCATCAGGGTTTGACCCAAAGCGAAAGGCTAGCCCAACTCAATAAAATTGCGATTACCCAAATGAAATCGCTGCTTCAAAACGTTAACCTGAAAAATAGAATGATCAAATACAATTACGAATAATAATCATAACCTTTGTCACTAAACTTTTGAAATTATCGGATGTGGCGGATGCCATTTTTGGCAATTTTGTGGCAGGGTATAACCTCCTGTCGTTTCATGGCTTATACTAATCGACACAGGGAGGCTGTGAAAAGGAAGCGGTTACAATTTTGGGCAAAAATACAAATGGGAAGAATATGGTTTTTCGTGGAAACAAGGGGTGGAAGGAGACCCTGGCCATCAGGGTTACCATGGATTGAAAGGTGCTATGTATGAAAACTTTATAAGGCTGGGTGCGATAGCCACGGTAAAAATCAATTAAAAAGGGCACATTTTCAAATTATCTCCTCTTCTATCCATTCCACAATATTCCTTTTCTTTTTCGAAAAATTTAGACCGATCAGCGTAATAGGTTTTCCATCTGATAAATAAGGTATTGCATATCCCTTTTCTTTAATCTGTGCAATGGCAACCTTGGCCGGTTGGCCCATTTTGAACTCGAAAATATAGATATGATCCCTGTTCACAATGACAGCATCGATGCGGCCATTGTTTATGTGCACTTCATTGTGGATTTCAGCCCCCAACAACCTGAAAACGGAATAGATAATGTTTTGGTAATTCTCCTCCATGTTGCTGCGGTTGGTGTATGGGATGGCCGCAATGTGGCTTGTAAGCACTTGTTGCATTGTGGCGGTATCGTTGCTATGCAAGGCAATATTCAACCTCATAATTTCAGATGTAACCACACCCAAATCCCGTTCGGAAAGTGAGCTGATTAAATGTTTCTCGAAAGCTGTTTCGATTTCCAGGTTCGGAAAACGAAGGTAATACGCCGAACCATACAACTGCTGTACTGCCCTGTCGATGGTCAGATAGCCCGTTTGCAACAAAAGTGGTGCGGCAAGCATATTGGTCACATCAAAAGAATCTAGTGTCAATCCATCAACCGGTTGAAATATTGTATCCAAAAAATTGACATTCTGTCGCTTCAATACTTTGAAAATAAAGGAAGGATTGCCAGTTGAGAACCAAAAGTTTATAAACTTACCGCCCTCGTTAATAAACATTCCTAATGTCACAGGGTTATAGACTGTAGGCGCATCTTCGTGAAAGCGGAACCCATTGTACCAGTTTTTTATTTTTTCGTGGTATTCTGACCTGTCAACTTTATTCTTATCGGCCAATTCATCCAAGCGGTTGCCAAAGTAGTGATCAACTTCTTCTTGCGTGTAGCCGTACATTGTCGCAAAAGCCTCATTTATTGTTATATCCCGAAGGTTGTTCAGTTTCGAAAAAACCGAAATTTTTGAGAATTTTGTCACACCCGTCATAAAAACAAACCGCAGGTGCTCATCAGAGGCTTTAATGTTGATGTAGAAGTTTTCCAATACCTGCCTTATTTCTTCGATATGTGGGGCATATATATTTTCGACCAATGGTTTGTCATATTCATCGATTAGGATAACCACTTTGCCACGGTCTTTGGCTTTGTTGATCAGTTCGCCAAACAGATAGCCCGATTTTGTTTCGTCCGAAAGTTCAATTCCTAATTCGCGGGCATTATCATGCAAAATGATAAACAATCCTTTATTGAGTTGCTCGGCTGACGAACAATCGGCTTTTGAAATGTTCAGGTTAATAACAGGATACGACTTCCAGTCATAAGGCATATCATATATTTTCAGCCCTTTAAACAGCTCCTTATTTCCTTTAAAGATATTTTTAAGAATAGACACTGACAAAGATTTTCCAAACCGGCGGGGGCGGGAAAGAAAGAAAATACCGTTTTGTTCTCTCACAAGTAGGTGAAAATAGTCAGTTTTGTCCACATACAAATAGTTGCCTCTGATGGTATTTTCGAAAGTATATGCACTTGTTGTTATTGGCTGATACATACTAAACCATTTTTAGTTGCTAAAAATCTGAATACAAAGATAAGGGTTTGTGCGGGTATTTATATAAATGTTCCCAACTCTCTTTTGAAACTTCAAACTTTCTTATCTTTGCCAAAAACCACATACAAAGGTATATATGAAGATAGGAAATTTAGTCATAAAATATCTGCTTCTTGTTGTAATTGTTTTAATTACAGCATTTTCGTGTGCAAAAAAAAGTGAAATTACCGATACTGGCGTGTTAAAAGGTAAAATCTCCATTGGGCCTCTTTGCCCTTTCGAACAGGTCCCCCCCGATCCGGCCTGCCTTCCTACCGCTGAAACTTACATGGCGTGGGCAACAGCGATCTATACAGTAAAAGAAAAGCTTAAATATGCAACCCTTATTCCAAATTTGGACGGCACTTACGAAATCGAATTGCCCGTGGGAAACTATTATATTGACTATAATGTAGTCCGTGAAATTTGGTCCGGAACAAGCAATCTTCTGGCTAATATTTCAATAACCAAAAATGATACAATAACTTTTAATGTCAATATTGACACTGGGATTCGGTGAATCTGCCGTAATGATTTGTGGACAATATCTATAACTTATTCCAAATGAGTCCATTACTTCTTTTTCTGATTATCCTTGTCTATTTCTCCATCCTGATGGTAATTTCACATGTGGCTTCACGCCATGTTCACGATACCACATTTTTCGATGGCGACAGGAAGTCGCCCTGGTTTTTGGTCGCATTTGGGATGATCGGATCGGGTATTTCGGCAGTTTCGTTAGTTTCGATCCCTGGAAATGTGGGGAACAACAACCTTTATTATTTCCAGTTCATACTCGGCACCATAGTTGGTTACCTGTTTATTGCGTTTGTGTTGACACCCATCTATTACAAGATGAAACTGGTCTCGATCTATACCTATCTTGATTACCGGTTTGGGGGCGTGACCTACAAAACGGGCTCGTTGTTTTTCCTTGTTTCCCAATCGTTTGGGGCTGCCCTTCGATTGTTGCTGTCAATCAAGATCTTACAATATGCATTTTTTGATGCGCTGCATATCCCTTATTTCGTGACCATTATCGTCGTACTTGTGCTGATTTGGCTCTATACCAACAAATCGGGGATAAAGACCATCGTCTGGACCGATGCTTTGCAATCATTTTTTCTGATCACAGTGATTTTCATCTCAATCCTCACCATCAAAAATTCATTGGGCCTTTCGGTTCCTGATCTTGTCGGAACAATAGTACACCATCCTTATGCAAAGGTTTTTGACTGGGATTTTCACTCAGGGTCGAATTTTTATAAGCAGTTTATATCTGGATTGTTGATTACGGTAGCTTTGGTTGGGCTCGACCAGAGCATGATGCAGAAAACGTTGACTGTCAAAAATGCAAGGGATGCAAAGAAGAATGTGTTGACGTTTAGTTTTTTTATAGCATTTGCACAGACCATGTTTCTTGGGTTGGGTGTCTTGGTCTATATTTACGCTGAAAGGAAAGGAATTAAACTTGCCATGCAGGATGGGAAATTTGTGGATACTGATGGCCTGTTCCCGTTGCTGACTTTGAATTATTTGGGCCGGATTGGTGCGATAGCATTCCTGATCGGGGTGATTGCCTCCACATTTGCAAGCATCGATTCATGTATTGCAGCCTTGACAACAGCTTTCAGCTATGATTTTATGGACATCGAAAGCAGGCCACAAGAAAAAAAGAGGCAAATCAAAAACAGGGTATTGCTCGGAGTGAATGTAGTGATGTTCCTAATTGTGATGGCGTTTTGGAACAGTCGGGGTGCCATTATAAATACCATATTCAAAATTGCCGGTTATACTTATGGCCCAATTTTGGGATTGTACCTTACAGGTTTGTTCTCGACCCTTAAAATGAAAGAGAAGCTGGTACCCATTGCCTGTGTTACTGCTGCCATCGTCACCTATATTTTGAACGAATACTTTGTAAGGGTATTCAATTTTGATTTCGGATTTATGAATATTTTTGTAAACGCTTTATTGACAATTGTTTTCTTGATTATCATCAAAAAGAAATAATTATGGGACTTTCAGAAGGGATGGTGATTGAATTGACCAAGGATCAAATGGACTTTGCCTACTGTTCACAAATGATGACAAGGACCGATCCTTGGATTTCTCTAAAAATGGATTACGACCAATGTATTGCGGCATTTTGCGGAAAAGAGAAGGAGATTTATGTTGCTAAAATAGGGGATGATATTGCAGGATTTGTGATCCTTCAGATGACCGGCACTTTTAAAGGTTACATTCAAACAGTTTGTGTAGGCGAAGACTATAGGGGAAAGGGAGTTGGCAAAAAGCTGTTGCAATTTTGTGAGGAACGAATTTTGAAAATATCGCCCAATCTGTTTATTTGTGTTTCTTCCTTCAATACGGGTGCAATCCGTCTTTATGAGAAATTTGGGTTTAAACGGGTTGGAGAGTTGGAAGGATTTGTTAAACAAGGATTTACGGAACTGCTGATGAGAAAGACATTTGGACCGTTAATCCGATAACTGATAGGATACCCCTCGTTTGCAAAGAGGGGCTGATGGTTGTTCGTTTGTAACGATATGGAGGTTATCCCTTCTTTTAAATTGATCAATAGTGGGACCCATAGAAATATTTTCCCGCAAATCCCGCAGGTTTACGTTGAAAGTTCCGTATTAAAATACAGAATTGATGATTAAGAGATTTCAATCAATTGTATGTCTTGCGTGGATTTAATTGGCGCAAAACGGTAGGTATCGAAAAGGAAAATACGCTGCCTTTTCCTTGTTCACTTTCTACCCATATCTTACCCCCATGTTTGGTAATAAATTCCTTACATAACATTAGCCCCAGGCCTGTTCCCTTTTCATTTTGGGTACCAACAGTTGATGTACTTTCATCGATACGGAACAATTTGTCTATGTTCTCCCTCTTGATGCCGATGCCATTATCAGCAACCTCCACTACTAATTCTTCCAGTTTCTGTCCGATCGAAATTGTGATTGTGCCTCCATGATTTGTGAATTTGATTGCATTTGAGATCAGGTTTCTCAGGACTGTTGCGATCATCTCTTTATCAGCCATCACAGTCGCAGTGTCGGGCAGTTTTTTTACGATCACAATGGATTTTTGTATTGCACTATCATTTAGCAAGTTAATGATTCCTCTGGTGAGGAGGGCAATATCGACCAATACCGGTTTAATCTCCAATCTTCCGGTTTGGGAACGCGACCACTCCAACAGGTTCATCAGAAGGCTCATGGCTTGTTGGGATGAATTCTGGATAATCTCGGCATATTCCTCAATTCCATCATAGTCTTTCGACTGGATTTGCATCAAAAGAAGGTCGCTTAATCCGATGATGGCATTAAAAGGTGTCCGCAGGTCATGCGCAATGATTGAGAAAAACTTATCTTTGGTAGTGTTTAATTCCCTTAAAAGTGCCTCATTTTCCTGAAGTTTCAATTCTATCAATTTTTTTTCAGTGATATCGACCATCGTTCCCGAACCTCCGATAAAAATGCCTTTATCAAAAATAGCTTTCGTCGAAATCAGGATATAACGCATTTCTCCGGATTTTGTCACTGCCTCATGTTCATTTTTCACATCCTCCGATGTGACCAATTTGTTATACCTGGCAGCAAGCATGGTATCATCATCTTTAATGAAAACGGTTATTGATTTGCCAACCATCTCATAAGGCTTAAATCCAAAAATCTTAACAACTGATGGACTTACATAATTTATAATTCCAAAGCGGTCAACTTCATAAATTACATCACTTATATTTTCAACAAGGTTCCTGTATTTATCCTCACTGTTCCTTAAAGCAACTTCTGCTTCCCTACGGTTTGTAATATCTTCTTTTACAGCTAAATAATGTAAAGACTTCCCATCTGGGCCTTGAATTGGGGAGATGGAGGCATATTCATAATAAAGAGATCCGTCCTTCCTCTTGTTATGAAAAACTCCATTCCATTTTCCACCAGAAGAAATTGTGTCCCATAGTTTTTTGTATTCGATTGGGGAGGTCTCCCCCGATTTTAATACACGCGAGTTTTGGCCCTTCAGTTCCTCTAAGGTATAACCGGAGGTCTCAAGTGCTTTTGGATTGGAATATTCAATATTGCCGATAGAATCCGTGATAACGATACTGACAGGGCTTTGCTCAATAGCTATTGAAAGTTTCCGAAGTTCGTCTTCCGTTTTTTTTGCCGCTGTAATATCATGGCTGATACCGAGAATGCCGATCAACTCACCATCCGGTCCAAAATATGGCATTTTGAGCGTATCGATCAAAGCCTTCCTGCCGTCAGGATAGCAGATCCACTCCTGATACCTTGAACTTTTGTTAGTTTTGATGATCCGCATATCCTCTTCCTTAAATTGGTCAGCGGTTTCTTTCGGGAAAAGGTCATACTGTGACTTCCCAATGATTTCAGCTTTTGATTTTCCAACGAACTCGCAAAAAGGGAGGTTGCATCCAACATAGTTGCCATCAAGCCCTTTGAAAAAAATGATATCCGGAATGGAGTCCAGAATCGTATTGATTAAGGCATTTTGCTGTTTGAGAGTCTCTTCCTTTTCCCTAAGTTTGCCGATTACCTTTATGCGCTCAGTGATATCATGGAAAGTGATGATAGCGCCCTGAATTTCCCCCTTGTCAAATACAGGGTATGACCAATATTCGACAGGGATATTATTTCCATTAAGGGACCATAAAACCTCATCGTCACTGTATTCTTCAGATCCCTCGCTTAAAGTCTGAAAAATAGTACATTCGCTAAAAGGAACAGGCGCGCCATTTTTATAAGAAGGCCGTATCAGATTGCGCATATTGTTCCCTTTCAATTCAGCATGACTGGGAAACCCGAACATTTTCAAAGCAACTCCGTTGCAAAAAGTGAAATTGCCTTTCAGGTCAATCTCACAGATTCCTACACCTGTTGAATTTAACATTCCAAGAAGTTCTTCCTTTGATTTATTGAAAAATTCCATTGATAGCTGAAATTTTATAGTAAATGGCTTCCTATTCTTTGCGAAAATAACAATAATCGGTTAATAAAAATAGGATGCCCAAAAATGATTATTTTTTTGCATCCTGTGCCTCTTTTTATTGTATCTGCATATCAAACCAATCATTTAGTCAAAAGTGTTATTAAATAGAAGTGTTGACACCTTTTATAAATTTAAAGAGCCGGACAAAATAGATTCATCCGGCTCTTTTAGTTTTTATCTTAAAATTCGTTAATGATGTGCAATTGGGTCAGAAGTCCCATCAGGGTCGTTCAGAACATTCCCGTTAGCGACTATATTCCCGAGCAACAACAGCCCTGCAACATGCGGTGTTGCCATCGAAGTGCCAGACAATGTAGCATAACCTCCTGATTTATAGGTTGACAGAATAGAAACTCCAGGAGCGCAGTAATCAACGGGCGGATTCCCAAAATTGGAGAACGAAGCCCATAAATCACCAGTTCCCATAGCAGATATGGTGTAAATGTTGGGACCGTTTACACGGGCAGGGGAATGGTTGTTGGCGTTTTCGGTTTCATTCCCCGCAGCCAGCGCAAACTTAACAACTGCAGAAGCTTTCAGGACGGCATCATCGAGAGCTGTTGAAACACCACCACCTAAACTCATATTGGCCACATCACCGGCTTTCCCGTTTGCCAAAACATAGTTGATACCGGATATAACGCTGGAGGTTGTTCCGCTTCCCCTGCTGTCCAAAACCTTTACGGGAACTACCAATGCCCCGGCGGCAACCCCAACTACACCAATTGTATTGTTTTTTGCAGCGATGATCCCAGCCACATGTGAACCGTGCCCATTGTCATCGTTGGGCGAGGAGACCCTTGTAACAAAACTCTTGCCCCGTACCTTATCAACATTGAGATCCGGATGGGTCAGATCGACACCTGTATCGATGATCCAGACACAATTTGTTCCGGTATAGGCAATTCCACCACCAACGCGGTTAATCCCCCATGGTATGGTCTGGGCCGGTTGGGTCGTGCCACCTGATGGTTTACCGTTGGCCTCAATCGGTGAAAGTGCAATTATCTGGTCTGGTTCGATGTATTTGACCCCAGAATCTTCGCCCATTTTCTTGAGCTGGCCAGGGGTCAACCTTATTGAAAAACCATGTAATGCTGTTTCATAAACATCTTCAATGCCATCTGTAACAGCGTGTTTATTTTTCAAACCCTCAGCCTTGGCCAATACCTTAGTTTTCCGAATGTTTACATCATTCTCAACGGGTTCGGCATCATCGTTCAAAACGACAATATATTTATTGTTTACAGATACACCGTTCAGGTTTAGGGAAACATCCTGAACCGGAAGGTTTTCATCGTTTTTCATACACCCAGCCAGTGAAATGACCATCATTGCCAGCGATAAATAGCTAATTTTACGTTTCATATATCAAAATTATATTGGTTAAACACTCTTTACGGAAGCCGGAATTAAAAGTTTCTTATAAAGGACAATAACAAATCCTTTGTAAAAATGTTTTAGCTCCGTTTTACCAAATCCGTGGGTAAACCTAATAATTATTGACAAATTTCACCCCGATTGAGAAGATGTTGGCTTTTAACCCATCGTTCCTGTCGTAATAGCTGTATTTTAAGTTGAAGTTCTTAAGCCCCAATGAGCCAATATGAAACGAATTGTTGATGCTCGTATAATTCAGGGCCATGCTGTACTGCAAGCTTGTGAATTTTGAGAGGTCATAATCGGAAGTATAGTACTTTTCCGTTGACAAATGGGTTTCAAAAGGGCCAAAATAATCGGCCTGGCTTTGATCGTACCAACGGACCGAAGGGGTAACCGAAAACGATTGGTTTAACTTGACCGGAAGGTCCAAGTTCACAGTATTTGCTTTTAACCCCCAAGTGTCGATGTAATACCTGTAATAGCTCCTTAAAACAAACATTTCGTTGATGTAATAATTCATCCTGACCCCAATGGGCAATTTATACCGGGAAGTTGGCAACCGCTCAATATCGTCGGCCAATTGATAAACATGTTCATTAAGGGGCGAGGTGTAAATTGAAATATCGGAGGCCGACCCAACGTAATAGTTCGGCTTGTCGGCAAAATACATTCGCTGGTAGGGGGTCGAAAGCATCCCTTCCTGCATCACCAGGTCAAAAAACAGTGCGACCTGAAATTTTTGGGACAAAATCTGTGAGGCAAAAAAAGACAAAGTGTAGGAGTTCCTCCCTTTTGAATCCCAAGGCTTAAACGCAGAAGGCAGGTAAGCAGTGCTTTGGACCCCCGACTGGTTCAATATCTTGACATCTGTAAAGTAACCCTTTGATTGAAAGGCAGTCCCATTATCCATATATTCCCTTAATTCTGTAGGATACAGGGGCTTCCAGGTGTCGAGATAGACAGAGCCTTTGAGCCCGATCTCCGTATTTTTTTCGTTGAACAACCCTGTGACATTTCCACCAAACCCATAAGAAGTGTAATCGTATTCTTTTGAAAAGGAGGCATTCGCTCCCACGATAAAATTCCGGCTGTCGGAACTGTGGCTAATGTCGGCATGGGCAGCTTTGTTTATATCGGCATGTGATGCCCCAGTGGATGCAAGCCAGGGGGTGCCAATAGGTACATATCCCACAATTGTTTGAGTTGGGGTAACAACCGTGCCACCGCCCCTTGAAGCTCCGGTGAGTGTTGTGACAGTATTTGTCAATGAAGCGCCCTTAAGGTAAACGGGAGTTGACCTAAAAGGGTTGAGGTTGCTGGATGATGCTGATGTATAGGCAGATATACCAGCATCCACGGTCAACACATCATCATCGCTCAATGGGATGCTGATGGTGATTGTTGGGGTTCCGTCAACAAGTTTTT
>SESG01003081.1_pt1 | contig 10432 bp, 9 predicted proteins | sample 3171421 | NCBI WGS metagenome assembly SESG01 (sample SAMN10866946, study PRJNA518727) | freshwater metagenome | biome: subpolar coniferous forest; feature: holomictic lake; material: water; isolation source: holomictic Lake 227, 6 m and 8 m depth | place: Canada: near Kenora, Ontario | collected... | reverse complement strand
CGAGATAGAGGCAGGCTGCGTGCATTGAACTTTGATCACATAAAACGCGAAGGCCTTTCCGTAAAGTCGCCTCTTCAGGGGGCGGTGGGGTGCCTTTCAAAAAAGCGCCTTCATGCGGAATTTCCAGAACCTCCAGGAACTTCTCTATCTTTGATGTATGTCTGGCCAGCAGCCAGGCGCGGAGCAGGTCGCCGTGGAATTTACGAAACTCTGGCTGGCCGGCGCGCAACAGCAGCCACCCGGCTTTCTGGTCAGTCGCCTGCGCCTGCAAAAACTTTCCGCGAAAGCGCATTGCGCTGCTCAATGCTGCGAAAATCGCCGGGCGCTCGTGCTGCGAAGCTTCGTCGGACGCCGTCCAGATGTCCGTGCATGCCTCGCGCCGTTCATCCATCGTCATAGCTTTCCATAGTTCAGTACAGGTGAGTGAGCTCATTGCTGGTCTCCGCAGGATTGCTGCTTCCGTTCGTGGTTCAGTTCAATGTTTGAGATTTCGTCGGACGTTACACCGTCCGGGTCTGCGCCGGGTCCGGCGACGACTGATGTCGCCTGCGCCTGATCGGACGGGATTTGTTCCACCACCCTGAGTTTGCGCTCCATGGCCCGCGAGCGGGCCGATGTTTCTTCCAGCGTGTTCGATGCGGTGTTGAGTTGTTTTTTCAGCTTATCCAGGACCGTGCCGAACTTGCCGAATTCGGTCTTCACCGTTCCCAGCACCATCCAGACTTCGTGAGCGCGCTGCTCAATGGCCAGCGTTTGGAAGCCCACGCGCAGGCTGCTCAAAATTGCGGACAAGGTTGTCGGGCCCGCCACCAGAACACGATGCTTGCGCTGGATTTCGTCGTGCAGGCCGGGCTGGCGCAGCACTTCGGCATATAAACCTTCTGTGGGCAGGAACATGATCCCGAAGTCGGTGGTGACGGGCGGCGTGATGTACTTGTCGTGAATGTCTTTGGCGGACTTCAGGATCGTGACCCCCAGAGCTTTGCTGGCGGCCCTGACCTGCTCGCCGTCGGAGCGCTCGGCGGCTTCCAGAAGACGTTCGTAGTCTTCCTTGGGAAACTTGGCGTCGATTGGTATCCAGACCGGCGCGTCTTGCGGCTGGCCCTTGCCGGGCAACTTTACGGCAAACTCGACCTGCTCGCCGCTTTCACGGAACCGGACATTACGGGCGAACTGATCGGGAGTAAGGATCTCCTCCAGAATTGCGCCCAATTGATACTCGCCCCAAGTGCCGCGCTCTTTGACGTTGGTGAGCACCCGTTTTAGATCGCCAACCCCGATGGCCAGATTTTGCATCTCGCCCAGCCCGCGCTGAACCGCCTCCAGGCGATCGCTGACGAATTTGAAGGACTCTCCCAGCCGCTTCTCCAGAGTGTTGTGCAATTTCTCGTCTACTGTCTGCCGCATCTCGTCCAGCTTCTTTTCGTTGCCCTCCTGGATCCTGATCAGCAGTGCGTTAGCTTGGGTCTGCGCCGCCGCTACTTCCTCCCTCAGGTTGCGGGCCTGCTGCGCGGCTTCTTCGCGGGCGCATCTAAGTTCGACGCGCAAGATCTGGTCGAGTCCGGCGTCTGCCGGCCGTAATACCCGGCGCAGGATCAGTATTCCGACGAGCAGTGTGGCGGACGCCAGCAAAAACAGCCCCGCGTAAAAAATGGCGGCCATTATTTGTCCGTCCGCGGCTGTGCCGGCGCTGGCTCCTCGCTGTACGGCACGTCATTTTCTTCGTCATCCTCTTCTTCGTCTGGCGTATTGGCAAAGGTCGGCAGCTTAGTGTGCCGGAAGACTGGCGAGGCGAGGTGGAAGGTTGCGAAAAGCGCTGGCAGAGCGCCGTAGAGGCGCAGAAGTAACGCTCCCGCCAGCGCCGTGGCGGACGGCACGCCGGTGCAGCTCAGAATGAAAGCCACGGATGATTCCGCCACGCCCAATCCGGCGGGCACGAAAGTCATCAGCGAAGCGAGCGTTGAAACGGAAAGCGCCGCGATGCTCTGGCTGAGTCCCAGCCGGGCGCCGGTGCTATGGAAAGCAAACCACCAGCCGGTGCCGACAGCGGTCCACGCAGCCAGACCGAAGAGCACCGCGATGGACAGGGCGCGGGGGCACGTCGCGCACTGCCGCAGCGGACGATACCAGCGATCCACGGCGGGACGACGCGCAGCCAGGCTGCGCAGAACCAGGAAGCCGGCTACTGCGACGCCCGCCAACACCAGCAAGCCGGGCAGCAAATAGTGAATTGGCAGAGCCGGGCGCAAGCTCGAATCGAATACCAATGCCAATTGCGCCAGCAGGATGATGGTTGCCAGATCCAGCACGCGTTCAATCACCACCACGCCATAGCCGGAGTGCCGGGTAATGCCGTGCGCGTGCCACATTTCGGCGCGCAGCAATTCTCCGGCCTGGAAGGGGGTCAGGCAGTTGACCCCTGCCGCAAACACCGTGGTCCGGTAGATTTCGAAAAAAGGCAGCTGGTGATCGAGCGCCCGCAGCAACACCATGGAGCGCATCGAGCGGAAAGTTGTTTGAATTGCCACGGCTCCCAAACCGCCGAGCAGCAGCCACGCGATGTCCACTTTGCGTAAGACGTCCCACACCATGCGCCAGTTATAGTGGGTGCCAAGGTACCAGCCGCTCGCCACCAGCGCCACGGCCGCCAGCAAAAAAGCATAAGGCGAAGCGCGGCCCAGTGGCGATTTCGATGGCGGGATCCAGCTTGGGCGTTTCATTTTATTTTACAGATTCCGGAGCGGCTGTACCTGACACCAGACGCGCAGCGGCCGGCGCCAGAGATGCATCCAGCGTGTGCGCCTGACTGGCGTATTTCGCTGCCATGGCGATAGCTCGCTCGCTGCTGCCACCCACGGCCCGCATATACACCGCCGCATTCAGAAGCTGCGCAGCATGCGTCTGACGGTCCAGCCCCTCGTTCTGTTCCACGTAGTGCGCGAGGAATCGCAGCATCTGTGCCACTCCGGCTTCCGACCATGGGGCCTGACGGTCGGGGAGTGCGATGGTTTCGGCGGAGGCCCCGATAACATCCAGCTTGGGAACCCCGTCGACCAGCCAGCCATACCGGTAGCCGCTCTGCGGAGGTGTTGCAGCTTCCTTTTGTATCGCCTGTACCAGATAAGCTTTGAGCTGAATCAGCCGCTCGCAGCGCTCAATTTCAACGGCCAGCGCTTCACGCGCTGGCGTGGTTGCGGGCGTGCCGCCTGTGGAACGCAAGGATTTGGCCGCCCCCTGGAAATCGTTGTGCAAAATCTGATCCTGTATGCCTTGCCGCGCAGCTGTAACAGCATCTATTTCTTTCGCCGCCAGCGCCGCCTGGGCAATCCGGTCTTTTTCCGCTTTCTGACGCGCCGCCGTTGCCTGGGCTTTGAGCGCTAGCTCGGCCTGCTGGGCCTGGGTTTGCTGGATCGCCAACGTCGCTTGTTTTTCTAATTCCGAAACAAGGCTGTGCATGTTTGCGACGGTTTGCGTCGCAGCGCACACGCTGGCATGCCCGTTTGAAACCGCTTCCGCCGCCTGAAGTTGCAGTGCGCCGAGGGCCGCCACCCACGCTGTGAGATTGTCAGAGGCGTTGGTCAACGCGGCGATGGCGTCGCGCTGGCTGCGGGCTTCCGCGCGAATGTTCCGCGCCTCGACAAACGTGCGGGCTACGGACTGAGTGGCCGCCTGCAAAGCCGCAATCAGCTGCTCGGCATCAGCTCTGCGGGTTGTCTGAATCTCCGGTGGGAGCTTGATCAATAACCGGCTGACCTTGCTTGTTAACCATGGCACCTCGGACTCGACGGCTTTATCCACAGCCGCGACACTTGGAAGTTCCTGCAGCTTGCGCAGGATCTCCGAGACCTGGTTCGCAGCTGCCTCACGAGCGGCTTCTAGCGCCGAGCTGGCCTGTTGTCTGGCTAACTCGCGGGCGGATTTTTGTCTGCAGGTTCGTACGCCCAGCACAATCCCCGACACAATCGCGGCTGCCATCAGGATGCTGCCCAGGATGACTGCGTAACGACGCCACATAAAGGTGCCGTGGCCTCCAGCGGGCGTGCGGCCAGGCGACGTGTGGGCCGGCGCGGGCTTGGTGGAGGCGCCCGTTTCCCCGGGAATCGAGGGTATGTTTTTAGAGCTGAAATTGCGGCCTGTACGATTCATCCGCACCGATGGCGGAGTAATGTGGCGGTCCGCCTCGCTGGGCAAATCCCCCAATAACGAGGCGTAAGTTGGATAGCGGCGTGCCGGTTCCATTTCCAGCATGCGCGCGATAATCTCCGAGGTGGCCGGTGAAATCTCCGGCCGCAGGATTTCAATCCGCGGCGCCGGCGCCAGTAAGCGGGCTTTAACCACATCCAAAGGCGTTTCTCCGTCGAACGGAGGTTTTCCAGTCAAGGCATGGAAAAGCGTCGCTCCCAGGCTGTAAATATCCGAGCGTGCATCAGAAGTCTGATGGCGTACCTTTTCCGGTGCAATGTAGTAAGGCGTACCCCAAACCCCGTTTTCGTTCTGGCGCTGCTGTATGAAAGTGGCCAGTCCGAAATCCACGATCTTGGGCACGCCGGATTTGTCGAAGAGGATGTTTTCAGGCTTAACGTCGCCGTGCATCAGTCCGATATCGTTGGCGGCACTCAATCCTTGCGCGATGCTCGCCCCCACGCCAAGAACGAAGGCCTCGTCAAGCGGCTCACCCTTGGCGATCATCTGGTCCAGCCGCCCGCCGGTCAGCAGCTCCATCGCCATATACGGTTGTCCGCGTTCCACGCCGAACGAATAGACCTGTACAACGCTGGGGTGATTTAATGCGGCGGCGGAGCGAGCTTCGCGACGGAAGGTTGCCACCATCTCTGCATTGGCCCCGATCGAGGCCTGCAAAACTTTGATCGCGACATGCCGGTTGAGCTGTTCGTCCAGTCCGTGATAAACGGCACCCATCCCTCCACGCCCCAGCAACCCCAACAAAAGAAAGCCCCCGAACCGCGCTGGCACACACTGCCGGGTGTTGCAGCTTGGACAGGCAAACTAAGTGAATGGAGCCATGGCCGAAACGTCCAGCATTTTACGACAGTGCCCGCAGGCAACCGCCGCAATCCGCTCCGTCTCGATTTCCGGTGATGACGTGGACATACCCTGTGCAATATAATGGAGAGCCTTGATCCTGAAGAGAAATTATGGCACAGTGAGTCACGGGTTGTCCAACGAAAAGGCGTTCGCGTTCAAGGAGTTACGCATGCTCGGTCTGACATTGGATCCGGTTTGCTTTACGATTGGCGCGCGTCCGATTTACTGGTACGGCGTCCTGATGGCCACGGCTTTCGCTGCGGCTTTGTTCCATCTGATTCTTGTGGGCAGGCGCGCCGGGCACGACAGCGCGTTCGCTTCGGATCTGGTTTTCTGGTGCATGGTTGGAGGAATCATTGGCGCGCGACTGGCGTACGTTGCGGCTAATTGGGAATACTTTTCCATCTACCCCGGGCGGATTGTGAGGATGGATCAGGGCGGGCTGATTTTTTACGGCGGATTTTCCGGTGCCGGGATTGCCGTCTGGCTCTTCGCTGCCCGCCGTGGCGAACGACTGGTGTCGGTTATGGACCTGCTTGTCACTGCGCTGCCGCTTGGTCACGCCCTCGGACGTATCGGCTGTTTTCTGAACGGCTGCTGTTACGGACGGTCCAGCACGGGCGCGTGTGCTGTGGCGATGGACGGTGTAGCGCGTTTGCCGGTTCAGTTGTTTGAGGCGGCCGGCAATCTGGTTTTGTGGGCCGTGCTAACGTTGGTGTTTCTGCGCCGGCCGCGTCCCGGTACGGTGCTTGGCCTTTATTGCGTAAGCTACTCCGCATTGCGTTTTCTGCTGGAATTCCAGCGTGGCGACCCGCGCCTGAACTGGGGTTCATTCACCGACGCACAATGGCTGAGCGCAGCGCTCTGCGCTACGGGTCTTGCCATCCTGCTGCGAGCCCGGAGTCAAGGCCATGATCACGCTGAACGCGGATGCTGATGCCGCTGGCCGGCGCCTGGACGCCTGGCTTGGTGAAACCGCGAGCACCGGCCTTTCGCGTTCGCAGGCGCAGGTTCTGATCCGCGATGGGGCCGTGCTGGTGGACGGACGTGCCGTCAAGCCCAGCCACAAGCTGCTCTGCGGGCAGGTGGTATCCGTGGAAGTGCCCGCCCCGCAGCCGCCGCTTGAACTCGCACCACAGAATATCCCTCTGGAGATTCTCCACGAGGACGCCGACGTGATTGTCGTCAACAAGCCCGCCGGGCTGGTCGTTCACCCGGCTTGCGGTCACGCCGATGGCACCCTCGTCAACGCCCTGCTTTTTCACTGCCACGATCTGGCGGGGATCGGCGGGGAGCTGCGCCCCGGAATTGTTCACCGCCTCGACCGCGACACCAGCGGCGCGCTCGTCGCCGCCAAAAACGCGAGCGCCGCAAGCAATCTGATGCGGCAGTTCAAAAACCGCCACGTAGCGAAGGAATATCTGGCGCTGGTCAGGGGTCAGCCCAAACCGCCATCGGGACGCATCGAAACGATGATCGGACGCAGCACGCAGGACCGTAAGAAAATGAGCGTGCAGTCAGCGCATGGACGCATTGCTATTACGGAGTATGAAACGCGCGAAAGCTTCGTCGCCGCCAGCCTGCTCTCCGTCCGGATCGCCACCGGGCGCACGCATCAGATCCGTGTCCACATGGCGCATCTTGGCCATGCCGTGGTGGGCGATGCCGACTACGGTCACCGCGGGCGCGAACGCGATCCGCTGGTTGACGCCGCGCCGAGGCAAATGCTGCACGCCTGGAAGCTGTCTTTTCAGCACCCCCGTACCGGTGCCCCGCTGACTTTCACCGCGCCGGTTCCTGAAGATATGGCTGCGCTGCTCGACGCCTTGCGCAGGCAGGCTTTAACCGGCGGGAATTAAATCGCAGGCGGATTGACGGGCGGGCGTTGGCAGGCGAGCAGGTTGCGGCGCAGGCGCATGAGGCCGGTGCGTAGAACGGTTGTGGTGGCGAAGCGCGAGGCAAAGCCAGCCTCGTCCAGAACCATGAGCGCATCGGCCAGGGGCAGATCGGACGGCAGCAATTCCGGAGGGATTGCAGACGCAGGCGCACGGTTCCAGGGGCAGACAGCGGTGCAGCGGTCGCAGCCGAACCAGGCGTTTTGCGTGCCGACGCGCGCTGCATCGGAGGGCTCGAAAACCGCCGCCTTGTGCTCGATGGTGAGATAGCTCAGGCAGCGCCGGCAATCCAGCGTGCCGTCGGCAGCGAGAGCCCCGGTAGGGCAGGCCTCGATGCAGCGGCGGCAGTCGCCGCAGCGGTTGGGCTGTGGTGCATCAGGCGGCAGCGCAATATTGAGAAGCAGTGTGCCGAGCACAACAGTGGCCCCGTATTCCGGATGCACGAGCTGGCCCTGGCGGCCGATCCAGCCAAGTCCGGCGCATGCGGCCCATGTGCGCTCCGCGAGCGGGGCGCTGTCTACGCACACCCGCCACCGGAGGTCCGGCGTGTCGGCGGCCAGCCGGCGGGCAAGCGCCGCGAGCCGGTCGCGTAGAACCAGATGGTAGTCGCGACCGCGCGCCAGCATGGAAAAGCCGCCGGCGTTGGAAGCGGGATTGACAGGGTAGGGCAGGGCGGCGACAACGAGCGACTGCGCATCTGGAAGGAGCGTGCGCGGGTCACGCCGCATTGCTGCATGGCGCCGCAGATAATCCAGGCCCGCCGCGCAGCCGCTGGCCAGCCACGCATCGAAGGCCTCCGTGTGTTCCGTGGGTCCGGCGACGGCCACTCCTATGGACGGCAGTCCGGCTTTCCGCGCGTGGTCATGCAAGGAGAGCAGCAAGGCTGGAGGCTGAAGGCTGTCAGGCTGAAGCAAGCAGTGCGAAGAAATCTGCTTGGATACGCCGCAAGCGCTAGCTGGGGCCTTTTTCATTTAAGGTTTCTTTTCCGACTAGCAGCCTGACAGCCTGCAGCCTGATCAACCTCTGGGGATTGTTATGCCCGGGACTCTGCGGTGTAAAGCGCCGCGATGCGCGCGACAATGGCCTCGGGTGTGAGGTTGTCGGTGACAATCTGGTTGGGGATGGCGGCGTATAACGCAGCGCGCTGCTGCAGCAAATCCTGAACTCGCGCGCGACGATCGGGATGTTGCAGCAAAGGACGCGTGGTGTCGCCAGCCGTGCGGCTCAGGATCGTATCCAGTGTGGCGCTCAGGCAAACCACGATCCCGCCGCGCGCGAGGTCGCGCAGGTTGTCAGGATTGAGCACGATTCCACCGCCGGTGGCGATCACCAGGCTGGCCGGCACGCTGAGTTCGATGGCGGCCTGCCGTTCCAGCTCGCGAAACGCGGGCTCGCCGTCCTCGGCAAAAATACGGGCAATTGGCTTGCCTGCCTGTGCTTCGATGCGGGTGTCGAGGTCAAGAAAATTCAGCCCCAGACGTTTGGCCAGGCGCCGTCCGGCAGTAGATTTGCCGGTGGCCATGAATCCAGTCAGGACAAGATTAAGTTTTGCAAGCATGGCCGTTTTAGCTACTCAGCGGCTGGCGCAGGCGGCGGCACTACAGGGCCAGCCGTTTTATCGGCTTCGATCAGATTATCAATCGCTATTTTAAACTGCTGCAAACCGGTGGAGGGCATAATGATCGTGTCTCTGTGTTCGCCAGCCTCTTCCGTAATCCTGAGAAACCGCCCGCGCGGATTCTGGCGCAGCGAAAAGGCGAACCTTTTCCGTTCCACCGGCAACTCTTCCCTGTGTATTTCAATGTCCATGCTCCCCCCTGCTGCCTGGCTGCTGCGGTATCATGAAGACATTGATAAATAAAGCCTAGTCCACCACCAGGCAGCCCGGCAGGGCCCGGCGGAAGCGATTCTTGTCGGCGCGCGGGATGTTGTTGCCGGTTAGTTTGAGCAGCTTGAGCGACCGGCACTTGTCGAGCGCCACCGGCAGCGCCGTCAGGCGGTTGCCGCTGAGGTCAAGACTTTCAAGCTGACCCAAACGGGATATTGTCGCAGGCAGCGTGGTGAGCGCATTGCCGGTCAGCGACAATATCCGCAACGATGCAAGCGCCCCGATGGCTTCCGGCAGCGTCGTTAGCCGGTTGTCGTCCAGCAGCAATAGTTCCAGATGCGCGAGGCTTGCTATCGCCGGCGGCAGCGTCGCCAGGCGGTTGCCTTGCAGATTCAACACCCGCAACGACGCCAGTCCGCGCATATCGCGGCCGAGCGTTTCAATCCGGTTGTCCGTAGCGCTGAGCGTTTCGATGCGCGGCAGCGCGGGCAGGCCTTCCAGTGTGATCAGCGTGCACTGGTTCAGCGTCAGGCGCTGCAGGCTGGCAAAAACATCCAGCCCGCCGGGTGGCACTGTGAAGGGGTTGCCGTCGAGGTAGAGCGATTGAATTTGCGTTTGTGTCAGCGCGTCGGCTGGCAGCGCCGTCAGCCCCCGTCCACGCAGGTTGAGGCTGTCGCCGACTTTGAGCACGGTCGTCACCGTTTTGCTCACCGCACGCCCTTCCACAAGTTGACCGATAGTGCCCGGCGGCATTGGCATTTCGCCTGCCCACGCCGACATGGTCACCGCGCTCAATCCGGCAATTAAAGTAGTTTTCATATGTTTCCTTTCGCACGTCCGGTGGACGTGACGGACACACTATTATGGCGACTCTTCCGCAGTGTCAAGCTCGACGGCGTCACCCAATGTGCGGCTAAGGTTCTGTTTCACGGCGCGAGATAGCCACCTTGGTCAGCCTCAGCGGCTCACCGTGACGGTTCGCCCTACCCATGCCTGGTTCTCAAAAAACACCTGATCGTACGCGAGGTAGGGCGAGGCGTCTCGCCGAGCCGTCTTAGCGGCTGAATAGTGGCTGTTCGGGAAGAACCAGCGCCGCTTAGCCGCACATCTGGGTGTCACGAGCGATCGTTGCCGCGCCGGTTTCGCGACATGGTCGGCCACCTGCCGCAGGCAGGCGGCCGACACTGAACACTGAACACTGACCGCCTAGGCAATATATGTATTGGCCGTGGTCGAGCCGCCGCGTCCGGTCCAGTTGGTGTGGAAAAACTGGCCGCGTGGCTTGTCAACCCGTTCGTAGGTGTGCGCGCCAAAGTAGTCGCGTTGCGCCTGAAGCAGGTTGGCCGGCAGTTGCGCGCTGCGGTAGCCGTCAAAAAAGTTCAGCGCTGCAGACATGCAGGGCGCCGGGATGCCGGTCTGCGCCGCCTTGACCACCACCCGCCGCCACGACGGCTGCCGGCTCTCAACCGCGCGTTTGAAGAAAGGATCGAGCAGCAGGTTGACCAGCGCTGGATTGCGCTTATAGGCCTTGGTGATATCGTTCAGGAAAACCGAACGGATGATGCAACCGCCGCGCCATACCAGAGCAATGCCGCCGTAGTTCAGGTTCCAATTGTAGGTTTTCGCGGCCGCGCGCATGAGCTGATAGCCCTGCGCGTAGCTG
>SESG01027028.1_pt1 | contig 10434 bp, 4 predicted proteins | sample 3171421 | NCBI WGS metagenome assembly SESG01 (sample SAMN10866946, study PRJNA518727) | freshwater metagenome | biome: subpolar coniferous forest; feature: holomictic lake; material: water; isolation source: holomictic Lake 227, 6 m and 8 m depth | place: Canada: near Kenora, Ontario | collected... | reverse complement strand
TTTTCCGAACTTATTTTCAGGTTTTTATATTCAAAAGTAGTATAACTCAAACCGTAACCAAACGGATAAAGCGCACCGTTTACCGAAGTATTTCCATATCCATTCGGTCCCTGACTCGGTTGTCCGGCTTGAGAGCCTGGTTTGAAAGGAAAATTGAGTTCAATCTGTCCCAGTGATTTTGGAAAAGTGACCGATAGTTTCCCACCTGGATTGTAATTGCCAAAAATGGTTTCGGCTATAGCTTGTCCACCTAATGCATTGGGGAACCAGACTTCTAATATGGCCGGTAGAAAACGATTTTCCCAGTTTATGGTGAGTGGTTGTCCGTTGATCAATACCAATACAATTGGTTTTCCGGTTTCTTTCAGAGCCATCAAGAGTTGTAATTGACGACCCGGAAGTCCAAGTCCAGTTCGCGATTTGCTTTCACCGCAACGTTTTTCATCTTCACCTAACACCGCAATGACAACGTCCGATTGTTTGGCTTTTTCAACAGCCTGAGTAATGGACTTTTGTTCAATGGGAGTCAATGTTGTGGGAATTATCTCACTTTCGGGCCAGGTAGCGTCAATCACTTCACAACCTTGCGCATAATCTACCTTGGCCGATTGCCCAACATAGTTTTTTATGCCATCCAACACATTGGTTATTGTTAGGTTTTGTGGACCATATCGACTAGTATATGCATCTTTGTTGGTTGCTAATGGACCTGCTACTAATATGTTTTTCAACGATTTCAGGTTCAGTGGCAAGAGATTGTTTTCGTTTTTCAATAATACTAATGATTCATGAGCCATTTGCAAAACAAAGTCTTTGGTATCGGGCGAAGCAACAATTTTATCGGCAGCTTTTGGGTCTTTCACATAAGGCGAATCAAACAATCCCAATTGAAATTTTACACGCAACACGTCAGAAACATTTCTGTCTAATGTTTTCATGGAAAGTTTTCCTTCGTTTACAAGTTCACGTAAAGGAAGAATATAATCTTGTGGTGGTGTGAATTGAGTTCTCACATTAAGTCCGGCTTCGGCAACCTGTCGCACAGCTTCTTTGTAATCAGCTGCTACATGGTGTTTCGTTTGGACAAATTCCACGGCTTCGCTATCTGAAACAATAAATCCTCTGAATCCAAACTGATTACGAAGCAATTCTGTGAGAAAATAATAGCTGGAACTGACCGGAACGCCATCCCAATCGTTATAACTGCTCATCACACCCATTGGATGCGATTCACTGACTATTTTACGATATGGATAAAGATAAAGCTGATGCATTTCGCGTGGTGCTACATGTGGATCAGTGCGGGCATCACCATCCCGACCACCTTTTGGAACACTATAAACAGCATAGTGTTTGAGAGTTGAAGCAACTCCCTGTGATTGAATGCCTTCCACCATTTGTTGGCCAAGCGTAGTTACATGAAATGGCTCTTCGCCATAACATTCCAGCACACGCCCCCAGCGCGGGTCACGGGCAAGGTCGAGAATGGGTGCATACACATTAGTGTAGCCCAGCGCTTTTGCTTCACGACCCACAATAATTCCAGCTTGACGAACCAAGGCTTTATTCCAGGTGCTTCCAATGGCAATAGGGGCAGGAAGTGGAGTAGCACAGTCGTGATTCAGACCATGAATGCCTTCGTTGGAAAAATCCACCGGAATTCCCAGCCGTGTTTCTTCTATAAACCAACGCTGAACAGTATTTATTGCTTCGGCATGTTTGCTGTAAGGAAATGAATACTGAGTGGTTTTAAGTCCATTCAGGTGCTCGTCGATATTAGCAATTCCGTCTTTCCATATCTCGTTTTTCCATTCAGGAGTTGATAGCTCGTCTTTTAAAACACGTTTGTAACCATATAGAGTAGCACATTGACAGGTTTTTTCATTCACATTCATTTGACTCAATAAATTATTCACGCGTTTTTCAATGGGTTGAGTCGGGTCTTCATAAATATCCATTTTGCCGTTTTTATTGAAATCAATCCATCCATTATGATAAATAGTTTGAGCTAAAAGGGTTGGAGTAAAAAATAGAAAACAGCTGAATATCAGCAATAATGGAAAATACTTTTTCATAAAATGGAATTTTTAATTGGCCAGAATTAAATAATTCTTCCCGGCTGAGGTTTCGAATGAATTTAAATAGCTTTTTCCTACAATAGATTCTTGTATTTCGGCTTTAACTTGCACGTTTTTAATCGAAATTGGCATATTGGTTCTGACTTTACAAATTCCATCTGTATGGGATAAAATGACTGCTGATTTCAATTTCCCTTTTTTCCAATTCATTGAAATATCATAATCACCACGTGCTTTTAGTCCTGAAATTGAACCTGTTGACCAGGCATCCGGCAAGGCAGGCAACAAATAAATTTCCTTCTGATAACTTTGCAAGAGCATTTCCGAAATGCCTTCCACCACACCAAAATTTCCGTCAATTTGATACGGTGGATGCGCGTTCAACAAATTTGGATAGGAACCGCCACTTAATGAAAATCCTTTTTCGGTTGTGAAATTCAGGTCTTTTTGAAGTAATTTGTAGGCATGATTACCATCTAACATTCTTGCCCAAAAACTTATTTTCCAGACAATAGACCAACCGGTACCGCCATCGCCTCTGAGTTCCAGTGTTTTTTTGCAAGCGTTAAAAAGTTTCGGTGATTTGATGGGCGAAATGTCATTTCCAGGGTGGAGACATATTAAATGCGAAATATGGCGGTGATGCGGGTCTTTATCGTCATAATCCTCAGCCCATTCCTGCAAATTACCGTTTTTGCCAATCTGATAAGGCAACAGTTTCTCATTTGTTTGGATTAGCTTTTTGCGAAAATCAGCATCAATATTCAAAATTTCTGTTGCATCAATTATATTTTCGAATAGATTATGAATTAGCGCCAAATCAACCGTAGCACATTTTGTTACCGACCAGGTTTTTCCATCAGGAAGTTTGAAACTATTTTCTGGCGATGTGGATGGCGTAGTAATTAAATGACCTTTACCATCGTCAATCAACCAATCGAGACAAAATTCTGCTGCCCCTTTCATAATTGGGTAAGCTGTTTTTTGTAAAAATTTTTTATCCTGACCGTATTCAAATTTATCCCACAAATTTTGACACAACCAAACTCCTGCTAATGAGAAATTTGCCCAGCGCGGATCGCCTTTCATATCGCCAACGGGATTGGTTGAAGCCCAAATATCGGAATTGTGAGCTGCTGCCCAACCCCGACAACCGTAAATGTTTTTGGCTGTAGCTTCACCCGTTTTCGACATGTTGATAATCTGGAGGATTAATGGCTCATCCATATCGCCAAGACCGGTTTTTTCAGCAGCCCAATAGTTCATTTCCAGATTTATATTGGTGGTATAACTTGATTTCCAGGGTGGACGTAATCCTACCGACCATTTACCGGAAAGATTGGCAGCAATACCACCCGGTCGTGAGCTTGAAATAAGCAGGTAACGGCCGTATTGGTACAACAAAACCTCCAATTGTTGATCTGATTTATCGGTTTGGTAGCGTTGCAGTCGCTCGTCGGTAGGTAATGCTTCTGCTTCCGGATTATGTGAAAGTTCAAAATTCAACCGATTGAAATATCCCGAATAATCAGCAATATGCGTGTTTTTCAAATCATTATATTTTCTACCGGCTAAAGCGGTTAGATATTTTTTTGCCAATGCTACTTCATCTTTTCCTTCGCTCACCGGACATTTATCATAGCCGTTAAAACTGGTAGCAATTGAAATTGCCAGCGTGACATTTGTTGCATTGGAAACAGAAATACCTTTCTCATCAACTGTTTCAATACCGTCATTTTCAATCGATTTTATTCGTACTTGAAAGCGCATACCTTTGCAGGAATCGCCCCACTTCGGTGTATCCCCATCAATAGGTGCTGTACCGCTAATCGTCCATTCATTTTTAACGGCAGCAGTCACATTTTTTTGAACCGATTTGGCAGAAATATTAAAGTTTAGTTTTTTATTTGCAGAAGACATAAAATGAATCAAAATAACCTGATCGGGTGCAGAAACAAAGACCTCGCGCGTAAAATCCGTATTTCCAACGCTGAAATGCGTCGTATTTATTGCCTTCGAAATATCCAGTTCGCGCTTATAATTTGTTGCTTCAGCATCCAATTTTTGCGAGATAACTAAATCACCGATAGGCATATAAGGCATGCACGAATTTCCCTGCATTTTCCGACTCATCTGGTCAGCAAGTTCATAGTTATTTTCGTCCAATGCTTTTCTAATCGGTGCTAAAAAGGTCGGTGCAGCAGGATTTGGATTCAGATTTGCCGGTCCACCAGCCCAAAAAGTTTCTTCGTTCAGATGAATTAATTCCTCCGAAGTTCGACCGTAGACCATTGCGGCCAACCGACCATTTCCAACCGGCAATGCATTGATAAATGATTCTGCAGGTGTTTTATACCAAAGCTTAAGTGATTGATTTTGTGCAACCAAATAACTAAAATTTCCTATTATAAATAATAAATACAGGATTCGTTTCATTTTTCTATAATATGATAAATCGTCTGTGATTTCAGTGAATTGTTTTTGTATAAGAAATTTATCCGATAAATTGAATTACCCCAGTTTGCAATAACTCCTTTATCTTCACGGGCATTCATTTCCACTTTTTCTACTGTTGGTTGTAAAGATTTGTTGTCGGAAGTGATTTGGAAATCTTTCCCTTGTGAATGAATGATTACTTCACCGTTTTTTCCAATTTTCACCGGAAAGCAAGTCATAAAATGCTGGCAAACATTATCAAATTTTGTAAGTATAACATTATCAGTTAATTTAACTTCTTTTTTGTGAATCAACCGAACTGTTCTCAACCACGATGTTACTCCGGCATCTTTCGGATAAGCTCCGGCTATATCCACTGAAAATTCTAAAATACCGGCTGATTTTTTATATAATACATTAATGGCTTTAAACTCCGGTCCGGCTAACTGAGATTTACCATTAATCGTCGGAAGATTGTGATAATCAGATGTATTCGACCAAATTTCGTAACGTTTGTCGCTAAAAGTTTTGGCGGTGTAAGTTCCTTTTCCAATATCAATCAACAAGGGCAAACCGTTAAAATACACCACAAAATTACCTACATCATTGTGATTATGACTTTCATCGTTGTTGCCTCCTTTGGCTGCCAGAAAAAAACCGTCAGTAGAATTGGCCTTTTCGCGTGCAACCATAACCTGAATATCGGGATACCAAAAGTCTTTGGGCAATGGAATCTGTTTCGGGAATTTTGTTAGCTCTTCCCGATTAAAGATTTCGAATAGATTTCTGACAAAAACCCGGTCAAATGTTACACTATCTTTCTGATAATATGCCCCAAATTCCATCATGTCTTTATCTTTAATGGCTTTTCCATAACGATACACCAAATCGGCAGGAATAGTTACTTTGGGTGGTGCGTCGGCAAAATTCAAAAAATATTCCGGCCCAATTTGTGTATTGTAAATAAATTGCCCCATGTTTTTAAATCGCTCATTGGCAAATACATAATCAAAAGAATTATTGGTGGTCAGATTAAGCAACTCGATATTATCAAACAACGAAGCATGTGCCACCCCCCAGTAACTCGGACCTTCATCGCAACCGCCATCCTGCGGGTATGGATTGAGATACTGGTCTAATATCTGCAGAATTTTTTCGATCATTTTTGCCCTCTTATTATCGTCCTTTTCGAGCAAAAGTGCCGTGTTTAGCCAGTTGGAGCAAATCCACGGATTCCAGTTATTGGGTCGTCGGCCATTTTTATTCAGTCCCATCCAGGGATGTACATACGTCATAACCGGCGTAAAAATTCGTTTGTCCGTTTCGGTATAAATCCGTTTCCGAATCTGTGGCGAAATCGCATCCATTTTATCACCCACGTAATAATCAATCCAAGAAAGCAATGCCGCCGTTTCAGCCGAAAACAAATCAACGTAAGGGTCATTCACATCCGGTAAACCGTTTCCGGCATGCCACTGGTTGAGATGCGCCGGCACGCCCCAATACGATTCTTCGCAAATTGACCAAACACCGTTTACAATCTGATTCATAAACCGTCCTTTGTTTTCGTACAGTTCTGCTAAAAGCAAGTAAGACAGCACTTTTCGTTTGATGAAACTGTATTTTTCATGCTCCGAGCGGTCGCCTGTTCGCTGAAAAAGCAACATAACCGTTGCTGGAATTCCCTGAAAATTGTAGTTCAACTGGCTTTCCGCGTTTTTTACAATTATGTTCATTTCAACAGGATCGAGTTTCGTCCATGCTTTCCGATCTGAAATGCCTGGAAATGGCTGATAACGACTTTGTGGGACAAGAATCTTTTTAAGTTCAGCATCGGTATATTTGCCACTCAAAAGATTGTTTTGAGCAAAAACTGAACTGTAACTTGCTAATAAAATGAATATTATAATCTTTTTCATACCGTTAATCCAATGCTCCCGATTTCATTTTTTTAGAGTTTTCTTTTTCATCTTTTTTAATTTTTCCCGAAACAACTACTTTAATCACCGTTGCAATCGCGTTTGGCATTTGTTCCGGCAAATTTATTTCCAACTCGCAATTATTCAGTCGATAATTGAGTATTGTTTTGCTTTCCAATAATTTACAACTTACTATTTTGTTTTTAAAGTCTTTCAGAATGAGTTTTCCATCTTTTGCCCATTCAAATACACTGAGATAAAGAATGGTATTGCCTTTTACTGGTTTTTGCGTGCAACGTCCCCAACTTAATTCTGCAAACGGACTGCCTTTAGTTCCATAAATTGCTTCCCCGTTGACTTTCATCCATTCACCAATCTGTTTCAGGCGGTCGATACTTTCCTGAGGGAATGTACCATCGGCTTTTGGACCGATATTAAGAAGGAAGTTCCCATTTTTTGAAGTCACATCAATCAGATTACGCACCAGAGTTTGAGTAGATTTCCATTTGTCGTCGTAACTTTTGTAACCCCACGAACCATTCATGGTCATGCAGGTTTCCCAGTTATTATTATCCAGTTCGTCCCATTTGGGAATCCGCTGTTCGGGAGTTTTAAAATCGCCCGGAAAGTTGGGACGTTTCAGACGGTCATTGGTAATTACATTCGGATATTTTTTCAGAATTTCTGTCATTTTGGTTGCCATATCGTCGGTCATATCCACTGGTGTATCCCACCAAAGAATGGCTATATCGCCGTAATTGGCCAATAATTCCTTGATTTGCGGAATAGCTACATCATCGAAATACTGTGCCTGCGTTTTGGATGTTTGAATCGCTTCCCAATGACCACGATGTTCGGCAGTATATTTGTCAATGCGTGCCGAATCGGGGTTATTCCAGCCCTCAATCGCTTTTTTTATACCCACAGCACCACCCGGATTAGTCCAATCCTGAGCCTGTGAATAATAAAACCCGAGTTTCATTCCGTATTTTCGGCAGGCATTGGCTAGCGGTGTCAGAAAATCCTTTTTATAAGCCGTGGCTTTTGCAATATTCCAATAGCTGGCTTTGCTGTCGAACATGGCAAATCCATCGTGGTGTTTCGAAGTTATGACAATGTATTTCATGCCGGCATCTTTGGCCATTTTAACCCATTCCTCTGCATTGTATTTTGCAGGATTGAAGTTGCGGGCTGAATCACGATATTCCTGAACCGGAATTTTACTACGGTTCATAATCCATTCAGCACCACCTTTATTCATTTTATGGCCGTGATACACGCCGCCCCATTGAGCATATACGCCGAAATGAATAAACAGCCCAAAGCGTGCATCGCTCCACCATTGCATTTTTTCATTTTGAGCATTAAGAACTAAGGCAACTGAAAGCAATAAAAAAATGATTTTTGATTTCATCTGAGTAATATTTTATTTAATATATTTAGCTTTATATCGCAGTAATGCCTCAAGAAAATAATAGTCGGCATAAGTTAAGGGCGTATCAATTTCTGATTTTTTTGGCATATTCCCCACACAGTGCATCAAAAGAAAACCACCATTTGTTCCCTGTTTTGCTAAATATGCATGCGAAGCCAGACTCCGCAATATTTTTTCAGCACAGGATTTAAAGAATAGTGCTTCTTTTTTCGGAGAATATCCACTCAGTTCGATAAGTGCCGAAGCAATGATGGCCGCCGCCGAGGCATCACGAGGTTCATTCGGGATATCAGGTGCATTAAAATCCCAATAAGGAATTTTATCTGTCGGCAAATTGGGATGAAGCAAAATAAAATTAGCTATGTGTTGTGCCTGCATCAGATAACGTTTGTCCTTTGTCTCGCGATAACACATTGTAAAACCGTATAAACCCCAGGCTTGACCACGCGCCCACGCGGAGGCGTCGGCACATCCCTGATTGGTTACTTTTTTGATTACATGCCCATCGGTCAAATCGTAATCCACCACATGATAACTGCTGAAATCTTTCCGGAAATGGTTTTTAATGGTCGAATTGGCGTGATTTACAGCTACTTCCCTATACTTTGGGTCGTTAGTAAATTTACTTACCCAAAACAACATTTCCAGATTCATCATGTTGTCAATAATTACTGGACAATTATAAAATTCGCTTTTATCCCAGGATTGTATTGACTCGATTTTTGGTCGGTAACGGGTTATCAATGAATTACTTGAAGTGAGCAAAATTTCAGGATAAGATTTGTCGTGCGTTAAACGATAACCATTTCCAAAACTGCAATACAACATAAAACCCACATCGTGATTGTTGGTCGTAAATTTCTCTGATTCAATGCGATTGCTGAATTTTTGAGCATAGTGCAACATCGTTGTATCCTGAGTATATTCAAAAATATACCACAAAGAACCCGGGAAAAATCCACTTGTCCACCAACTTCTATCGGATGTTACTAAATTTCCTGCTGAGTCGGTTGAACGGGGTAATCTTCCTTCAAATTGGTATGTTTGTTTGGCTAATTGTATGTATTGCTTCTCAGCTAGGGTAAAAACCTCATTGATAAGGGTATTCATGCTTTTTTGTTTTTCTGCCCTAATGCAACTATGGATAGAAAACAAGAAAACAAAAATCAGGTAAATACTTCTATATCTTTTCAATAACATAGGAATAGGTTTGCGGTTTGTTTATCAGATAAATAATCCGTTCAATTTCCAGAATCCGTTCAGTAATTTTAGGTTCATTGTCAATTTCTTTCAGGTAGGTTTGAGCAGTCATAATATAATAACCTGAATTTGCTTCAGGGTTGTTTTTTTGCAACTTCATCTCTTCGATAAACCTTTTTAAATAAGCTTTTGCAGAATCGGGACTGTTGTCTTTCAGTTTTGAAAACTGCTTAATTTCTATTCTTCGCAACGTTCTGATAATGTTTTCTTTTGAAAAACGTTCTTCACACAATTTGGCGATACTATCGGAAATGACATATTGAGGCGTTTTGGTATTAATTGCCAAATTAATACCTTTGCCAAAATCTAAATTTGAATATGTTCCAACTTCTATAGCATTGATTTTGAGTGTGTAATTTCCAATTTTCAAATCATCAATTTTTAGTATTTGTTGGTTCAAACTATCAATTATCGGGACTAAATCGTAAGCTTCATTGGCCGCATCAATTTTTGGAAAAGGCAAAGCCAACTCCTTATTGTTAAATGAAAGTTTATTAGATTTGAAAGTGAACTTTGAAGCTTCGCAATTTTCCTGCAACTGAGTTTTCTTGTTTTTTACATCAATGGCCAGATTCCAAACCTGTTTTGGTGCTTTGGTCTGAGTCAGAAAGAGGTAAGCCATCACTAAATGGCCAGCTGCTTGCGGGTGTATTCTATCTTTTCCAATCAACGTAAAATTGGGATTTGTTTGTTGCATTCGGTTATTGAGGTCAAACATTGGTTTCCAATAATCAACGACAGTAGCATTATTTTCTTTGCCCAGTTTCAATACAAAATCGCGACATTCGCCCAAAGCAGCATTTACACCTTTCATATTTTCAGATGCAATTGCTTCAGATTCGTCGTAAATGGTAGGTGTGAAGAAAATCGTTTTAAGGTTATGTGCGCGATACGAATCGGCGATTCTGATAACATTCTTCTTATAATTTTCAATGGCTTTTCTCTTCAGGCTGTCAGCATTTGCTACCGGTTTTTTACTGGAATACAAATTTCTGTTTACATCGTTCATTCCTGCACTCAAGGTAGCCACCGTGGCATTATTATCATAAATATCCTTTTGTAACCTGCCGTACATGCCCGAAGCTACATCGCCCGAAATGCCACAATTGATAAACTTAAGATTCATCTCGGGAAAACGCGTGGCATAATATAAGTAAATATAGGAGTGATACCGGCCACCATGGGTGATACTGTTGCCCATAAAGCAAACAACATCATTGTTTTTAAATAGCGGTTGCGCAAAAATGCTGCTGCAAATAAATACTACCGAAATCAGGAAAATAAGTTTTTTCATGTGTAAATTAAT
>SESG01013505.1_pt1 | contig 10438 bp, 10 predicted proteins | sample 3171421 | NCBI WGS metagenome assembly SESG01 (sample SAMN10866946, study PRJNA518727) | freshwater metagenome | biome: subpolar coniferous forest; feature: holomictic lake; material: water; isolation source: holomictic Lake 227, 6 m and 8 m depth | place: Canada: near Kenora, Ontario | collected... | reverse complement strand
GGTTGAAGGCCAGCAATTTCTTCACCAGAGAAAAGGCCACGCCCGGCGTCGCCGGTGTGTCCAGGCGCTCCAACTGCAGCGCCATGTAGGCGCGGTCATCGCTCTGCTCGAATACCTTGTTTTCTTCCTCGAAGTCAAACAGCGCACGCGACGAGATCGCCACCACCAGTTTTCCGTCCAGCGAGACGCTCATGATTGCAGGAACATCCGGTAGACCGGGTTGCTGGTTTCCTCGACGCAGGGGTAACCGAGTGTGGTCAGGAACTTGTCGAAAGCGGCGTTGTCGGCCGGCGGCACCTGCAGCCCGACCAGCGTGCGGCCGTAATCCGCGCCCTGGTTGCGGTAGTGGAACAGGCTGATATTCCAGCCCGGGCGCATCAGGCTCAGAAACTTGAGCAAGGCGCCGGGCCGCTCCGGAAAAACAAAGCGCAGCAGGCGCTCGTCCTGCGCCAGCTTGGAGATGCCGCCCACCATGTGGCGGATGTGCTCCTTGGCCAGTTCATCGTGCGTCAGGTCCAGCGTGCCAAAGCCGTGGCGTGCCAGATTGGCGGCGATCTTGGCGGATTCGCCCTTGCCGTGCGTGGTCAGCCCGACAAAGACGTGGGCGCGTTGCTGGTCGCTGATGCGGTAGTTGAATTCGGTCACGTTGCGCGGACCGCCGGGCAGGTTGCCGATCAACTCGCACAGACGCCGAAAGCTGCCGCGCTCCTCGGGGATCGTGATGGCAAATAGCGCCTCGCGTTCCTCGCCCACTTCGGCGCGCTCGGCGACAAAGCGCAGACGGTCGAAGTTCATGTTGGCGCCGCACAGAATGGCGGCGTAGGTCTCGCCCTTGGTCTTGTGGCTGGCCACGTACTGCTTGATGGCGGCCACGGCCAGCGCGCCAGCCGGCTCGACGATGCTGCGGGTATCGACAAACACATCCTTGATCGCGGCGCAAACGGCGTCGGTATCGACCGTGATGTAGTCGTCCACCAGCTTGCGCGCGCTGCGGAAAGTCTCCTCGCCCACCAGCTTCACCGCCGTGCCGTCCGAGAACAGCCCAACGTCGGAGAGCGTCACGCGCTTGTTCGCGCTGACCGATTGCATGAAGGCGTCCGAGTCGTTCATCTGCACGCCGATCACCTTGATCTCGGGGCGCACTGCCTTGATGTAATTCGCCACACCAGCAATCAGGCCGCCGCCGCCGATGGCCACAAAGATGGCGTCGAGCCGGTTCGAACCCAGGCCCTGCAACTGGCGCAGCACTTCCATGGCAATCGTGCCCTGTCCCGCGATCACGTCCGGGTCGTCAAACGGATGGACAAAGGTCAGGCCCTGTTTTTTCTCCAGCGCGGCAGCATGGGTGTAGGCATCGGAATAGCTGTCGCCGTGCAGCACCACTTCACCACCAAAGGCGCGCACGGCATCGACCTTGAGTTGCGGCGTTGTCGTTGGCATCACGATCACCGCGCGGCAGCCGAGCTTGTGCGCGCTCAGCGCGACCCCTTGTGCATGGTTGCCGGCCGAGGCGCAGATCACGCCTTTCTTCAACTGCTCGGGGCTGAGCTGCGCCATTTTGTTGTAGGCGCCGCGCAGCTTGAAGCTGTGCACTGCCTGCTGGTCTTCGCGCTTGAGCAGCACCGTGTTGTGCAGGCGCCGGCTCAGGGCCTTGGCCGGCTCCAGCGGTGACTCCACCGCCACGTCATAAACGCGGGCGGTCAGGATCTTTTTCAGGTAGTCAGCGGGTTTGAGGTGGGGGGTTCGGGTTGTCATAGGAATTCAATCGTTGGTAGCTCGGTTTTGCCAGCCATTACAGACGCTCAAGCGCGTTGCGATACACCTTGCTCTTGTCGCGCTTGCCGGTGGCGATGACCGTGACAAAAATCTCGGTATCGTCGACGCGGTAAATCAGTCGGTAACCGACGCTCAGCAGTTTGATCTTGTAGCAGTCCGCCATGCCGTGCAGTGCCGCAGACGGCACGCGCGGCGACTCCAGGCGCTCGGCCAGTTTCTTCTTCAGCGGCGTGCGAACGCTGCCGTCGAGCTGCTGCCACTCGCGCAAAGCCAGTTCATGAAAACGAAGCCTATAGCGCATCGAAATCCACTTCCACAAAGGGGCCGTCGGCACGTTCGCGCACCAGCTTGACGTCCTCCAGGTCTTCGATGTGGGCCATCAGGCGTTCGTAATGGCCCGCCGGCAGCAAGTAAGCCTCGGGCCGGTTGTGGTTGAGCACGGCAATCGGGGCGTCGTCGGCCTGTCTGAGAATGTCGGCGTAGTTGCGTTTGAGTTCAGTCACGCTGACCGTGAAGTGCGAGAGAACGGGTTCCATGCTGTCTCCTGGAAGACCAAAAAGAAGTCTTAATAAGTGCTAAAGATAGTGTCTATTAAAACATGGCTCGCTGCCGGGTGCGGATTTCAATCACAATCCTTCGCCAGATTCGTCGGTTTTTCAGGGTGCGCCCAGATTGCAGACAAAATTCCGGTGTAAAGCTGGGAATTCTTGAAAAGGATGGAAATTCAATGGAATGCACAGTCAGTTGGACCGGCGCCCTGGCCACGCGCTCGGGCATGGGCTTTGTCGCCGAGACCGGCAGCGGCCATGTTCTGGTGATGGACGGCGCGCCCGACGCCGACAAGCCGGAAAACGGCGGCCTTAATCTGGCGCCACGCCCGCTGGAAACGGTGCTGGCCGGCACCGGTGGCTGTACTGCGTATGACGTGGTGCTGATCTTGAAGCGCGGCCGGCACCCGGTGACGGGTTGCTCGGTCAAGCTGAACGCCGAGCGCGCCGAAGTCGATCCCAAGGTGTTCACCCGCATCAACATGCATTTCACCGTGACGGGTAAGGGCATCCCGTCTGCCGCCGTGGAGCGCGCCATTGCCATGAGCCACGAAAAATACTGCTCGGCCAGCATCATGCTGGGCAAGACGGCGCAGATTACGACCAGTTTTGAGTTGCTGGAAACCTGATGCTCATCCCGGACCCTCGTTGGTGTCATGCCGGACCCTCGTTGGTGTCATGCCGGACCCTCGTTGGTGTCATCCCGGACCTGATCCGGGATCCAGTGCCACACGAAGCATGGATTGCGGATCGAGTCCGCAATGATCAGGTCCCTCTAGATCCGGTGCGCCACGGTGGTCATCACCTTGGCGGCCAGCGTCATCAGGGTTTTGACCGGCGCTGGCAGCACGGCGGCGCCGGCTTTTTGGGCGTCCAGCGCGTGGCGCGCTTCGTCGTCCTTCATTTGCGCCACGATGGCGCGCGAGGCGTGGTCATTGGTGGGCAGCAGGCTCAGGTGGCTTTCCAGATGGGCTTCGACCTGGTTTTCAGTTTCCACAACAAAACCCAGGCTGATGCCGTCGCCCAGTCGCCCGGCCAGCAGTCCGACGCCAAAGGCGGCGCCGTACCAGAGCGGATTGAGCAGTGATTTGTGTGCTCCCAACTCCTGCAGGCGTTGTTCGGTCCAGGCCAGGTGATCGGTTTCTTCCAGGCTGGCGCGCGTGAAATGGGCGCGCAGCGCTTCGTTGCGGGTGGCAAACGCCTGCGCCGTGTAAAGCGCCTGGGCGCAGACCTCGCCCACATGGTTGACCCGCATCAGCGCGCCGGACAGCGTTTTTTCTGCATCTGACATTATTGTCACTTGGCCGGCCAGCGTCGGGCAGGCCTGGCTGGCGTGGGGTGTGACAAACAGGGTGCGCAGCGCGGCGTCGGCGGTTTTTAAGATGGAATCCATGCGGGAATTGTAAAACGGCGTCGCCTGCGTTCGCCCCGGTGCCGGCGCCGCCTGTGTTTTTGGCCAGTATCAAAACTGCATCTGTATCAACCTGTTGCAGCCCTGCAACGAAAGCGCGCGCTTTGCCAAAGTTTACTGATTTTTCTTTGCCAAGCGGGGCGCCCTCTGGTTCAATCTGCCTAGCTTCCTGAAAAAGGAGGTTGGCCCGGGGTCCGAGACGATCAAACCGGAGCCCCATGTTTAACCTTGGAGTAATTCTGATATGAAAAAAACCCTCGTAGCTTTGGCTGCTCTGGCTGTTGCCACCGGCGCATTCGCACAGTCTTCTGTGAAACTGACTGGCACGATTGACGCGACGCTTGCTTATGGCGGCGGCGACGTTTCCAACAAGACCGCATTGGTCGGCTCTGGCCTGAACAGCAGTGAATTCCGCTTCTCTGGCGTGGAAGATCTGGGCGGCGGTCTGAAAGTTGGTTTCATCTATGCAGCCGGTATCAACAATGACAGCGGCGCTGGCGCATCCACCAACACCAACAACCAAGCCACTGGCGGTACCACTGGCGGCGGTCTGACTTTCAATCGCAAGTCGTACATTAACGCGACTGGCGGCTTCGGTGAAATCAAGCTTGGCCGTGATTACACCCCGGCTTTCTGGACTGAAGCGATTTATGATCCGTTCGGCATCAACGGTGTTGGCACTTCGCGTGCATTCCAGGGCGGCGCAGCCTACACCGGCAGCGTTGCTGTTCGTGCTTCGAACTCCATCGGCTGGGTTTCCCCAACCATGGGTGGCTTCAACGTGTGGGTTCAGACCTACATGGGCGAGAATGCTTCCAATGTCAACGACGCAGGTAGCGGCACACAGTTCCAAGCGAACTACGGCGCTGGTCCTCTGACCCTGTCGGCTGCCTATGGCAAGACCAATTCGGCTGCTGGCGTTGACAATGAAGTTTCCAACTTCGCTGCTGCCTATGACTTCAAGACTTTCGTTCTGCAAGGTTATGTGCAAAAGAACAAGTCGACTGGTTCGCATGATATCGACGGCTACCTGGTTGGTGGCTCGGTGCCCATGGGTTCTGGCTTGATCCGTGCTTCGTATTCGAACACTGACAACGGTACAGCCAAGACCGGCCAGTTTGCTCTGGGTTATGTTTATAACTTGAGCAAGTCGGTTCAGTTGTATGGTACGTTCGCCAGCGTCACGAACGACGGCGGTGCTTCGCAAGCGTTGAACGGTGCAGTAACCACCGTCAACGGTTCTTCGACCGGCTTTGACTTCGGTCTTTCCAAGACGTTCTAATCTGACGCTGACGCAAGTCAGTTGAAGATTGAAATCTAAAAACCCGCTGTGGCAACACAGCGGGTTTTTTATTGAGCGCAGGCCTCACACCAAGGCTGTTTTTTCAAGCTAACATCAAACAAGGAAAATATTGGGGTCAGATTCCAATTATTTTGTAGTGCTTGTCCGTGCTGATCGGTCCGCTACTTCGGCGCCACGCTCATAATGACAACCTGATTCATGACCGAGGACACTGCTATGGGACAAGCTGCACAAAAACCGGTTTTCAGCGCCGCAGACTATCTGACGTGGGAGGCGGCGCAGCCCGAGCGCCACGAGTACCTCGACGGCGAGGTCTTTGCCATGGCCGGTGCCGAAGACAGGCATGTGACGGTAGCCATGAATCTTGCATTTGCCCTGCGCCAGCATCTGGCTGGCAGCCCGTGCCGCACCTACATGAGCGATATGCGCCTGCAAGTTGCTGCTGCCGACAGCTATTTTTATCCCGATGTGTTGGTGACCTGCAGCGCGCTCGACCTGGCCAATGCCCTGCTCAAGAGCGAGCCCAAGCTGATCGCTGAAGTGCTCTCACCCAGTACCGCAGCCTATGACCGGGGCCTCAAATTCAGCCATTACCGCAGCCTGGCAAGTCTGGAGGAATATGTGCTGATTGATCTCGACAGCCGCACCACCGACTGCTATCGCAAAGGTGCCGACGGCTTGTGGGTGCTGCACCCGTTTGCAGCTGGCGAGCCGGTTGCGCTGGCCAGCGTGGCGCTGGAACTCAGCGCCGCGCAGTTGTTTGCCGAAGTGCCGGAGGTTCGGGTTTGAGCTGGCAAGAGATTTGTGGAAAGTTGAATAACTGATGCTGGTTTTTATTCTCCGTCGCCTGCTGCAGGCCCTTATCGTGATGGTGGCGGTGGCGTTCATCGCGTTCATGCTGTTTCAGTACGTCGGCGACCCGGTGGTGTTCCTGCTTGGGCAGGACGCGCGGCCCGATCAGATCCAGAAGCTGCGCTCTGACCTTGGCTTGGACCAGCCTTTCTTTGTCCAGTTCTGGCACTTTCTTCTGAATGCGGTGCAGGGCGAATTCGGCCTGAGCCTGCGCCAGGGCGCCAAGGTCTCGCGCCTGATTGGTGAGCGTTTGCCGGCAACGCTGGAACTGGCCACCGTGGCCGCCGTTCTCGCGTTGGCTGTCGGCGTGCCGCTGGGGGTTTACACGGCGCTCAGGCGCGGCAGCTTTTTGAGCCAGTTGGCGATGACGATTTCGTTGCTGGGCGTTTCCTTGCCCACCTTTCTGATCGGCATCCTGCTGATCCTGGGCTTTTCCGTCGGCCTGGGCTGGTTCCCGAGTTTCGGGCGCGGCGAGGTCGTGCAACTGGGCTGGTGGAGCAGTGGCTTGTTCACGCTCGATGGCTGGCTGCATCTGGTGCTGCCGGCCATCACGCTGGCGGTGTTCCAACTGGCGCTCATCATGCGGCTGGTGCGCGCGGAAATGCTCGAAGTGCTGCGCACCGACTACATCCGTTTTGCCCGCGCCCGGGGTTTGAGCAACCGCGCGATTCATTTCAGCCACGCGCTGCAAAACACGCTGGTGCCGGTGATCACCATTACCGGTCTGCAACTTGGGCAACTGATCGCTTTTGCCATCATTACCGAGACCGTTTTTCAGTGGCCTGGCATGGGGCTGCTGTTCATTCAGGCCGTCACCTACGCCGACATTCCGATCATGGCCGCTTACCTGTGCCTGATCGCGCTGATTTTTGTGCTGATCAATCTGGTGGTTGATCTGCTTTATTTTGTCGTTGATCCGCGGCTGCGGGTTGCACCGGCCGGAGGCCATTGATGCCACACACCGTTCCTGCTGCGGGTTTGCGCGTGCACGGGCGCGCCTTTGCCCACATCGCCGCGTTTCACCCCGAGATCACCGCCTTGCGGCGCGATCTGCACGCCCATCCCGAACTCGGCTTTGAAGAGGTTTACACGGCGCAGCGCGTGCAACAGGCGCTCAAGCTTTGCGGCGTCGATGAGATCCACACCGGCATCGGCAAGACCGGCGTCGTGGCGTTGATCAAGGGCCAGCGCCAGGGCAGCGGGCGGATGATCGGCCTGCGCGCCGACATGGACGCCCTGCCCATGACCGAGCACAACGATTTCGCCTGGAAGTCCACGCACAAGGGCCTGATGCATGGCTGCGGCCACGACGGCCACACGGCCATGCTGGTGGGTGCTGCGCGCTACCTGGCCGAAACGCGCAATTTCGACGGCACAGCCGTGCTGATTTTTCAGCCGGGTGAAGAGGGTTACGCCGGCGCCAAGGCGATGATCGAAGACGGGTTGTTCGAGCGCTTCCCGGTGCAGTCGGTGTTCGGCATGCACAACTGGCCCGGCATGCGTCCGGGCACGATTGGCATCAACCCCGGACCGATGATGGCGGCGGCAGACCGCATCACGATCGAGATCAGCGGGCGCGGCGGGCATGGCGCGCACGCCTACCAGACGGTCGATCCGGTGCTGGTGGCAGGCCACATCATCACGGCAGCGCAAAGCATTGTTTCGCGCAACGTGCGGCCGATTGACAGCGCTGTCATCAGCCTGTGCGCGATGCGCGCCGGTGAACTTGGCGCCATGAGCGTAATACCCGGCAGCGCCACTTTGACTGGCACCGTGCGCAGTTTCAATCCCGAGGTGCAGGACTTGCTGGAGCGGCGCCTGCAGGAACTGTGCAGCGCTGTGGCGCTGGCGTTTGGTGCTACCGCCAGCGTGCATTACGAACGCATGTATCCGGCCACCATCAACAGCGCGGCCGAGGCCCACTTTGCTGGCGACGTGGCGCAAACCCTGGTCGGGCGCGAGCATGTGGTGCGCGATATGGAGCCCAGCATGGGGGCCGAGGACTTTTCCTTTATGCTTCAGGTTAAGCCCGGTGCCTATCTGCGCATTGGTCAGGGTGGTGAGAACGGGATTGGCAGCTGCGTACTGCACAACAGCCGGTATGATTTCAACGACGCGATTTTGCCTTTGGGGGCCGCCTTGCACGCGAGTCTGGTCGAACAGGCCATGCCGCTGGCGGCCATTTAACTTTTTGCTTCATCAACAGGAAACACCCATGAAATTTTCGAAAACAATGACTCTGGCACCGTTGGCGCTCGCTTTGGCGGCAATAGGTTTCTCTGCGTCGGCCGTCACGCTGCGGGTTGCCAATCAGGGTGATGCCTTGTCGATGGACCCGCACTCGCTCAACGAGTCGCTGCAACTCACCGTGGTCGGCAATGTTTACGAGCCTCTGGTCACGCGCGGCGCCGACTACAAGCTGACGGCGGCACTGGCCACCGACTGGAAGCAGACCGCGCCCACGGTGTGGCGTTTCAACCTGCGCAAGAACGTGCAGTTTCACGATGGCACGCCGTTCACGGCCGACGATGTGATCTTTAATTACGAGCGCGCCAAGGACGACGGCTCGGATATGAAGAGCTACGTCGGTCAGGTCAAGGAAATCAAGAAAATCAATGACCATGCGATCGACGTCATCACCCTGGCGCCGTTCCCGATCTTGCCCGAGTTGTTTGCCGGCTGGCTCATGATGAGCAAGAAATGGTGCGAAACCAATCAGGCAACCAAACCGGTGGACCGGCGCAAGGGCATCGAAAATGCCGCATCGTTTCGCGCCAACGGCACCGGTCCGTACCGCTTGCGCGAGCGCCAGCCCGCCGTGCGCAGTTCTTTTGTGCGTAACGGCAACTACTGGGGCAAGATTGACGGCAACGTCGATGAAGTGATCTTCACGCCGATCGGCAATGACGCCACACGCGTGGCGGCCCTGCTCTCGGGCGAAATCGACATCATGGAGCCGGTGCCGGTGCAGGACGTTGACCGCGTCAAAAGCAATGCCAAACTCAAGGTGCTGCAAGGGCCGGAATTGCGCGTGATCTTCCTGGGCATGGACCAGAAGCGTGACGAGTTGTTGTTCTCCAACGTCAAGGGCAAGAACCCGTTCAAGGACAAGCGTGTGCGCCAGGCCTTCTACCAGGCCATTGACATCGACGGCATCCAGAAGACCGTGATGCGCGGCGCAGCCACACCGGTGGCGCTGATGCTGCCGCCGCAGGTCAATGGCTTTGACGCCAGCCTGGCCAAGCGCCTGCCTTACAACGTCGATGCCGCCAAGAAACTGATGGTCGACGCTGGTTACCCGGCTGGTTTCGAGGTCAAGATGAACTGCCCGAATGATCGCTATGTGAATGACGAGCGGATCTGCCAGACGGTGGCGGCCAATCTGTCCAAGATCGGCGTCAAGATCAATCTGGAAGCCGAAACCAAGGGCACCTACTTCCCCAAGATTCTCAGCCGCAACACCAGCTTCTACATGCTGGGCTGGACCGCCAGCACGGTCGACGTGCACAACGTGCTCTACCCGATCATGAGCTCGCCGGGAGAAGGTGGCCGCGGTCAGTTCAATCTGGGCGCCTACAGCAACCCGCAAGTCGATGAGCTGACGCAGAAGATCGGCTCTGAGACCGATCTGAAGAAGCGCGGCGAGATGATTCACGAAGCGCTCAAGCTGCACCAGGACGACATCGGCCACCTGCCGCTGCACCAACAGGCGCTGAACTGGGGCTTGAAGAAGAATATCGACGTGGTGCAATTGCCGGGCAATGAGATGCCCTGGAAATTCATCAAGGTCAAACCCTAAGCGCGGGCGCCCGGTCGGATGAAGCAATGGCTGGCCCGTCTGGGCGACAGTGATATTGGACACAGCTTTCGCAGCTCGCCGGTGGCGATGGCCGCCGCTGCGGTGGCCTTGGTCTGCATCTTCTGCTCGCTGTTTGCCAACTTTGTTGCGCCACACAACCCGTTTGACCTCAGCACGCTGGAGTTGAGCGATGCGCGCCTGCCCCCGGCCTGGGACGCGCTGGGTAGCGCCAAGTACCTGCTGGGCACCGACGACCAGGGGCGCGACATTCTCTCGGCCCTGATGTATGGCGCGCGCATCTCGCTGGCGGTTGGCATTGCCTCCGTGGCACTGTCGGTGCTGATTGGCGTCACGCTCGGTCTGCTGGCGGGCTTTGTCGGCGGCTGGCTCGATGCGGTGCTGATGCGGCTGTGCGATGTGATGCTCTCGTTTCCGGCGATTCTGGTGGCGCTGTTGATCGCCGGTGTCGGGCGCGCACTCTTTCCAAATGCACAAGAGGGGCTGGCTTTTTTCGTGCTGATTGTCTCGATCACGCTGACTGGCTGGGTGCAGTACGCGCGCACCGTGCGCGGCTCGACGCTGGTCGAGCGCAACAAGGAGTACGTGCAGGCCGCGCGCGTCACCGGTGTTTCCAGCCTGCGCATCATGCGCCGCCATGTGCTGCCCAATGTGCTTGGGCCGGTGCTGGTGCTGGCCACGATCCAGGTTGCTACTGCCATCATCATCGAGGCCACGCTGTCCTTTCTGGG
>SESG01010541.1_pt1 | contig 10438 bp, 7 predicted proteins | sample 3171421 | NCBI WGS metagenome assembly SESG01 (sample SAMN10866946, study PRJNA518727) | freshwater metagenome | biome: subpolar coniferous forest; feature: holomictic lake; material: water; isolation source: holomictic Lake 227, 6 m and 8 m depth | place: Canada: near Kenora, Ontario | collected... | reverse complement strand
AAAAATGATCTATAAAACAACTTTTTTTTCTATCTTACTAACAATCACATGTTTGAATTCTTTTGCTCAATCACAATGGCGAGGTCCTAAGCATGATGGCATCTACTCCGAAACCAATTTGCTGAAACAGTGGCCTGCCGATGGGCCTAAAATGCTTTGGTCTTTTGAGGGGCTTGGCACCGGTCAAGGGAGCGTCGCTCTTTCCAAAGATATGGTCTATGTGACCGGGATTCCGGATACCCTGACTTCCGAAGGTTTTCTTTTCGCCTTCAACAAACAGGGGAAATTGCTTTGGAAGAAAAGTTATGGCAAAGATTGGATATCCATTTTTCCCGGTGCAAGATCTACTCCTACACTTGTGGATGATCTGATTTATCTGGAAAATGGGAATGGCAGTATCGATTGCCTGAAAGCCCAGAACGGTGAAAGTGTTTGGCATGCAGATTTCTTCAAGGATTTTCAATGCGATTCGGTGCAGTTCGGCTTTTCTGAGTCTTTACTTATTGACGGAGACGTTCTTTATTGCACTCCGGGTGGAAAAACCAACAACATGGTTGCCTTGAACCGTTTTACCGGGAAAAAAATCTGGGGAAGTCCCGCTTATGGTGAGCAAGCTACATATACTTCACCCATACTTATCAACCACAACGGCAACCGATTGCTCATTAATCTTACCGCCACTTCCATCATCGGCCTAAATGCAGATACCGGTGAGATGTACTGGCGGATTCGGCAGTTTCAGGATAATAAAATTCATGCCAATACACCGGTCTATTTCGATGGCAAACTTTTGGTATCAAGTGCTTCGCGAAAGGATAGTTCCGGACTGGTCCTGCTTCAACTCTCTCCCGATGGTAAAAAGGCAGATATCGTCTGGCGTAACAAGGAGTTTATCAACCTGTCAGGCGGATTTATTCTAAAAGACGGATATCTCTTTGGGTCGGCCTACCTTCAACCCAAATGGTATTGCATCGACCTGAAAACCGGATTAACAAAATACATTGCCAAAGAGCTGGGCGGCGGTGTTGCAATTTTTGCCGATGGTCTCTTCTATTGTTATGCCGAAAAAGATGGGGAGATGGCCCTTGCAGAAGGAACTCCCGACCAATTTCGAATCATCAGTAAATTTAAAGTTCCTCTGGGAACTCAACAGCACTGGGCACACCCGGTCATTGCCGATGGCAAAATGTACCTTCGGCACAACGAAGCATTGATGGTGTACGACCTTAAAAATTAATCTTATGTTTTTCCGATTTATTCTCTGCTTGCTTTTGACGGGAACACTTGCACAAGCCCAGGAAATCGTCCCTTTCCCTAACAGTTTTAAACTTGAAACCGGTGAGTTTAAGATTCCGGAAACCCTGACACTTTCGACGTCAAAGGGAATTTTTTCCGAATTAATCCCTGTCTTTTCAACCTCTTTGCAAAAATTTTCAGGCATAAACCTTGCCACAAAACAGGAAAATGGCTCCATCCGGCTTGTCTTCAATTCAAATATTATTGGAAAAGAGGCCTATCGGCTGAAGATTGATCCCCGAAATATTACGATAGAATCAGCAACCCCGGCCGGATGCTTTTACGGACTGCAATCTCTTATTCAACTGATCCAAAATGCCGGTAAATCCGGACAGATTGCCTGCGGAATTATCTTAGACCAGCCCCGGTTTGAATGGCGAGGATTGATGCTGGATGAATCGCGCCATTTTTTCGGTGAGGCAGAAGTGAAAAAAATTCTCGATCTGATGGCTCTGAATAAGCTCAATAAGTTTCACTGGCACCTGACAGACTCACCCGGCTGGCGTATTGAAATCAAGCAATATCCTTTTTTGACAACCCTTGGCGCCAAAGGCAACAACTCCGATCCGGAGGCCGAAGCTAAGTTCTATACCCAAAAACAAATTTCAGAAATAGTACAATATGCTGCCCAACGCTTCATCGAGGTCATTCCTGAAATTGACATGCCTGGTCATGCCACCGCAGCCGCCAAAGCCTATCCGGAATTTAACGGAGGCGGATCTGCTAAATATCCTGATTTCACTTTCCATCCGGGGAAAGAAGGAACCTACCTGTTTCTCACCAATATTTTAAGAGAGGTAGCCGAACTTTTCCCCTCAAAATACATCCATATCGGTGGAGACGAAGTATCCTATGGAAATCAGCAATGGTCAGGCTTTCCTGAAGTTCAGCAGCTGATGAAACGCGAAAACCTCAAAGACCTTTTGGGTGTTGAACACTACTTTTTGAAACGAATGGCCGACTCAATTCGGAAAATAGGCAAGACAATGATTGGGTGGGATGAAGTCGTCACTGCCAACATGACGAGCCATCCGCTTGTCATGTGGTGGAGGCATGATAAGCCTCAAATGCTTGATCTCGCCCTTAAGAGCGGGTATGAGATTATCCTTTGCCCGAGAATCCCCTTGTATTTCGATTTTGTTCAGTTGGATTCGCATAAGTCCGGGCGAAAATGGGCAGGTAAATTTGCCCCGCTCGAAAGCGTCTATGATTTCCCTTCCGATAAATTTCTTGGCGGAATATCTATTTCCACCCCACTCGTCAAAGGCATTCAGGCCAATCTTTGGACCGAAACCATGCCCAATTCAGAAAGGCTTGAATTTATGACCTTCCCAAGATTATCCGCCCTGGCAGAAGCAGCCTGGACCAACCATAATCTGAAAAATTTCGACAGCTTTCAAAAGAGAATGTCTGGCATGAAAGAGATTTATAAGAAGTCGGATGTGCACTTTTTTGATGGAACAACGCCAGACATGGCAAAAGAGATTGCCGGTCCGGAGACGGTGAAAAATTAACCCTGAATTGCCTCAACGAAGAATCAAAAATATGCACAACCATCTTGGAATAGCCATTTTAACAGCAGCCTTACTCCCTTCTGTCGCCGTAGAGGGAAAAGAAAAAAAATCGGAAAAGAAGCCCAATATTCTTCTTTTTCTGGTGGATGATATGGGTTGGCAAGACACGTCAGTGCCTTTCTGGACAGAAAAAACCCCCTTCAACAAACTGTACCGGACTCCTTCCATGGAAAGGCTCGCCGCTGCAGGAATGAAATTTACTTCAGCCTACGCTTGCAGTGTCAGTTCTCCTACGCGTGTCAGCCTGATGTCCGGCATGAATGCGGCCCGTCACCGTGTCACGAACTGGACTTTGCAGCGAAATACTCCGGTTGATGCGCCTGACAAAGATCTGGATTTTCCAAAGTGGAATGTTAACGGACTTCAACCCTGCGATTCCATTGCTCAATCTGTGCAGGTAACAACTTTGCCACAAATCCTGCACGACCATGGCTACTTCACCATTCACTGTGGCAAGGCTCATTTCGGCTCCGTGGGGACGCCTGCAGCCAATCCGCTGACTTTGGGTTTCGATGTTAACATTGCCGGTCATGCCGCCGGAGCACCCGGAAGTTACCAGGGAGAAAAATATTTCGGGAATGTAGAAAAAGGAGGATATACTCCGCCATGGGGTGTCCCCGGACTCGAAAAATACCATGGTGATTCAATCAATCTGACGGAAGTACTCACAAAAGAAGCCATGCTGGCGATGGATAAAGCCCAAACCACCGGGAAACCCTTCTATCTCTATATGTCACATTATGCCGTACATGCACCACTCGAGCCAGACCGTCGCTTTTATCCAAAATACAAAGCCATGGGACTGGAAGAACCTGAAGCAAGATATGCCTCAATGCTCGAATCTATGGATAAAAGTCTGGGTGATTTGATGAATTATCTGGAAGAGAAAGGCATTTCAGATAATACCATCATCCTCTTCATGTCTGACAACGGCGGACTAAGTGCTACTGCCAGGGGCGGAAAACCTAATGTTCACAACCTTCCGCTGAAAAGCGGCAAAGGATCTGCTTATGAAGGAGGGATTAGAGAACCCATGATCATCAAATGGTCAGGAAAGGTGAAGCCGTCTACGATATGCAACGATTATCTGATAATCGAGGATTTCTTTCCGACTATACTGGAAATGGCGGGGATCAACAAATACTCAACCATACAGAAGGTAGACGGAAGAAGTTTTATGCCAATGCTCCTTCAGACCGGCACTACCTCAAAAGGCCGAGACCTGGTCTGGCATTATCCCAACAAATGGGGTGCGAATGGGCCAGGTATTGGCACAACCAGCACTATTCGCAATGGAGACTGGAAGCTGATCCATTGGTACAAAGACGGGAAAAACGAATTGTACAATATTTCAGAAGACATTGGTGAGAATCAGGATGTGGCATCAAAACACCCTGATTTGGTAAAAAGCTTGTCCGAAAAATTGGGAAAATATCTCAAATCAGTCAAAGCTCAGCTTCCATTCGATAAGACTACAAACTGGGAATGCAAATATCCAGGGATCTTATAAATAGCTGGGAATAAATATCACAAAGAGAACCCCGGGAGATTCACAGAGCAAATAGCAATTTTTTCTAACCTCGGTGTGAATCTGTACTTCTCCGTGTAACTCTGTGCAATATTTTTCATTTTGGAGAGTACCAAAGAGTTTTTACCTTTACGCAAACCCTATCAACATGGAAGAATTAGCAGTTGGAACGCGCGTTGAACATCCCCGTTATGGCGAAGGAATTGTAAGTAAAAATAAAATTACCTCTTACGAGATTTTTTTCGAGCATGGAGGGAAAATTGAATTGACCAAAAGGAATGAAGACCTTGAGGTTAAAGATGCTCCGGCAGAAAAACCGAAAACTTCACTCTCTCTATCAGAAATAGAAAAGGTATTGCGGTTTGTTCTGGAGGAGCAGAATGTACTTCAAGAAGTTGTTCCATTAGGCGAAAAATGGACAGGAGGGAATATGATCCTGCAACCGGCTAACCTCTCATTGAAGCCAAAGGAAATTCCCATTGAAAGTTTCTTTCACAAAATTGTGATGCTAAGAGACCGTCTTCGGGTACTGGAACAGAACATCAACAGCCATCCGGGTTTATCAGACGAGGATAAGGTAAATATGCAACAGTATATCACCCGTATTTACGGTTCGCTTACTTCTTTCAACCTTTTATTCGCCGAAAACAAACACTATTTTGTCGGAGCAAAATCCTAAATATTCTTTCTATTGACCAAATATAGTGCCACTCCAACGGCTTGGAAAAGAATTTCCAAATGTGTGAAATTAGCCTTGCCACAAGGAATAAAAACGGCATTGTGGCTCATAAAGCTCACCATCCCAGTTTCGTTTGCCGTCTTTTTGATCGACTTTGCCGGTTGGCTGAATGTGGTTGCTGCCTGGGTGGCACCTCTCTTCAAACTGATCGGGTTGTCAGGGGAAGCATCCGTTGTCCTGATCACCAGCATCTTTACAAACATCTATTCGTCCATCATCGTCATGACAACTTTGGGAACGGGCTACCGCGAAGGAACAATCCTTGCCGTGATGTGCCTGATATCCCATGGCCTGATCGTGGAAACTGCCATTCAGAAAAAAACAGGTTCAAATCCTTTTCGGATGGTATTTACGAGACTTTCCGGAAGCCTGATAGCCGCAATACTACTTAATAAATTTCTTCCCGGGGAAACAGTTGAGGCTACCGGAATAGCAATCCGGCACTTTGCAAATTTTGTACCTGCCCTGACCGATTGGTTTAAAGAAATAGCCATGACCTCCTTCAAGATTGTTCTGCTGGTAAATTTGCTGCTCATCCTGCAAAAAATCCTGGATGAATTTGGCCTAATCCGTTGGATTCTCATCCCTTTTAGACCACTCCTCCGGATCATGGGACTACATTCAAATACCGGATTTTTGTGGGTGATCGCCTATACATTGGGATTGTCCTACGGTGGTGCCATCATGATCAACCAGTCAGAAGAAGGAAAACTTACAAGGGAAGAGGCCGATTTACTGAATCATCACATCGCGCTGTCTCACTCCCAACTTGAAGATACACTACTATTTGCGGCAATGGGCTATCCAATTTTGATACTCGTTTTTCCAAGGATTCTACTTGCGATAGTCTATGTTTGGCTCAGAAGATTTGAGCTTTATTTAAGAAGGTGACCGATAAGTTGAACCAACTTTCGATCAAATGATTATTTTTAAAAATTAATTTCAAAAAAACTAAATCATGACTAACAACGAAACTTCTATTTTTATTCAAAAGAACACAGCAGCCATCCGAATCTGGCACTGGCTAACTTTTTTGTTTGTAATCGCCTTAATTGTAACAGTATTATTGGAATCAACAGTACTTAATCAAAGGCAAAACATTGCGGTTGTTCAAAAAGCTCTAATGGAAAAAGGGGTTACGGTAGACAACAACCAGGCGCTTGCAGTATCCCATCTCTATGGGGAAAAGATGTGGGACATTCACAAAATTTTGGGTTACTTTCTTTCATTTCTATTCCTTTCCAGATTAATAATAGAATTAACTCAACCAAAAGATCAGCGTCTTGGCTTCAGATTGAATAAAGCAAGCGCTTCATACAAACAGGGAGGTTCTGACAAGAAGGATTGGAGACATTATTTGATCGTAAAGTACAGTTACTCCCTGTTCTATTTACTGCTTTTAGCCATGGTCACCACCGGACTTCTCATTGCTTTTGGTGGCAATTTCGGAATTGCAGGACCTACCCGTCACTCAATCAAAGAAATACATGCATTTATCCAGTATCTGATTTATGCATTTGTAGTCCTCCACCTTGGAGGAGTAGTTTTAATGGACATTACCAAAGCAAAAGGAATTGTTTCCGGCATGATTAATGGAGGAAAATAAAAGCTAAAAAGCCTCATTATCGCACTCCATATTGATTCACATAAAAATACCTGATCCTGCAGGCACTTCCAGTACTTTGGGGGTTCTTTTCTGCCACAAGTCTGATTTTAAGCTGATGTGTTCCCGGGGTCAAATTGTATCCCAGCGTATAAAACCAGGGTAAATGCAGCTGGGCACTCCATGCTGTAAACAGATCTTGCTTTTGCCATGAACCTTTATCGATGCGGTATTCAAGCACACCGGCATCCTGCCCGGCAGCAACGGCTATTCCGATGGCATTACCCACAAAATTGTACTTCAGAATTCCGGAAGGAGATTCTGCTACCAACATAGGAACATTGGTAAAATCGGGCCGGGTGCCGGTTTTATCGGCCGGATGCCAGTTTTGCTCAGCCCTCCAACCTTTCGCTGGTTTCACTTCAACAGCGGGTAACAGTTTGCCTTTGTCATAACATCCCTCTGTCAGCTTACCAGGAAGCAGGTAGGCAGAGATTTTATCATCATCGGCAACGAATCCACTCCAGCAAAAGTCCATGAATGTTTTCATCGACTGGAAATAAATGTGATGGCCAAAAGGCGATGGATGAAGGTTCTTAAAATCCTTGTCCCAGCTGAATTCTCCGTTGTCAATTCTTTCAGTCACCTCTTTGGCCAGGTTGATGGATGGGATGGCATAGTGCATTGCCACCTTCTCGTGGTTCTGAATCTCTGTCGGCACAATGCCTTTGCGGTACTCAGTCATCTTATCCGGATCAACAAAATGCATCAGTACAATATCCATGGCAGGATTCGATTCTCTTGCATGACGCACAATCCCTTCCATACCCAAAATTTGCGTCTCGGTAGAAAAGCCGTTGGTTCGGTCATTGACGGCCGCCTCTTCAAACAAAAGATCAACCTTCCCCTTTGAAAGCACATCCCGCTCAAAACGAAAGGCACCTGGAGTAGTTCCCATTGAAGATATTCCTGCAGGAATGAATTCAAATTGGGTTTGAGGAAACCGTTGTTTCAGATAAGCGCAAATACTGTCACGCCATCCGGTACCCTGGGTAATAGAACCACCCAAAAATGCCACGCGACCTTTCTTCTCCTTCTCGAAAACGATCTGCGCATTGTGAAGTTTGTTACGGTAAGCATGGTAGTTTTTACTTTCCAGAGGGGCCGGAACCTGCGGATAGCTATTCAGGATAAAATCAACACCTGCCTTGAGGTTGTCTATAGAGAAATGGTGCCCTTGCAAGGACTGCTTTCCTGATGTATTGGCATATACAGTTGCCGGACCTCCCAGACGAATGTATCGGTTTATAAGGATATAGCTGTTCTCTTCGTTGGGAACAATGCTGTCATTCAGTCCAATGGAATGCAAAACCGGAACCTTTGCGGCAGCCAGCTTCCCTAGATTATCGATCGGATTATCCTTGTAATCAAGTGCTTCAGCTTCATTTTTAAAACCGTAGGCTGTCATCAATTGTTTCCACGACTCGGCATCACCTTTGCCACTCCCCTTTCCTCCCGGCCAGCTTTTGAAATCACAGACAGGTGCTTCGGCATAAATGCAACTCACATGTTCAGGATATTTTTTGGCATAATTGTAGATGTACAATCCGCCCCGACTAACACCTTCAAGAGCCACTTTCTTGTTCAAACCGTACATCGAAGTCAGGTAATTGTAAAAACCATTCCACGCCTCAACACATTTTGGCGACCCAAAAAGATAATCGGTGTTGATATACACCACATGATAACCTTTCCTTACCAGGATGCTGTCCATCTCGTAATGCCAGTCCGGAAACCTCGCACGCCAGATCCAAGGTTTTCCGGGAGCCGACTTGTCAGGAACTATCATCCTGCAATCCCTGCGATCCAACTGAAAATCGTACCGGGTAAAACCATGCCATTCAGACTTCTTTCCAGGATACTGAGCGCCAACTACCGTGATATCTTTCCCCGTTAACTGTTTGGCAATGCATTGGGCCATCAATCCTGCCCCTTCGGCGTTTGGGTGAATCTGGTCAGGGAATAAATTGCCCATCCCCGATAGGACAGCGTACAAATCTATTACTTGAACATTCTCCTCTTTTGCCAATTTTTCTACTGCCGGAATAACGCCATGAACGATGATCGAATCATTGATGCCCCAGCGGCTGGAATAAGCAGGAACAGGCTTGCACAAATAGATGATTGGATGTGAAGTTAACTTCTTAAGCTCCCTGACCATCGCACGGCTATCGGCTAAAAACTCACTTGAGTATTTCCAGTTTTGAGGTTTGGTGTCGTTGGTGCCCAATTTGATGATCACCACATCCGGCAAAAACGCCTTCGCTTCGGTCCACGCGTCTTCTTTCCAATAAGGGAAGTCACCCTTTTTCAGCATCGTGCGACCACCCACACCAAAATTGCGCACCACCCACTTGTCTCCCAGCATCCGGCCAAGTTGAGCGGGATAAGAATCCCGTGGCCGGTCAGGAATACCCGATCCAAAAGTGATACTGTTGCCGATACAGGCTACCTTAACCGGGGATGAATAGTTAGATGGATCAATGGGCTGGGCGTAACCGGAGATAAGAAGAAATCCGGATAGAAGGAGGAGCAAAATGTGTTTCATGGTTGTAAATTTTTCTCAGGATGACAACGATTTTTCCATTCGATGACAAATTAGGAAATATTAGGAAAACAAATTAATTTATCGGCTATGATTTTGGCTATTTTTATCATAGTTAAAATTATCATCTCTAATTTCCAATTGATTAAACGAATTCATAAATTTGATGTCAAACGATTTTACATGACCTTTTAAACTTTTATCTCCAAAAATCACTCCATCTATGAAGAAGAATTTTCCCTTTATTTCTATTTGCAAATTTTTTGCTCTTTCCTGCTTATCTCTAATAATTATGCAGGCACATTCTCAGAACAAAACTGCGTTTACTGCTAACTGGCCCGAATGGCGTGGCTTGTACAATACAGGAGCAGCTGCCGGTGGCAATACACCGGTCGAATTCAGCGAAACAAAAAATGTGAAATGGAAGACTGAAATCCCAGGGAAAGGCCATGCAACGCCAATAATCTGGGGAAACCAAATCATCGTTCAAACTGCTGTAGCCACTGACAAAAAAGCAGAAAATACGGCAGCTGGAGCTCCCAGCCCCATGTCTCCAACTCAAACCGATTTCATTCATCAGTTTAAAGTGATTTCGGTTGATAAGACTTCCGGAAAGATCAACTGGCAAACAACCGTTAAAGAGGAAAAGCCACTTGAACGAACACACGAACTGGGTAGCTGGGCTTCTAATTCTCCGGTAACCGATGGGGAGAATATTTATGCTTTCTTCGGATCCCGCGGACTTTATTGCCTAGATTTCAAAGGAAATATTAAATGGGAACGGAACTTTGGTCAGATGGAAATCGTGGCCAGCTTTGGCGAAGGTAGTTCACCAGCCATTTACAAAGACAAGGTATACGTACAATGGGATCACCAGAAAAAATCCTATCTGTATGCTATCGACAAAAAAACCGGAAAAGAAGCCTGGACTGCCGAAAGAGAAGAAATTACCTCATGGGCAACTCCACTTGTTGTAGAAGTGGCCGGTAAAGCTCAGCTGATCACCAGCGCCACCAACAAAGTAAGAAGTTATGATGCTGAAACCGGTCAAATAGTATGGGAATGTACCGGAATGACCAAAAATGTGATCCCA
>SESG01009779.1_pt1 | contig 10438 bp, 7 predicted proteins | sample 3171421 | NCBI WGS metagenome assembly SESG01 (sample SAMN10866946, study PRJNA518727) | freshwater metagenome | biome: subpolar coniferous forest; feature: holomictic lake; material: water; isolation source: holomictic Lake 227, 6 m and 8 m depth | place: Canada: near Kenora, Ontario | collected... | reverse complement strand
CAGCATCCAAATTATGACGGTTGGTGGAAAGCCAGGAATGTGAGAAATTTTGTGGACCTGATTCCTCCGGGAACTGCCACATTGGTGGTCGGTGGATTATTCGACGCTGAGGATTGTTACGGTACCTGGCACACTTATGAATCGATTGAGCGGAAAACCAAAAACAACAACAAGATCGTCATGGGCCCATGGTCTCATGGTCAATGGAATAGCAGCGACGGAAGTAAACTGGGCAATGTCAGGTTTGGCAGTAATACCGCGACCTGGTATCAAAATGAAATAGAGCTTCCATTTTTTAATTTTTATCTGAAGGATAAGGGCAGCGTCAACCAACTTGCGGAGGCGACCATCTTTTTTACTGGTGAAAATAAATGGAAGGAATTTTCCGAATGGCCTTCTGCGCACAAAAAAGACAAGTCTGTTTACTTGCAAAATAATGGGAAATTGGGATGGGCCAAGCCTGCCGGCAAGAATGGATACAGTGAATACGTGAGTGATCCGGCCAAACCGGTTCCTTACACGGAGGATGTTCATTTTTATCGCACTACTTCGTATATGACAGATGATCAGCGCTTTGCCTCCAGAAGGCCGGATGTATTGGTTTTTCAGACAGATGTTCTAGCTGAAGAGATGAGGCTCGGAGGCACTGTGATTGCTGATTTGTGTGCCTCTATTTCAGGTACGGATGCTGATTTTGTTGTGAAGTTGATAGATGTTTTCCCGGAAGGGTTCAGTTATGGAGACGAGAAATTCTCAAGGCGATCGCAGCCGCAGTCTTACCTGATGGATTCCTATCAGATGCTTGTCCGCGGTGAAATAATGCGTGGCAAATACCGCAAGAGTTTTGAAAATCCCGTTCCGTTCAAGCCAGGCGTGATCGAACATGTCAGGTTCGAATTACCGGATATCGCGCATAATTTTCAGAAAGGGCATCGCCTGATGATTCAGGTACAAAGTAGTTGGTTTCCATTGGCTGACCGAAATCCGCAGAAGTTTATGAATATCTATGAGGCGAAAGAAAATGATTTTCAGAAAGCCGTGATCCGCATTTATCATGATACGCAAAACAGCAGCCAGATCATTTTACCCGTCATTGAATAGCCGAAAGGTGTAACTTTACCCTCAAATAATTATCCATGGAAGGTCAGAACAGAAATGAAGTGAAGGTGGGCGCTGAAGTTGAAATTGTGCTGAAGGAAGATCAGCGGTCGGGTAAATTGACAAAAGGTATTGTACAGGATATTCTGACCAATAGTTTATTCCATCCGCATGGGATCAAAGTCAGACTGAAAACGGGAGAAGTAGGTAGGGTCAAACAGGTTCATTAACCATTTTTTTGCATCAATGAAATCGGCTTCACTGAAAGAAATTAAAACAGAACTTAATACGCTTCACCCGAAACGAATACATGAGCTTTGTCTTCTTATGGCTAAATTCAAGAAAGAGAACAAGGAATTGCTTTCTTATCTGTTGTTCGAGTCAGGAGATGAATCAACTTATGTCAAGGAAGTAAAGGCCGAGCTGGATGATTTATTTATAGAGGTTAAAAAAGGAAATTCCTATCTGGCAAAGAAAACTATCCGGAAAATTCTTGGAATGGCCAATAAATACATCAAATATTCAGGTTCAAAACAAACAGAGGTTGAGATACTGATTCATTTCTGTAAAAAATTGAGGAAGTCGGGAATCCCTTTGCCAATCAACACCGCTCTCGGAAACATCTATCTGAGACAAATCACCAAAATCAAAAAATCCCTGGCGACCTTGCATGAGGATTTGCAGTTTGATTATTCCGATGATTTGAGACTGCTGTAACTGATATTTTTTTCTGCAAGGTTTCCAGGAAGGTGAAAGTCTGTAAATCAATCTAAAAAGACATTTTTTTTTGTCTGGTTGAATTCGAAATCAAAAAACTGCTATCTGGTCATATAGCCTTTAGCTCTGAATGGATAGGCCATTGTTAATTCATTGATTGGTCCGACGAAATGTCTGGGATAGCATCCGAATCAGCGATTAATTGAAAAGAAAGGGCCGTAAACAGTGCTGATCCATACCTATACAAGTGGGGATGATGCCCCAATCCCGAAGGTTCATCATCCGAATGTTGTGCGCTCCTGTAGAAAGAAATAATTTTTGAGTGCGAAACCTCTGTATACGGTCTGGGTAAGCAAACTTTCTGCAATATAGTTAACAGCCGGTACTATCAACGTGTCTTTATATTTTATCTTTCGTGTCGTAGCACGCGACTCAAAGGCCCTTCTTCTGCCTTGAGGATATCAATCGGGTAACATGTAGTTTATTTGGATAGGATTTTTTAACAATGCGAAGAGTCACGAATTGAGGTGATTGCAGTAGCTGAACTGCTCTGTTTTTCTTTTTTCGGCTAGCAAAAACAGGGATTATTTCATTTTTCGAATTTTCAAACAAACAAATCTAATAAACTGATATTCAATTAAGTGCAATTTGGAATTAATTAAATTGTTTTTAACTTCGCGGTTGATTTAATCTTTTTTAACATCTGTTTGAATCGATTAATTGGAACCATGCTCCTTCAAGTTATCAGATACTGAAATATAAAATTTTGAGATAGTTCTAAAATTCTAAATTTAAATTATGAAAAAATTAATTGCAACGGCGGGTTTGTTTTTGTGTTTTGGAGTTGTTTTTGCCGGGGGTCTTCTCACGAACGGCAATCAAAGTGCTCAGTATATCAGGATGTTGTCAAGAAACGCATCGACCTCTTATGATGCTGTTTACTTTAATCCGGCTGGACTGATGAAGCTGGATAATGGGTTATTTATTTCGATTCAGAGTCAGACTCTTTTTCAAACCAAAACGATTACGAGTGGTTATCCTTTTTTGAATTCTGCCCACTATGAAGGCGAGGTTAAGGTTCCTGTTTTCCCAACAGCTTTTGCCATTTACAAAATGGATAAGGTTGCTTTCTCTTTGGGATTAGGTCCAAACAGCGGAGGCGGTAGTGCTGAATATGCAACAGGTTTGCCTTCGTTTGAAAAAACAATATCTAGCCTTGTTCCCGGTCTTGCAGGTCTTTCTAAGCTGGGTCAAAGCGTGACTAATTATAAAGCTGACATTTCGTTCAAGGGAGAGTCTATTTTTTGGGGAATTCAAGGTGGTGCCTCCTATAAAATCAATGAGATGTTTTCAATTTACGGTGGAGCCCGTTATATCCCTGCCACGAATACCTATACAGGATACATCAACAATATTCAGTTAAAGGTGAATGGCACATTTAAAAATGCTGCTACTTATCTGACCAACGAGATTGCTCCAAGTATGGTAAGTATGGCCAATCAGTCAACTGCTGCAGCGAGTAGCGTTCAGCCTTTGGTTGCTGGTGGAGCAGGCGGATTGACACTTGCCCAGGCCAATGGTGCCGGATTGATTACTGCAGCTCAACGTGCACAACTTGAAGGTGGTTTACTTGGATTGGGTGTTACTTCCGCGCAAATTGGTGCAATGCCTATCACTTCGGTTCAGGCAACTTACACTGCCGGTGCAGCCTCGCTAAACGGTCAGGCTGCCCAAATGGTAGGTACAGGCGCGCAGTTGAAAGATAAATCAGTAGACGTCAAACAGACTGGCACTGGAATCACTCCTATCCTAGGAGCAAATATTACACCCATCAAAGGTTTGAATATCGGTATTAAATATGAATTCAAAACCAAACTGACCCTTACAAATGCCACTGTGATTGACGGAACAGGTATGTTCCCTAATGGCGCTGAATCATCAAGCGATCTGCCGGCACTGTTTTCAATTGGTGCGGATTATCAGGTAAGCAAGAATTTTGATTTTTCTGTATCCTATAACAACTACAACGACAAAGGAGTAGAATGGGGCAAAAATATCTATAGTGAGCCACGTACCATCGACCACAATGCATGGGAATTGGCCATTGGTGGTCAGCATACGATATGCAAAGGATTGGCCGTTAGTTTAGGTTACCTGCATACAGAAATGGGTGTTGCTCAGCAATTCAATAGTGATTTCAGCTATTACAGCAATTCAAATACTTTTGGTGGTGGATTTGAAATCAAGCCAATGGCCAATCTGACAATTGATCTTGGTGCACTCTTTACCAATTACCAGACAGCCTCCAAACCATTCAAGGATGTCAATCCTGGAATAGCCAATTATGTTGAACTGTACGACAAGCATAACATTGGTTTTGCCATCGGACTGGGATATCATTTTGGCGGAAAATAACAAAGACAACTTAATAAGTTTTAGATTTCATAAAAAGCCTGCAGAAATAATCTGCAGGCTTTTTATATGGATAATGTGTATAATTGTGTCGGTTTTGGAATCAAATCTTATGATCTACCTATGGAATTGATACGGCACAATCCGCTGAACGAAGTGTGGCTGAAAGCTGCAGTAGTCGGTAGTTTGTGGGCATCTGTTGAGGTTGTGGCCGGAAGTTTTCTGCACAACCTTCAAATACCTTTATCCGGGACAATTCTCACTGCTTTTGCTGTCTTTCTTCTTGCTGCCTTCTCCCGTTTATGGAAAGATAGAGGGATCATCTGGCGGGCAGGTGTTATTTGTGCATTGATGAAGTCTATTTCACCCAGTGCCATTATCATCGGGCCTATGGTTGGGATTATTACCGAAGCCTTCCTGTTCGAATTAGTACTTCTGGTAATGGGCAGAAATATTCTGGGAACCCTTGCTGGGGGGGCACTCGCTGCAGTAACTGCAATTTTCCATAAATTCTTTACGCTGCTGATCCTTTATGGTTTTGATTTCGTCAGGATACTTGACCAACTTTATCAATTCGCTGTTAAGCAGCTTAATATCAGTAATATAAAACCTCTCCACCTGATTGGTTTGCTTGTTGCCATGTACCTTATTGTCGGTTTTGTTGCTGCCCTTCTCGGAGTTGCTGCCGGAAATAGCTTTTTGAAAAAAGAGAGTCAATCAGAATCCATTATTCCTTTGAAAATCAGGAATGAGAATCTCCTTTTCGGCATGTCGGCGAAGCAGGATTATGCGGCAGTTCTCCTATTGATTCATCTGTTGGTTCTGACAACTGTACTGGGATTACTCAACCTGAATTATTTTATTTCCTCGGGTGTGATCGCACTTATATATACCGGATTTTGCATTTACAGATATCCTACCGCACACCGACAGTTAAAGAAAATCTCTGTCTGGTTTCAGTTTTTACTTCTGGTTTTGGTCTCGGTTTTGATTTGGGATGTTTTCAACATACAGATATCAGGCGGTGAAAGTGGTTGGTTGACAGGATTAAAAATGATTTTTCGGGCCATTCTGCTTATCATTGGCTTTGCTGCGATCAGCGTGGAATTGAAAAACCCACTGGTTAAAACGGTTTTGTACAAAAGAGGATTTTCCAATTTGTACCAATCGCTTACCCTGGCCTTTGGTGTTCTTCCCGATCTGGTTTCTTCTCTCTCCAGTTCAAAATTGAACATTCTCAATCCTGCGACGGTGGTCAATCATCTCCTTCAATCTTCAAAGTCATTAATTGAATTATTCGAAAATGAACAAAATAATCTGCCGGTCATATTTATTGTTACTGGTGAAGTTGGCTCAGGTAAAACAACCTTTGCCGATCAGCTTGTCAGATTGTTGCAGTCTGCGGGACTACGAACCGGCGGATTCCTTTCGGCCGGAACAGCCAATGATTCTGAACGTACCGGATTCAGGCTGATTGATATTTATACTTCCAAATCCATCGTTATGTGCGAAATAACTCACCACGAAGGATGGATTCAAATGGGGCGGTATTATTTTAATCCTGAAGCATTTGAATTTGGCAATTCGATTTTGAATCCGCTCAATTTACAGGGTAATCAACTGGTTGTGGTTGATGAAATCGGTCCACTGGAAATGAAAAATCAAGGTTGGTCGAGGGCGATAGACCGCCTGATCAGCAAAAGGTCCGTGTCTCAGCTATGGATTGTCAGACGAAGCCTGTTGCCTAAGATTGTGCGGAAATGGAATGTTGGAGATGTCTATGTCTTTGATGTAGTTGTGGATTCTGTCGCTGATGCAGAAAGAAGCATTCTTGCTCGACTTGGCTAAGTTGCCATTCTCCTTTTTATGCCAATCAGTTATTTACTCAGGACTGAAAAGCTCACCGGCCATCGATATCTGTTCTGCTTTGCCCAGAAGGTAAGCCACATCTCCTTCGCAAAAAATCAGGGAAGGTTTCGGGTGATCAATCACATGCTGGTCTCGTTTCAATGCAACCAGAGTGACGCTGTAAGTGTGCCTTAGTTGACTGTCTGATAGTGATTTTCCAATAATGGCTGATCCTCTCATTACTTCAAGAGGGATAATCTCGATATCAGGAATATCCTTTGAAATATTGAATTTCGTATTGGAGGTTTCTTCCAGGAAAATGCCATAATGATCGTTCCTGATCCGGTCGACCGCCAGGTCGATCTCTTTGCGCGGCAGGAGAAAATTTGCCATCACCCGTTCAAAGAGATCAATGGCTGTCTCAAACTCTTCAGGTATTACTTGGGTAGCGCCAATGTTGTAAAGGGCTTCAATGTCTTCTATTTGTCTGGTGCGAACCACGATGGAAGCATGCTTATTCAGTTGCCTTATTTTACTTATGATGACTTTCAGAACCTCCAGTTTCCCGATCGAAATGACAACAACATGGGCTTGAGCCACGTGCGCCTTTTGTAGGATAGGCAGATTAAAAGCATCCCCGTAAACTACGGTTTCGCCCATCTCCTGTCGTTGACGTGCAATCTCAGGGTCGAAAATAATGGAGACATAGGGAAGATTGTTGAATTTGGCCATCCTGGAAAGGTTCAGTGCCCGGGAATCTTTTCCGATCAGGACAAGATGATTTTGCAAATCCGGAATGTCTATCTGTTTCAGAGGAAAGAGTCCGTCAATCATGAACTTTGGGATCGGAAGCTTTAAAAGGAGGTTGGTTATTGTGGAGCCCAGCATAATCAAAAATGGTGAGATGGACATGGTAATGATCGCCACGGCCAAAAAAATCTGGTAATAGAAGTTGTCGAGGATATCATGATCTTTGCCGAGTTTGGCCAGAATAAAAGAGAATTCCCCCACCTGACTCAGTGCAATTCCTACCAGAACAGTGCCTCTGAAGGTGTGACCAAGTAAGAAGGCGGTGAAGGCGCCAATGATGTATTTGATGAAAACGACCGCCAGTACAATAAGCAGGATCACGGTGAAATGTTCTGCAACAAAACCAAGATCAAGGAGCATGCCGATGGAAACAAAAAAGAAACTGGTAAAGGTATCCCGGAAGGTGATGAGATTGCCGAATGCATCGTGGCTGTATTCTGATTCTGAAATCATCAGGCCTGCAAGAAAGGCTCCAAATGCCAGTGGCATACCCATTTGGTAGGTAAGAAGAGCCACCGAAAGGCAAATGAGCAGTACGATCATCATGAAGAGCTCCTGGTTGCGTGTCAGGGCAATCTGATGGAGTAGTCTTGGCATTAGCCACCTGTTGCCAACATATACGCAACCTATGATGATTAAAGATTTGAGGGCCAGAAGTAAAAGCTGACCCTGGTAGTCGATTGGTCCGCCGCTGAGAAATGGAGTGAAAAGCATCAATGGGACCAAAATGACGTCCTGGAAAATCAGGATGCCTAATACCGTTCTTCCGTAATTGGAAGTGATTTCCGAGCGATCCTGCAAAATTTTGAGTACCACTGCCGTGCTGCTCAATGCGGTGAGGAAACCGATGAAGATGGAGGCTTTCCAATTGAGGTCGTAGGCATGAGTCAGAATTGTGGTAACAAGGGTGGTAAGTGTGAGTTGAAGAAAGCCACCTAAAAATACCCTTCTCCGGATCTTGAAGAGATGGTTCAACGAAAATTCCATCCCGATCATAAAAAGAAGCAGGACGACGCCAATCTCGGCCATCAACTCTATCTCCTGCGGTGCCTTGATGATACCCAACAGTTTTGGTCCGACAATAACCCCGGTCAGCAAATAACCAATGATTGTCGGGACTTTGATCCTGGTGAAAAGATAATTAACCAGTGAAGAAAGCGCAAAAATGATGACAATGTCCTTTAAGACTGAAAGTTCCATAACTGAAGAAGGCAAAAGGATAAAGGCAAAAGGTAAAAGGTAAAAGGGGAAAGAGAAGAACGTCTTGATCTATATTCAAACAATATTAATACTTCAATTTATGTCGTACTAAGTTAAAAGAACATTTAAATGTCGTAGATGCTGATTCCCATTTTTTGAGGATTCTGCCAATTTTGTCGCGCAAAGCCCGCAAAGAAAAAATACGACATTATTATTTGTGCATTACTTATCTTTCATAGTCCAGAATTTTTGCCTTTTGCCTTTATTTTTCTGTTTTCCTGTCAATCAGATAATGATTTCGTTCTGTGGAGGTTCTGGATATCAGTTCTCCCAAGAATCCGGCAAGGAATAACTGGGTTCCTAATATCATGGAGGTAAGTGCGATGTAAAAGTACGGGCTCAGAGTGACACGTTCAAGGAGTATCCCGTGAAGTTCCTGATATATTTTGTAGCTGCCCAGCCAGACCACTGCCAGAAAGCCGAAAAGAAACATCAGGGAGCCAAGTGTCCCGAACAGGTGCATTGGCCTTTTGCCGAAGCGTGAAATAAATGAGATGGACATCAGGTCGAGATATCCGAAGATAAAGCGGCTTAATCCGAATTTGGTCGTTCCGTATTTTCTGGCCTGGTGCTGAACAACCAATTCCCCTATATTTGAGAAGCCGGCCTGTTTGGCCATATAAGGAATGTATCTGTGCATTTCCCCGTAGACTTCGATGCTTTTGATTACTTCGTTGCGATATGCTTTTAAACCGCAGTTAAAATCGTGTAGCTTGATTCCTGTGACACTGCTTGCAGTAGCATTGTATAATTTGCTTGGCAGTCTTTTGGAAAGCGGATCGAACCGTTTCTTTTTCCATCCTGAAACCAGGTCATATCCTTCCTCTTTGATCATGCGATAAAGTTCGGGAATTTCATCCGGACTATCCTGCAAATCTGCATCCATCGTGATAACAACATCCCCTTTTGCTTCCTCGAAGCCGGTGTGTAATGCAGCAGATTTTCCGTAGTTTCTCCTGAAACGAATGCCATTTACGGCAGAACTGATTTTGGACTGTTCTTCAATCCATTGCCAGGAGCCGTCGTTGCTGCCATCGTCAATGAACCATATTTCATAGGAAAAGTTCCCGGCTTTCATGACCCGGTCTATCCAGGAATTCAGTTCGGGCAGCGATTCCACCTCGTTGTACAATGGAACAACAACAGATATATCCATAGGGGGAAATTATGTTTGATTTGACAGCTTATTCTTCTTCATTTTCTTCATCCTGATCAACGCCATAAAAAGGATTTTCAGCTTCTTTCTTGAAAATAATGGCCAGAATCAGTGAAAAGAGGAAACCCATTAAGGCGATCCCAAACACCTGACCAAATGATAACAATGCAGGAGTGAGAAATTTTTTCTGGACGCTCAGCATGCTTTCGACTGCGTCATCCTTGTAACCACCAGCCAATAATTTTTCCTCCATGGATGCCAGCAGTTTGTCGATCAGGCCAGGTTCAATGTATTTGTAAAGGACGTAGGTAAAAAATGCCAAAAGGATGGATCCGAACAATGCCACCAGAGTGCCAAGTCCCAGTGCCCTGGAATAGGGAAGGCCCTCTTCTGTATTCAGTTTGGCAAAAGTCCACATGGCAAAACCAATGCCGCCAATCATGATTGCGTAACTGAGAATGCCTGTAACATTTGAGAATGGATCCCCAATGATGTAAAAAACGAGATTGTTCAGTACGAGTGCCAGTCCCAGATAAAGACCGTGCATCATGGCAAAATAGTTGACTGAGCGGTGTTCTTGTTCCATAGAAAATGTGTTTTGAGTCAAAGTAAAGAACAAATATATTCTAAATTTGGCAAAACCTTTCCATTGTAAAAAAAAGCAAACATTTTTTTATTTTCATAAGTAACTGTAAACTAAAAGGGTGTATTTAAAACAATAAAAAAAATGGGCTGAAGTTTTTTTTTGTTTGGAACAAAACGATTTTTTCATACTTTTGCGGCGGGTAAGTCCTGCACGATCAGCTCCTATCGAACTCCCCCAGGGTCGGAAGACAGCAAGGGTAGATGGTCGCAGCGGTGCGATGTAGGTAGCTTACCCACTTGCCGAATTAGCTCAGTTGGCCAGAGCACGTGATTTGTAATCTCGGGGTCGTCAGTTCGAATCTGACATTCGGCTCACCACAGTTCTTTGTTTATTTATTTGGGGAAATACCAAAGTGGCCAACTGGGGCAGACTGTAAATCTGCTGGCGTACGCCTTCGTAGGTTCGAATCCTGCTTTCCCCACCCAATGAAACAACTCAGAACTATCCTGGCAGTTGTTTGTTATCTTCATATCACATTGCGGGAGTAGCTC
>SESG01024591.1_pt1 | contig 10442 bp, 6 predicted proteins | sample 3171421 | NCBI WGS metagenome assembly SESG01 (sample SAMN10866946, study PRJNA518727) | freshwater metagenome | biome: subpolar coniferous forest; feature: holomictic lake; material: water; isolation source: holomictic Lake 227, 6 m and 8 m depth | place: Canada: near Kenora, Ontario | collected... | reverse complement strand
CGTCCAGGTTCGGAGAGGGGGGCGGCGTTGTCATGAGCACACTGACTCACAACCGGCCAGATTTTGGAATCCCTCTGAGTCGACATGCCGCACCCCAGTCAGTGAAAGGCCAGGGCCACCGGTTTTTGATCACTCACGCTTTCAGGAGCCCTTCGCCTCGTGACGACAAGGCGCGCCCAGCCTTCGAGGGACGTGTTCTACTGCCTACTCAACCTGCGAAAGGACCATATTGAACCAGCGCTTTGGGCGAGCCCAAAACGGCAGGGCTGATGAAATCAGGGTGCCTGAATAGCATCGGGAATTCGCCGCCACCGCTGCGGTACCGGATTGGTGTTCGTATCCGGAATAATCCAAGGGTACGGGGCATAGACGATACTGTCGCTTCGTTCGCTCAGCCATGCCGCCCACCACGAAAAGCTGGAGTTGGCAATGATGTGATGGCGACAAGATGAAAGAATGTGAAAGTTTTCGATTGGATTATAGGTATTCCCGTTATCGGCAACAGAGAAGTCCTTCACACCTCGGAAAACATATTGGCAAAAACTGGGGTCATCTGTGAAGCACATCACTGGAATATCCCCCCTCTCCTGGCGTATATTCCGGATAGCCTCAAGGTAGTATGAAAGCCGAACCAAACCCATATGACCGTAACCATGACGTCGGACATGAAGTCCGATTGCCTCGCCGTCTTGGATACGTTTGGCCTCCTCTTCTACGGGGCTCGAAACTTCGGGACGCAGCAACTCGCGGATCACCGGGCGGCGATCGCTGAAATAGCGCTCGTCCTGCCAGAAACCTGAGAAGTATACGCGCTTGTTGCTTTCCATTGCGTCGGAAATAGTTGCTATCAACAGTTCGAGAGGGAGATGACGCACCATATTTTCTTCGAAAACTGACGAGCCGAGGGCGTCGTCGGCTGGAACAATTCTGGCCCGAACTCCGGGAAACATGTGAAGAAGAAAGGGGCGCAACTTGTCGTCCCGATAGCTTATCGTGAGAAAATTAACATCCGCCCCCAGACGCTCACCCATGACGATCGCGAACGCGGCCTGGAACAGCTGGTTTCCGAGGCCGCCATAAGCATGTAGATATATTTGCCGACTGAAAACGTCCCGCTGCCCTGCCCTATTCAACTGTTCCGACATAACCCGGAAATAGACCCTCAGATCTTCGAGAGACAAGTCGTTAATATGGTTTATTGTCATGTCGCTTCGTCTCCTGATTCCTCGTTTGATCTGAACCTAGGTGTAAGTTGTGCTTCCTGCGGGTGTATAATGCAGTTCATCGCCCTCTGAAAAATTGTCGCTATACCATAGTCAGATAGCAGGACATCGCAATAACTGCTATAGAACTCATGACGATAAGCGATAGAATGCCCATCAAAAATTACAATCTCATACCTGTCCTTAATTAGGCTGGAGATATAATTTGCACACGGCTTGCTAAGATTTCGTGTATTAAAGTACAATATGTCGGGACTTATTCCATTTCTCAAGATGTCTTGGATTATGTCTGAAACATCTGAATCGATATCGATCACGATGACATCAGGAACCCGAATTCCTGGCATCTTGAGGAGGTGTTCGCAGTTTATTGTTTCGATGACCGTGCGCTCAAGGCATCGCATGATTGCAGCTTTTGCAATAGGATCGCAACATGTCTGTCCTAGGATACTACGTGTATCAGTGTGAGTGGAAGATAAGTGATGCAGTTTCGGGTCGAGGTTCATTTCTTCCGCTATGTCGAGGTTGAGCACAAAGAAATTGTCTTTTCCGGTCTTACAGCCGAAGACGGCATTCACGTATGACATCCGGGTGTTATTGGCGTAGTTTTGATGAAGCCGATGATACGCGTAAAGATTAGCCTCAATCAGAATCGCAGGAGGGTCAAAATTTATAAAGATCGGCCTCAGCTTGTCGTTGGCGATGCCGTCCCCTGCGCCAATATACCAGATAAACGCCTGAGAATTATTACTAATAAGATAGTAACATGTTTTGAAAATATCAAAAAATGTATTATTTGTCGCTGCTAGCCCCCCATTAGCAAGTTCATATCTAGCAAAGTCGATAATTGCTCGTCTCGCCGTTGTTATCTTTTCTATATAGTTGTTTATAACTATCCTTACCTCGTTGTCGCAAGGCAGCTCCGCCAAGGAACTTCTGATTTCGAATATATCCCCGCTGTGCAGCATCGAGGTCAGTTTTTTGGATTTCATATCGAGAGAAAGCCAGGAGTTTCCCCAGACATGCACGCCGTACGTTCCACTGAGATCTTTACAAAAGATGCTGGAGAATGGTTGGTTGAAGAGGTAAGGATAAAAAGCTTTGGTCGGCAGCATCTTGAAGGTGGTGACGTCGAGCAGGCGCCTGAAGAAGCCGGGCCCGGTCTCGAGAATGATGTCGCCGCGATAGGCGGGGATGGTGCAAACTGTCTCGATGGCGAGCCGCATTATCGGATGGTTTTGAGAGACAGCGATGAATGCGTTCTGGCAATTGTGATTTTCATTTTCCCGTTCATGGCAGACAATAAGGTTCTCGGTTTCCCTAGCGAAATCAAACCGGTTGATGGGCATGATGTCGCAATCGAGGTAGATGCCCCCGTACCGGCTTAGGATTTCATATCTGGCGATGTCCGATCGCTTAGCCATGCTGTCAGCGGCGAGTATCCTCTGGTGCACCGCGGTAAGTTCGGGAATGTCCTTATCTGTCCAAGTGATGAATTCATAATCAGGATACTGGCGCTTCCAACCTTTCCACCAAGTCTCATACAGCTCCGGCATAGGATTCTTGCCGAACCAGATACGGTGCACGAGTTTTGGAATCATGGCCTCGGGTACCCCATTTGAGCCGGCTTCCTCTGAACGGGTGCCGCTTGGAATCGATCTTACTGGCCATCTCCCTGACTGTCACCGGTTTGCATGGGGGGCTCCGGCCATCCGCTCGACGACTGCGTTGACGACGCGGGTCATGACCTCACCCCACTCGCCGGCTTCCTTCTGGCGGAACAGGCGCATGGTCGGATACCAGGGACAGTCTTCCCGTTCCAGTTGCCATCGCCAGTCCGGAGCGCTCTTGAGCAACACCCAGACCGGGCAGCTAAGCGCTCCGGCAATATGGGGTACCGAGGTGTCGCTCGAGATGATCAGGTCGAGCCCTTTCATCACTGCGGCAGTGTCGACAACGTTATCGGGACCGTTGTTAAAATCGGAGCCAAGGGTGATGATAGTCATTCCTTCCGGTAGGGAGGCTAATTGATCGAGGCCGAAGTGCATCTGCAGCGATACCAGCTTCACTCCCGGTAATTGAGCGAGCGGAGCATAACAGGCCAGGGGGATGGATCGGCCTTGATCGAACAGGGAGGACGGATTTCCTTGCCAAGCGATTCCGATGCGGAAGCCATCCTTGGGCAGACGCTGGCCCCAACGGGCGACCAGGGCCGGATCCACCGAAAGGTATGGAACCATGCTGCCCAGGGAGGGCTCGTCAATTCCCACGACGTGGGGCAGCATAAACAGGGAGCACATGACGTCAAAAGGCTGATTGATCTCGGTGATGAATTCGACGTTTGGAATCTCCCCGACGATCTTCCACAAAGCGCGTGGAAGATAAAAAAGGACCTTCCTGCAGCGGGTCGCCGCCAGTGGCACAAAGCGGATGAACTGCATAGCATCGCCTAGCCCATGGTCAGCATAAATATATAGCGTTTTGACCGTAATATCTTCTCCATACCAGTAAGCAGCGTTGAGATTTCGGCGGGAGCGCTCGTTCCATTCCCGCAGCACCGGAAGAGCATTGCGGAATTGGCCGAGAGCCAGTAGCATTGAGGCAAAGCCGAAATAAGCGTGAACGATTTCAGGACAGCATCGTACCACCGCTTGGTGACAGGCGGCGGATTCCTTGAAATAACCGGCATTTCCGAGGTCAAGTCCGAGATTGTAAAGCTCGGTGACCAGGGTGTTGGCGTCCGCTGAGGCTAAAACATCTGGATCGTCGCAGAGACCTTTCGTCGACCACGGCTTCCGTTGAAAGCCCGCCTTCTGCCAAGCCTCATGCCATTTGCATTGATCAAGAATAGTGTGGCCGAGGAACAGAATCGATATGAACATATCAGGATTTAGAGCGGCCGAGTTCCTAAAGCTGGCGGCGGCTTTATCGAGCATGCCGAGGCGGCGCAAAATTCTCCCGTAATCAAGCAATAAGGTAGGAGAATTTGGGACGAGCTTTGTGAGCTGATCTCCGATTACTGCCGCCTCTACCAGTCGGCTCTCATCACGGAGCATAATGAAGTCAAGCAGAAGTTTGTCAATATCATACCCATCTGCGTGGGCGTTTATATTTTTCGCTTCTGACATATTGGATCTCCGCGGACCTTTTCATCTCTGGGCTTGTGCCGCGCTGTGCGGTGCTGTGATGCCTCCGTACCCCTGACGTCGCCGGCCGGCGTTTTGAATCAAGATCGAGTGGGCGCGCGCTTGGCGATCTGCCGATAGATGTTTTCCAGCCTGGGCATGAATGCTTCGATGTTGCCAATCGTTTTGCGCCAAGCGTCGCCGGCGACGCTTCGGCGGATATCCTGATACTTCTCCTGATTGGTCCCCGCTTCGACTGCCCTTTCGATGTAATCGGGCAACGATGTAGTGATCCCCCATTCGAGGCCGATGGTGCGCAGGAGGTCGCCGGCCATGCGGGCGGCGAAGGTCTTACCCATTAGGGTTAGCACCGGCAGGCCCATGCGCAGGGCGTCGCTAGCGGTGGTGCCAGCGTTGTAGGGGAAGGTGTCCAGGAAGAGGTCGGCGAGCGCCAGTCGGGCGAGATATTCCTGGGGCGGAACGCGGTCGGTGAAGATCAGGCGATCGGGGTCGATGCCGTGGGCCTTGGCTCTGTCCACCATGTTGTCGTGGGCCCAAACGTTGTCGGCTAGCAGCCACAGCACGGCACGGTCCACCCGCTTCAGGATGATCATCCAGGCGTCAAAGATCTCCTCGGTAATTTTGTAGTTGTTGGAGAAGCAGCAGAATACGAAGCGGTCTTCGGGCAACCGGGCCGCCTGCCTGGGTGGGATCGGATTGACCGGCAGTTTGGTGTCGTTTACCTGATAGAGGCCAGGAATGTAGAGCGGTCTCGGCCGGTAGAGGGCGGCGTGTTCAGGCGGGATGGCGAAGTCGTCAGCGAGGATGTAGTCGAGCTCGGGCATCGGGATCGGCCCGATATAGCCGAGATAGGTAAGCTGCACCGGAGCCGGGCGCCAACGTAAGCTGAAGATGCGGGTACCCGCGGTCAGGCCGTTGAGGTCGACCAGAATGTCGATCTCGTCCTCCCGTATCTTGTTAGCCAACTGTTCGTCGTTGAGCGCATCGATGCGGGTGAAATGGTCGAAGGCGGCGATGACGCGCCGGCGGGTTTCGCTGCCGTCTTCTGGACTGCAGCAGTAGCCGTGGATAACGAAGCGTGAGCGATCGTGGCGTTCAAACATCTCCGCCATCAGGAAGCTGATGGGGTGGTTGCAGTAATCCGAAGACATGTAGCCGATGCGCAGGCGGTCGTGGGCATAGCCCTCGTCCGGGCTGAGCCGGGGCTGGGCGGCGGGAGCCTTCCGGCTCAGCCACTCCGCGACGAAGCGGTCCTGGAAGGCGAGATCGTCGACCAGTGCCAGCAGCGACAGCGGCCCCATTTTGTTGATAAGCATCTCGTGGGGCAGGCCGGGAATGGGAGGGCCGTAAACTGGCCAGGCGCACATCTTCTGGCGCAGGTAAACCCAGTGATGGATGACGTCTGGCTGGTCGGGATTAGTCAGCAGGCTCTTGAACAGTAAGGTTTCTGCTTCTTTAAACTGTTTGAGGTTCTCTTTGACCCGGCCCTTATGGTTCAGCAGCATCGTGCGCGCTTCGTCGGGCTGGAGGGCCTGGTCCCAGATGCCGAGCGCGTCGTCGATCTGCCCCTTGCCCTCGATCTGCAGCCCAAGATTGACGGCTGCCTGATAGCAGTCTGGTTTCAGGATGAAGGCATTGCGGTAGGCAGTAATAGCGTTCTCACGATCTCCAGAAGTAGAGAGTTCGATGCCGAGATTAAACCACACGGCATATGCCTGGGATGATGAAGGACCGTTTACTTCAATCCATGCTGAATAAAGGGGGGTCACTGCGTCTTGCCGGCGCATTTCTTTTGCCGCTGCCACGATATCTTGGATATCGATGAAGGACAGCATCTGCATCAGCGGGCGGAACTGCGCATCTTCAGCGGCGCTTGCGATAAACCAGTTTCTCTGGTCAAGGAGGTTGCGCATCTGCTGGGCATTTGAGAGCAGCGTAGTCACGGAGCACCACCAGGCTGTTGGAATTTCATCGATGGCAAAGTGCAAAAAGTAATGGATCAACAGAGGGGGTAGCGTCAACTTGTTTTCAGACACTGCGCTCGACCGGTCGGAGTTCGCCCTGCGTGCAGACTCTTGCCGGGTCGGGGCATTCGCGTTGACGTTGATGAGTTCTCCTCGTAAGCTGCCGTCACCACAGGGGGAGGCGTTGATGATCGGTGACGAGTTGCGCGCCTTGCGCTACAAGCGTGGGCTAGACCAATCGGAATTCGCTGTATGGCTGAATGGTCTCAGCGGCCGGCGTTATGATAAGCAAAAGATATCGCGCTGGGAAAGCGAGCGCGAACGGATACCCCGGGATGTTGCCGGCCTGCTTGGGATCGCCGCCCTCGCCCGCAGCACCCCCCCCTCTGCCCGCAAGGCTGTGACCGTGGCTGTGGTGCTGCAAAAAGGCGGCACTGCCAAGACGGCGACCTGCGTCAACCTCGCCTATGTCCTGGCGCGAAGCGGTACCCGAGTGCTGCTGGTAGACGCCGATTCCCAGAGTAACGCCACCGTTCACGTCGGCATTTCCCAGCATGAGGTGGTCCGGCTGACCCGGGAATCCCGCACTCACTACCACGCTTTGACCGGCAAGACGTGCCTGGCGGAGGTCATTATTCCCACGGCGGTGCCCGGTCTCGACTTAGTTCCGGCCAGCATCGCCCTGTCGGCTGCGGAGGCCGAGCTGTATCACGACCCTGCGGGCATCACGGCGATGGCGGAAATGCTAGCGGAGGTGCAAAGCGATTACGACTTCGTGATCATCGACTGCGCGCCGGCCTTGGGTATGATTACCTCCAACGCCCTGGTTGCCGCCGACTATTTGTTGATCCCGTGTCAGACCGAGGCCCATGCCATTCTTGGCCTCGACCAACTTTCAGAGACCATCACTAAGATTAGGCGCCGAGCTAATCCGACGTTGCAGATTCTGGGGATCATTCCCACGATGTACACGGCGCGCCAGTCCCAGGACCGCGCCTCCCTCGACGACATGAAGGCAGTGTGGGGAAAACAGGTGACGATCTTCGAGCCGATCCCGCGGTCGACGGTCTATTCTCAGTCGGCCGCCGCCAACGTCATCACTCTGGCGGGAGACCCCGGCGCCCCCGGTATGGAGACCTTCGTTGCCGTGGCCGCCCGGCTGATGGAGATTGCCGACCGCACGAGGAGTGCTTCCCATGCCGCCTAAGTTTCAGCGTAACACCCTGGTTAACATCCACGGCGTCGGCGAGCGTGCAGAAGTGGGTGAAACCGACGCTCTCTTCGGCTTGTCCGGCACCCTGCCCCGTTTGATCGAGGCTGACGTTGACCGCATTCTCGGAAACCCGGAACAGCCGCGTACGGTGTTCGACGAGGCTGACCTCGCCGGCCTCGCCGACTCCATCCGCCGCGTCGGATTGCAGCAACCAATCTTAGTGCGCGAGGGGCCGGAAAAGGGTGTCTACGTTCTGGTTGCCGGCGAACGCCGGTTGCGTGCCCATCATATCCTCGGGCGCAAGACCATTCCCGCCATCATCACCCAGGGGCGCCCCGAAGAGGTTGCGCTGATCGAGAACGTTCAGCGTGTGGATCTGGACGCGGTTGACTTAGCTCGGGGCGTTGTTCGGCTGATGGAGCGCCACGGCTACAGCCAGGCGGCGGCGGCGTCACTGATGGGGTGCACTGAGGCCGAAGTCTCCCGCCGGCTGTCGGTACTGCGGCTGCCGAACGACATTTTGGACGAGTACCGGGAGAGGGCAGGGTACTTCAGCCGGTCGGTGCTGATAGAGATCGCCACTCTCGTGGAGGCGGATGAGCAGCGCGCCCTGTGGAAGAAAGCCTGCCAGGGTCTGACTATCCGGGCGCTGCGGGTTGAGAAGAAGAGGAAGGCGACGGAGGAGGGAGAGGGGCGCCCGCGACTCCGCCCCCCCTCCCTCAAGGTGGTGACCCAGAACCTCAATCGCATGGGCGACGAAGTTGAGCGCCTAGTGGAAATCCGCCGCCAGCTCTGGCCCGAACACCGGGAGAAGCTCCTGGCCCTGCGCCGGCAAATTGACGCCCTGCTCGAGGCGTGAAACACTACGGGCAGCTTACGACGTCGTAAGTATATTAATGGTAGTGAGGCGCTGGAGAAACGCAATCATGTCAGAGGGCGCGGGATTCGCTGATCCGTTTGCCACCGCCGTGGCCTACCATCAGGGCGGCCGCCACGTCGAGGCCGAAGCTCTTTACCGGAGAATTCTTGCTGTCGCTCCCGACCATGTCGCGGCTCTCAACAATCTTGCCCTTCTGGTCGCTCCCGAGGAGGCCGAGGCGCTGTTCGGCCAAGCTCTGGCCCTTCGGCCCGATTACGCCGACGCCCATCAAAATCTCGGCATGTTCTGGCGGGGGAGGGGAGAGCACGCTCTCGCGGCCGCCAGCTTCGAGCAAGCCCTACGCTTTCGGCCTGGAGACCCGCTGCTGCTGTTCAACCTGGGGGCGGTCTGGGGTGCTCAGGGCCAGAATTGTGAGGCCATCGCTTGCTTCCGGCTGGCCCTGGAGGCGAGGCCCGCCGATCCGGATATTCTCTTTAGTTTAAGCGTCGCTCTCAGCAACGAGGGAGAGCAGGAGGAGGCGGCCGCGATCTGTGCGCGGGCGCTGGGCCATGCCCCCGGATACGCCGCCGGCTTTTTGCATCTCGGCAACATTATGCGTTCCCTGGGGCGGCTGGCGAGGGCGATCGACGCCTATCGGTCCGCCATTGTGCTGCAACCCGACTGTGTCGACGCTGTCTTCTATCTCGGCCTGACTCTACATGCATTCAACCGCTTCGAGGTGGCCATCAGGCAGTTCGAGCATGTCCTCATCCTGCGGCCGGATCGGGTGGACGTGCGTGATTCCCTACTAATGACATTATCTTATACAGCGGACTGCCCTATTGGTCGCCTGTTGGCGGAGCACCGGCGGTACGAGCGGATGCATACGCCGCCGCTGCCGATCGGGATCTTCGCCAATTCACGCGATCCCGAACGGCGCCTTCGGGTGGGCTACGTTTCCGACGAACTGTGTGAGCATTTCGCCGGCTACTTCGTCGAGCCGCTGGTCTTGGCCCACGACCGGCGGGCGGTCGAGACCTTCTGCTATTCGGGCACTCCGCGCCACGACGCCGCCACCGGACGGCTGAGGGAGATATGCGACGGCTGGCGTGATACCGCCGGACTCGGCGACGAGGCCATGGCTGCCCTCATCCGGGACGACAGCATCGACATTCTGGTCGACCTCTCCGGCCATGCGGCGCCCAACCGGCTGCCTGTGTTCGCGCGAAAGCCGGCGCCGGTGCAGATGAGCTGGCTCGGCTATCCCGCCACCACCGGCCTTTCGGCCATGGACTACAGGCTGGTGGATGCGGTAACGGATCCGGATGGGGAAGCTGACCGCGCCGTCACCGAGGCGCTGGTCCGGGTTCGGACCGGCTTTCTCTGTTTCCGGCCGCCCGCGGCCTCCGACGTCAGGGACTCGCCGGTCATGGAGATGGGGCGGATACGGTTCGGCTCTTTCAACGCGCTTAGCAAGATCACACCCCGGGTGATCGCCCTCTGGGCGGCGCTGCTGTTGCGGGTTCCCCGGGCGACCCTGACACTGAAGGACTGGCGTCTGCACTATGCCGAGGTTCGTCGGCATGTGGAAGCGGAGTTCGCCAGTCACGGAGTGGTTTCCGACCGACTGGAACTACTGCACTGGACCCCCGATCTCGATAGCCATCTCGAGGCTTTTCACCGCCTCGACGTCGCGCTCGATCCCTTTCCATATAATGGCACCACAACCACCTGCGAGGCGCTTTGGATGGGCGTGCCGGTGGTCACCTTGCGTGGCGACCGCCACGCAGGGCGAGTGGGGGCCAGTTTGCTGACCCGGGTCGGGCTGGAAGAGCTGGTTGCCGCAGACGAGGAGACCTATCTCATGATCGCCGCTTCCTTGGCCTGCGATCCTGGGCGACTCGAACGGCTGCGGCGGGGAATGCGAGAGCGGCTGCGGGCCTCGTCCCTGTGCGACGCTGATACTTTCGCCCATCACGTTGAAACCGCGTATAGAATCATGTGGCGGCGGTGGTGCGGTGGCGAAGGGGCTCGTGC
>SESG01011661.1_pt1 | contig 10445 bp, 10 predicted proteins | sample 3171421 | NCBI WGS metagenome assembly SESG01 (sample SAMN10866946, study PRJNA518727) | freshwater metagenome | biome: subpolar coniferous forest; feature: holomictic lake; material: water; isolation source: holomictic Lake 227, 6 m and 8 m depth | place: Canada: near Kenora, Ontario | collected... | reverse complement strand
CAACCGGTTGTCACACCTGTGCGGTCCCATGGACGCGCATTTGCGCAGCATCGAAATCGCGCTGCAAGTCAAGATTGCGCACCGGCACGAACAGTTCAAGGTCGACGGCAGCAAGGCCAACGCCCAGCGCGGCATGGAGATGCTGCAGGCCCTGTACGAAATGGCGGCGCGCCCGATCGAACCCGCCACCGTGCAGTTGATGCTGGCGGGCGACGCCAGCATGTCGGATGCAGATGGCCCAGGGCTCAAGACCAAGCGCAGCGATCTCAAACCCCGCACCATGAACCAGGCCATCTACCTGGACAATATTGCCGTGCACGACATCACGTTCGGCATTGGTCCGGCCGGCACCGGCAAGACCTATCTGGCGGTCGCCTGCGCCGTCGACGCGCTGCAGCGCAACGCCGTGCAGCGCATCGTGCTGACGCGCCCTGCCGTCGAGGCGGGCGAACGCCTCGGTTACCTGCCGGGCGACCTGGCGCAAAAGATCGACCCCTATCTGCGCCCGCTCTACGACGCACTGTACGACCTGATGGGTTTTGAGCAGGTGCAAAAAGCACTGGAACGCCAGACGATTGAAATTGCACCGCTGGCCTTTATGCGCGGACGCACCCTCAACACCGCTTTTGTGATTCTGGACGAGGCGCAAAACACGACACCAGAGCAGATGAAGATGTTCCTGACCCGCATCGGCTTCGGTTCCAAGGCTGTCATCACGGGTGACGTGAGCCAGATTGATTTACCCAAGACCCAACTCAGCGGACTGATTGACGCCGAGCGCGTTCTCAAGCGCGTCGAGGGCATTGCCATCTGTCGCCTTACCAGTGCCGATGTCGTGCGCCATCCTCTGGTGGCACGCATTGTGGACGCCTACGATGCGCCGCGCAAACGGGTCAGCACAACATGATGAAAAGTTTGACGCTGTCGCTGCAGTTTGGCGCCATTGACGCTGCGGCCCAACACCGCACTGCCCTTCCGCGTCACAAGGTAGCACGCTGGATTCGCCACGCGCTGCAGACCGATGGCGAAATTACGGTTCGGATCGTGGATGCTGAGGAAGGACGTGCACTCAATCGCGACTACCGGCACAAGGACTACGCGACCAATGTACTGACCTTCGACTACGCCCAAGCTCCCTTCGTCATGGCCGATCTGGTGCTGTGTGCACCAGTCGTGGCACAAGAAGCTCAGGAAAATGGAAAAACCCTACAGGCGCATTACGCGCACCTGTTGATACACGGCACCCTGCATGCGCAGGGCTGGGATCACGAAACCAGTGAGCAAGGCGCGCTGGCCATGGAAGCCCTTGAGACGCAAATTCTTGCCAGCCTCGGCTTTGGCGATCCCTACCAAAATTGAATGCCAACCGCCTGATGCCACGGCATCAAGCGGCGGCAACGCTGGAGCTTATTGCGACAGGATCCAGCCGATCAAATTCTTGATCTCGGCGACGTCCTTGGTCCCGACGGCCTTGTGCTCCTCTTCCGTGCCATCGCTCATCTTGACCTTGGGTGACTTGGTCAGAGCATCAATCAGTTTCGCTTCTGCATCGGCTTTGCCGTGCCACTTGGCAGCAATCTTCTTGTAGGAAGAAGCCTTCTTGTCCTTGTCGATGGCGTGACATTTCAGGCAATCACTCTTCTTCGCCAGCGCCTGAGCGGCATCAGCATTGACGGCAGCGCTGGAAGCACCGGAAAAGGCGAGCGCGGCAACACCCAGGGCTGACAAGGTAATCAGTTTTTGAGAAATCGAAAGTTTCATTGGAAGTATTCCCTTCTTGGTTCCAATTGTTTCCATTTACCGGATAGACACACCGGCAAGAGCCTGCCAAGCCAATAACGACCGACCGACACAGGCGGATTTTGCGCGGCTTGCTGGAGTCCTTGAATAATCAGATGAAGCCTCTCTGATCTGCATCAAAACAGCAGCGTAAAGACGCGATTGCAGAGTGGGCACAGCATTCGCCCCTGTGATCTCGCGAAGATCCGCTCAGAACCCATCAAACTGCATATAAAAAATATTCCCGCCCCAGACGCGACTTCCCCTTGATGGCACAGTGATATCAGCGCGGGTCCCGCAAGAAAATGTACAAAAAAAATGTACCTTGACCTGGTTTTGAATTCCAGATCAGACCCCATCGCAGCACCATTTATTGACGCAAGCTATTGAAAAATAACAGGAAACTACTTGCCCTGCGAAGTTGGCACAGGGTTTGCGTAGAACAATTCAGCAAGCACAGGAAAACAGAGGTAAACAAAATGAATCACGCAACAAAAATTCTGGTCGTCGACGATGAAGAGGTTGTCCGCATGAGTTACCTGCGCGCCCTGTCGGGCAGCAGTTGCGAGGTGGAGTCTGTCAAGAACGGCAGCGATGCCCTGCAGTTGATGGGCCAGCACGCCTTTGATGTGATCTTGCTTGATCAACGCATGCCAGGAATGGACGGCATGCTGGTGCTCAAGACCATCAAGGAAAAGTGGCCTGAAAGCGAAGTGATCATGATTACCGGATACCCGGCGGTCGAATCGGCCAAGGAAGCTGTGACGCTGGGCGCCTACGACTACCTGGCCAAGCCGATCGGACCAGACGATGTCATCAACGCTGCCAACGGCGCCATGATGCACAAGAAGTGGATGCTGCGCTGCGACCGCCAGGCGCAGGCTGTCGCCCTTCAGTAGCCATCGCGTGTTTTTTAAGTGTATTGAGAATCCCCAGCAATTTTGCTGATCAAGTTTAAGGAGAAATAGCATGAGTGCACTGCGCAAGGTTTTGGTGGTTGATGACGACGCTGTGGTCGGCAAAAGCTTCAACCGGGTCCTGTCAGAAAAGAAGGGCTATGTTGTCACCACCGTCGAAAACGCCCATGAAGCATTGAAGCAGATTCGCGAACAGTCGTTCGACGTGGTCTTCACCGACATCAAGATGCCCGGCATGGATGGCGTCGAGTTGGCGGAACGAGTCAAGGCCAGTCAGCCCTGGACACCGGTGGTCATCATCACAGGCTACGGCACAACGGAGAACGAGGCGCGGGCCAAGGCCGCTGGCGTGACGGAGTTCATGCGCAAACCGCTGTCGCCCGAGATGATCGAGGAGAGTGCAGCGCATGCGATGACCCCGGCTGCAGCGCCTGAAGCAATGGCAGCGCCGGTCGAAGCCGTGCAGACAAAGGACAGTCGAGTCAAGAATATTGCCCTGTTTGTGGCCGCACCTTTTATTGGTCTGGCTTACGCGGTGATGCTGCCGCTGGTCGGCATGGTGATGCTGGCCCGAGTCGGGAGACAGGCCTGGATCGCGAAAAACCAAAAAAAGTGAAGCCTTGACCTGCGTCACGAGTTTCATAAACAATTGTCCCAACGGCAACCCAAAAAAACCCATCAGGGATGACAATCGTCCCTGATGGTTTTTTGCTGTTAGAAACCCATGAAGGGGAAACCGAATGAATAGCTCCTGCGCTGCGGGCCTTGTGACGATGTCATCACGCCCAACGAGCTTGATCCTGGCTGGCATGCTTGCCGTTGCCCTGTCCTTCGCCGGTCTGACTGCCCGTGCGGCAGAAAGTGAAATGTCCAAAGAGAGCACAGCCTGCCTGTCATGTCACGACAAGGCAGGATTGGCGAAAACGCTTGAAAGCGGGGAGATTCTGTCACTGAATGTTTCGACCAAGGCCTACACCGAGTCGATGCACAAGAAGACCGACTGCGAAGACTGCCACTCGAATCTTGACTCGAAGACGCACGGCAAGGTCAAGAGCCCCATCAAGAGCAAGCGGGAGTTCACCCTGGGCTTGCGCGAATCCTGCCGTGACTGCCACAAGAAGAAGGCCACCGAGTACGACGACAGCGTTCATGCGGCACTGATCAAGGCAGGCAACAAGAAAGCGCCGTTGTGCTCTGATTGCCACAATCCGCACACCGTACGTTCAACCAAGATTGTCGGCCCCATCACCGAAACCCCTTGCGCCAAGTGCCACGAGGAAATCTTCAAGGCCTACTCCAAGGATGTTCACGGACACGAGCGCATTGCCAAGGGCATCAGCGCCCCGTTGTGCGCGGGCTGCCACCAGGCGCACGCCGTCAAGGCCGCATCCATGGGCGACAGCGTGAAGGATGCCTGCCTGACCTGTCATAAAGAGGCTGTGAACCAACACAAGGACTGGCTGCCCAACACCGTGCGCCACTTCGATGCCATCTCCTGTCCAGTCTGCCATGCACCGGACGCGAAACGCCGCGTCAATCTCCGGCTCTATGACAGCACGGCCAAGCGTCAGGTTGCAGAAAAAACCGGCGTGCCGAAATTTGAACACCGAACCGACGCTGCCGACAGCAAGGCCATGGGACTTGACGAGCGCGCCCTGTGGAGTTTGTTAAAGGAATTCAATCAGGATGGTGGTGATGGCAAGATGCTGCTGCGCGGCCGGCTTGAAGTCAGTTCTGGCGTGGAAGCGCACCAATTGAGCGAAAAATCCAAGGCCATCAAGGACTGCAACACCTGCCACAAACAAGGTGCGGCAGCCTTCGAAAGCGTCACGCTGACGATCGCCGGCCCGGATGGCAGACCCCTGCGCCACGGCGTCCAAAACGAAGTACTCAAGTCCCTGACCTCCATGGAATCGGTGCGCGGTTTCTACGCCATTGGCAGCACGCGCATCAAGTTGCTCGACTACCTGTTGGTGCTGGTGCTGCTCGGCGCGATCAGCGTGCCACTGGCGCACATGACGGTCAAACGACTGTTCAAGGGCGTGCGTGAAAAGCTGGAGGCGGAACGGCTCGTTGCGGCGCAAGCCGCTGAAAAGCAGGCTTCAACCGGCGCTCGTCATGCCGACGACGCTTCAAAATAGCAGGAATACGCCATGGAAAAACTTTATATTCACCCCCTGCCAGTTCGCCTCTGGCATTGGACCAACGCCTTCGGTTTCGTCTTGATGATTGCAACCGGACTGCAGATCAGGTACCTCGACCTGGTGCAACTGATCTCCTTCCGCACCGCGGTTGTTGCGCACAACTGGATCGGTTTCGTCCTGATTGCCAACTTCTTTGTCTGGCTGGGCTATTACCTCTCCAGCGACAAGATCAAGGTCTATCACCCTGAGCTGAGTCCGACCAAGTACTTTCAGGCCAGTTTTCGACAAATCCAGTTCTACGGTTACGGCATCTTCCGGGGCGACCCCAACCCGCACCATCCGAACGCCTACAAAAAATTCAACGCCCTGCAAAGCATGCTGTACCAGATCATCATGATGCTGCTGGTGCCCGTCATGTTTTTCACTGGCCTGCTGCTGTGGGATGTGGGGCGCTTTTCCTCAATCGTCGAGGCGCTGGGCGGCGTGCGCGTCATCGACACCATCCATGTGCTGCTGTTCATCGTGTTCTGCGGCTTCATCGTCGTGCACGTCTATCTGGCCAGTCTGGGTCACACGGCTTCAGCACACTTCAAGGCCATGATCACGGGCTACGAAGAAGTCGAGGACGAACCGAAACATTGAGCCGGCATAACGAGGCGCCAGGCGCCTCGTGCTGCGGTCTTGTGTCAGGATGACTCTGAGTCACCCGCGTCGTATTCGGTATCGCGGACCCGGATGTTGTACTTCTTCATCAACGCCTGAAAATTGGAGCGTTGCATGCCGGTTTCTTCCGCACTCTTGGTCACGTTCGACGCATTGCGCTTGAGCGTTTCCTGAATAAACAGTTTCTCAACATCTTCTACCGATTTCTCGCGGGCGATCTTCTTCAATCGTTTGAGGTCCTCGCCTGTTCTGGGCACTTCCAGATCAAACCGCGGCGAGCTGTCCATGATATTGACCAGATGCGCCTGGTGAATGCCCTTGTCGGCCGCCAGGATGATGGCCCGATGTATCGTATTTTCAAGCTCCCGCACATTGCCGGGCCAGTCATAGTTGACCAGCGTGCTCATCGCAGCCTCGGAGATTTCCGGTACCGGCTTTTCCATTTCAGCGCAAAAGGCCCGCAGGAAATGGAACGCCAGCGCCGGGATATCATCACGCCGCTCGCGCAAGGCAGGCGCATGGATCGGGAAAACGTTGACGCGGTAGTAGAGGTCTTCGCGGAACGTCCCCTCAGCGACCATCGCCTTTAAATCCTTGTTGGTTGCGGTAACCAGTCTGACATTTGTTTTCTGGGTCACCGTGCTGCCGACCGGCCTGAATTCACGCTCCTGAATGACACGCAGTAATTTAGCCTGCGTCGAGAGCGGAATATTGCCAAACTCGTCAAGGAACAGCGTACCGTTGTTGGCAACCTCGAACATGCCACGCTTGTTCGCCACCGCACCGGTAAAAGACCCTTTGGTGTGGCCGAACAGCTCACTCTCCAGCAGGTTTTCGCTCAGCGTATTGCAGTCAACCGTGACAAAAGGTTGGTCTTTGCGCAAGCTGTTGTAGTGGATGGCGCGGGCAATCACTTCCTTGCCGGTACCACTCTCTCCTGTAACCAGAACCGTCGTGTTGGTCGGGGCGCACTTGGCAATCAGGCCGAAGACCGCCTGCATCGGCGCACTGGAGCCGATGATGTTCTCGAAGCGATACTTGGAACCAACTTCAGTCTTGAGGCTGCGGTTTTCCTGCACCAGGCGCCGGCGCTCCAGGGCGCGGTCTACCACGTGCTTGAGTTCATCCGGGTCAAAGGGCTTGGACAGGTAGTCGAAGGCGCCCAACTTCATGGCTTTGACCGCGGTCTGGATCTGCGACAACCCGGTGACCATGATCACGTCAACATCGGGATGGCGCTCCTTGACCTGCTGCAGGACTTCCAGGCCATCGATGCCGGGCATCATGATGTCGAGCACCAGCAAGTCGTACTCGCTCTCATCGACCTTGCGCAGGGCCTCCATGCCGTCCTGCGCGGAGTCGAGCGAATACAACTGGCTGTCACTCAGAATGCGCCGGCAGCTCCGAATGACAATCTCCTCGTCATCAACGATCAGGACTCTGGCGCTCATTGTTTGCTCTCATCTACCTTGGGTAAAGTTTCATTCGAAGGTGGCGTCACGGGCAGGCAGACGCGGAACGTTGTGCCGACACCAACGGTACTCTCGACGCTGATCTTGCCGCCGTGCGCTTTGACAATGCCGTAACTCACCGACAAGCCAAGGCCTGTTCCCTTGCCAACCTCCTTGGAGGTGAAAAAGGGATCAAAAATTCGCTGCAGATTGGCCTGCGGAATGCCGCAACCGGTATCAACGACAATCACTTCCAGCATCGACTCGCCCGCACCGTCAACCTTATTCGCAAGTCGACGAGTTTGAACCGTGACGCGGCCCTTGCCCTCGATCGCCTGCTGCGCGTTGACCAAGAGGTTCAGAATAACCTGCTTGATCAGGTCGGCATCGCCCCAGGCCTGCGGCAGTCCCGGGTCCAACTCGGTCGTGATCTCGACCTGTTGCAGCGATGCGGGCCGCTCCACAAATCGCACCGTGTCTTCAATCACCTGGTTCAGGTTGTAAAACCCTTTGACCGGAACTTTCTCGCGCGCAAAATCGAGCAATCGCTTGATGATGCTGGCACAGCGCTTGGTTTCGCGGATCACCAGGTCCAGGTCTTCAGCGTCCTCACTGCCCTCCGGCGCCTTCTTGCGCATCAGGGAAGTGAAGGTCAAAACACCCGTCAGCGGATTGTTCAATTCATGCGCAATACCGGAAGCCAGTACACCGATCGAAGCCAGTTTCTCGCCTTGTGCGACTTCCGCTTTCGCCGCCAGCAACTCTCTGGTCCTCTCTGCAACCTTGGTTTCCAGAGTCTGCACCAATTGCTCCATCTCACGCCGCGATGCATCCAGTGCCGATGTCATTTGATTGAAGGAACCGGCAACGCGGCCAAACTCATCGCTGCTACGAACCGGAATACTGTGGGCGAGTTCGCCCGAAGTCACCTTTTCTGCGCCGGATGCCAGGTCCTTCAGCGGGAGGTAGATCAAGCGCTGCAGCAGGATGCCAATGGTGAGCGCAAACAGCAGGATGAACCCAATCGAAATGCCAATAACGTAGGCAGCATGTGAACGCAGCGACTGGTCCATCTCGTCGAGGGAATAAGCGACATCCACAATGCCGAGCACCGACTGGTTCTGGGGGTGCTCGTGACAGGAAGCCGAGGAGCACGACGGTTCATTGCGAATTGCATGCATGGAACCCAGCACGCGGTGGCCACCGGCAGTTTCAACAATCTTCCAGCGCTTGTCGTCGGGGACCCGCTTGAGGGGCTGACTGGTTTGGTGACAAGTGATGCAAGAGTCGTCCTTCTGATCAACCGAAAAACCGACTTCGGTTTTGTGATTGGAATGGATGATCGTGCCGTCCTTGCTGATGACACGGATGCGCTCGATGCCCTTTTGCTTCCCGATGTCCTCAATGATCTTCTCAACGATATCGCGCTTGTTCACCAGCATCGTGTACCGCGTGCTGGCAACCACCATTTCGGAAATCTGCGTGACATGCTGGGCCACCACACTCTGCATGTCTTCCTGGCGTTGCTTGAGGATCAGCAACGTGAACAGAACCATCGCCGTCGACAAAACGATGATCAGGGACAGACTGATTTTGAGCTTGAGGCTATTTTTTGGCATTTGGCAAGTCAACCCAGACTGCACTGCCCGGATTATGACATCGCCTCAACGCGGCCCGGGGGCTCAAACCAGCTCAGTTTGCTGTGATCTGCGGCGCAATCCGCAGGGGTATCGTGACCGGTCCATCATTGACCAGATGGACCTGCATATCGGCACCAAACTGGCCGGTCTGGACATCGCCGTGCACGCGCCGGGTCTGCGCCACAAAGTAGTCGTACAGGCGGCGCCCGTCCTGTGGCATGGCGGCTGCAGTAAAACCGGGACGATTGCCGCCCGACACATCCGCTGCCAGCGTGAACTGACTCACCACCAACAAGCCACCCATGGCGCCCTGACCGTCGATGTCCTGCACGCTGCGGTTCATCTTGCCGGCGTCGTCGCTGAAGATGCGCAACTTGATGATCTTGGTCAACATCTTGTCACTCTCAGCCTCGCTGTCGCCGCGTTCAGCGCACAAGAGCACCAGCAGACCGCGACTGATCTCGCCGACCACCTGACCATCAATCAGCACCCGCGCCTGTGCCACCCGCTGCAAGAGTGCCATCATGCCGGGCACCTCATTGCAAATCCTTCGGGTCGTCAAAATGCGCTTCCACATCACTGGGCAACAGTTGAATGGTGGCACGCAAGCCCGGCACCGCGTTCATCAGCGCCTGCTCCACGCTGGTGCGCACGGCAGCGGCCTGGCCCAGCGACCAGTTCGCTGGCATGTGCATGTGCAGGTCAACAAAGCGCCGCCGTCCCGAGCGGCGCGTCGTCACATGGTCAAAGCGGATGGTGTGCTGGTCAAACCCATCCAGCGCAGTCTGGATCGCGCGCAGCACGTCGGGCTCCACTGCCTCGTCCATCAGTCCTTGCGAGGCGCGCCACATCAAGTGCGCGCCTTCCCACAGAATATTCAGGGCCACCCCGATGGCCACCACCGGATCAAGCCAGAGCCAGTCGGTCAAGGCCACCGCTGCAATGCCCACGACGACGCCAACCGAAGTCCAGACATCAGTCACCAGGTGCCGGGCATCGGCGTCCAGTGCGATCGAGCGATGCGTCCTGGCCGCGCCAAACATGACCCAGGCCAGCAAGCCGTTGAGCGCCGAACTGACGACGGACAGGCAGAGACCCCAACCGACCGATTCAATCGGCTGCGGGTCCAACAATCGATGACCAGCCGCCCAGACAATCCCCACGGCCGCAGCGATGATCAGGACGCCTTCAAATCCACTGGAGAAGTACTCGGCCTTGTGGTGCCCGTAAGGGTGTTCCTCATCGGCCGGTCGCTGCGCAATGGTTACCATCATCAAAGCAAAAATGGCGCTCGCCAAGTTCACCAGCGACTCCATGGCGTCTGACAGCAAGCCGACCGAATCCGTGATGTACCAAGCCAGCGTCTTGAGCGTGATGGTGATCAGCGCCACCGCGATTGACGCCCACAGCAGACGCTGCGGCGTCAGAAAGCGCGCGGGCAGCAGCGACAACATTACGCTTATCCGACCGTGACGCGGGCAAACTTGCGCTTTCCGACTTGCAGCACATAACAGCCGGCCCCAAGCTTGAGCCCCTTGTCACTGACGACGCCAGAATCAATGCGAACACCGCCGCCATCGATCAAACGGTTGCCCTCGCCGGCCGATGCGGCCAGCCCCGCAAGTTTGAGCAGGGCACCGATACCCAGCGCCGCACCACCTTCGCCCAAGGGCACAGCAATCTCGGCAATCTCGTCGGGTACGCCGCCGCGACTGCGGTTGTTGAAATCCTGCTCGGCCGCATCGGCCGCCGCTGCAGAGTGAAAGCGCGCCGCAATCTCCTTGGCCAGCGCCACTTTGGCCTCCTTCGGATTGGCGCCGTCCTGCACAGCCGCCTTCAGGGCCGCGATAT
>SESG01023359.1_pt1 | contig 10446 bp, 11 predicted proteins | sample 3171421 | NCBI WGS metagenome assembly SESG01 (sample SAMN10866946, study PRJNA518727) | freshwater metagenome | biome: subpolar coniferous forest; feature: holomictic lake; material: water; isolation source: holomictic Lake 227, 6 m and 8 m depth | place: Canada: near Kenora, Ontario | collected... | reverse complement strand
ATGGGTAGAATTGACGGTTACATCCGTGTTCGGCATGGAAAGTGGATCCTCGAAGGCCGACCCGGCTTCGTCGAAACTGACACCATGTTTCAGGATGTTGTTCTGCGCCTTTTCGTCATCCCACTCGAACAAAAGTGCCACGGCTTCCGACCTTTTCATTCATGATACCGCCAAAGGACGAGTTTGCGAAGGGGAGTCCCTTTCCTCCGATTGGCCGTCCTGACGTGTTTCCGGGGGCCTTTGCTGCAAGGTTGGAAGTCTGTCCCCCTGTGAAGTCACGGTGGAGGTGTGTCCCCAAGTGGAGTCAAAGAACGCATTTACATGTCCTTTGTGATCCTGTCTGTGGTGATGATCTTCGTTTTGAGAACTTCAACCGTTTCGGGCGGCCAGGAACTCAGAACACAATCGATTTCTCGCAGAAACGGAACGACTTCATCTTCACTCTTTAGGATGAGGTACCGAACACCAGCTGGCGAGAAGGGCAGTTGGAAGGGGCTCTCGGCCATGCGCTTGTTGTGCCAGTCAATTGTCCTGGCAACGTCATCGACCCCGGGTTGCAGGAAGAAGCCGGGGGAATCCTCAAATCCGAAATGATCTGAACTGGGGATGTAGCGCCATTCCCTCTCGTCATAGAACACGGTGTGCTCTCCCGTGTTCCGGCTTGTTCCTTCGTAGGGTTTCATATACATCGCCAAGTTCCAGAAATCCACAAGGCTGTTCATCGCGATCTGCCCTTTAGTGATGGGACCGAACCAATACGTCTCCCCGATTCGACCAATCATCTTGCTAAGGTTGGTCTTCGCAGAGGCGTAGAGGACTGGATTGAGACCATTTGTGATCCCCCAAGACTTGGTCATTCCGATTCCGTAGCCACCATACTTCTGAATGTGCTCCGCGATTTGTGACAGGGGGATGTCACAGAAGCAGACCATCGGAATCTTTACGACGGGGCCAAAGTTCATCAGGATGTCTCCAAGTTCGGCGTAGGACTCCTCGACGTACCTTGGGCTGAAGCCATTTGCCAAGATATTCAAGAGAAAGTCTTTTTCCTTCATGAAATGGAACAAAGTCGCTGAACTAATTGCCATGGCGGAGCGCTATGCCTCCGGTGGGCAGTGCTATTTGGGGTTGCCCTTTCCACCCTTTTTCCGCCGGGTCACGCACAAAATCCTCACGAACCAACTGTTGCATCTCAGTAAACTGAGTTGGCCAAGGCTCAACAATTTCCTTGTAGGCAGCGCGGAATGCCGGCAGACTCAGGTTGTTTTTGGCACCAGCACTCCAGTTTTCCCAGGTGTCGCGGCTGATCTTCTTGTGCTGTCGCAACATGACCTGATTGTTGGTGAGGTCAAAGTAGCGGTAGAAGTCGTCCATGGTCTTGGCCTGCTCATCAACTGTGAGCAGTTTGCCGAGAAAGACCTGATAGGGAATTTCCTTGATGAGGTCGCGGTAATCGCGCTCCACGCTCTCGATGAATTCGGACTTCCGGGTCGTGGCATCGCGGTAAAGCTGAACGACAGCGAGTACGATGCTGATTGCGGTAGCTGCGTTGGCTACGAGTTGGATGATTGATGCATAGGGTTCCATTGGGGCTCCTTGTTGGTTCGTGAACTAGGCAGGGTTGCAGAGACCCAACTCGGGCCTTCCGGATTTCCAGTCAATGTCAAACAGCTCAAGATCGAATTTCGATGCATTGTGTTCCATGTTGATCCGGTAGGCCTCAGGGAATCGGCACCCCAAGATGACGGCCTTGATGCAACCCGAAATGGGAAACTCAAAGTTGGGTTCCCTTGGGTCGAAGTCTTCTCGAATCAGGAGGTAGCGGTACTCGTGTTCGTCTCGGAAATCCCGATGTTTCAGAAAGCGAAGTGGCTGACATTTTTCGAGGTACCAGTTCGTAAACTCTTCGTCAGAGAACTGCGACTCGACGTTCGGGTACAGGTGCTTGATTAGCGTCGGAAGGTGATCCGTGTAGCGCACTCGATGCTGTATCAGTGGGGAGTTCTTCGAATCTGTGTGGCCGAGCTTGCCGCGAATTGCTTTGTAGATCTGAAGCCTGTCGAAGACAAGGCAAACACCGCTGTGAGACCCGGCGTACTGTGCCCACATTCTTGAACCGGCCCACCCTTTGTGAAATAGGTCTTCACGGCCTTGAGGGCCGGCAGATCGATCTTGGGCAAATGAGTCCAACCGGACACGCTCGATGCGATGCCTGTCTGCGATTTCCAGTTGCTTTGTTATCCTGCGGGACTCATTGAGGTCGAAAGTGACGCCACCCGAAAAGAACCTCAGTTTGTCGAGGAACTCAAGGGGATCATTCATCTGCTTGAGGCGACCCATTCGGAACTGTCCGGACTGGAGTAGTTCTGTCACAGTACAAAGGGCCGAGGTGTAATGAAAGACAAGGTTTTCAGACTTATCGGCAGACAATAATTCCAAAACGATCGAAGTCTTGCTCGATGGGAGCATCACGGCCCCTTCCCTGCACCAAGCCCGGCAACCATTCGTATCGCATTGCCGACGTAGTCGGTGAAATACAGGTTCCCCACGGAATCGATGGCGAAGCCCATAGGATAGGCTAACGACGCCGTAATGGCAGCCCCGCCATCACCGCTGTACGCATGGGCCCCATTGCCTGCTACCGAAGTAATCGTTCCGAGGGAGTTCACCCTCCGAATGCGGTCGTTGTATGTATCGGCAATGTAAAGGTTGCCCGACATATCGACCGCGACACCATATGGTAAGTTCAGGCTCGCCAACGAGGCAGCTCCGCCATCGCCGCTAAAGGAAGCAGTACCGTTGCCAGCGATCGTCGCAATGATCCCCGTTGACGCCACGACCTTTCGAACACGGTGGCCGACGTCAGAAATGTACAAATTCCCTGCAGAGTCGACGGCAATCGCGCAGGTACCGAAGATCTGGGCCGAGGTTGCCGGTCCAGCGTCGCCGCTGTAACCATTGGTGCCATCGCCCGCGACGGTTGTGATTATTCCAGAAGCGGCGACTCTTCGGATGCGGTAGTTGCCCGAGTCGGCAATGTACAGTTCTCCTGAAGCACTGACGGCAACACCAATGGGGTAGAATAGGGAGGCCGATACAGCTGCTCCTCCATCGCCTCCGAATGTGGCGGTTCCGTTGCCAGCGATTGTCTCTATGATTCCCGAGGAGGCAATGACCTTGCGGACTCGGTGATTTCCGTGGTCCGCTATGAATATGTTGCCTTCAAGGTCGACTGCGACACCATAAGGATAGTTCAGTTGGGCCGATGTTGCTGGCCCGCCGTCACCGCTGTAACCGAAAGATCCGTTGCCTGCGACTGTTGTGATGATCCCTGAGGGCGAGACTCTTCGAATACGCGAGTTGACCATGTCAGCTATGTACAGGTTACCCACGGAATCGACTGCAATGCCAACCGGGTAATTTAGGTTGGCTGACGTAGCCGATCCGCCATCGCCGCCGAACCCGTAACTGCCATTTCCTGCGACAGTTGTGATGAGAGCTTCGAAGGTCGCCCTGATCGTTGCTCCTCCGCTTGTAAGCATCGCAGTCGTGCTTGGACTTCCTGAACTTCCTAACGTGGCAGATCCAGAATTCACGGTCCAGTTGACGAACCTGTAACCGTTCCGAGGTGTAGCGACGATGTTTGTAGTAGCTCCGCTGTCAACAGTGGTACCTGAAGCGGGCGATACAGTTCCACCGGGACCAGCATTCACGGTTAGTGAGTACTGGGCTACCGTGGTGGACCCAGCCTGATTCGAGGCTACCGATTCACCACCGGCGTTCGTAGCAGTTACCACAAAGTAGTAACTAGTAGAACTGGTGAGTCCAGTAACGGTGCATGAAGTTGTCACGCTTGCGACTTTTGTTCCAGTCGACGAAGTCACTCCGTTCGTGGTTGACCAGTAAACGTTGTAGCTCGTTGCACCGGTCACTGCTGGCCAGTTCAAGCCAACGGACGTGGACCCGGTGCTAGCGACCGAAACCGTCGGCGCAATAGGTGTAGTCAAACAAGTCAGCGGGGTCCCTTCGGACTCTCCAGCACCGTTCTGAGAAGTCGTCAGAAGGTAATAGGTGGTAGCGGCCGAGAGTCCACTGAGAACGTAGCCGCTCTGAACACCAGGCACCTTCGTTCCTGTTGCAGTCGTCATTGTAGGAGAAGTGGACCAGTACAGATTGTAGCTCGTGACACCGGGCATGGAAGGCCACGTCATCGTAAGGGAACTCGCCGTTGAAGCGGCACTTAGGCTCGATGGTCGTGCTGGCACCAGCAGAACCGTCACAACGCCACTCGCGGCGCTCTCGATGCCATTGATGTCGGTGACGACGAAGGAGTATTGGGTTCCGGGCGAGAGACCGGTAATCGTGGCAGAAGTGGCGTTTCCGACTGTCGAGGCTTTCGTCGACGAGGTGGTGGCGGTTGTTCCGGTGGCCCAGTAGATATTATAGCCCGTCGCTCCCGTCACCGGGGTCCAGCTGACCGTAACCGATGTCCCGGAAGCCTCAGCTGTGACTTGTGTTGGAGTGGTTCCAGGCGTCGCGGTGGCCACGGCGCTCGGCGTCCCGATGGTTGAGCCTACGACTGCCGCATACACGAAGGCGTATTGGACACCATTGTTCAGGCCGGTAATTGTGGCGTCGGTAGTCGTGAGGGTGGCCCCGGACCACTTGGTACTAGAGGTCGTTGCGGTTGTTCCTTCTGAAAAATAGAGGTTGTAACCCGTTGCACCAAGAACCGCCGGCCATGACAAACTCACCGTGCCGTCGCCGGTACTCGCCGAGAAATTCGGATACTTGATCCTATATCCCGCCGATGTAACCGTTGAGCTCGTCATGCCCGCCTTCACCGCGATGGCTTTGATCGTGACGTTGGTCTGGTCGCCCGCGACCAGCACCAACCCAGACACGAGGGTCGACTCCACGGTGGGTGTAGTGCCGTCAGTCGTATAATAAATCTTGGCATTGGCCGTCGAGCTGGTGATAGTGATGCCCTGATCATTGCCATAGGTACCAGCGGGTGGATTGAAAATGGGTGCCGCCACTGTATTGGCGAGCACCTGCCCCGAAGGGGAAGATGGGTCGACCGGATTGTCGAGGCCTACCACTCCCGGTAAGTCACAGCCAGTCAGAATCAGAAAACCCAGAAGGGCCAAGGCATTCATTGTGTTTTTCATGGTCATTTGTCTCCGCCCGCGAGAATTAGACCCAAGACACCGGAGAGGACTCCGGTGGAGGCAACGCCGAGGGACAGTTTGAACAGAACGTTCAAGGTATCGATTTGGTTGTGGAGCCCCAAGGCTTGCGTTGGGTCGGTAGAGGCGTTGTAGTTGGCCACGGCTCCGGGCACGGAAACCCAAGTGTACCCCGCCACCGAAGCGCCCACCGCGGCTGCAGTCAACCCGCCCCACTGGAGCCATGTTGGCAACCTTGTTTTTTCGCGAGGGCTGGAAACGACAATTTTCGGTGCCGGTGTCGCGACGATTGCAGGGCTGACAGAGGTCCGGAGTTCGGTGGGGGCAAAGAAGAAATCGTTGCTCAGGCTGATGCTGGTGTAGGGAACCTGCTGTCCGTCGGTGACCTGCCGAACCTCAGCGGTGACCCTCGTGGTCAGGTCCTGCAGCTTCAGGTCGGAATCAAGGTACTTGAGCAAAGCTTGAGTAAAAATGCCGTTGCGGCCGTTACCATCGCCTGCTGTCTGGCCTGGTGCCGTCGAGAACATGACCACAGAGCCGATCACATTCGCGCTGGGATTGATCACGCTCAGCCCCTTGTTGCCTCCCAGACCGCGTGCACCGGCTTTTCCGAAAGGATTGTCACGGCAAGCATCCAGAATGATGATGTTGGTGGCCACTTCGGCGTCGCCGAACCCGTCGAGAATCGACTGGACTGACACCGCATAGTGCGTGACATCGTTGGCCGTGCGGAACTCACCACTGACTGGAATCAGGTAATTGACGCCGCCGATCTGAGCACCGTGGCCTGCATAGAATAGAAGCGCTGTGGGGTCCTTGGTGGCCACGAGTTCCTCGTGAAACGAGTCGACCGCCGAGTTCATGGCCCGCAGGTCGCCATCGAGCACCGTGGTGACTTGCCACCCCAGCGTTTTGAGAACCTTGGCCACATCGCTGGCATCGTTGACGGGGTTGGCCAACGCGGCGTCGCCTTCATACCTGGAATTGCCCATCACCAGGGCAAACCGGTTGTTGTCAGCTGCATGCAGGGATGGCACGGCACCCACGAGCAACAAAAAAAGCGCCCCAAAGGGCGCCAACGATGAGATTTTCATAGGGAACTCCGAGATTCAGTTACGTGAGTGAGGGAGGGAGGGAAAGGATTCGCTAAATTGCGAACGATATCAAGCATGTTGATGAGTATAACGTGGGTCTCTGGTGCCGTCTAGGTTAGGACTGGCGCCGCAAAAGCCAACCGCAGAGCCTCAATGGCTCCCAAACACGCTTCCCGGCTCGGCATGGGCTCGCTCGTGAACACGACGCGGTCATTCTCCACGAGCCGAAACCGGAAAGAGGTCGTGCCTTCGGCGATCACCTCGAAGTGCGATGGTGCAGCCTCGGCCGCCGAGTCAAAAACCCGCACGTTGAGCGGGCCTTTACCGGCATACAACAGACCGCGTTTTGCCTTGGAAAAGTCGTAATGATCCTTCATGGCGACACTTACCCTCGGCCGACCGTTACGAGGGCCAAACCTTGATCCAGGAACAAACGAATCTCCGGCCACTTTCGATTGAGAAGTTCACGCAGGTAGGAGTTCGTCGAATTGCCGACTCTGAAAAAGACGCTCTCGGCTTTGGCTCGTTGGAAGATTTCGAGGTCGGCGGCCTCATTCAGCCCGAGGTGTTTCATGGAGTAGGCGGCAACACCAAACTGTTCGCGGAACCAAACGGCGAGACTTGGGGGCAGTTGGGCGTCAAGCCAGAGGGTCATGCCAGAACGAGGGCCGAATCGAGTCGGCTCGCCGCAAAGTGCAGACACTCGCGAATGTCTTCAGTCTCGAGGTCGGGAAAGTCCCCGAGAATCTCCGCCTCGGGAACGCCTTGGGCGAGCATTTCGAGTATGTCGGAAACCCTGGTCCGCCCGCCGACCATGACAATCCCGGGCTAAGCCGCAGAGCCTCGATGGCTAACGTGCAGGCATTAACGAATGGCAGTCCGTTGCGCCCGATTACGTGGCGGGCACCGACAGTTCGTACAAATCCTCGGGGTCGAGATCGAGTCCGTTTGCCCATTCCACTGTGCCATAGGCAATCGCCGTCTGGGAAAACACGGACCAGTCCTGCAACTGGGCGAACCGTCCCCTCGTCAGGAATGGCGTCACGTCGAAAATCTTGGTTTCCTGCGTGTCGAACTTGAGCCAGAGACGGTGTTCCGGCATGGGTTTCACTTCCAGCACGTGATGAATCATGCCTCGAATCTACTGGAGCGGAGCGATTTTTTCCAGCGCTTCACCACGCCGGGCAAGATTTGGGCAGATGGGGCGCCGGCCCCTCGCTGCATCCGCCTCGGCTAGTGACCCGCTGATCACTAGCCCCCGGGGTCTTCCGCTAACCCCCTCCGGGTTCGCGGTGGAGGACCGACCCGACAGAAGTCAACTACAGCTTCGCCACCTCAGACAACGGAAGCCCAGTAATCGCGGCGACCTTTGCAACGCCCATACCATCAGCAAGAAGTGCAACAGCGACTTCGACTTTTCCTTCCGTCTTTCCTTTGCTGACGCCGATGGCTTCACCCTCGCGAAGCGCCTCACCTCTTACACTTGCATAGTCATGGTGCTCCATGGACTGTCGGATCTCGTTGTAGACTTCGGGAGTAAGTTGCATATACGCCTCCATCCGCTTTTTGGCGGCATCCAGCATGGCCACGAGTTCAAGAGAGCCGCTAGGCGGCTCAATCTCGGGCTGTTCCAAGAATCTGCCCCAAAGTGCCGCATTTTTCAACAGCGAGCGGCTTGAGGTCGAGCGGAGCAGCTTGGGAAGTTCAACGAAGATAAACCCGAAATGCCCCGTATGTGGCAAGCGGATGAAATGCAACCAAGGGCTTTTCCTCGAGATCTCATATTCGAGGAAGTTCAAGGAAATGACGGGCCTCAGCGTGGTGTAATCCTCGCCTTTCGGTAACTGCCGCACAAACAAACGAGCCCAGTAGAAAAGCGCTCGTTCGAAGTACGCCGGCTTTCGTGTCGTCTGAACCTCGACGTTGATCATGCGCCCGGTCTCGTCTTCCGCCAGAATATCGAGGATGGCTAACTTCTCGCCGCTATGTTCGGGTGGCAAATCGCGGGGCTGAAGTTGCATTTTGTGGACCAGCGGAAGGCCGACAGCCTCAAAGTGGGCATTTACCAGGCTTTCCAGTAATGGAAGACCTTCTGGCTCGCCGAAGACGTGCAGAAAGACGGAATCGTGGGTGAGCGGAGAATATGGCATGTTGTGTACCTCGTGGTACAAGACCGGGGAAAGCGGCGTTTTGCTTTCATTTGGGGTCAGAAAACTGCGGGAATCTTGCGGAATTGTTTAGGCGGGGTCAGCGTAGCGGGTGCTCGTCGCACCGGGGCGTTACGGGGTGGAACCCCGTACGGGGGTTGGGGTGGTACCGCGTACCACCCCAAGGGGGTCGTCCCCCTTTTCCCCTTCCTTAGCCCCCTACAACCCGTTGTCGAAGTTGCGGCTTTCGATGTCGCGGAAGTACCGCACGGTGCCGACTTTGAGCTCGTCGGTGGCGTCTTCGTCGCACACGATGAGGGCAATGCTGACCCGTGGTCAGCATGGTGCAGCTGCAGGCAGCTGACGGTCCACATGTGGTTCACACCCTGTTCGATGGCGTGGTGTAGGGCGCGGGCTTTGTTGTGGCCGGTGACCAGGATGATCACTTCTTTGGCGTCCATGATGGTGCCGACGCCGACGGTAGGCGCGGTGGCGCAAGTAGGGGCGCCTGCCCCTCGCTCCAGACTCCTCGGCAGGCGATCGGCGGATCGCCTGCCTGCGGGGTCTTCCGCTACCCCCTCTGGGTTTTCCGTGGAGGTCTGTCCCCCGTTGAGGTCAGTTGCAAACAGCTGACGGTCCACATGTGGTTGACGCCTTGTTCGATGGCATGGTGCAGGGCGCGGGCTTTGTTGTGGCCGGTGACGAGGATGAGGACCTCTTTGCTGTCCCGGCTTACCTGGAAACCCGATTCCGCAGGGTAGTTTCACACGGCCCTAACGCATCGGGTACCTTTCCAGCAGGAGACGGGCGAAAGGTCGGCTCTGTTCAAAAGTGGTGCCAAATCGAACGATCATTCAGTAAGTGCCACCGAGGTTTTTCCACGGCGGGTTTCACTGATTGTTGGTCAGAATGTACTGTTCGGCAGCAGCCACAATTTCCATTTGAGCTTGCGCCGGGGTCTTTACTCCGTCCCACACGTCCTGGTAGAACAGGTTCAGGCCAATGTTGGTGTATACGTCGATCCCGGACTTGCCGGGATTGTTCGGAAAAGTCAGCATTACAGGTTCTGGATTACCCTGAAGAAAGGCTTTACCCAATTGCTGCGTCACAGGGGCCGCGGAATAGTCCGGGGCGATTGTTGCACCAGACCGGAGAGACGGAACATAGGTGGAGTTGTCGACCATTGCCTGCATTCCGCTCGTGGTGTACAAAAGCCGCAGCAGCTCGGCAGCGGCTGAAGGGTACGGCGAACTCTTGTTGACGACGAACACTTTGACCTTGACGAAGGGCCTTAATCGGTTACCCTGCCAGGTGGGCATGGGCGAGATCTGCAGATCGTACTTGCCTTTGGTCGTCGCTCCTATGATGTCCATCCAGGTTCCCACCAATCCAAACGGTGCGGATTGAGCGTTCAGCACCGGGTCCCACCGCCAGCCTGCGGTAAGCCCCGGCGTAGTTGTTCCGTCTGCCTCGACCGAAATCTTGGCGTCGTGGGCCGCTTTGATGAACTCGAGCCCGTGAAGAAACGCCGGGTCGTCGAAACCAGGTTGTGTGGCTTGCCCTGTTGCGAAGATGCTCCAGCCCGCCGCCGTAACCGAGGAGTAGCCGGACCAAGGTTCACCGACTGACATAGGAAAGACGATGTTGATGGGACTTCCCTTGTAGGTGGGTCGATTGGGGCTCCATGTGTTCGACAGGGCGAAAATCTCTTCCCAGGTGTTGAAGGCGACCGGCAAGTCGTCGGCATCCGCCTCGGTGCTGTACCCGAGGGCTTGCAGCATTGTCTTGTTCCACGCAAAGGCCATACCGTCATAGGCGAACGGGAGCGCCGATACAGCGCTGAGTTTGGCGTTCGACGACAGGTAGAAGCGACTGTCGAGGTTGAGTTCGGCTATTTGGACTGTGTGGCTCTCGATCGGACCGATTTGCGTGGGATAGCCCGAAATCTGCCGAGGAAGCGCCATCAATACGTCCGAGGTGCTGGTTCCGCCCGACTTTATGATGGCCCCCAGAGGC
>SESG01020968.1_pt1 | contig 10447 bp, 9 predicted proteins | sample 3171421 | NCBI WGS metagenome assembly SESG01 (sample SAMN10866946, study PRJNA518727) | freshwater metagenome | biome: subpolar coniferous forest; feature: holomictic lake; material: water; isolation source: holomictic Lake 227, 6 m and 8 m depth | place: Canada: near Kenora, Ontario | collected... | reverse complement strand
TTGTGCTTGAAAAGGGAACGATTGTGGAGCAAGGCGTGCATGGGGAGTTGATGGCCGGGAACGGACTTTACCGCAGGATGTGGGAGTTGCAGCATGTGGCGGAGGTGGGGTGATGCTGTTTCCTTGATGTATGATCAATCGGAAATTATAACAGGAAAATAGCTTAGCAAAACCTCTATCTCTTTCCAGAGCATCTTGAGTTTGCATCGGCAAACTGCATAATATCCATCAACCGAGCCAATGGAGTCACCTATTACGCGACATTGGTTTTAATCCCGAAAGAGATCGGTGATTTTTCATGCTGACTCACATGCAATATTGAGAAGCCAATAACATTTCCATCTGAATCAACTTTCTCCATCACATCTTCATTCTCAGTTTCCTTGAAATATCCTTCTTTAACATCAAAAATAACCTCAAGAAAATCTGACTCTTTATCGAACCATACTTTTATATTTTTTCCATATTTGCCGTCCTTTTTTAATAGTATCAGTAATATAAGCAGTTATTATAAACGCATCTGATTTTTGAAGAGCTTATAATAGCTGACATTGACGGAACTTCGTTTTATATTTCCTTCTTTGTTATGAACGGATCGTAATTTTTGTGCTGCAATGGAAAGCTTGATCAGGAACAACACCTCCAGCGGGGAAGCAGGCTTTGCTGAAAGGGAACAAAAACAGCAGCAAAACAAGCTCTGCAGTTCATGCGGACTATGTTCCATTGAGGCCTGGCCGGTTGCAGAGAGCATCAGGAGTTGCGTTTTTACAAACGGCTGGCTCGGAGAGAGGGAGAAAAAGCTTTTCGGGCGGGAACGAAGTCTGGATAATCCAGTGGAGATGCGATTTGGCATAACGCTTGAACGCTTTACGGCTCAACTGAAAAAACCTCTACCCGGTTCGCAGTGGAGCGGCATCATTACCCGTATGGCAATGAGGGCTTGTGAAGAGCAGCTTGTTGACGGGGTCATATCACTGCAGCATACTCCCGGCCATCATTTTTTTTCTCAGCCAGTGCTGGCCTGGAGTCTTGATGAAATCTATGCAACAAGGGGCAACAAGCCGGTGCTCTCCCCTGTGTTATCCTCCCTTGAGAGGGCATACCGACTGGGGATGAAAAAAATACTGGTCATCGGAGCGGCCTGCCATTTGCATACGCTCCGGGATTTCCAGGAGCGGCACGAATACCTCCGAGAGATGGAGATCCTGACCATAGGGATTCCCTGCGTTGACAATGTCGCACGCTCAAAATGGCCGTGGATTCTGGAACGAATGTCGAAATCGCCCGATACCGCATGCCATATGGAGTTCATGCAGGATTTTCGGATTCACATCCGTCACCTTGACGGCAGTGTTGAAAAAGTTCCTTTTTTCAGCCTTCCGGAAGAGCTGTCAGATCCCTCTATCTTCCCGCCTGCGTGCATGAGTTGCTTTGACTATCTCAACAGCCTTGCCGACATTACCGTGGGCTATATCGGTGCAGAACTGCTGCCGAAGCAAAAGAGGCAATGGATCCTGGTACGGACGGAAACAGGTCAAAGGCTTCTGAAGCTGATCGAAGCCGAACTTGAACGCTTTCCGGAATCGGGCAAGTGGGAGTGCCGTTCATTTGTCCAGAACACGACGAAACGCATTATCGAGAGCATGAAGGAAACAGATAAAGAGTATTCGCCGAAAAGCAGGATTCCACTCTGGCTTGGCAATCTGCTTGCAGGAATGCTTGGCATGATCGGGCCCAAAGGGATAGGGTTTGCCCACTACTCGGTGGACTTTCATCTGATCAGGCACTACTACTACGTGAAATTCCGCTATCCGGAACAGCTCGAAAAGCTGGTGCCGCGACACGTCAGGGTTATCCTTGCAGAGTACGGGCTTCCCCTTTGAAACAAGAGCGGTTCATAAAAAGAGGTTCCGTTTCCGGAACGGAGCAACCAGAATCTTTCGCATCATTCTTGGTTTGCTAAGCCAGCGGATTCTGGGAGATTGGGCTGTTGCAGCAAGAATCTTTCCGGTGAGAAAGGGGGCAACCGTCTCAACCTCATCCGCCATGATATTGAAAAACTTCTTTTTTTTCAGGCTCTCCGCTGAACCGTCACTGACCGTACGAAGCAGCATGTCGGTCACCACCATGCCCGGACTGAGCACACCGACCTGCACTGAAGTACCGCGTACTTCATGGGCAAAAGAGCGGGTAAAGTAGGTAACCGCACACTTGGTCGTACCGTAAATGGTCATGCCATCAAGCATAAACCCTTCACTGCCCAGCCCCTCCATATTGAAAATCTTCCCTCCACCCTGCTCTTTCATCCGCTGGAATGCAATAATCGTGCCGGCAACAGCACCGTCAATATTGACCCTGAGCACCCGGCTGAGTTCACCATAATCAACTTCCCATGCGCTCTGCATCTCATGGCCGATACCGGCATTGTTGATCCAGATATCAACACGGCCAAAACGACTGACAGCCTCATCATAGAGCCGGGCGACGTCATCCCTGCTGCTGATATCGGCTGAAACAGCGGCCAGATGTTCAGGGTAGCCTTGAAGCTGCTCCATGGCTTTTCGGGTACTTTCAGGAGAGGATCCATTAATCACCACGTTGCAGCCTCTCTCAAGAAAGCAACGCGCAAGGCCAAGGCCTATGCCTCTGGTACTGCCGGTAATGACAACTGTTGTGCCCATGTTACTCTTGACCTCTTCTAACGTTACTTCTCCACGATTTTAACCGGTACCCAATATGATAAGAAAGCTGCCCCGCAAACCCAATAGGAACAATTACTGCTGTTTTTTGCCCAGATAGCGCAACCTCGCCGTATCGAAACCGAAAGTTGCCGCTTTGGCCACCAGCGCCTTGAGTTGCGTTTGCTCCATGACAGAATCTTTCGATAAAATCCAGAAATATGACTTGTCACGGCCGCAAACCATCGCCCAGCGATACCCTGCCCTGTCAAGATCTATAACATTGTAGCTCGCATAAAAAGGGCCAAAAAAGGAGACCTTCAGCGCACCCTGGGTGGTATTTTTATCATCAACAAAAACGCCGCGTCCCTGAATGGTTTTCCATTCCTTTTTTTTCAGGTCATAGCCTTTGTTCACCACCTTGACACTGCCATCTGCGGCAAGCGAATAGGTTGCCGATACCGGATCAAGCTCCTTTTCAAACCGATTGTCGAGACGGACAATTTCATGCCAGGTACCGAGATAACGATTGAGCGAAAAATCATCGACAACCTTGATTCCCTCCGGAACACCGGTACATCCTGCGAGCAGGACAAAGACAAGCAATAACAGTTTTTTCATCAGCGAGTTCTGGTTAATCATGATTTCGAAAATTCTTGCCGTCCCCGGTCAAAACAGTACCAATAACTGACTGTGATTGACCCTCACAGCAACAAACACCATCAAAATATACACCGGGATTCCGCCAAATTTCAGCAAAATAAATGATAACCGCTATGCCGAGAGAACATTGCGGCATGCCTCTCCAGGATATTCGATTTCAACGGTTGAGTGATAGAGACCGAATCGCTCAACCAGCCCTCTGATCCTCTCCTTGAGCTGCATGTACGACTCAGCATCCAGAAGGGTATCGACTTCGAGATGGGCGGTAAAGACAGTATGAACGCCGTCAAGTGACCAGATATGGGCATGATGGACGGCATGAATATGCTGCAGCGCCTCAATTTCCGTTATAATAAGAGCGATATCAAGCTCATCAGGTACCGCCTGCAAAAAGACCGGCAGCATTGCTTTCAGGTTTTTGACGACGCCTGAGAGAATATAGAGCGTAATGATGACGGCAAGCAGCGGATCGAGCACAGGAATATCCCAGAAGTACAGAACAACGGCCACAACAAGCACAGCGACCCATCCGAGCACATCTTCAAGCAGGTGCAAGGCAACCACCTTTGCATTCATGCCGCTCTCCTTTGACAGCCTTGCCATGGCAATACCGTTGACCAGAACACCAATGACAGCCAGCAGAATCATTCCGCCCGCATCAGGCCTGTGCGGTTCGAGAATGCGGGGTATGGCATGAGCGAGCACAAAAAGCGAACTGGTGAGCAGCACCACGGTACTGATCAGCGCACCGAGCAGTGAGAAACGCTTGTAACCATAGGAGTAGCGTGAGCTGCTCTTTTCTCCGGATTTTTCCTCAAAATACCAGGCCTGAGCGAGAGCAAAGGAGTCGCCAAGGTCGTGAACGGCATCAGCAAGGATTGCCGTACTGCCGGTCATCAGACCGCCGACAATCTCAACAATGGTAAAACCGACATTGAGAAAAAAAGCAAGCTTGATGTTTCCTGATGCATGATGATGGTGGTGGTGATGATGAGGGGTCGCATCATGCGTATGCGCACACCCTTCTTCTGACGTTGTCCTGCTCATAATAAATTCATTTTTTTCTTTTGACTTGACTTCACATCGGCAATTCATGCAAAGAGTGAAAATATTTAATGTATTTTTTCGCCGAATCATTGATCAAGCAACACTCATAGCTTATAACAGAAACTATAAAAGTTTTATTGAAAAAAGTAGTCCCATGCACAAACCTCTTAAATGGAGAGCCACCTCGGCAATCCTTATTCTGCTCTGCATCATCAGCTATACCTTTGCCGATATCCCGACTGCGCTGTGGTCCCATACGTTTAAAAACACCCTTTCTACCGATGTGTTCGGTATCATAACGTTCTTTGGCAAGTCATATAGCTACCTGGTTGGAGGGTTGCTCCTCTTTGTTGTTTTTCGCAACACGAAGCCGTCAATGGCATATTCGGGCCTTTTCCTCTTCTTCGCTGTCGCTGTTTCGGGATTAAGTGCTGAACTTATCAAATATATTGCCGGAAGAGCAAGACCGCAACTCTTGTTCAGTAAAGGGATCTACGGATTTGGCTTTTTCCATTGGCAATACGCATGGATATCCTTTCCCTCCGGCCATTCTGCAACGGCCTTCAGCGTGGCCATTGTTCTTGCCACCCTTTACCCCCGCTGGCGATTTGCCGCGTTCTTTGCCGCTGCGCTGGTCGCCTTCAGTCGTATTTTTCTTGCCCAGCACTACATCAGCGATGTAATTGCCGGCTCTTTTCTGGGCATTCTTTCCTCAATATTGCTCTACAACCTTTATTTCAAGTCGAAATTTGAAGCCCTTGAACACAACAAAATCTGAAACCGGCTGGTTTCTGGCTGCACTGGCAATGCTTATCCTTGCAAGTTTCTTTCTGGGCCTTGGCTCCGCGCCGCTCTTTGATGTCGATGAAGGGGCATTCAGTGAAGCAACGCGGGAGATGATGATCAGCAAAAATTATCTGACCACATGGCTGAACGGCGCACCCCGTTTTGACAAACCGATCCTGATTTACTGGCTGCAACTGACCTCCGTCAGATGTTTCGGGCTGAACGAATTTGCCTTCCGGTTTCCCTCTGCCTTGGGCGGAACCGTTTGGGCTGCGTCGATTTTTCTTTTTGTGCGCAAAGAGATTGGCCATCGCCAGGCCTTTCTTGCCTCAGCATTGATGGTGCTCTCACTGCAGGTTATGGTTATTGCAAAAGCAGCCATAGCTGATGGTGTGCTGAACTGCTTTCTGGCCATCACCATGTTCGGGCTCTTCCGCCATTACAAAACAGGGTCAAAACAGCCCCTCTATCTCGCTTTTGCTGCCGCAGGGCTTGGCATGCTTACGAAAGGGCCGATAGCAATCATTATTCCCTTTGCTGTAACCTTTCTCTTTTCCCTGCAGGAAAGATCATTGAAAACCTGGTTCCGAATGCTTTTTAATCCAGCGGGAATCATCCTCTTTCTCGCCATTGCCCTTCCCTGGTACTGGCTTGAATACCGTGATCAGGGGATGGCTTTCATTGAGGGGTTTTTCTTCAAGCACAATATCAACCGTTTCAACTCCTCTTTTGAGGGGCACTCAGGCTCTTTGTTCTATTATATTCCGGTCATCATTCTCGGCCTTATGCCCTTTACCGGCCTGTTTTTCACGCTCCTTTTCAACCTGAAAACCCTGCTTTCCGACCGGCTGAACCGCTTTCTTTTGATCTGGTTCGGGTTTGTCTTTCTCTTTTTCTCCCTCTCAGGCACCAAACTGCCGCACTACATGATCTACGGCTATACGCCGCTTTTTATCCTCATGGCGCGGGCGCTGCCTTTAAGCCTCCATCCCCGGCGTTTTGCCTTCTGGCCACTCCTTCTGCTTGCCGCTCTCGCCTGCCTCCCGTTGCTCCTGCCTGTGGCGCTGCACAAGATTGATGACGGCTATATCAAAGCAATACTCGAGGGGGCTATGGGGCTTACAGGGCAAGGCTATCTTCTGGTCATCGGTGCAGCCATCATCGGAGTATCTCTCATTCAGTTTCTCCCCCGCCTTTCTGCTGAATGGAAACTGATTGCAACAGGGATCATCTTTTCGCTGCTGATAAACCTTTTCCTTATGCCTTTTGCAGGCAACCTCATGCAGGAACCGGTGAAGGTGGCCGCTCTCATGGCAAAAGAGAAGGGCTATAAAATCGTGATGTGGAAAACCTATAACCCCTCTTTTTTAGTATATTCGGAATCTCTTGTTGAAAAGCGTACCCCTGTGCCGGGCGATATTGTTCTGACAACCGTCAAGGAGCTTGATACGTTTACCAATCCTGCCGTACTCTACAGCAAAAACGGTATTGTGCTGGCAAAACTCAAGCAATGAATTTCTGATATCATGAAGCTTTCGGTGGTCATACCGGTCATGAATGAGGCCGAGAACATTAAGCCCCTGTTTGAGGCTCTTGCCCAGTCGCTTGCGGCTGTTGAGCATGAGATCATTCTGGTTGATGACGGTTCTTCAGACACCACCGTGGCTGAAATTCAGGCCCATGCTCCCGCCAATGCACAGCTGGTAATCCTGAACAAGAATTACGGGCAGACGACCGCGATGGCCGCCGGTATCGATCATGCCCGTGGCGAGCTGATTGCCACTATTGACGGCGACCTGCAGAACGACCCTTCGGATATCCCGATGATGATGCAGTACCTTTACGACCATGACCTTGATGTGGTTGCAGGCAGACGGGCAGGACGGCAGGACGGAATGTTTCTGAGAAAAATCCCCAGCACGATTGCCAATGCCCTCATCAGGAACCTGACCAATGTGCACATCCGCGACTATGGCTGTACCCTGAAGGTCCTAAAAAAGGATGTTGCCAAAAATCTCGGACTTTACGGTGAGCTGCACCGCTTTATACCGGTACTCGTGCAACTCTACGGTGCAAAAATGGAAGAGGTTGACGTAAAGCATCACCCCAGAAAATTCGGAACATCAAAATACGGCATCGGACGCACCTTCAAGGTATTGAGCGACCTGCTCTTCATGCTTTTCTTCCAGAAATACAGCCAGAAGCCAATGCATCTCTTCGGCACCCTTGGCTTCCTCTCCCTTTTTATAGGGATTGCCCTGAATTTTTACCTGCTGGTGCTGAAAATTCTCGGTCAGGAGATTGGCGGACGCCCGCTGCTCTCTCTGGGCATCATCATGACCTTTATCGGCATTCAGCTTATTACGACCGGCTTCATTGCTGAATTTATCATGCGCACCTACTACGAATCACAGAACAAGAAACCCTATATCATCAAAAAGATCGTTGGCAAACAGTAAACTCAATCCAAAAAAGCTGCTCAAAACGCTGCTGCAGCTCCTTGTCACCAGCATAGCCCTTTATCTGGTACTGAGAAAGACCGATGTAGCCAAACTTGGCGACATTATCCGGAATGCAAACCCCTGGTACCTGCTGCTCTCTCTCCTTTTTTTCAATATCTCCAAGCTCATCAATGCGTTGCGCCTGAACCGCTTTTTCAAGGCTATCGGCATTGAGCTCTCCGCGATCTACAACCTCAAGCTCTACTATCTCGGGATGTTCTATAATCTTTTTCTTCCCGGAGGTGTCGGCGGTGACGGGTACAAAATCTACGTATTGCAGAAAAACCACGGCCTGAAAATGATCAATGTCTTTCATGCCGTGTTTTGGGATCGCGTATCCGGCATCATCGCCCTGATCTTTCTCTCGCTTATCCTGCTCCAGCCAAGCAGTTTTGCCTCGCACCTGCCCCATCTTGTACCTTATGTCTGGGTAGTGCTGGTGGCAATCTATCCGCTGGCACTGCTGGTGAACAAGCTCTTCTACAAGCAGTTTATTGAGGTTTTTACCATTACCTCAGTTGAATCGCTGCTGATTCAGATAACGCAGGTCATATCGGTATTTTTTATCCTGAAAGCCATCTCCCAGAACGCGCATATGGTTGACTATCTGGCGATATTCCTGATATCGACAATAGCGACCATTGTTCCGATCACGATCGGAGGGGCCGGAGCCCGGGAAATCACCTTCTTTTATCTGCTCGGCTTCATACAGCTTGGAACAAACGCCGGCGTTGCGCTGTCGCTCATCTTCTTCGCTATTTCAGCCCTTTCGTCACTTGCCGGAATTCTCACCAGAATCCACCACGAAAAAAGCGTGCCGGACATTCAGGACGAGAGCCAATAGCTTTTTGACGACCGCTACCGTTTGCAGAGCTCAAGATCTTTCAGCTTTATCTGCCACTGCTCCCGGTTGTTCCACATCCTTTTCTCGACAGAATAGACCATCGAAAATACCGGACGGGAGTGCGCGACGAGCTCTTTATAGATATCGAGACGGTCAAACCCGATAACATCAAAGGTACGTCCATTTTTATCCCGGAGAGCAAACTTGACATGCCTCTGCTTGAGCAGCCGTGGCTGGCCATAGAGAACAAGCTCTTCCGACAAAAAGAGCGGCTCCTGGTTGCCATGACCGTAAGGGGCAAACTGCTCGAGCACATTGATAAATTTGGCGGTGATATCCTCAAGGGCAAGTCTTGAATCGATCACAAGCTCTTTCTGGCGTTGCCCGACTGAAAGAAGACCGGCGCATACCTCATTGAACTTTTTACGAAATCCCGCAAAATTTTCCGGCCGGAGGGTAACGCCAGCTGCCTGGTGATGTCCTCCGAACTGTTCGAGATAGTCGCTGCACTCCTGCAGGGCCTCGTAGACATTGAGCCCCTCAACGCTTCGTACGGAACCCTTGATAAGCCCGTTCATGCCGCCAAGGATAACCGTCGGCAGATAATGCTTCTCAATTATTTTTGAAGCCACAATACCAAGAACGCCAAGATGCCATGATTCATCATAGAGCACAATAGAAGAGCAATAGGAGGCAAAATGGCTTTCAAGCATCTTTTCAGCCTTCACCATAATATCGGCATCCATCTCTCTGCGCTGCAGGTTGATGCGGTCAAGTTCGTCGGCATGGCGCCGGGAATCCTGGGTAGAATCGGAAAGGAGCCAGTCAACTGCCAGATGTGCGGATTGCATTCTCCCGGCAGCATTGATACGGGGAGCAATGCCAAATGCAAGATGAAACATCCCAAGCTCTGCCGGAGCAACCTTCATCAGCGAAAACATCGCCATGAGATTGACTCTGGGTTTTATTCGCATTCTCTTTAGCCCTTCCCGAACGAGCGTCCGGTTTTCACCTTCAAGAGAGACCATATCGGCCGCTGTGGCAATGGCAACCAGATCAAGGTACTTCTGCCAGCTCTCAGGCTCGGCATGTTGCTGCTCGGCTATTGCCTGAACCAACTTGAAAGCTACACCGCATCCGCATAAATCCCTGAACGGATAGGTAGAACCCGGAACCTTTGGATTCAGGATTGCATAGGCCAGAGGAAGCTCGTCGGGCTCATGATGGTCACAGATGATGACATCAATACCGTGGTCCCGGCATCGGCGTATCGCTTCATTCTCGCCTATGCCGCAATCAACCGTTATAAGAAGCGTGACGTTCCGTTCAACAGCCGAGTCGATGCCTTCAGCCGACAATCCATAGCCTTCCGCAAAACGGTCATTGATATAATAGGATACCTCAGCCCCCTGCTCTTTCAGAAAAAGCAGGAGCAGGGCGGTTCCGGTTGTACCGTCAACATCATAATCGCCATAAAGCATTATTTTTTCATGATCCCTGACGGCCTGCAAGACCCGTTCAACCGCCAGTTGCATGTGCTGCAAGAGAAAGGGAGAAGGAAGATCCAGCAAGGAAGAGCGGAAATAATTTTTTGCTTCGTCAAAGGTCTGAACACCGCGATTGAACAATGCTCTGGCAACAGGCAGACTGACATTGATTGCTTCTGAGAGCGCAAAAACAGCCTCTTCATCAGGAGAGCAAAAATTCCAGCGATATCGTTTCATGAAAAAACTGAATAGAAGAGTAAATAAAAATCAACAATGTAGAGAAGAGTTGGACATTTCTTTGTCAAAAAACGTTCAGGAAGAAATCAGCGTCTATCTTCACTTGAAAGCGGGGACGAATATTTTTACATTAGGGCTTTATTTATCAAACAGTCAGGAAATATAGACTAACCACATCAGGAAAAGAGAACATGAGTAACTTGA
>SESG01019192.1_pt1 | contig 10451 bp, 7 predicted proteins | sample 3171421 | NCBI WGS metagenome assembly SESG01 (sample SAMN10866946, study PRJNA518727) | freshwater metagenome | biome: subpolar coniferous forest; feature: holomictic lake; material: water; isolation source: holomictic Lake 227, 6 m and 8 m depth | place: Canada: near Kenora, Ontario | collected... | reverse complement strand
ATTCATACCGCCGCCTGATCATGATGTATTCCGATGTGGTTATGGAAAAAGCCGCCGGCATAGAGCCCGTAGACGATAAAGGCATCCGCAAGCAGCTTGAACGCATCATGCACGACATGAAGACCAGAAAGGGCGCCAAGTCCGACACCGATCTCACCGCCGACAATCTGAAAGAGCTGTCAGCGCAGTTCAAAGCCAAAGTGAAAGAAGTTATAGGCAAAGAATTCCCGGATAATCACATGGACCAACTGTGGGGATCCATCGGAGCCGTGTTCGCCTCCTGGATGGGCAAGCGCGCCATCTCATACCGCCGCATCGAGAATATCCCCGCCGAGTGGGGTACGGCCGTCAACGTGCAGGCCATGGTGTTCGGCAATATGGGCGACGAATCGTCCACCGGAGTGGGTTTCACCCGCAACCCCGGCACCGGCGAGAACGCTTTCTTCGGCGAGTTCCTTGAGAACGCGCAGGGAGAGGACGTGGTGGCCGGTATACGCACCCCCCACCCCATCAACGAATCCAGCCGCAACGAGCAGTCCAGAGACCTTAAATCCCTAGAGCAGCTCATGCCCGCGGCCTACAAAGAGCTGGCCGCCATACGCGCCAAGCTCGAGAAACATTATCACGACATGCTTGACATTGAGTTCACCATTGAGAAAGGCAAGTTGTACATGCTGCAGTGCCGCGTCGGCAAACGCAACGGCCTGGCCGCCGTGCGCATGGCCCTCGACATGCAGAAAGAAAAACTCGCTACCAAAGAAGAAGCGATAATGCGTGTCACCCCCGACCAGCTCGACGAGCTGCTGCACCCCATCCTCGACCCGAAGATAGAGCTTGCCACCAAGCCCCTGGGCAAAGGCCTTCCCGCCGGCCCCGGCGGCGCCGTCGGCATGATAGTTTTTACGGCCGAAGAGGCTGTTAAATGGAAGAAGGAAGGCAAGAATGTCATCCTGGTGCGCGAAGAGACCAACCCCGAAGACGTCGAAGGTATGAGGGCGGCGGAAGCCATCCTTACCGCTCGCGGCGGCATGACCTCCCATGCGGCCCTCGTGGCCCGCGGCTGGGGCAAATGCTGCGTGGTGGGCTGCGCCGACGTGAAGATTGACCTGAAAGCCAAGACTCTTACACTTGGCGGCGCGGTGCTAAATGAGGGCGCCTGGATCTCCCTCAACGGTTCTCGAGGCTTCATATACACCGGCAAGATGCCGTTGGTTGAACCCAGCGAAATCACCATGGCGATGCTCCAGGACTTCCTGAAGTTCTGTAATTCCGTCCGCGCGCTGAAAGTGTGGACCAACGCCGACACCCCCTCCGATTCCGCCCAGGCCCGCACTTACGGCGCCGAGGGCATCGGCCTGTTCCGCATCGAGCATATGTTCTACGGCAAAGGCTCCGACGCGGCGCTGTTCCAACTGCGCAAGATGATCATGTCGAACACCCTTGAAGAGCGCAAGGCCGCGCTCAACGACCTGTTCCCCTTCATGAAAAATGACCTGAAAGCCACCTTCAAAGTGATGGAAGGCTTCCACGTGACCGTGCGCCTGATGGATCCGCCCCTGCACGAGTTCGTGCCGCACCAGAAGGAGAAACTGGAAGAACTGGGCAAGGCCCTGGGCATCTCATACGAAGAACTTGAACGCCGCGCCACCGCGCTGCGCGAATCCAATCCCATGATGGGACACCGCGGAGTGCGCCTGGGAGTCACCTATCCGGAGATCACTGAAATGCAGGCCCGCGCGATATTCGAAGCCGCGGCCGAACTCCAGAAAGAGGGCGTGAAGGTGTTCCCGGATATCATGATACCCGTAGTTTCGCTCGAGAACGAAGTGAAGAATCAGTCCGAGATCATACATCGCGTGTACGCGGAAGTTATGAAGCAGAAAGGCGTGAAGGTGAAGTACATGGTAGGCACTATGATAGAGATACCCCGCGCCTGTCTCCTAGCCGGCAAGCTCGCCGAGACCATGGAATTCTTCTCCTTCGGTACCAACGACCTCACCCAGATGACCTTCGGTTATTCCCGCGACGATTCGGGACCGTTTCTGAATGACTACGTGAAGAAAGGGATCATCCCCGTGGACCCCTTCCAGACCATAGATCAGGACGGAGTTGGTGAGCTGATAAAGATCACCGTTGAGCGCGGTCGCAAGACCCGCAAAGACCTTAAGATCGGCATCTGCGGCGAACAGGGCGGCGAACCGGCATCGGTCGCGTTCTGCCACAAGGTGGGCCTGACCTACGTGTCATGCTCTCCGTTCCGCGTGCCGATAGCCATACTCTCGGCGGCGCAGTCCCAGATCAGGCATCCGAGAAAGAAGTAAACGGTGGCTACTTACGCATATTTCCCGATGGTGATTTCCGCCCCCTCCGGGGGCGGAAAGACCACCATTCGCGAAAAGCTGCTGAAGCGGGATAAGCGGTTCCGCTTCAGTATTACTTGCACTACCCGGCCCATGCGCCCGGGCGAAGTGGACGGCAAAGATTATTATTTCGTGACGCTTAAAGAGTTCAGGCGCCTGCGCGCCGGCGGAAAACTTCTGGAATGGGCCAGCGTTCACGGCAATATGTACGGCACGCCGGTCAAATCGGTGATGACGCTCCTTAAAAAGGGCCTCATTCCGGTTATGACCATAGACGTTAAGGGCGCCAGGTCGGTAAAAAAGATATTTCCGGAGACAGTGACGGTGTTTCTGCTGCCTCCCGGACTTGAGACGCTGGTGGGCCGCTTGCGGAAAAGGCGCGAACCGGCGGCGAATATCCGGGTGAGACTTGAGACCGCGAAAAGAGAAATAAAGGAAGCCTCTTTTTTTGACTATCTGGTTATTAACGATAAGCTGGCCGAAGCGGTCGGGGATATCCGGGATATAGCCGATATAGAATGCATGAAGATATCCCGCAAACAGGCGGAGATACAGCGGTTCGGCCTTGAACTTTTAAAATTCAGACTTTGACCGTTTGATGGATACCGTCCCCTGTGCGGTATATTCGAAAGTGTTGAAATGTTAACGGAGGTTTTATATGACCACTGCTGAAATCAAAATGCGCGAAAGCGAACTGCTGGATAAACTTATTTCCGACTACGGCCCCACCAAGTACCAGGATATCGTGTGGGCTATGGAATGGGCCCGGCACTTGAGAGGCCAGGAGCAATACCGCCAGCTGCCTATGGCTGAGATGATAGAGAAGGCTATGCTTGAAGTTATAAGCGGCCAGGTCACCTCCGAGCAGATCCTGAAGGCCATCGGTTCCGGTCCCGTCGCCCCCGCGAAGACCGAAGATAAAGCGTCAGCCGAAAAGAAAGCCGGCAAAAATGACGACGAGCCGAAGAAGGAAAAAAAAGAGAAGAAAATTAAGGCCGAGAAGGAATAGTTCCGAACTTTCAGGGCCCGTCCGCTTTAAGCGGACGGGCTTTTGTTTAGAATTTTACGCCCGGCCTGAGCCGCGAGTGGTTTGATATGAGAAAAGAATTTAAAGCCCTGGCCGGAGATCTGGCCGCCTATGTTAAGACCCTGGACGAGGATACCTATATGTCCGTGACAAGCAAGACAGTACGACAGCAAGACAGTACGACAGCAGGACAGCAAGACAGCAAGATGGCCGGAAAGCGAGGCAGCAAGACAGTTTCCGTACCGGATACCGTACACCGGATACCGGTTACCGCCCGCGAGCCGGGCGAAATGGACACTCTGGCGGCGGAGATAGGGAAATGCCGCAAGTGCCAGCTTGGCAATTCCCGCATAAACGCCGTGGTCGGCGTGGGCAATCCGCGCGCCAAAGTGGTGTTTGTTGGCGAGGGCCCCGGCTTTCAGGAAGATCACAAGGGCGAGCCTTTTGTAGGCCGTTCCGGCCAGCTGTTGGACAAGATTCTGGAGACGGTGCTGGGCTTGAAGCGTGAAGATGTCTACATAGCCAATATTGTCAAGTGTCATCCCATGATAAATCCGGAGAACCCGGAAGCCCACGGCAACGACCGCCCCCCTACGCCTGAAGAGATTTCCGCCTGTCGGCCTTATCTTGACCGCCAGCTGATGCTGATAAAGCCCAGATGCATAGTGACGCTGGGCTCCGTGGCCACCAAGGTCCTGCTGGGAGTAACCCAGGGCATAAGTTTCGTGCGCGGCAAATGGTACGATTATCCCGTTGAGCTTTTCGGCCCCGGACATCCCATTAAGGTCCTGCCCACTTACCATCCCGCGGCGCTTCTCCGTAATTCCAATCTGAAGCGCGACACCTGGGAAGATATGAAGATGCTTAAACTATTTCTTGAGAAAGAAGTAAAAGGGTAGAGGGTGGAAGCAACCGGCCCTATAAATATCAAACCCTAAACCCTGACCCCTATACCCTGATCTTATGATCGCAGAAATAGCCTTCCCTGTTCCGCTCAGACGGACTTTCTATTACCGCGTTAAAGAAGAAATGCTCGGTGCCACGCGGCCGGGCGCTCGCGTTTTAGCTTCGTTCGGCCCCAGAAAGATTGTCGGCATGATCATCGGGCTGCACGAGGATTCCGCCGTCGACCTGTCCGGCTTTAAAGCGATAAAAAGCACGGAGACGCTTTTGGACAGCGCGCCGGTTTTTAAGGACGATATCCCCGCGATAGCTTCCTGGATGCAGGATCGCTGGAATGCCCCGATAGGATTGGCCGTAGAGAATTTTTTCGGGCAGTTTATGGCCGAAGCTTTTCCCCCGGCCACCGCGTCACAAGGTGCCCGGCCCGGCGCCTTTCTGACGGATGTGCAGCCCCCGCTTTTAAGCGCTTCGCTGATAGATATAGCCGCTAAACTTTCCGGCTTCGTGGGCGTGTCTGACAAAACCTGCGCCGCTCATTTACTCGTCGGTCCGCCGCAAAATGGGCGCTACGATATATATCTCGAACTGGTCAGAAAAGCCGTTTCCGGAGGAGGCCAGGCCCTCTGTCTGGTGCCTGATCTGAACCTGATAGCCCCTTTTGAAGAGCGCCTGCGCACGATATTTAAACCCGAAGCCCTGGCCCTCTGGCATAGCCGCCTTACCCCCAAACAGCGCCGTGAAGCCTGGCATGGCGTGCGGACCGGAGCGGTAAGGGTGGTGGTAGGCGCGCGCTCGGCAGCTTTCCTGCCTTTTAAGCAGCTTTCACTGGCCCTCATCGACGAGGAGCAGGATGATATCTATAAGGCGGAGGAGCAGGAGCCGAATTTTCACGCCCGCGACCTGGTGCTGAAGCGCGCTCCTTATCACGGAACCTGCGTGATCTTGGCCAGCGCGGCGCCGTCTATGGAGGCCTATGCCGGAGTAGAGGCCGGGCGCTTTACCTGGACCGATCTTCCGCGCCCGACTCTCAACCGTCCGAAGGTTACCATTATTGACATGGAGTCGCGCCGCTGGGAGATGATTTCCGGTCCGCTCGGCGATAAGATTAAAAATGCAGTCAATGGAAAAAGGCAGGCGCTGGTGCTGGCCGGCAGAAAAGGTTACGCGTCCCTGGCCGTCTGCGCCAACTGCGGCTGGATAAAGCGCTGCGGCCGCTGCCGCATCCCTATGGGCACCAAGAAGGAAGGCGATATCAGTCGGTTCGTCTGCTGGCGCTGCGGCAGACAGGAACCGATGCCCGAGGCTTGTCCCACATGCGCCGGCAAGGTGTTTCGTGAGAACGGCGCGGGCACGCAGAAGGTGGAGGCCTATCTTAAGAAGCTTTTACCGGGGGCACGGGTCGCGCGTTTTGACGGGGATGTGCTGAAGAAGTCGGTGAAAGACGCGCGGGCGGTTTATGAGGAATTTAAGAAGGGTGAGATAGATGTGTTAGTCGGGACGCGGCTGCTTGCGCGCGGCCATGATTTCTCTAATCTGAGCGTCATCGGCGTGGTGGACAGCGACGCTGGGCTTTCCGCGGCCGATTTTCGGGCTTCGGAAAAGATATTTCAGACTTTGCTCGAGGCTGGTTCGGCGCTGTTTGAGACGCAGGCGCCGGACCCGGAGTTTATCGTTCAGACGCGCCAGCCGAGCCATTATATCTTTTCCGTCCTGCCGGAGCTGGATTATCTGAAGTTCGCAAAAAATGAGCTGACGGCGCGCAAGGATTTTTTCTACCCCCCCTTTTCCGAGCTGGTGAGGATAAGTTTCGCCTCTTTTGACTTAAAGGCGATGACGGATTTTTCGGAGGTAGTGCTGGCGGCGCTGGATGCTCCCGCCGGTGATGAGGCGGACGCTCCGACTGCGGAGATACTGGGTCCGATGACTTTTAACGACCCGAAGAAGACGAAGGTGGTAAGGGAATACTATCTGATAAAACTGGCCGACGAAAAAGCCCTGGCCTGGTGCCTTGGCCGCTTGCGCCCCCTCAAAGCCCCCAAAACCGTAAAATTCAAGATAACCGCCGACCCCTACAGCTTTAAGTGATGTAATGCCGGGGCAATCGGCTTTGGGGAAAGCAACGCGAGAGGCCTAGTCGCGGCGTCGCCGGGTTTCCTGCGCACTCCGGGTCCGGGTTTTGTGGAGAAGAAGACCGGGGGCTTCCGCCGGCGTGCGAACTCGGCCAAAAGACAATGCTTTTGGCCTCAGACATTCACCGCCATCCCGGAGGGATACGCTCCAGACCCCGGTCTTAAAACCCTCCGATGGAGCGCGCAGAAAACCCGCCGCCGCCCCTCCAGTTTGCTCAAAGCACTTGATGTTCCTCTGGCGACGGGGCCCATGCCCTAGACTACCCGACTGGGCTATCCTGCGACTCCCTAGCCCAAAGCTCATTAGCGGCATTGCCATGATTTCAACGTTATTTTTCTGTTACTGGGGGCTTTAAATTAATAAAATATTAACTTATAGAGGGTGCTGAGGATTATCGGATTGTCGGCTATTAAAACAGGGTGAATTATGAATAACGAAAATGCGCTTGCGGAACTTTCAAGAGGAGTAGTGGATATCGTAAGCCGGGAGGATCTGCTTAAAAAGATTTCTTCGGGAAAAAAACTGCGCGTGAAACTTGGCGTGGATCCCACCAGTCGTGACCTTCACCTCGGCCACAGTGTGGTGCTGGGTAAGCTTCGCCAGTTTCAGGACCTGGGTCATACGGCCGTGCTCATTATCGGCGACTTCACGGCTCAGGTAGGAGACCCTTCCGGCAGAGATTCCACCCGCCCAGTTATCGACCACGAAACAGTGTCCAAGAACGCTGAGACCTACACGCAGCAAGCTTTTAAAGTACTGGACAAGGAAAAAACTGAGATACATTTTAACAGCGAATGGCTTAAGGCTTTTATCGGCGATCAGTCAAAGGGCGTTTCCGATTTTATAACCGTGGCCAAGAGCGTAACTATTTCCCGGCTCCTTGAACGCGAAGACTTTAAGACCCGCATGGCCGCCGGGACTCCCGTCAGTCTGCTCGAGATACTTTATCCTATTTTTCAGGGCTACGACTCCGTGGCCGTTAAGGCCGATATAGAGCTGGGCGGGGCTGACCAGATATTCAACCTCTTGGTAGGTCGCGACCTGCAGAAAATATACTCCCAGGAGCCGCAGGTCGTAATAACTATGCCGCTGCTGGTGGGCACCGACGGCGTTAAAAAGATGTCCAAGTCCTACGGGAATTATGTGGCGTTGAGCGATGAGCCGCAGGAAATGTTCGGCAAGATGATGTCAGTTTCCGATGAGTTGATGTATAAGTATTATGAACTGCTCACGTCAGTGAATCTGGAAGAAGTAAAGAAGGCGCACCCGATGGAAGCCAAAAAGCGCCTGGCCATGCTGATGGTTGAGAAATATCACCACTCCGACGACGCGCAATTGTCGCGCCAGAACTTTGAACAGATCTTCTCCAGAAAGGAGATACCGGCCGACATTGAAACGTTCCGTGTTGAGCGCGCCGGCAAACTTTCCTATATTTTGGTTGCTTCCGGGCTGTGCAAGGGTATGAATGAAGCCCGTCGCCAGATCACACAGGGAGCGGTGCGACTGGACGGAGAGAAAGTTTCCGAAGATGTTGTGTTTGAGCCTAGAGACTGCGTGGTGCAGGTAGGCCGCAGACAGTTTAAAAAACTAACGGCGTAATTTTAAAGGTTCGGAATGAAAATGCAAAAACTGTTCCTGTTGCTTTGGCCGCTGGGTTTTGCGCTCATCCCCGCCCGGATTAACGCCCAGAGCGCTTCCAAGACGGTGGATTATCAAGCGGTGCTTCAGGAAGCCATGAAGTCCGGCAAATACAATCAGAGCCAGGATGAGGAATGGGACGCGCGGGTGAAAAAAATCTCCGGCGATGTGCGGGTTAGGGCTTTAGAAAGTGAGGAATGGTCAACTCTGGAAGGCGAGATGCCCCTGGATTCCGCCGACTTTGTAAAGACCGCGGACGGAGTGGCTGAGGTTTATCTGGACGATAAAGGTGTCATCACTGTCGGCAGGAATACCGAACTGGCAATATCTTCGCTCAATAAGAGGGATTCTGAATTCACACTGAAGTTCGGGAATATATCAGCTAAGATACAGCATTTTCTTGATGAAAAACTGAAAATACAGGTGCGCACGCCCTCGGCCGTCTGCGCGGTGCGAGGCACAGAATTTGCCGTGGAATACTCGCAGTTGGGCAAGGATACCGGGGTCGCGGTTTTTGACGAGGGACGCGTGGCGGTTAGTCCTCTGGCCGGGAACGGCCAAACTCAGACAGAATACCTGGTGGAAAAAAACACCGAACTGACCTTCGCCCTATCCCAGAAGCGCTTTCGGCCGGTGCCGCTGTCCCGCATGAGCCGATATAAAACGTCCATTATTGTTATGCGCGCCCGCTTGAATGTTCTAAAAAAAAGCTGGAAGCCGGCCAGCGACTCCCGGAAAATGGCCATACGGGACAAGGTTTTTAAGCGCAATATTATACGGCGGGAGATAGATAAGCCTGTTAAAGTTAACAAAAAGGGCAAGCGGGCGACGCGCTTAAAAAAGGCGCTTAAAATTAAAGCCGGCCACAAAGCTGCAGCGAACCAGGATGAGGCACAATAGTAAATGCGGCTGGCAGGATGCGGGTAAAAACAGAAACGTATGCCGGGTGGCTAATAGCCTGCAGTATTAATGACTTTTTCAATATGCGCCTTTTCATCGCTTCCGGGTTTTCCGCGCCGGTTCTTGCCAAGATTACAGATCTGCAGGAATTCGCCAGGCCGCTTCTGGTAAATTCGGTGAAATGGGTGGAGCCGAAGAATATACACCTGACCTACGCTTTTCTTGGCGATGTTCCGCAAGCGTCGCTTCCGGCGATAATGAAGGTCATAGATGAGGCTGCCGGAGCCTTCAGGCGGATACGGGTAACTCTGGGCGGATTCGGAGCTTTTCCCTCCTTTGAGCGCCCGCGTGTGTTGTGGCTGGGGCTTAAAGAGGGCGATGACGCTCTTAAGGATATATCAGGGAAGCTCTGCGCAGGTTTGACGGCGGAAGGGTTTGTTTTCGAGCATGAGTTCTCAGCCCATATAACGATTGCCCGCGTGAATTCCACCAGGTTGGCTCAGGACGCAAAGATCAGGGTTTTACCTGAGACCGGGAATAGTTCCAGCCGCAGCCAAAAGAGCGGGCTGAAAGTTGGTCTTGATAGAGCTGCGCTGGCCTCGGTGGCGGAGAGGGCTGAAAAGCTGAATGCCGCAGATGTCGTGGCATCCTTGGATCTGATCGAGAGCATGCTTGCAAGCACGGGGCCCCGATACCAGACGCTGTATCATAAAGAACTGATATGAAAAAGGTTAACAAAATTCTGATTATCCTGCTCCTGCTGACGATCCCGGCTTCCGGCTATTTTTTCTGGCCTGGCGGGAAAGTGATGGTGATTATCCCGGAGGGTTCTGCCGCCGGGCAGGTGGCGTCTGTTCTTAAACATAATGATGTGATTATCAGCGCCACCTGGTTCAGGGCGCTGGTTAAGGTTACCGGCACGGGCAAGAAAATTATGCCCGGAGAGTATTCTTTTCGCAAGTATATGTCTTCGGAAGAAGCTTTGTGGCGCATTCTGCACAACACCTACATCAATAATATTAAGATAGTTATTCCGGAAGGCTGGCGTCTGGAGCAGATAGCGGAGCGTCTGGCGGCCAACGGTGTGACCGACAGGGCTGAATTCGAGGCGCTGGCTAGAAAAGACCGGCTTGAGGGCTACCTGTTCCCGTCCACTTATCAGTTTAAAAAAAACACCCCTGCCCAGGAAGTTATAAATTTGCTAAAATTGGAGTTTGACAGACAGGTGAGACCGATGTTCTCTAAAGGGTTCGCGGAAGGGCTGGATGAAAAAAAAGTCCTTATAATCGCCTCTATTGTGGAGCGCGAGGCGGCGATAGCCAGCGAGCGCCCGCTGATAGCGGCGGTCTACCTGAAAAGGTATTATAAAGGCATGGCGCTGGAAGCCGATCCGACCGTGCAGTACGCATTGGGTTACTGGGATAAGGGGCAGACCTATTGGAAAAAAGGTCTCACTTATAAAGACCTAAAATTTAAATCCGCCTATAATACTT
>SESG01015812.1_pt1 | contig 10461 bp, 10 predicted proteins | sample 3171421 | NCBI WGS metagenome assembly SESG01 (sample SAMN10866946, study PRJNA518727) | freshwater metagenome | biome: subpolar coniferous forest; feature: holomictic lake; material: water; isolation source: holomictic Lake 227, 6 m and 8 m depth | place: Canada: near Kenora, Ontario | collected... | reverse complement strand
CTCAAGCACGACCGCATGGTCTGTGTGATGGTTAGCGTGCAGGATTTTGAAGCCATGCGCGCCTTCTACGCCGACCGCTTGCAGCATCGAATCGATGAGACCCAACTTTTTAACCAAGTCCCACTCGACGCCTTTGGCAAGATAGCGTAACTCAAATGGTTCGCTGTTGCCGTTGAGCCAAGGTCGATGGTTTTACAAGCCCATGAATTTGAAGGGCGCAGTTTCCACAAACTTGCCAGCGGTGTTGCCTGAGTAGGTCTCCCGGTTGGAGACGCTGAGTCTTTTGACTTTTCCGGTTTTGGAAAAGTCGATGTCCTTGAAATCGACCCAAAAGGTGTTGGGTGTGAGTGCCGATTCGAAGAAGTAGATTTTGTTCTTCTGATCAGCAACAGTGCGCCATCTTGTTGAGGAGATGTTGGGCTGTCCGGGCGTGCTGATGCCAAACGGTACTGAAATATTGCGGATGACGCTGAATACGCTGGCAATGGCAACATAGGGGTCTGCCGTCTGCGCGATGGCGTTGATGTAAAACGATGCGCGTGCGAATCGGTCGGCTGCGCGGTTGGTGCCCGGCAGCATGACGGTTCCGCCGATCTGCTTCCAGTATTCATTCAGTGCAAGCTGTTTTTCGAAGATGGGGGAGTTAGTCATCACCTGATACGACCGGTCATGATGGATGACCAGTTTTCCGCCAATGTATTCAAAGATGGCGCTGTCGCCTGTTGGGTCGGAGATGGCCAGATGCAGTGTTGCGAGCGAGTTTCTGCCCGGCGTGCCGCCAGTGACGATGACAAATTCTTCTTTCTTTAAGCCATTGACGGCTTCATCCACTGTGGCGTACGAGTCGAGCACGTATTGCACCCAGGCCGAGATGGAGAGTCCGGGTTTTTTCTGATCCCAGTTTCCGTATTCCGATTCTGTGAGCCACAGCAGGTTGGCAACGAGTCCTTTTTCATTCATGCCGTCAGCGCTGGAAACTTCGTATGCTGTAGCGATGACGCTGCCGAATTTTGAAGTCCATTTGAGCGAGTTGGGCCCGACTTCGCCGTTGCGTGCCATACCGGTGGGGAAGATCCAGAGGTTGGTACCCATGTCCTCATTCCAGTCCATGGAACGTGCAGTGATGACGGTGCCGTTTGGCCCCAGGTAAACAACGCGTGAGCAGGCGTTTGCCGTTTCGGTGTTGATTGCTGCGCTGACAAGCAGCAAGACGGGCAAGAGCAGGGTTTTCAGTTTCATCATGAACATGACAATATCCTATTGATTGAAGCAATAAATTCGCACCAGTGCTGAAAATACTATGCGCCTTGACGCCGCAAACCTTTGCCCAGCCGCACAAAACCTTTGCTGGACGGATTTATTTTGACGCCCAGTCGTCGGTAAAGGTTAATGGCAATTTTTGCTGCTAGCCTTCCAGGAAGCTGCAGGTGGCAAGCACCTGCTTGCGCTGTCCAGCGGGTCTACACCCTTCTACAGACTTGATCTTCAATCTTTGGCGGTAGTTTTGGCGTTCAGTGCCCGGTGCAGTCGTGGTTTGCTTCAAGGAGTCGGCTGCATCGAGTCTCAACGACAGTTTTCCACGTGCCGTGTGTTACCAATTGCCGCCGACCTGTCACTGTCACTGTCAGCCATACCAACGTAACTTCCAAGAAGTTCATCAATAGAGTTAGGAAGGTCGTACGATGTCGCATTACAAATCCTATTGCCTACCAGTAGCATCGCTATTCTGTCTGCTGGTAACTGTTCCAGCCCAAGGTGCGGACGCTGGCAATGCAAGGGAGGTTTCAATTCCTGGTGCGGGCTTAGCTCTTCGCGTGGCTAAAGGAGTTGCTGTCTCGCCAGAAAAACCTGCCCATCCAGGCGATGCGGTTCTTAAAGTGGTGGTGCGGAGCATTCAGTCCTTCCGCGACGATGGTGTCGTCGGTGTGGCCGATGTCTTGGCCCAGCGAGCTGCGCTGAACAAGGGCCAAGCCTTGGTGGCCGACGGCTGGGAGGAGACCGGTCTGTCCGACATCATGCGCCTGCCAATCGGCAGAAACGCGGTCATTTATCCTTGGTACAGGCCGTTTGAAATCTGTGGGATGGAATTCACCATGAATGCCGTGTTTTTTGTGGGCGACCGGAGAGTCGCCGTAACATACACCGTCCCCCCCGCTGCCATTATCCGGGAGGCCCCCAACTATTTCGTTTATGACAAAGCCGATTGTGATGCCACTATCTGGAAATATCCAGAGAAAGGCGATGATGTGCTTGAACGCTTTCACGCGGCGGTCAAAGCCGGTCACGTAGGTCCAACTGCCAACGCGTGGTACGCGGATTTCATAGCCATTCTGGCCTCGCTGCGGCAGAATATTTCTACTAGATGACAAGGCTCAGTCCTACAGAGGCTGCAATCTTCAATGACTTCTATGTGGCGAGCAATTCAGAGTGTCGGATGTCAGCACCGTGTCTTTCAGAGTCAGCCCCTGCTCTACGTCGCCAACCCTGTTGCCAATGCATCAAGAATCCAGGCCGATGTCGGTGTGAGTTTCACCGGATTGAGCTCCAATTCCACTAGATCAGTGGAAAGCAGCGCCTGCTGCAGTTGTACCAAGCTCCGTGCCAGTTCCTCGCGCGCCAGTGCTGGGCGTCCCCGGAAATTGTCGAACAACCGCGCGCAGCGCAAACGGCTCAGCACCTGCGGAACCTGCCACTCGCTGATGGGGCCAACATGGACAACATAATCGGGATCGACCTCAATGTCTGTCCCACCTCGACCAATTACCGTCACCAGGCCATAAACCGGGTCCCGGCGCAGCGTCACAAACAGCTCCAGGCCTGCCTCGTCGATCAGTTCCTCTACCAGGACCCCATCGAGATCAACCAAGGGTGCAGAGGCCTTGACCCGCGCCAACAGCTCATGAAACCTTTCGGTGACATCCTGATCAGGTGGGCGACACACCAGTACACCACCCACGTCAGACTTGTGTGGTAGCGCGGCTGCGACGACCTTTAATACACAGCCGCGCTGCAGTGTCAATGCAAAAGTCTGTGCCAATCTGGCGTCTGTGCAAACCATGCCAGCCGGGATGGACAAGCCCCAATGGCGAAGCCAGTCCTTGACGCGGGGCTCCGTCGTCAGTTGCGTGTGATCCGTTTGTCCCTGTTCTGGCATTGCCGGTCGCTGCTGATATTCGGTCAACGGGTTGTTCACCTGGCAATCACTCAGTCGCGCAAGTGCCACAGCGGCCTGGCCCAGATCACGGAAGGCGACCAGGTCCTGGCTGATCGAAAGGGCAGCCCACTCCTCAACGGTCGCTGCTTCCCATATCACCCAAACTGGTTTCGTGGCGCGCCTGGCCAGGTCTTCCAGCAGGCGAACCTTGCCCAGTCCGCCCATCAGGGTTGGCGAACTTGTGAACAGGTACACGACCAGTATGTTGAACGAGGGCAGATCGAGCAGTCCTTGCAAAGTGGCCTCGAACGCCACTGGATCGAACACGGCCGGTCCCAAGTCCATCGGATTGGCGGGCGTCAGAAAGGCGGGCAGGCGCGGTGCGAGCTCATCACGCTGCGTCGGCGTCAAAGGCGGTAAGGCCAGACCGAGCCGCTCCGCATGGTCTGCCCACAGCGCACAGGCACCGCCTGAAATGCTCGCGAATGCAACGGCGGGCTTTTCGTTCATCCGGGTGCCACTCAAGGCCTTCAGGGTCCAGAGGAAGGACTCGGAGGAGTCGCACAGTGCCACGCCCAACTGCCTGCAGGCAGCGCGAAAGGCATCGCTATCGCCACTCATGGAAGCTGTGTGCGAGGCAACAGCCTGAGCACCCCTCATGGACAGACCCGAACGCAGGATCACGACTGACTTGCCCGCCTCGCGGCAGGCCTGCACCGCAGTAGCGAAGGCCTTGCCGTCGGCCAAGCCTTCCAGGTAAAGTCCGATGCAGTCGGTATGGGGATCACGCGACAGCCAGTGCAAGACCTCAACCGGCGAGACGTCCGCCGAATTGCCGAATGTCGCCACATAACTGAAATCAAGCCCCAACTCGGTCTGTCCGCGCACTGCCAGTGAAATTGCCATGGCGCCACTTTGCGTCAGCAAGGCCGTGCGCCCCGGGCGTGGTACCAGTCGTTCCATAATCTGCGATAGCGACATTGGCAGTTGGTCAATGCAATTAACCAGCCCGATGGACTGGGGCCCGACGATGCGCAGACCACCACGGGCGGCACGTTCCAGCAGGGACTTCTGGGCCAGCACGCCATCGTGGCCGGACTCAGCGAAGCCTGACGCCAGAACCACAAGAAAGCGCGCGCCCACCGAGACCGCATCGTCAATCAAGCCATCCATGCTGGCCGATGGTGTGCGCGCCAGGACAACGTCCGGGGCTTGCGGGACATCCCGCAGTGACTGGAATACAGGCAGTCCGTACAACTCCTGGTGCCGTGTACTCACAGGGTAGATCTGCCCTTTCCATGCGGAGTTGACCAGATCGTACAGGGTGCGTGTTCCCATGCGGCTCGGGTCGTTCGCGCTGGCGCCGACGATCGCGATGCAGTGCGGGCGAAACAGTCGGTCCAGGTCAGAGGGCGCTGCCGTGTTACTCATGCTTGATTCCTCTGGTCATATCCGAGCTTGATCGATAGCTCCATCGCAACTTGGGCAAGCAGCTTCCCGGCCGCGTTCAACTTTTTATCGTCGAGGCGGTCAGCCAAACCCACGATGGCCAAAGCAGCGATTGCATTGTTGCGTCCGACAAAAACGGGCGCGGCTGCGCCGGCGACACCGGCTCGCCAGCCTTCCCGGTTGGTGGCGTAGCCACATACTCGAACGGCGTCGATTTCAGCACGCAGGATGTCCGGATTGAGCACCGTGTGTGTTGTGTGGGCACGCAGCTTGCGCAAGACGCGATTGACTTCTTCAACCGGCTGATATGCCAAAAGAACCTTGCCGCTGGCAACGCAATACGCTGGGGCGCGCAGCCCCGGATCGGCGCTAGCCCGAATGGGCGCGTTGTTCTCGATCTTGTCGAGATAGATGATTTGGGCGTTGTGATAAATCATGATGTGCGCCGACTCGCCTGTCTTCTTCACCAACCGTTGCAGGTAAGGCCGCGCCACCTCGGACAGACGAAGGCGGGACACCACGCGCGAGCCGATTTCGAATAATTTGTAGTTAAGTTGGTAGAGCGATCCCGCGTCGAACTTCACCACATAGCCCTGCTCCAGCAGGGTATTGAGAATGCGGTGCACATTGCTTTTCTGGTAGCCCAATTCTTTTGCCAACTCCGAAACACCGCGCGGCGTCTCACTGAAAGCCAGCGTTTCAATAACGTGCAGTGCTTTGACGAGGGATTTGTCCATGCTTCAAGTTTGCTCCATTGGATGTATGCGGCGCGCCATGGCCTCGCGCATCAGGTGTTTCTGGACCTTGCCGGTGATGGTCATCGGGAACGTATCAACGAATTCGATATAGCGCGGCACCTTGTAGTGCGATATGCGGCCACGGCACCATTCACGCAGGCTCTCGGCGGATGCAGCGTGGCCCGGCTTGAGTCGGATCCAGGCGCAGACCTCCTCGCCAAAACGCGGGTCTGGGACGCCGAAGACCTGAACTTCGGCAACGTCATTGTGGGTAAACAGGAATTCTTCGATTTCGCGTGGATAGATGTTTTCTCCACCCCGAATCAGCATGTCCTTCAGCCGCCCGACAATTCGGCAATAACCCGCCTCGTCGAGGCTCGCCAGGTCCCCGGTATGCATCCAGCCATCCTGATCGATCGCTTCGTGCGTGCGCAGCGGATCATTCCAGTACCCCCGCATCACGCTATAGCCCCGTGTCAGAAGTTGACCCGGCTCACCACGGGAAACCGTCTGGCCTGTTGCGTCAACCACTTTGACTTCAACGTGTGGATGAACACGTCCGACCGTTTCCACCCGCAACGCAACCGGATCGTCGATCTGGCTCTGGAAACTGACCGGGCTGGTTTCGGTCATTCCATAGCAGATGGTCACCTCGGGCATGCCCAGCACGTGCATGACGTCACGCATCACCGCTTCGGGACATGGCGCTCCAGCCATGATGCCGGTGCGCAAGGAGCCTGTGTCTCGCGCGCTGCGGGTCTGCTCTTCCAGCAATGCAACAAACATCGTCGGCACCCCGTACAAGACGGTACATTTTTCCTGCGCCACAGTATCGAGTGTCGTGGCGGGATCAAAACCCTCACCCGCCAGTACAACGCAGGCGCCATGGGTGAATGCACCCAGTACCCCCATCACCAGACCAAAGCAGTGGTACAGCGGTACACATAAGCACAGTCGGTCGCTGGTGGTCAGGTGCAAGGTCTCGCCAACAAAATAGCCGTTGTTGAGAATGTTGCGATGCGACAGCGTCGCACCCTTGGGCGCGCCCGTCGTGCCGCTGGTGAACTGGATGTTGATGGGCTCGTTGCAGTGCAATTGCGGGAGAGGCACGCTATTGCACTGCGTGGTCGTCGGCGTGCCGATACGCTCAAGTTCTGCCCAGCTCAGCCAGCCTGCTTGTGCAGTCTCCTCGAGTGAGATCACATGCTTCAGTTCGGCAAGCCGGTTGCCATCAGGCCCGCAGGTCAACTCCAGCAGAATGGCGTGGTAGTTTGACGTTTTGTGCGATCGTTGCGCAACTACTGCTTTGCAGCCAGACAGCTTGAGTGCGTGCTCTGCCTCATGCACGCGATAGGCCGGATTGATCGTGACCAGAATCAGTCCGAGCCGCGCCGCTGCGAATTGGGTCAGAATCCACTCGGCACGATTTGCTGACCAGATGCCAACGCGGTCACCCTTGACAAGTCCGATCAGGCGAAAACCATTGGCAATCCGGTCCACGGCCGAACGAAATTCGGCATAGCTCCAGCGCAGCCCTTGCGCAGGCGAAGCAAGTGCCGGCGCATCGCCGAACTCGGTGGCGACCCGATCAAGAAATACGCCAATCGTCTCGTCCAGCAACGGCACATCCGTAGCGCCGCACACATAGCTTGGGAAGCTCGTCATGAAACGGACCTCAGCGTGAGCGCTGGTGGTATTCGGGGTTGGGCTGCATCGCCGTGCCGATTGCAAGCCGGTTCGACATGGCGTAGAAAGATACGGTTGAGACAATATCCCAGATAGCGCGGTCGCTGAACCCGGCATCGCGCAGCGCTTGCCGGTCAATTTCGTCCACCGTATCGGGGCATTCCGTCAATTTGACGCTGAAGTCGAGCATGGCGCGTTGCGCGGCGGACACTTCTGCGACGCGGTAGTTCATGACCAGTGCCTCGCCGAGCGAAGGGTCGCCCGAGAGCTCCCGTACCGCCTGTCCATGCGAAACCAGGCAATAGTGGCAGCGGTTGCGTGCAGAAACGGTGGTGGCGATCATTTCCCGCTCAAGCCTTGACAGATCGGAGTCTCCCATCATGAGGTGGTTGTAGACCTCCATAAAATTGCGAAGTTTTGTCGCATCGAACGCATGCGCTGTCAACACATTGGGTACGAAGCCAAGTTTGCTTTCGCATTTGGCGAGGTAGGCCTGTAGGTCAGGCGGCATCGTCGCATTGTCAATATCGGGCAGCGCCAGGGCGGTTACGTCACTCGGTTGGGATTGCTTCATGGTGTTCCTCACTTGTCTTGAAAGACCGGGGGACGTCGCGCGATGAACGCGGTACGGCCCTCGACAAAATCAGCGCTTTCCTGCATCTGCTTGACACGGGCCATCGTCTGCAGCGCCTTGACCGCCGGGCTGTCGGCAAGGACGTGCTGGTCGACGCCTTCCTTGAGCCAGCGAATCACCATCGGGGCTGCCGCTGCAATGTCTTGCGCGTATTGCATGGCAACTGCTACCTGTTCACCCGGCGCTACGACGCAGTTCACCAGGCCCATCCGTTCGGCCCGTTCTGCAGGAAGTGGTTTTCCGAGCAGCATCACTTCCATGGCCAGTTTGTGCGGTATCCGGGCTGCCAGTCCGCTGACCAGTCCATAAGCGAGGCCGACTCGGGGTTCCGAATACAGAAGCTGGGTATCCTGACTGGCCACGCACAGGTCGGCCGCTTGCACCAGTGCCAGACCAACGCCGACGCAGAAACCATGAACTGCAGCGATCACCGGTTTCGTCACCCTGACAGCGACACCCGGCACGCCTTGCCATACATCGGATGGCATGTCCTTTAGATCGGCGCCGACGGTAAAGTGCTTGGAGCTCCCGCCAGAGACCACAACCGCCCGCTCCGGGCCGTCCTCGAATCGCTGCCAGGCCTGACGCAACTGGTCAACCATGGCGTTGTCAAACGCATTGTGGACGGTCGGTCGGTCAATGATGATGTGAGCAACCTGCCCGTGGATTTCGTAATGGATGGACATACAATTTTTTTCTATTCGGCCTTGAGATTGGCCTTCTGAATCAATGCGCCCCAGCGCTTGGTCTCTTGATCGATGAAACTGCTCCAAGCGGCGGTCGAGGTGGCCTGCGGCTCAAAGCCCCGACTGATTAGCAGCTTGCTGATTTCCGGATCCTGCAGGAGGTGATTGATTTCTGTGTTGAGGCGTTCAATGACGGCTACGGGCGTTCCCGCAGGGGCGACGATTCCAAACCAGGCGGTCGCTTCGAAGCCCGGCAGAAGTTTGCCTATGGGCTCCAATTCCGGAAACACGACAGAGCGCTTCTCGCTGGCAATTCCCAAAAAGCGAATCCGGTTGCCTTGCTGCATGGGTGCCAGGGCCAGTTGACTGTCGAGCAACATTGAAATGCGGCCCGCCGCCAAGTCGGTTGCCGCAGCGGCGCCACCTTTATAGGGAACCATCAGGAGTTTTCCGCCGGTCAACTGCGAGAACAACTCGCCACCCAGATGTGAAGCACCGCCGGTTGCGGACGTTCCGTAGGACAAGGTGCCGGGATTCTTGCGTGCCGTAGCGATCAGTTCCGCTGCCGACTTTTCGGCAGTGATCGGAACCGCCAGCAACAGCGGCACTGTGCCCAGCAGGGCGACCGGCGCAAAGCTCTTGGTGGTGTCGTACGGCAGTTTGGCCATGAGCCACGGATTGATCGCGTGGCTTGTGTAGTTCATGAGCAATGTATGGCCGTCAGCTGGTGCGCCCGCCACGTACTGCGAAGCGATCACGCCGCTGGCGCCCGCCTTGTTGTCGATCAGGACCGGTTGACCCAGCGCGCTGGCCAGCCGGGCGCTGATGGACCGGATGACGGTATCTGCACTGCCTCCGGGCGGTGCTGGCACGACGATCGTGACCGGTTTTGTTGGAAAGGCAGCGACGAGATTGCATGCCACAGACAGAATGAATCCTGCAAGGTATTTGAAAAGAGCGTGTTTCATGGGTATTTGTCTCTAATGGATTTTTTGGAACGTGGTTCTATGAACCCAACGGGAGTCTGAGCCAAGAAGCGACAAGTCGCAACGCAAAAATTTGGAACGCTAAACGTTCTATTCAATCGCAGCGCTATGTTCTCAGCACCTGACGGGCGCACCCGCCAACCTCCAACTTTGCCTCACTACTGAGAAACTGGCGACGAAGCTTTCCGAATAAGCAAGACGATTTGGCAAAGAATCGGCACCAGGTTGACATCTGCGCGGCGACTTGGCCGTCTGCTACAGACGGACAGCGGGAGATTTTGAATCTCAGCTATCCTTGCCGGGTACTCGGTTCATCGCTCTGACGCCTGCGAACACGAAGCCCTTGGTGCCTATGAAACGCCAACTGAAAGCAGTTGCCACCACGGCAGAACTGGCGAAATTCGAGGGGACCCAGTTTTTTTGCCAAACCGGAAATTTCATCCATGACCACTGTCCTTGTTCTCATCGATCTTCAAAACGACTACTTCCCCGGCGGCACGATGGAACTGGTGGGCGCGCAGGCCGCTGTCGCCCAGGCCGCGCGTCTGCTCGAAGCCTTTCGGGCGCGTGCCCAGCCGGTCATTCATGTCCAGCACATTGCTGCACGGCCGGGTGCCACTTTCTTTTTGCCGGACACGGCTGGCGCTGATATCCATGCGCTGGTGCGCCCAGCAGAGGGTGAGGGGCTCGTTGTGAAGCATTTCCCGAACAGCTTTCGCGAAACCACGCTGCTGGCAGACTTGCGTGCGCGCGGTGCCACCAAACTGCTTGTCGCCGGCATGATGACCCACATGTGCGTTGATACCACGGTGCGTGCCGCCGCTGATCTGGGCTTTCAATGTGCTCTAGCGCACGATGCCTGTGCCACACGCAGCCTTCAGTTTGCCGGGCAGACGGTCGATGCCAAAGAGGTTCAGCTGGCCTATCTGGCGGCATTGAACGGTTCGTTTGCCAGCGTTCAAAGCACAGATGAATTGCAGGCGGCGTTATGAGCGATCTGGCCTCTTTGCCGACCATCGAGCCGGGCCACTATCGCCATTACAAGGGTGGCGAGTACGAGGTGCTCGGTGTCGTGCGCCACAGCGAAACACTGGAGCCCATGGTTCTCTATCGGCCGCTCTACAACCAG
>SESG01003601.1_pt1 | contig 10461 bp, 6 predicted proteins | sample 3171421 | NCBI WGS metagenome assembly SESG01 (sample SAMN10866946, study PRJNA518727) | freshwater metagenome | biome: subpolar coniferous forest; feature: holomictic lake; material: water; isolation source: holomictic Lake 227, 6 m and 8 m depth | place: Canada: near Kenora, Ontario | collected... | reverse complement strand
ATATCCCAAGCGTTAATACTATGATAGTTGAGAATGCCCACGAGCTGGGGCTGGCCCAGCTCTATCAGCTGCGCGGGCGGATAGGCCGCGAGAAGCAGAAGGCCTACTGCTACCTGTTTTACCCGGGATGGATGAAGAAGAAGGTTGCAGGTAATAGGTCGCAGGTAACAGATTACGAGTCCAAGGGCGCAAATTCCCTGCCGCCTGCCGCCTGCAACCTGTCACCTGAGGCCACTATATCTGAACTCGCCATGAAACGGCTTAGCGCGCTTGAAGAATTTACAGAGCTGGGTTCGGGCTTTCGCCTGGCGATGCGGGACATGGAACTGCGCGGCGCGGGTGAACTGCTGGGGGTTCGTCAGCACGGTTTCATAAATTCCATCGGCCTTGAAATGTATATCAAGCTTCTGAACGGGGAGATAAACCGCATTAAGGGCCGCGGCCAGGATGTGGCATTGCCGGATGTAAAGATAGACCTGGAACTCCCGGCTTTCATACCGGAAGATTATATAGGCGACGATATGGAGCGCCTGAATTTTTACAAGAAGCTCCTGAACGCTGATCTGGAAAAAGTGGACAAGGTAATGGCGGGGCTGGAAGACCTGTCCGGCCCGGCCCCGGAACCGCTGAGGAACCTTGCAGTCATCATAAAACTCAAAAAAGAACTGGCGCTGCGCTCCGTAAGGTCGGTGGTTCAAAAAGGGGAAACCCTTGAGATTTTTTTCCAGCCCAAAGCACCCATAGATATGACGGCCATAAAAAAGTGGCAGGAACTGTTCGGCTCTTCTCTTATCTTCCTCCCCTCCCGTTTTGGGGACGGACTCAGGATAATTGGCGGCGGCGATCCGCTAAAAGTAATACGGAAAGTGGCGGACGCGGGGCCGGCGCATGGCGGGAAGCCTAAAACCGGCAATCAGTAACTAGTTGTAACCGGTATCCGGTAACTGATTTACCTCTGTTCCCCACCGGTTACCGGATACGGGTCACTGGATACTATCCTTTCCGGACCTACAACCAGCCGTGATGACAGCTTTTTCCTATGGCTTTACCAATGAAAACCTGCTAAAATATAAGTGTAGAAGTTGATAGTAGGTGCGACAATCGGGGGCGAATAGGTTCGACGGCAACTTATCGTGTCAAAGTTGCAGGCCATGGTTGACCAGGCCATGTAAAACAGGGTCAAAAACAAAAAAGCCAACTCAAATGAGATGGCCTGGGCTCACGCTTAAGTGAGCCTCGCTGCCGGACGTCTCTCTGCAACGTCCGGTGAGCGTCAAAACGCAGGGTGCTGTCCGCGTGTCGCGCTTCGTATGCGCGGGCAAAAGACCACACGGAGCTTTGGACCGGCTTTGTCGTCCTGAACTAGGCCGATCCGAGACAAACTCAGGACTAAGCCTGTAGTGACTCTGACATGTAATTGTCGGACCCGGGTGCGAATCCCGGCGCCTCCATAATTTAAAAGCCGGCCTTCTTTCGAAAGCCGGCTTTTAAATTTCCGGGATTCGTGTCCGAATTAAAGTGAATTAAAGTGACACACAACTTAATTGATGCCAATTAAGTTGTGTGTCACTTTAATTACCACTTTAAATGATGTCTACTGGAATTCTACTTTTCCGATTCTGTCCAGCAGGTCGTTTCCCGGAGCGCTATCCGTTACTTTCATTTCCCGCACTTCCGCATTCTTGCTTGCGGCCACCGGAGCATTTTTGCGCGCCGACAGATATTCGTCCAGGGCAGATATCTTTGTCACCGCTTCGCCCTGACCCTCTTCCTGACCTACCTGGTACGATACCTTGCAGTCACCAGTGGGGGATTGCACGAAGTCGGTGCCGCCGCGCACCAGGATGCCTTCTATCAGGTTGGTGCGCGCGTTAAACACAGCCGAGCCGGAGTTCCCGCCGAAAGTGTCCAAGTCCGTCATAAAGAAATACTTAGGGCCGGCGTCGCGCACTTTGGCGTCTCCCGCCACCTTCAGCGGCAGTCCTACCGGGTGGCCGATAACGAACATCGGGTCGCCTTTGGCTAGCCGCTGTTTGCGGTTAATGGCCAACGGTTTATGTCCATCCACCTTTCTGTCCAGCTGCACTAGCGCGTAATCCGGCCCGGTGCCGCCGTTTATCATGCTGCCTATCAAAGCGCTGATGGCGCTTACAAAGCCGGTGGGCTGCGTGCTTAGGTCCCGTTTGATTATCTTCTTGCAACCATAGACCTCGCTCGCCGGTATACTGGTCACCGCTTTGCCTCCCTCGCTCTTTACCGCGAAACCGAACACGAATTTAGTGTCGGCGCACCTTGCCTCGTTCGTTATGCAGTGGCCGGCGGTCATAATGATGTCTTCGCCCACCAGCGTGCCGGAGCAGAAGGCCCCGATCGGCTGGTCGCGAAACCGCTCTGTGGCGCAGAGATTTAGCGCCTGGCCAAAATTCATGGTGTTAAGGCTGAAAGTTTTGCCGTCTCCCGCTATGTTTTTTGATTCCCAGAGGGAAACCACGGAGTCCGCAAGTTTCTGCATCTCGGGTGAGGCCGCGAATAGCTCCTGTCTGTTGTCGCTGCCGTAAATGCTTTTTTGTTCCTTGGCTCCTGCAGTTAATGGGAGGATAATCAGCGCGCAAACCAGTAAATTTTTCATAAGCTCCTCACACCCGTAGTATGTCGCGCTATGTTATACCCTCCATGGTGATATTTGTCAAGGGCCTGTACGATATCGCAACATGTTGAATTTTGGTTGTTTAAGCCGGATAACGGAGATAATTAAGTGGATAGTCCGGAGTGTGATGAAAACATCCTGAATTTAGCATTTCTCCGGCCTTTATTGTATTATAGTCTTAGGCAAAAAAGCCCGGTGGGCCCGCTTCCGGCGGAAAACCTAACCCTTATTTTTGGAGGAACAATGGAAGAACAGAATATTCCCGCTCAGACCCCGGTTCCAGCTCCGGCCGCTCCTCAAATTCACCCTTCGCAGACGCAGGCAAATCCTTCCCGGACCAGGCTTTGGTTGAAGATTATCGCCGCGCTTTACGCCGCAGCGCTGGTGGTTTCGTTTGTGGTGATATCCAAGGTGGACGGCGCCAGTAAATCCAGATCTAAAGACATGGATCTGTCAAACCTCGCCGGTATTGGCGCCTCCAAAAAAGACGCCGTAGCTGTAATACCGATATTCGGGGCCATCTATCAGACGGATTCCTCCAAAGTCTGGGAGCGCGGCAGCCAGCAAATAGCCAGGCGCATAAAGGCCGCGGCCGATAAAAAGGAAGTCAAAGCCATACTCCTTGATATTAACACCCCCGGCGGCAGCGTGGGCGCCGTGCAGGAGATACATTCCGCAATTCTGCGCGCTAAAGCCGCGACCAAGAAACCTTTCGTGGCCCGCTTCGGAGATGTGTCGGCCAGCGGCGGCTACTATGTTGCTTCGGCCTGCGATAAGATAGTTTCTGAGCCGGGCACCATTACAGGTTCCATCGGCGTTATCCTCAGCGCCAGCAACTTTGCCGGGCTCATGAATAAGGTGGGGATGCGCAGTGAGGTTATAAAGTCAGGTAAATTTAAGGATATCGGCTCGCCGATGCGCGACATGACCGCGGAAGAGCGCAAACTTCTCCAGACTCTTATAGACGATTCTTATGATCAGTTCGTAACCGTAGTGTCCGAAGGCCGCAAGATGCCGATCGCGGAGGTTAAGGCTCTTTCCGACGGGCGTATATATACCGGGCGCCAGGCCTTTGACGTTAAGCTGGTTGATAAACTGGGCGACCTGCAGGACGCGCTGGATATGGCTGGAGAAATGGGGCATATCGGTAAAAATCCGCGCGTTTACCGCGAGATGGACCCGATAGATCAGTTCTTTTCCATACTTGAATCTAAAGTGGGTTTTTTCAGCGGCGTCTCTCTGGAAAAAGTGGTTGGCGCCTCGCCCAGACTTGAGTACCGCTGGTACGGGTTTTAAATAGGATTAATAGGATTAAGTGGTAAGCAATAAGTGATAAGTTTTAAGTGATAAGTTTTAAGCGGTAAACGGCCTGATACTTAGGACTTAATTCTTAATCCTTAATTCCTCAAGGTTTTTAGGGAGATTATTATGAGTTTTATTGCAACCGTCGCTGATCTGATTGACGACCCTCAGGGAGTCATTGACCGGACAAGCGGAAGAGACCTCGGTTGGGCCGGGTTTTTCGGCTATCTGCTGGGTGCTTTCAGCTTGTTTACCTTCCTGCGATTTTTTTCCGCGGTTCCCCCGGGGGTTTATTCGTTCGTCAGCATACTGACGTTGGTGCTCGGAGTGAACTTTTTTTTCGCTTCCGGCATTCATCTGTTCCTTGAGATGACCGGCGCCGAAGGGAACGCCCTGAAGCTCTTTTTCCTGCTCGGCATGACCGAACTTTTTTGGTCGGTGCTGATCCCTTTAGGCTTTCTGGCAAGGCTGGATTATCTGAGCCCCGTGACTGACTTCCTGTTGTGTTTTATCGTTATCGTCGTAGCCAGAATCTCGGTCATAAGGCGGCTTTACGCCATTTCCCGGAGCAAAGCGCTGCTGTCGATATCTATGCCTTACGCCGCTATCCTTGCCGGATTTTTCATGGCTTTTATATACGCGGTAATTTATCTGGTTTGGTTGATAATATAAAGGATGCCATAGGCCATAAGCTTTAAGCCATAAGCTTTAGGCCATAAGCTTTAGGCCATAAGAGCGCGGCGCCCGCCGATAAATCATGCGCGCTGTTCCAGCCGCGCCATAATCCAATAGGAGCCTTATTGTGAAAGCTTTCAATGACAGCGTGATCTATTTCATAGTGGTGGACCGGTTCTTTAACAGCGACCCGGCCAACGACAAAGGGCGCAATCCGGAGTCCACTGATCCCTCGCGTAAAGACTGGTTCAAATACTGGGGCGGGGATATCGGCGGAGTGCTGGCGAAGCTTGACTATCTTAAAGAGCTCGGTGCCGGCGCCGTTTGGCTTACGCCGCTTTTCGAACAGGCGCGCGGCCTGGTGGACGCTGAGGGGCGCGGCATAGCGGCATATCACGGCTATTGGGCCAGGGATTTTAAGCGCCTCGACGAACATCTCATTTCCGACCCCTCAGAGGCGCGGGTCTTCGCTTCCGATAACAACATCGTGGACCGCCTTTCCAAAGCTCTGCGCTCCAGAGAGATGAAGCTGATCTTTGACATCGTCTGCAATCATTCAAGTCCCGCCCATTGTCCAAACGAGGCCGGCAAAGTTTCCAAGGGTGAGCTTTACGACGACGGCAAACTTCTTACTTCTTACGATAATGACACTTTGGGCTGGTATCATCGCAACGGAAATGTGACCGACTGGAACTCCGTATCGCAGGTGGAAACCCGGGAGTTCTGCGGCCTTGCCGATTTTGACGAACATCAGATAGGTTACAGGACATACATAAAGGATGTAATAAAGCTTTGGCTGGATAAGGGTGCGGACGGCCTTCGTATTGACACGGTTAAGCACATGCCGATTTGGTTCTGGCAGGAATTCGTCTCGGATATGATTACCCACAAGCCGGACCTTTTTGTTTTCGGGGAGTGGTTCCAGGGAGGCTGCAACGATCCCGCTTCCGTGCACTTCAACAACAAGAGCGGCATGGGGATGCTGGATTTTTCACTGCAGCGCGGGCTGGAAGATTGTCTGGCCAGGAATTTGTATCGCGGGTTTTTTATGGTGGACGATGTATTCAAAAAGGACTGCCTTTTTGACGATTGTCACCGGCTGGTCACTTTTATAGACAACCACGACATGCCGCGCTTTTTATCAGCCGGCGCCACTCCGCGCAGGATGGAGTTGGCTCTGGCGCTTATACTTACCTGCCGCGGCACGCCGTGCATCTACTACGGCACCGAACAATACCTGAATAATTCCACCGGCGGCGGCAACGACCCCTATAACCGGCCCATGATGGCGGACTGGGACACTGCCACGCCCGCCTTCAGGCTTATAAAAGCTTTGAGCGGTGTGCGTAAAGAGAACCGGGCGGTACAGCGCGGCAGCCAGCGCGTGAAATATCTGAGCGAGGATATTTACGTTTTTACGCGCGTATACCGCTCCAGCGCGTGCCTGACCATTCTGAATAAAGGTCCCAAAGCCACGGTCACGCTGAATAATATAGAGTTCCCGGACGGCGTTTACAAAGACGCGCTTTCCGACCGCGCTATCCGCGTAAGCGGGGGAGTGATAGAAAATCTGCGGCTGGACGCGGATGCGGCCATGGTTTTCTCGCACTTGGGAGAAGTGAAGCGGCACGGAGGACTGACCGTCAGTTTCATGCTTAACGGCCTTGAGACCGCCTATGGAACCAGCTTAAAAGTAATCGGCAATTGTCCCGAGCTGGGCTCGTGGGATGTGGAAAAGGCTTTCCCGCTGGAATATGTGAACCAGAATCTGTGGATGGGCGATATAGATATCGTTGAAAGCGCAGGCCGGCAAATCACCTATAAATTTATAGCCGTAAAATCCGACGGCTCCACGCAGTACGAGGATTGCATCGCCCACGCGCGCCTGCTTCCCGCCGAAGGCTATGTAATCAACCGGCATAAATGGAGTTGAGGAAAGGGGCCAAGGCTATTTCAGGCGCTTGGCGAGTTTGGCTGAGAGTTCAGTCAGATGGGCTTTAAAGCGCGGTTGTTTCTTCTCTATAAGCGGAATCAGAGTTTTTCGCAGCCAGTTGCGCCGGTATTTTTCATCCTCGTTGGACTTATCCTTCCGGTGGGAAAGGGCGTTGGCCTTCATATATTCCATTATTTCCGCCCGTGTCACCTGGAGTAGAGGTCTTATGACCGATATCCCGGCGGCGCCGTGCAGCGCGCGCTTTACCGGGATGCCCAGCAGGCCTTTTGGTTCAGTGCCGCGCAGAAGGTTCAGCAGGAAAGTTTCGGCGTGGTCGTCCGCGTGATGCGCGGTGGCTATAAGGTGAAATTTTCTTTTCAACGCGAGTTTGGTTAAAAAGTCATAGCGCGCGTATCTCGCGGCGTGTTCCACGCTTGTTTTTAATTTTTTCGCCAGCGCCGGGACGTCTGTTTTCCCCGTAGTGGTTTCAAGGCCGTAGAGTCGGCCCAATTTTTTTACGAAGGCTTCGTCTTTATCGGCTTCCTTGCCGCGGATCTTATGGTTCAGGTGGGCTATGATGAGCGTAAGGCGGAGGCGTCTGGCCTGTTTGGCGAAATAATCCAGCATCATCACCGAATCCGGCCCGCCGGAAACGGCCAGCACTATCAGGTCTTTTTCCCTGAACAGGCCGTATTTTCTGGCCCCTGAGTTTATCTTATCCCAGAGCCGGAGAGTGCAGGATTTTCCAGAAGTCATAAAGGGATTATATCAAATGGCCGAAAGACAATCGCGGGGCAATTACCGCGCTTGCCCAAGTATTGTATAATTATGCCTGTATCCGCCATGAAAATGCGGCAAGGAAACAGTTATGAAGAGCCATGAGATAAGAAAAAGTTTTTTGGATTTTTTCGCTAAGCACGACCACCCCGTGGTTAAATCCAGCCCTCTTATTCCCGAGGGCGACCCCACGCTGCTTTTCACTTCTGCCGGGATGGTGCAGTTTAAACCCTATTATCTGGGCTTAAAGACCGATAAAAAGCGGGCCGCTTCCTGCCAGAAATCTTTCCGGACTACCGACATAGACAATGTGGGCAAAACCATCCGTCACCTGACATTCTTTGAGATGCTGGGCAATTTTTCTTTCGGCGACTATTTTAAAAAGGAATCTCTAGTCTGGGGCTGGGAGTTTCTTACTAAAGAAATGGGCCTGCCTGCCGAGCGCCTTTACCCGTCTATCTATAAGGGCGGCTTGGCCCCGCGCGACGAGGAAGCCCGCGCCATCTGGGAAAATATCCTGCCCAAAAATCTGCATTCCCACATAATCGAGCTGGGTGATAAAGACAATTTCTGGTCTATGGGCGATACCGGCCCTTCCGGTCCCTGTTCCGAAGTTTACTGGGATCGCGGCGAGAAATACGACCATAAAGGCTGTGAAGGCCCCGGCGCCTGCTCCTGCGACAGGTATATTGAAATCTGGAACCATGTGTTTACTCAGTTCGACAAACAGGCCGACGGAACCTTTAAACCGCTGCCGCGTAAGAACATCGACACAGGCATGGGCCTTGAGCGGCTGACCTTTGTGGTGGAGGGAAAAGAATCTCCCTTTGAAACCTCTCTTTTCTATCCCATAATTTCGGCCGCCGAGAAACTGCTTAAAGCCGAATACGGCTCTTCCGCCGAGGCCGCCTCCGCTTTCCGCATAATAAGCGAACACCTGCGTGCCTCTTCTTTTCTTATCTCAGAGGGCGTAATTCCGTCAAATGAGGGCCGCGGTTATGTGCTGCGCCGCCTTATACGCCGCGCCAGCCGCTACGGCCGCATAATGGGCGCAAAAGAGCCGTTCCTGCACAAGCTGACCCCGGCGGTCTATGATATTTTCAGAGGCGTTTACCCTGAAGTTGAGGCGGCTTCAAAGCAGATATCTGAAACCCTGCGTTTTGAGGAGCAGGGCTTTATAGAAACTCTGGAAACCGGAGAGGGATTCCTTTCAAATCTGCTGGAAAAATTCCCCGGCGGCATACCCGGCGCCGAAGCCTTCAGCCTTTACGAGACCTATGGCTTTCCTTTTGAACTGACCCGCGAACTGGCGCTTAAAAAAGGCGTGCCGGTTGACGAAAAAGGTTTTAACGAAGCGCGCCTGACCGCGCAGGGTGTGGCTAAAGCCGGGTGGAAGGATTCCGGAGAGCAGAACTCTTTTAATTTCCAGGCCGCAGAGGAAAAGTTTAAGGATTTTGTGGCTAATGGGCCTAATGGCTCCGAGGCAATGGAGACTGAATCTACTATTGTAGGTATGACCGGACCTGCTGGGAATATTGTTGAATCTCTTCCGGCGCATTCGCAAGGATATGTGGTTCTCGATACCACGCCGTTTTACGCGGAATCCGGCGGTCAGATCGGTGATAAAGGTTTGCTGGCCCTCGGAGACGCAGATCTCGCTGAAGTGGCGGATTCACAGAAACCAGTTGGAAAGGTCAATTTCCTTTTTGTTAGGACTATCGCTCAGCTTAAAAAAGGCATGAAGGTTACGGCGCGCGTTTCAGGCGACCGTTATCGTACCGCTTGCAACCATACAGCCACGCATGTGATAAACGCGGCTTTAAAACAGGTCTTCGGCGACACCACCCGCCAGGCGGGCTCCGAGGTGGGGCCGGCCAGGTTCCGTTTTGACTATACCATTAATAAAGCTCCCACCCGGGAAGAGCTTGCCAGGGTTGAGGATATCGCCGCCGCCGCCGTGCGCGCGGATTACCTCGTGCTCAAAGCCGAGCGGCCGCTGGCCGATGCCGCCAAGTTTGGGGCGACGACCCTGCTGGGGGAAAAATATGTGGACCCCGCGCGCTTCGTGCTTATAAACAAGGGTGGATGGAATTCTGCCAAAGAGCGCTACAGCCTTGAACTCTGCGGCGGTACGCATATAGACCATACCGGCGAGCTGATGCTCATAAAAATACTCAAGGATTCTTCCGTGTCGCGCGGCGTGCGCCGCATAGAAGGCGTGGCCGGCCCGGCCGCGCTTGCTTATCTTTCGGACCTGGCCAAGATCACTGAAACTCTCGCGGCCCGGCTTTCGGCGTCTCCGGCTGACCTGCCCGCGCGCGTAGAGCAGTTATTTGAGAGTATAAAGGAGCTGAAGTCGGGCCATGCCAAAACCGCGCACGCTTCGGCTTCCGGCAAGGAAGGGCGCAAGCTGCTGACCGAGGGTATTGATGGTTCAGGCTCAAGTTTTCTTGTTTACGACGCCGGCGCGCTTGAGATGAAGGCTCTGCGCGGATTATCCGACCAGGTAAAAAAGGATCTTAAATCCACCTTGCTTTTCATCTACTCAAGGACGGAAGACAAATTTTCATTCATTGTCACCCATACCGGAGACGTCAAGGCCGACGCTTCAGCCATCGCTAAATCCGTGGCCGGCGTGATAAACGGGTCCGGCGGCGGCCGCAAAGATTTCGCGCAGGGCGGCGGAGAGATCCCAGAGGATATGGCGGAATTTGAGAAACACCTCCTGGAAATAGCCAAAAAGCATGTGTAGCTAGGCAGTATCGGCTCTGTTTCTGAAGCTAAGTATTTAATTGAGTTCTCAGAAAAGATAGGATACATAGGTGCCGATGCAAAGCGGTTGTACGGTTTAGCTGGAGAAGTCTCAAAAATTCTTTGGTCTTTAAAAAAATCGGTTAAATCAAGGCAGAAGTAAGAGCGCTATCAGCGCTATCAGCGCGGCAGAGCGGCAGCAAGACAGCGCGGTAGTGTGATTGTTTTGCGTCGCTCTTTACTGTCGTACTGTCTTCCTGCCGTACTGTCGTACTGTCTTGCTGCCGTACTGTCGTACTGTCTTGCGCCCGTGGTGAAATGGATATCACAGGAGCCTCCGAAGCTTCTAGTGCAGGTTCGATTCCTGCCGGGCGCA
>SESG01024912.1_pt1 | contig 10462 bp, 6 predicted proteins | sample 3171421 | NCBI WGS metagenome assembly SESG01 (sample SAMN10866946, study PRJNA518727) | freshwater metagenome | biome: subpolar coniferous forest; feature: holomictic lake; material: water; isolation source: holomictic Lake 227, 6 m and 8 m depth | place: Canada: near Kenora, Ontario | collected... | reverse complement strand
ACTCCTGCCAAAAACCGTCAAAAAGTTCTGGCAGAGTTTCACAGCCGCTTTACTTTTCCTTTTGCCTCACTTGTTTTTGCAATTCTGGCGGTACCTCTTGGAATTCAGAATCGACGAGCAGGTAAATCAGGCGGTTTCACCATCAGTATCGCAATAATTCTTTCCTATTATGTATTAATGTCAGTTGCACGCACGCTGGCGGAAAGAGGAGCAATTCCCCCAGTTGTTGCGCTTTGGATTCCAAATTTGATTTTTATGTGCCTTGGTTTGTTCTTTTTACGAAAAGCCTCACTGGAACAGAGTATTACTCTCTTTTCCTTTAAGGATCTTATTACTTATTTCCGGAGAGCATCCTGACATGAACATCCTGGATCGCTACATAGCCAAGACCTGGTTACGATTGCTTATGCTCTGCCTAAGCGGTTTTGTCGGTCTTTATCTAGTCATTGATCTGATTGAAAAGATCCCCCGTTTTCTGCGTGCCGGCGGAGTTGCCAGTGATATTCTGGAATACTTTATCTGGAAGCTACCTGAGATGGTTGGTCGAACGGCTACGTTCTCAATTCTTATGGCTACGCTGCTGACTCTTGGGGTGCTTTCACGCGACAGTGAAATTATTGCCATGCGTAGCTGCGGTATCAGCCTGTTAAGAATTTCCCTGCCTATGTTGACTCTCGGTCTAGCAGCCAGCTTTTTTTTATTGATTAATGCCGAATTAGTTCTGCCGCATAGCTATGCACGCACTGAGCTGATAGATCGTGTTAAGATTAAGAAAAAAGGTGATCGGGTCACTTTCAAAAGAAATAATATCTGGTTCCGCTCATCCTCAAAGATTCTTCAGGCACACCTGTTTGAACCAAAAACACAAACTTTGAGTGGGGTGGTAATCTGGAATGTAGATGATTCAATGAATCCTATCAGCAGGATTGACGCCGATACTGCTGTCTATAGCGGTGGGCGCTGGCTGCTTAATTCTTCTACTAACAGAGAATTCAAAAATGGGGCCGGTTATGAACTTAATTACGTAGAAACAGTTATTTCAGATATAAATCTTAAAGTAGAAGATCTACAGGTTCTGGATAGTGATGCTGACAACCTGAGTATCCGTACATTGAAAGAATATGCAGAAAATTTGAGACGTGGTGGCTATCAGGCCTATCGTTATCTAACGCTTATGCATACCAAAATAGCATCTCCTTTTGCAGCCCTCATCATGGTATTGCTCGGAATTCCCTTTGCTCTTCGGAACAGCCGTACCGGCGGTATTGCCATGGGTATCGGCGCAAGTGTCGGAATCGGCTTTGCTTACTTTATGTTTAACGCGGTTATGCTTTCATATGGCAGGAGTGGAGTTTTACCACCGTTTGTTGCCGCCTGGGGCGCCAATGTTCTATTTATGATGGGTGGGGTCTGGATGTCCATGACAGTTAAAGGATGATTTTTTACCCGGCATCTAAATTTTCGGGAGTTTCTACATGCTAATACCATGTGTACGTTTTTTCATTTTTGTCATTTTGTTTTGTGTAGTGTACGAAGCGTCGGCGGCTGAGCGTCCGAAGCGGATAAAAAACGCTGTAGTTTCAAATCCTGTGCCTGTGGTCATACCGGTCACAATCCTAAGTATCATTCCGGCTCAGTCTGAACCAGGTAGTAAGGTTGTTTTGTCAGGGAGCGGTTTCGGCGAGCTTGCCAGTATTTATCTGGGTAGCACTGAAATCCCGACACGGGTTACCAACGCAAGTCAGGCTGAATTCACCGTGCCTCAGCATTTGGAGGCTGGCCTGTATGCTCTTTACCTGAAACGTTCCGACGGCATTACCGGTAAATCTTATAATTTTACAGTCATCCCGGTGCGCCCTGTTCTGATTTCTTTACAACCGGCTACGATTAGCTCCTGTGCTGTAGGCAAGGAGCGTGAAATAACGGCTCGTGGCAAAAAATTCGGCGAATCTTCGCTGCTATACTTTAATGGCTCGGTCCTTTCCAGTAGCCTTATTTCGCCTGAGTATATATCTTTCTCAGTGCCGAATGTATCGGGGGGGCTTCACCAGGTTCAGGTGAAAAACTCCCCGGAAAACAGTTCGGTTCCATTGGCTATTTCAGTTGAAACCAAACCGGAAATAGGGCAGATAACGGTTGAGAATGAGCACGTAAACTTCTATGAAATAAGTATTACCGGGAAAAACTTCACTCAAAACTCATCTGTGTATGTGGATGGTAGACAGATAGGTGGGCGTGGCGGACTGGATATGGCTGAACGGGAAAAGCTGATTTATATGGACTGTACAAAATTGATTTATCAACGGCATCCATATTCTCCGGTTAATAAGGATTTTCGCCTTCAGGTAGTTAATCCTGGCGGAGAAGGCAGTCAGGTTATTACCGTAACAGCTCCCTGAATTTAATACAGTGTAAAGGACGCAGATATATGCAGGCTAAAAACAGATTTTATTCGTTGTACACACTCTGGCTGATTATTGTTATTTTTTCTGCGTTAACCCGGACTATTCTTCTGGTGAAGTCGCTTCCACAACTCGATCTGAAACTGCTGCTGCTAGTCAAAATATATGCAGTTGGTTTCCTCTTTGACTGCGTTACATTTTCCTACTTTGCTATACCGTTTGTGCTGGTTGCCGTTATTCTTCCGGACAAGTTTTTCAACAGCACTTTTTTTAAACTATTAGCCTACTTCGTCGGGTTTATTTCGACGTATATGATGCTGTTTAACGTGGTCGCCGAGTACACTTTCTTTGACGAATTTGCTACCAGATTTAATTTTATTGCGGTTGATTATCTGATTTATACCAATGAAGTTATAAGTAACATCAGAGAATCATACCCTGTTAATGCGATCCTTGCGGGATTATTTCTGCTGAACATAGGTGTCTTTTTACCGGTAAAAAAACATCTATCGCGATCATTTGGCTTTAAATCAAGCATTGGAAGCCGGTTAAAAACTGGAGCAGCGTTCCTTTTCTTACCGATTGTCTCATTTGCTGCAATTGACCTGTCTATGACGCAGATATCGCCGAATAATTATGCAGATGAATTGGCTGGTAATGGCATTTTCTGTCTCTTTTCGGCCTTCAGAAATAACGAACTTGATTTCAATAAATTTTATGTCACAAAAGATGAAAAATCAGTACTCACTCACCTGAAAGGTGCCCTGCAGGAAAGTAACAGTCGCTTTGAATCTCAGGATTCCCCCTCCATTTCCAGAGTGATTAAACCGGTTGGTGCAGAAAAACATCTTAACATTGTGCTGATAATTGAAGAGAGCTTAAGTGCTGAATATTTAACGTCCTTTGGTAACAACAAGGGAATAACGCCGAACCTTGACAAGTTGGCCGGAGAATCACTCTTTTTTACACATCTCTATGCTACAGGTACGAGAACAGTACGAGGTTTGGAAGCACTGACTCTCTCTATGCCGCCGCTGCCGGGAACATCTGTTGTGAAACGGCCTAAAAACGAAAATTTCGTTTCATGGGGATCGGTCATGAAGAAAAAAGGCTACGATAACAAGTTTATCTATGCCGGCCATGGCTATTTCGACAACATGAATTATTTTTATGCAAATAACGGATTTAGAACGATTGACAGGACTAATTTTTCTAAGGAAGAAATTTCTTTTACCAACGCCTGGGGTGTATGCGATGAGGATCTTTTTTTGAAGGTCGTTAAGGAGGGTGATCTTTCGCATGCTGACAAAAAGCCCTTTTTCAGCGTAGTCATGACAACCTCCAATCACAGGCCCTTTACCTACCCGGGCGGCAAGATAGATATCCCGTCAAAAACCGGGCGTGATGGTGGTGTGAAATATTCAGATTATGCTATAGGCCGTTTGCTGGCTGAGGCAAAAAAGAAACCGTGGTTCAATAACACAATTTTTGTAATAGTGGCCGATCACTGCGCCGGCAGTGCTGCAAAACTAGCGTTGCCGGTTAAAAATTATGAAATCCCACTTTTTATTTATGCTCCGGCTTTCATCAAGCCGCAAGTTGTTGACCGGATGATGAGTCAGATAGATGTTGCACCTACACTGCTCGGACTTTTGAATATTGGGTACACCAGTACGTTTATAGGTAAAGATATTTTGTCAACCGATCCCTGGACCGAACGGGCGTTCATCTCAACATATCAAAAACTGGGGTACATTCAAGATCAGAGAATGTTGGTACTGGGCCCGAAAAAAGAAGCAGATTACTTTAATTTTGTCCGCAAGGATGGTGGTACTACGGTATTAAAACCACAGGCAGATCTACTGATGGACGCATTGGGGTATATTCAGGGCACAAATTATATCTATAAAAACAGATTGAACCGGCTGAAAAACTGATAACTCATCGTTTCCCCCACTGAGTTAAAAGAGCCGGAAGAAATATTAAAAACGCTGCTACACTTGCAATCATGCCAAGTGACATGACGGCACCGATACTGAAGACCCCTTGATGATGTGCAACCATTAGAGCGCCGAAACTGAACAATATAGTTAGAGCGTTCAGGAACACTCCGATACCTGTACTACTGGTGGCCACCTCCCCAGGAGATTCATTTCCTTGACGATATCGATTTAGAATATAAATGGCTGAATCAATACCTACCCCAAGAATCAGAGGAAGCACAATAATATTAGCCGAATTGAAACTGATTCCGATCAAGTGCATGCCGCCGACCATCAACAGCAGTCCAGCCACAAGAGGAACTGTTCCGAGCAGGGCGTAGCGGATGCTCTTAAAATTGATCAGCAGGATTGCGCCGATGCCGATAAAGGCATAGATAAAGGCCTTTAGATAGGCATCACGCAGCACTGTAAGTGATTCATACACCATAACAGGCTCGCCGGTGGCTCTTGGCACAACACTCTTTACCTGGCCTATGAACTCTTCCAGTGGTTCTCTCTCAAATATCTCTTTTTTTGCCGCTACCTGCAGCAGTAGTTTCCCGCTTTTGCCCACGAAACGCTGTAATAGATGCGGTGGAACATCTGCTTCAGTGACCGGTGTCGCCTCTAGACTCTCCTTCATCATTTGCAGTTTGGCGGGCAGCTCTGCAAACATTCCCCCCTGAAACTCCCGCAACATCCCCAGTGCGTTCTTATCCTTTTCCTTTTCAAGCGAGGCGAAGAAACTGTCCAAGGTAGTCAGAAAGGCTGCTGCTAGAACGGATTCAGGAGCTTTTCGCTCCTGTAATGTTCTTTTTAATTTTTCCACCCGCTCACGGAAATTTTCAAATACTGCTGGGAGAGCCATGAGTTGCAGGTTTTCTTCATAAGGAATCGGCTTAACCGGGCTCATAATTTGTCTGAGCGCAGTAAGTTCAGCCAGCTTTTCGCGCTGTTGTTCCGGCACAAAGCTTAGTGTGCTGACTACATGGTCAACGGATAACTGTTTCTCAAGCAATTCGGTTAGAGTGCGTGCTTCCGCAGCATCCCTGGCGGTTACCACTGCAAAATATCCTGAGTTTTCCTTGCTGCGCATCAGTTTATATGCGTACTCAACCGATTGAAGCCCCTTGGCCTGCAGATTCATCAGATTATAATCAAAGCGCATGGTCATGGCAGGGTAGAGGCAGATCAAGCACAACAACAGCGTGGCGCCAACAACAGCCCTTGGTCTGGCAAATAGTTTTTGGAAACGAGATTCATTCTCAGCAATCGCAGGAGGAGAGTAAGTAAAAGGTTTACGGAACCGTTCCAGTAGTATCAGCATTGCTGGCAGAACAGTGAAGGTGACAATTACACAGATAAACACACCACCGGCAGCGATGATGCCCAGTTCGGCTATCCCCTTGAAATCGGTGAAGGCAAAGGTTGCAAACGCCAGCGCCACAGTAGCGGCAGCCATGATGATTGAGCGTATGTTTGCCGTGAGACCAATTTCTATGGCTTCCATACCACTGTAACCACTCTTTAACTCCTCCTGATAGCGCAGTATTACCTGAATACCGTACTCTATTCCCAGCCCTATCAACATTATGGCAAAAACCATCGAAAGGATATTAAGGTGCCCGACGGCCAGTGTGGCAAAGCCGAAAGATAGACATATCCCGACAATCAGAGATACCATAGCGGCTGTTACATTTAAAAGGCCACGGAAGGCAAACAACAGCATGATAACGGTCAGCGTTAGGGATAATATCGTGGCGATGCTGATATCTTTCTGACTGGCTGTCATCTCTTCATATTCCAGCACCGGTACTCCGGTCAATCCTCCAAATATTCCTTTAAATTCCGGTTTTTTAAGAATTATATCAAGAGCAGCTCGTGCGGCCTTGATTGACTTTTCCGAGCTGACAAAACTTCCCTCCTCCTTAACAGGTAGCATGGTGATTACCTGTTGTTTGCCGGCACTATCGAGCATGGAAGGCTTGTCACCGCCACCTTTAAGGAAAGAATCAATCGAAAGCCCGCTTGATTTACCGTCAAACGCTTTGAAGCCTTTATCAAGTGTAGTCAACATAAAGGTCAGGCTTGCCAGCGCTACTGGGTCACCATATTCCAAATATGTATCAATTTGTCCGGTTAAACTGGTGAAAAGTGTTTGTACAGAGGGAGCCGCTGCCAGATCTTTCAACACCGGCGCCGCCATAGTTAAGGTGTTGCGTAGATTCTTGATATCTTCAAGCGGCATAAAGAGTAGGCCGTTTTTACGGAAGAAGGGTAGTCCGCCTGGGTAAAAAACGTCCCGGAAAAGTAATTTATCCTTGTTCAATAGCGAGTAGAGAGCATCAGCAGCCCTGGTTGTTTTTTCGGCATCATCAGATTCGATAACTGCTACTATTTCTTCTTGATCACCAAATTCAGCTCGATAGGCACGATAATCGACCTGAAAAGGGGCATTTTGGGGCATCAAATCATCCCGACCGGTCAGGAATGTCATGTTATAGATCGTGTATAAAACAGAAATGGTAGCAAATATCAGCGCCAGAGACAGAATCATTCGAGGATATTTAGCTATTAACAGGAACAGGTTGTTTTGTTTTTTTGACACAAGGGCTCCTTAACTGAAATACAGGACTCTGAATAGCATCTAAAACAGTAAAAAGTCAATGTGATGACTTTACGAAGAGACGTCTAAAAATCGAAATATATTGCTCTATATCAGTAAAATATGGTATTTAACAACAGTTAGTGAACCGCAGAGCTCACCATGCCCTGTGGTTTTTTATTTCCCTCCATCCTACTAACATAACTACTTATAACTTAACTAAAAGGAGCACCATACCAGCATGATTGCAGCATCTAATATCACCCTTTCTTACGGCAAACGAGTCCTATTCAAGGACGTAAACATTAAATTCACTCCAGGAAACTGCTACGGTCTGATCGGAGCAAACGGTGCCGGAAAATCAACATTTCTTAAAATTCTTGCCGGTGAACTTGATGCCGACAAGGGTGAGGTTGTTGTTGGTCCACGCGAACGGATTGCTGTTCTTCGCCAGGATCAATTTGCTTTCGACGAAGAAACCGTTTTTAATACAGTCATCATGGGACATAAGCGGTTGTACGATGTTATGACTGCACGTGATGCTATTTATGCAAAGGCTGAATTTACTGAAGAGGATGGAGTCCGTTCTGCTGAACTTGAAGGTGAGTTTGCAGAAATGAATGGCTATGAAACAGAATCCGAAGCAGCAGTACTTCTAAACGGACTTGGAATTCCTGAAGAGCTGCGAACTAAGCAGATGAAAGATCTTGAGGCTGGCGACAAGGTTCGTGTACTGCTTGCCCAGGCTCTGTTCGGTAATCCGGATGTACTGCTTCTTGACGAACCGACCAACAATCTTGACCTGAAATCCATAAACTGGCTGGAAGAGTTTTTGTTTCGTTTTAGTAATACAGTTATTGTCGTGTCACATGACCGTCACTTTCTTAATCAGGTCTGCACGCATACCGCAGATATTGATTTTGGCCGGATTCAGATTTATGTCGGAAACTATGATTTTTGGTATCATGCCAGTCAGTTAAACTTAAAGCAGAAGCAGAACGAAAACCGGAAAGTATCCGAAAGAGCTGATGAACTAAAGGCTTTTATTCAGCGTTTCAGCTCTAATGCTTCGAAAGCAAAGCAGGCAACTTCTCGCAGAAAGTTGCTTGATAAACTCACTATTGAAGATATGCCTACCTCATCCAGGAAATATCCGCATGTGGTTTTTAAGCCTGAGAGAGCATGTGGCGACATTATCCTGGAAATACAGGGACTGACCAAGGAAATTGATGGCGTTAAAGTACTGAACAATTTTGACTTGATCGTGCGTAAAGAGGACAAAATCGCTTTTGTAGGCGGTAATACCCTAGCCAGGACGGCGCTTTTCCAGATTCTTGCCGGAGAACTTGAACCGGATAGTGGCAGTTTCCGTTGGGGTATTACTATTACCAGCGCCTATTTTCCGAAAGAGAACAGCCAGTATTTTGAACGAGAAATGACTCTAATTGAGTGGCTGGGCCAGTATTCACCTCCTACAGAAGGTGAAACTTTTGCACGAGGCTTCCTTGGAAGGATGCTTTTTTCGGGTGAAGAGGCGATGAAAAAAACTACTGTCCTTTCCGGTGGTGAAAAAGTCCGTTGCATGTTATCACGCATGATGCTGACGGCCGCCAATGTGATTATTCTTGACGAACCTACTAATCACCTCGATCTGGAATCTATCACCGCTTTAAATGACGGCCTGATTGCTTTTAGTGAGGTTGTTCTGTTCGCTTCACATGACCATGAATTTGTCTCAACCGTTGCTAACAGGATTATCGAAATTACTCCTGGTGGCGTAATTGACCGTACCATGGTTTTTGAGGAATATCTGGAGAGTGAAGATGTATCAAGAGAGCGAGACGAATTGTATCATGGACATGCGGATTTGAGCCTGTAATAGATTTTAATTCATTCTTGATATTGGATAATGGCGTGCCGTAAGGTACGCCATTTTTTTGTGTTTTATTTTCAAATAATGTTGTATTTAAAATAATGTATTATAAATGAAAAAACTTGCACTAGGGGGCATAACAGTGAATAAAAAGTTGTTCAGCGGGATAATGATTTTATGCTATTTATCATTTATAATATTAGGTTATATAACTGACGCAAATGCAACTGACTCCGGAATTGTTAAGATAGGACTCAATTATCCCGAAACAGGCCCGTATGCAAAACAGGGACTGGATCAGAAACGTGCGGCTGAAATTGCAATTGAAGAAATTAATGCTTCAGGCGGAATCATGGGGAAAAAAGTGCAGTTAGTTGCACGCGATACCAAGTCAAACGCCAAGATAGCGAAGGGTAATGCAGCTGAACTTTACGATGGTGAAGGTGTGCCGATGATTCTGGGAGGTTCCTCAAGTGCCGTTGCAATTGCAACTGGTGAGGTTGCTTTGCAAAAAGACAAATTGTTCTTCGCGACACTCTCTTATTCAACCGAGACAACTGGTGAGTATGGTCATCGCCATATTTTCCGTGAATGTTTTGACGCCTATTTTGCCGGAAAAGTGATGGCTGAGTATCTAAATAAACATTTTAAAGGACAAAAATATTTTTATATTACAGCCAATTATACATGGGGTTGGACAACTGAATCGGTTTTGCGTTCATTTACCAACACCAAAGATACAGTAAAATATCCAGAAGTTCTCACTGAACTGGGTGCTAAAGATTTCAAGTCAGCACTTCTTGAAGCCAAAGCAAGTGGTGCTGAAGTGCTTGTATTGTCACTGTTCGGGCGCGATATGGAAATTGCAGTCAAACAGGCTGATGAAATGGGTCTAAAAAACCGAATGCAGATAATTGTCCCGCAATTGAATGAGGATATGGCACAGGGAGCAGGTCCGGAGGCGATGGAGGGGATTATCGGGGCAACTCCCTGGATGTGGAGCGTACCGTTCAAATTCAACTATCCTCGTGGTATAGCATTTGTAAAAAAGTTCGAAGAACGTTATAGTCGCTATCCGACGACTTCCGGCGCCTCTGCATATGTAATCATGTACGAATATAAAGCAGCTGTAGAAAAGGCAAAGACATTTAATACCAAGGCTGTGATTACAGCTCTTGAAGGGAGAAAGTACACCGGATTGAAGGATGAGCAGTACTGGCGTAAATTTGACCATCAATCAATCCAGACGGTCTATGCCGTTAAAGTTAAGCCTGCTACTGAGGTAAAGAAAAGCAAGTATCAGATGGACTATTTTGATATTATTGCTGATATGAAAGGCGATGAGGCAGCGGTTGATTTTAAAGAATGGAACGAAATTCGTGAAATGGTGAATATGAAGCCGGAGCTTGAAGAATTCGGAGCCTCACACTGATTTTTTTATAGAGTCATGGTACTGCTCTGATAATCGTTGCCCGGCAGGCCGCAGTAATGTTATAAACTTTGTACGTAAACCACAGGGTTACCCGCCCTGTGGTTTTTTATGCAGTGGAGCAGCCATGAATACTTCCTCAACGCTCAGCATCACCTGGTTGCAGCCAGA
>SESG01003056.1_pt1 | contig 10462 bp, 5 predicted proteins | sample 3171421 | NCBI WGS metagenome assembly SESG01 (sample SAMN10866946, study PRJNA518727) | freshwater metagenome | biome: subpolar coniferous forest; feature: holomictic lake; material: water; isolation source: holomictic Lake 227, 6 m and 8 m depth | place: Canada: near Kenora, Ontario | collected... | reverse complement strand
TAATTTGGTTGGAAATCCATTTCCTGCTTATTTAGATATTAGCAATTTGGCCGGCAATTCCAATTTAGTGGCCAGTTATTGGTATCGAACATATAAATCAGGAGGGTATGTTTTTGATAGTGAAAATTTACCTAGTGGATTAGGCACCAGCTTAAGCGGTCTGCAAATGACAGGAAAAATACCTCCTTTGCAAGCTTTCTGGTTGCTGGCTAATAATGCATATTCTTTCTCATTTTCAAGTGCCAATTGTGTTCATCAGGACAATACAAATAATAAATTCAGAGCACCATCGACGGCTAATGCTGCACAACAAGTATTACGTTTACAGGTTTCAAATGGAATAAACAGCGATGAAGCTATTATTTATTCGAATGCAGCTGCCTCCAATACCTATGATGCTTATGATACACCCAAGATGTCGAACAATAATGCTGCTATTCCTGAAATCGCAACGATAATTGATGATCAAACACTGGTTATTAATGGATTTAATACAATTCCTGTTAATACAGAACTACCCTTGTTATTTAGTACTGCTCAGCAAAACAGCTTTAGCATCAAAGCATCTCAGTTCAATAACTTTGATGCCGGAACTCAACTTATCCTGAAAGATTATGCTGACCCCGTTAACCCGATTTTGACCGATATTAGTGCTGGCAACAGTTATACGTTTAGTTCAGGAATTACAACAAATAATAGCAGTCGTTTTGCGCTGATTTTCAAAGCCCCTTCAATTGCTACCGCTATTAACGAAGGAAGCAATGATAAGGTTTGGATTTCGATTAATGTCAATAAGCAGATAATGATTAACGGCAAGACCGGTACAGCTTCAGTGACAGTCTACAATGCTCTTGGTCAGAAGCTGTATTCCAATAACCTGACTTCAAACCTAAGTGTAGTGAACACTTCGCTTTGTTCAGGTGTATATGTGGTTACCCTTACAACTGAAGGAAAAAGTATCAGCAAAAAAGTAATCATAGATTAATTATCATTTCAAAAAACTTTAATGATCTTATTCTTCTCATGTATTCTTTCGATCAGAATCTGAACAACAGAGAATGGCTTAAGCGGGATAAATTCTTCTAACAACTTTAAAACTAACACATATGAACACTGAAAAACATAATTACATCGCACCTCAGATTGAGCGCATAAAGCTTGATAATGCAATAGCACTTCAACTCGAATCCACTCCTCCACCGGCACCGGGAGAAACTCAACTACAAGCACCGGAATATTTCAACTACGATCCTTATAAAACCAATTTGGGTTGAATTCTACAGGAATCCCTTTTCATTAAGGGATTCCTGTTTTTATTTTTTTACTGATTTTCGGTTCTTGTCAATTTTTCAACCTTAAAAGTCAATTTTTACACATGGAGCATTCAATTGCAAAGTATATTTACATCCACAAATAAAACATAAAGTATTTATCCAACATTTCAAATTTATTTCTAATGAAAAAAACAAAACTCTTTTATTTTAGCATGCTCATTTGCATGATTTTCGCAAGTACTTCCGTATTTGCACTTACAACCGGAGATTTTCAATCACAAGCGACAGGCAACTGGAGTGCAATTTCAACCTGGCAAACCTATGATGGTACTAACTGGAATGCTGCAGTAGCCTTACCCGATTTGACTCAAGCCATTACAATAACTATTCAAACAGGGCATACAGTTACTGTTGATGCCGCTTACACAGCCAATAATGCAGCCTTAAACATTGTGGTGAATGGTTACCTGAAGGAAACGGCTGTAATCACTAAAACTCTGGGTATTTGGACCATTAATGGCACCTACGAATTTAATCATATTTCAGCTTCGGGTTCTGCACTGCCAACAGCAACCTGGAACGATGGTTCAACCTGTAATATAACGGGTATTACTTCAGTTACAACAGGCATAAATGCTTCGCAATCGTTTTATCATTTAGTGTTCAATTGTCCCAATATGAGTGCCAGTCTTAATCTGGGATGGAATACCGGTACAATAACAGTCAGAGGTAATTTTACAGTCAGTAATACCGGTTCAGGCAGATTGCAGGTGTGTGGACCAACAGCCGGAACAGCCAGTGCTATTAGCTCTGTAACTGTAAATATAGGTGGAAATATAGTAGTTGATGGTTCAAATGCAACAAGTACAGCTACGGGAGTAATATTAACATCAAACGGGACCAGCAACAATTACACGGCCATAGTGATAAATGTAGCCGGAAATGTGACTGTTAGCGGAAATTCAGCCTTAGCAGCTAATAATGCATTTACCGTTTTCGCCATATCAAAAGGGTCACAGGGAGGTACCGGCACAACAGTTTGGAATTTTGGCGGTGATGTAAGCATATCTAATGCAGCATTACAAAATTCAAATACAGCAGGAGGTAAATGTGTTTTTGCAAAAAGCGGAACACAATCACTAACTTTAGCCAATATCAATAGTACAGCTGCCCCTTTTAATATGGAAGTTTTAAGTGGCTCAACCCTGAATATTGGTGCAAATACATTAACCCCAAGTACCGGCTTCTTCACCTTAGGCGCTGGTGCCGGAATTATTAGTTCACATGCTTCCGGGCTAAATGGCAACTTAACCAATACAGGATCAAAAACACTGAATACGGCTGCAAATTACAACTTTAATGGATCGAGTGCTCAGGTATGCGGTGCATTAATGCCGACAACAGTGAACAACCTTACTATCAACAATGCTGCAGGACTTGCATTAAGTGGAGCAACAACGGTAAACGGAACTTTATCCCTGACATCCGGAAAAATAAGTGTGGGAGCCAATGACTTGACCATTGGAGCGACAGGAATAATTTCAGGTGCATCAGCTTCAAATTATATCGTTACTGACGGCGCTGGCAGACTTAATATACCTGTAAGTGCGGGTGTTGCAACACTTTTACCTATCGGAGCATCGGCTTCAAGCTACGATCCTGTAAGCCTAACACCAACATCTGCAACTACTTTTGCTGCCAGAGCCTATACTGCATTATCAGGAACTGCGGTTTATGGGGTACGTTACAATCCTAAAGAATGGGATATTACTCCAACTGTTGCTTCTTCTACCTTAATTGCCTTGACTCCGTCAAATTTAGTAGAAGCTGTGACGAATCCGGTGATTGGTCATTATGTTAGCGGAGCTTATGTAAACAGTGCAGCCGGTATGACCAATAGCGGCACAACTTTTACAGGCACATTTAGTTCATTCTCTCCATTTGTTACAGGTGCAAATATCAATGTTACCGGCATCAGAGAGGCATTAAGTAATTCAGTATCCGTTTATTCGAATGAAAATAATCTAATCGTAAAAGGCACAGTGGCAAGCGATGTAATTACAGTGTTTGGACTCAATGGACAGACTGTAGCTAAAATAAATGCCAGTGCTAACCAAACAATTCTACCTCTGAATCAGGGTATGTATCTGGTAAACGTTAAATCAACCAGCAGTTCAAATAATTACAAACTTCTATTGAAATAAACTTTCATTACAAACATGATCGACAAAGCAGCCGGTAAAACATCGGCTGCTTTCGTAAATGAAAATAGGAAAATGAATAGTTTTGGTCTATCAATTTATTGGTAATCCAATTTATAACATTTTTTTTGCTTCTTTTTTTGAAAAACTGTCTATATTTGCCAAGAATAATAAATATACATACTTTATACATCTATTTAAAAAAATTATTAACCCTTAAAAAAAAATCATGAAGAAAATTACTATTACGCTACGGTATTTAGTACCGATGTTTATCCTTTTACTCTCAGTAAACGGACTTATGGCTCAACAGGTTCTTGGTTATTTCAATTTTATGGATGGAGGCTTCGAAGGACAAACAGTAGCTGCTGTTCCAGCATTATCATCTATTGCTGCTGGAGCTTCTTCTAGTACTTGGTCAGTTACCACAGCAGGAGTTGCAACTATTCAAACAACTGTAGCCAGAACGGGCACAAAATCATGTAACTTTTACACAACTTCTACAACCAAAAGACTACAATCTCCCACATTACCGTCTCCGGCACAGCAATCAGCAGCCAATACTGCATACACAATTCAATACTATTATCGTACGGCCGGGGCAGTTGCAACTGCAGCTACCATGCAAGCTGGTTTAAGTTCTGCTGGTACTGGTGATGGAGTTTATACAACTGCTACTTCATTTGCAGCAACAAGTGGTGTATGGACAAAATATTCAACTCCTTTTACTACAAAATCTGCTGTAACACCTAGTAGCCCTGTTGGAATTATTCGTGAAAATATTGCAATGGTAACAGCAATAGATATTGATGATTATTGCATATATCCTGGATCTTTAGATGTCACCGCTCCAGATGCACCAACAGCTCCAAGCATTCCTTCACCTGCAGCTACACAAATGACCGTATCCTGGACAGCAGCAGTTGTTGGAGCTGGCAATGGAGTTGATGGTGGTGGTTATATGGTTGTACGTGGATTAGCTGATCCTGCTACTACTCCGAATGCGAATGGTATTTATGCAGTTGGAAACACGGTGGCTGCCGGAGAACAGGTAGTCTATTTAGGAACAGGTACTTCGTTTAATGATACCGGACTTACACCTTCTACCCCTTACTATTACCGGATTTATTCAGTTGATAAAGCGTTTAATTATTCAACACCAATAGCTGTTAATGCTACTACAACAATACCAAGTTATGCTGCAGAACCAACAGCTCAGGTTACCGGCTTAAGTTTTAGTCCGGTTTCTTCTACCGGTTTTACTATTAACTGGACTCCGGCCGTTTCCGGTAGCGGAACAAACCATTTAGTAGTTGTTAAAGCTGCTTCAGATATTACTGCCGAACCGGCAGATGGATCAAGTTATACCGCTGACCCTGCATTTGCAACCGGAAGTGCAATTGGTGGTGGAAAAGTAGTATATAATGGTACCGGTAACTCAGTAATTGTTACTGGTCTTTCAAAAGCCATTATGTATTATGTTCGTATTTATGATTTTAATGGAACAGGCGGGTCTGAAAATTATTTAGTTACTGGTCCAACTTCAGGTAGTCAACTTGCTTCTCCTGGTGAAATTTCTTCAACTGGATTAAATGTAGGAACTGTTTCTTATTCTACCGGTTCAGCTTGGGTGGGTGGCGTAGTTCCAACTCGATACGATAATGTAACCATTGTATCTCCTGATGTAATTAACGTAGGTTCAACACAAGCTTGTTATAATCTTACTATTCAATCGGGTGCTAAAATAGCAGCTGGAAGTCAACAATATATTGATGTTTATGGTACAAACTTAACATGTAACGGTACATTGGGAGATCCTTCAAATACAGTTTCATTATTGTATTTAGAGTTTGGAGGAAATCTTAATATTAACGGTTCCGGAAGTATTTATCCCTGGAAATTACGCCCAATTACCGGTTTAACAAATATTGGAATAACTTTCGATGCCAATGTATCATTAACAATGACAGGAACAACAATGATATTTGATAATATCGGAAATGATAATGTATACTTCACTATTAATTCTCCCCGAACCTTGAGTATCGCAAATAACTTTAACACCTGTTCTTCTTCAGCCACACAAAGTACTTCCAATAATACTCTTACAATAAACAGCGGTGCAACAGTAAATGTAGCTGGTGTTTTAAATACGAATGAGGTTGTGGGTAAAACTTATACAGCGAATATAAATGGAACATTAGCCGTAACTGGCACTTCTACACTTTCCGGTACCAGTGGTGGTGGCGTTGCTACTTTTAATGTAAATGGAGCGTATTCAGCTGGAAATTTATTGGTTACTCCTTCGACTGCTGCTGTAGCTCCGGTTATTAATGTAGGAAGCACAGGAGCCATAACTGTTAATGGAACTGCTGATTTCTCAAGTACAACCTTATTAGGTTATATAGCAAATGCTCCCTCAACTTCTGGAGGAACTTTCTCGCTTGGTACGGGTGGAACAATTAATATTGCAAACGCTAGTGGTTTAGAGCCAGTTGCAGGACCAATCCGCACTACAACCCGTAATTTCAACACTGCTGCCAATTATTCATTTGTCGGTTCCTCGGCTCAGGTTCCCGGTAGCGATTTTCCGGCAACTGTAAACAATCTGACTATCAACAATGCTGCAGGTCTTAGTCTGGGTGCATCTACTACTGTAAGCGGTACATTAACGCTTACCAGCGGTAAAGTAACATTAGGAGCAAATGACTTAACTATTGGAACTGCCATTTCGGGTGGATCGGCAACAAGTTATATCGTTACAGATGGAGTTGGAAAAGTAACAACACCTGCTGCTATGGCAGTTGCTACTTTGATACCAATCGGAGCTTCTGCAACCAGCTATGACCCGGTAAGTGTAACACCAACAACTGCAAGTACTTTTGCGGCAAGGGCTTATACAACTTTATCGGGAACTGCTGTTTATGGGGTACGTTACAATCCTAAAGAATGGGACATTACTCCGGCAGTTGCATCTTCTACCTTAATTGCATTGACACCATCCAACCTGGTTGAAGCTATTACCAGTCCGGTTATTGGTCATTACCTAAGTGGCGATTATGTTAACAATAATACTGTAACTGTAACAGGTAGTACATACTCAGGTACTTTCGACACTTTTTCACCCTTTGTAACCGGTGCAAATATTGACGTAACTGCCATAACGAATGCTGCTGATAATGCTGTAAATGCTTATGGGCTTGCGGGTCAACTTATCGTAGGTGGTACCTTGGCAGGTGATATGATTTCGGTTTACGGACTGAATGGTCAAACAATTAAGAATGTAAAAGCAACCAGCAACCAAACCCTATTGAATCTGAATAAGGGAATGTATTTGGTAAAAGTAAAATCTCAAAAGGATAGCAATAATTTCAAAGTTGTTTTGAAATAACCAAATGTAAATTTTCAATTTTAAAAAACAGCAGAATAATTATTCTGCTGTTTTTTTTTGTTGCAGTCAAAAAATATACATATTAAGTCTATTTTTCCACATCCAATCAGAACTTTGCTTATATCTTTACATGAATTAAATCTATTGTCATCTTCACTAAAAATTTGCAGTTATGAAAAAAAAATCACACTACTTTCTAACGATTGTACTACTGATTGCAGCACAAACTTCTGCCATACAGGCAGCTGATGTTCTGTTACGACTCAACCCGAAACCGGGATCCACTGTTGCTACTTATACCTTCAGCACCACCGATGTACTGTATGCTGTTGATGCCGCAACCATGTCCGGTAGCACCAGCAATACTGTTTTTCCATCGCCTAACAATGCGCGTGTTCAGCTCAAAACGATTGTTCTGGAGTTGAAAAGCACTTCCGCTTCAGCTATAACGGTTTGGGGCGAAAGTTCGGGAAGTACATCAACCCGAACCATTTTTCAGGTTTCTGTAGCCGATAGCTATGCCGGAACGTATACTCTGCTGGACGATGTCACGCTTGCAGGAACAAAAATAACATCGAATATTACAGGTCAACCGACTGCTCCCGATGCAACCAATAGCAAAAGTACCGTAACCGGACTCAATATTCCCAAAGGGAAATTTGTAAAAATAAGTTTTTGTACCGGTACAAGTGGAGGAGCTACTCAAAACATCAATATCAGTGGATTTGACATTACTCCCGGAGCAAGCTATCCGGGGATTTCAGCATTTTCTGTTTTAGGAGTTCCGGCAACCATAAATGAAACGGTGACACCTGCCACCATCACAGCTACATTGCCTTACGGAACAAGTCTTGCAGGCATTACTCCTACTCTCACATTAAGTGGATCAGCTACAAGTTATACTCCAACAGGAGCTCAGGATTTTTCGGCAGGGGCTGTAAATTATACCGCTACAGATGGCACGAATAATACAGTATATGCTGTTACACTTAGTGTTGCCGCATCAATTGCTGCACCGGTTATCACTACTCCTACAAATAATAATCAATGGCTAAAAGCCAGTTCTGCCATAACGGATATTGCATTTACGCTCCAAAATTCGATTGGAGCTACGATCACAGGATTACCAACCGGATTGAATGCTGTTTATAATAACGGCACCTATACTATTTCTGGTACTGTAGATGCTTCGGTTACACCCGGAAATTTTAATTATACGATTACAGCTACAGCCATTGTTGGTTATACCGGAAGTGATATAACTGCCAGCGGTATCATTGCAGTTAAAAATATCAATGCTACTAATATTCTTTATCTTGCAACCGATGCCACTGCAGCAACGAATGATTTATTCTTAGCTCAATTACTTTCAAAATCAAATTATTTTATAACTAAACGAGCTGCTCAAGCCAGTTTTACAGGGAATTATGATGCGTACGATTTAATTGTTCTTCACGAATCGCTGACCGGTGGCGATGCTGCGACAGTAGGCCATGAATTGAATTTGATTAAAAGTGTCGACAAACCCATTCTAAATACTAAATCTTATTTCTATACTTCCGGAACATCGGCACGTTGGGGCTGGGGAACTCCAACTAATGGAAACTCAGGCAAAGGAATAATTACTGTGCAAGCATCGCATCCTATATTCTCCGGTATTAGCGTGAGCGATAGTTTGTATATTTATAATACCTTGACTTCAAAAAACGTTCAACCTGTGAATGCCGTTTCGATTGGCGGTTATCAGATTGCGAAGGTTGCCGGAGGAATTGCTATCCATGATTTACCAGCTTCCATACGCTTAGGTGCAGGAAAAACTTCAAAATACCTGATGATAAGTTTGCTTTCGGGCAAATACAACGACCTGAGTGCCGATGGATTGAAATTACTGGATAATGCTGTTCAGTATTTGCTTTCAGGAACTCAGTTTGCAGCCCCAAGCCTCGAAATTACTTCATTTAAAGTTGATACAGCCAATGCTTCGATTATTCATAATCCGGCAACAATTTCACTACTTTTAGCCATTGGTGCTGATTTGTCAGCACTTCAACCAACAATAGTATTAAGTGGAATCGGAACAACCCTAAGTCCGGCATCGGGTGTGGCAAATGACTTTACAAACTCTGTGCTCACACCAATAAATTACACGGTAACTGATGGCATTAACTCTAAAGTGTATGCCACAAGTATTTCAACCCTTCCTTCGGCTACTCCTCAACTATCAATGGAAGGAATTTACTTTGACGGACAAATAGTTCACAACGAAAACCAAACATTATTACAAGTCTATAACTCAACCGGAATTTTGCTGGCTACTTCAACCCAAAATATTAATACAAATCAATATAAGAATGGAATTTATTTAATAAAATGCCACACAGGTTGTTTGAAAATTGCATTTACAAGGTAGTTTTTTTTTCATAATAGTTTGAATAGAGATTTATGATTGACAAAAGCGTGGCGTAGTGATACGGCGCGCTTTTAATTTATTTTTCAAGAACTTCGAAATTGAATACTGCATTATTTATTATTTAGTGTCAATTTTTCCCCTCTTTTGGTTATTTATTGAACAAAGAAAAAGCTATATTCATCTATTTTTGTGACTTGATTATACATCATACAACCATCAGATTATTTACTTTAAATTATGCAAATATGAAAAAATTACTTCTAATCTATTCATCTTTATTAGTCATTATAGCTGTTCATGCTCAGACTGAACAAATAATTAGTACTGAAAATTTTCAGGGCTGGACAAATTTCACGGCTTCAACGGCAACGCCAAATAATATAGTTTCTAAGTCAACGATTCTCACCAACGAAACCCTGACTTACACAATGTATGGCATATCAGTTGCTAACACGGGTTATGCAGCTAGTGCAAACACAACCTTACTTTCAGCGGGTTACCTTAAAGCGGCAAAAACAACTGAGGTAACAGTTGGTACCATGTCAATAATTACAAGTTCATTAAACTCAATTACTAAAATTACAATCGGAGAATGTGCGACCGGTTCCAGTCGTGGATTTATTGTTTCGAAAAAGGCTACGGGTGATGCTGACTGGGTTCAACTTTACAATACTGCTATAAATCCAAGTTCCGGAATTGTTGCAACAATACCTATCACCGGCAACCAAACAAACGTGCAATTAAAATTCACGAACCTTGCCCCCACGCAAAATGCCTATCTGAATGATTTGACAATTTATGGAATGGTTTCTGCTCCTGCACCACCAACAGTCAGCTCAATCACTCCTGCAACAAATTCAACAATAGCTGTAAGTGGAACTGTAAGTGTTGTTTTTTCTGAAAATGTAACCCGTAATAGTTCGAATGATATAACAATAGGTGCTATTAGCATTCCCGAATCAAATATAAATATAAGTGGCTCAACAGTGACCATAAATTATTCGGGATTGAGTACTGATAATAGTTATGTATTAAATATTCCGGCGGCTGCATTCAAAAATAGCGCAGGAACTCCTACAGCTGTTGCTACAACTGCAACTTACAAAACGCCGGATACAATCGTACCTACATTGACAAAAATGTCAATCGGGAATGGAGCTACACTTCCTGTAAATGGTTTTATCTC